>OIYG01000125.1_pt1 | contig 84593 bp, 68 predicted proteins | sample 1587861 | NCBI WGS metagenome assembly OIYG01 (sample SAMN03283272) | human gut metagenome | biome: human-associated habitat; material: feces | host: Homo sapiens | place: Peru | collected 2012 | reverse complement strand
CAAACTGAGTAATTTTATCTTACATCAGTTTGGAGGTTTACACAAACTTTGGGATACTCCTTAACCATCACACAGAGACTTAGATTGGTGATTTCAAACGTTTTGCTCCGCCAACAAGATACTCGCCTATAGCCTTTTGAAAATCTCTCATCATCGGGAGTTCGATATTTTTTTCTTTTTATGCCTCTTTTACATTCAAAAGTTCAAACCTTTCCATTTTTAAATTACTTATTATATATATCAACTAATTTCCAACCAACTCTAAATGCTTTTTTTATACTGTTCTATAATTTTATATGTATCTTTTGCAACATCACATTTTAAATATAGACTTTTATCGCCGATAACATAAAACTCTTCCTTTGCACGGGTTACTGCAACATTCATCATATTTGGCTCTCTCACTGCCCAGCTCGCTGCACCACTACTATTCTTATCTGCACCTAATACCAGAAAAACAATCGGCGCTTCTTTTCCCTGAAATGTATGGATAGTCCCCACATTTGTTGGTTTTCCATGTTCATCATATCTAGTAAAATGAATCTGTTTTAATACTTGCGTCAGATGATATGCAACATTTGAAAACGGAGTAATCACATATATGATATCTTTTTCGTTTTTATCTATTATCTTTGGATTTTCTTGTATCATTTCTTTTATTTTTTGAACTAAAAATTCCCCTTGTTCTTTCACATATTTATTGTTCGCCGTTCCTCCAATATCATACCACTCCGCTTTACCATCTCCAGGCTTACCTTGAACCATCAATCCGTCATAAGATATTTTGTTTGAAATAGTAAACATAGGATATTTACATCTTCTATGCACCCAAAGTGGTATTCCAATCCAGTCATCGTGTCCCTTGTAGAAACCATACTGGCTAATCTCATCTACAAGAGTTTGTGTGGATACTGTATTAGATAAATACCTTTTTGATACCTCAAAATGTTCGCCTAACATGTTTAACACGTTAGAATCCAAAGTTAATACCGGTTTAATTTGCAAAGGATCTCCTACTACCATAACATGTTTACTGCGAAATATCGCTCCCACACTTGCTTGGGGTAATGCTTGACCCGCTTCATCAATGAATAGATGACCAAGCATTTCTGCGTCTATATTTTTACACATGCGAGAGAAACTAGCAAACGTTGAACTTATTACTGGGATCGCCATATTGATCCAATTCCAGGCTGCTACTATAATATGCTTTTTGTTTAAATACTCATCCTGTTTATTCCAAATTATCGTGGCTGCCTTTATATTTTTTCTGTTCTCATACAAAAACTGTTTTCGTACTCTAAGGGCTAGAATAAACAGTTTCGATTGGGCAATTCGATACTCCTCATCAAACCACGGGTTTGATTCCTGCAACTCTTCATACTCTAAATTCATATCAAGATTTTTTATCATTTTCCCATCTAATTCTTTTTTGTATACAGCACACTGATGTTCGACGATTGATATTTTCTCCTCTTGTTTCGTAACCCATTTATCAAACTCTAGTTGCTCTCTTTGTTGTTTACACATTAGCGCCTCATGCTCATTTTGTAGTTCCTGTAAACTATGTTCTCCTCTTCCTTTCTCTTTTGTAATCTCATTACTTTCATTCACACACTCTAAAAGTTGTTGATTAATTTCCTCCAATCTGGTCTTATATTCACGTTTTGCTTTACGCGGTGCCAAAAAGAAAGGCTTTTGTTCTCGTAAAGACTGTATGCATATTTCAAGACTCTGTCTGTTCCTTTCGTTAGTCGCCTTTCTTTCTTCAATATCTCTCTGGTATTTTTGTAATCTCTCAATGTCAGCACAAAGTTTATCTCCATATTCTTTGCATTCCTCAATTAACTCTCCTAAACTTTTTTCCCTCATTTCACGGTCACTTAAATAGGAATATTTTAACTGTTCTAAACATTTACAATATGCTTTATATTCTTCTCTCTTAACAACATATATTTGCATTTGCTCTTTTTTATTATCCACAAAGTTATATAGTTTTATAAATTCCTCATATACATCATCATCCGAAATGTATTCCTTATCTAGGTATTCAACGATATGATTTAAGCTTGTGATAATATTTGCCATATTATCAGCCTTCCCGCCTTCTAACGAAAAAAGTCCCCAAAATTTGTCTTCTCCCGGAATATCCTCCATTATCAATTGTGGTTTTTTCTTCCCACCTTCTTCAATCCATTTTGTTGATAACTTTGAATTCGAAATTCGTGTAAAATAGTCTGCTGCTTTCAATTCTTCAACTAACTTTTTATCAATATCTTTTATAAGCGGAATTTCATTTACAATATTCTGTACTGCACTATTATTTGAACTTGCAACCATAATGCCTTTCTCCGTAATTAAAGTCGGCAATTCTCCTATAGAAGCATTCTCATAATATATAGTATTGGCATTCCCCTTTATGACTTTTTTAGATAAATTGGCAATGTCAAACGCTTGTTCCACAACCAATTCTGCAAAAATATCCTTCAATAATGTTGTCTTTCCCGTTCCTGGGGGGCCATTTACACTTCTTATTTGCTTATTATCATAACCAATAGACAGATTTACTGCCACCTGTTGCATCAATGACAATGAAAATTCTGTATTACTTGGGAACCTCGCAATTGGATAATACTTAGGTTGTAAAATGTCACAGAAAGCATCCGGATTAAAATTAACAGAATCATTTTTGCTATCTAAATTAATTCTTTTTCCTCTTTTTCCCAAAAGATAACTTTCTAGATTTTCTGTTCTTATCAGCTTAGCTTTTTCCAGATCGTCAACAAAAAAAGAATGTAAATTTGTTGCATCAGTCTCTATGTTATTCACTATCTGCATTCTGCAATTTTGTATCTCTACATTATACCTTGTTAACAACTCTCTAATTGCTTTATTAAAGCCACTCTTTTTATCATCTTCCTCTTCAAAAAGCTGTGAAATCATCAGTTTGAATTTCGCTTCATATTCTCTGAACACATTTCTCGACACAATTTCTTTATGCCACCGAATATATGCACTTATGGTTAGAAATGTCATTTCATCGCATAAATTTAAATTTTTATCAAAACACAATGCGAAACTAAATTTATCTCCAACGCGAATATCTTCATCGGTCGGCTCTAAATGGTATTTTTTGCGTAGTACACTCACCACTTCCTCAAATTTAAAAATCTCAAAGTATAGTACGACCCCTCCTTTTTGATATTGATTAAATTTCTTCTTTTTTATTTGATTTAAAAGCAAAGTATAATAATCTTCATTTTCTAAATTTTCAAACATTTTGAGCGACTGATCTCGCACATTAATATCACCCTCTGATAGGTGTTCCACCATAATCCATGCATTTAAAATATTTTCTTTACCATTCATTTACCTTTTCCTCTTCACTATTCTGTTATCTTTCTTATCATCTATCTACCCGGATCGCATATACATATATCTCTGCAATTTAAGCCTCTCCTAACCCAATTATAATCCCCCCTTCTTTCCCCCACAACGCCATCTTTCCGTCAATTTTCGACAACTGCCTCCCCTTTTCCCTCCCGCCTCATATTTTCCAAAAAAATAAGAACCAGATGTTCCCACATCTGATCCTTATTTCCTCATACATCCTGTTTCCAGGCACATTCCCACCATCTTCTATTTTCACTTTCTCACGCCATCTCTTTTACCTGCTCCGCCGGACACCCACTTTTTCATCCGGGAAAACAGCGCGCAGCACAAAAACGTAATCAGATACGCCACCACACATGGCACCAGAAAAAGAAGTACCGTACTGCTCGTATATCTGCTGAAACAAAACTGTGCCGCCACAAGAAATACAAAATGCAAGATATAAAAAGCGAACGAATTTTTGCAAAGAGATGCTGTCCGTTCATTTGAAAAGTTCAGAAATTTTGCAAAGAATCCAACCGCAGTAAGAATTCCAAACCACTGCGCCGCAAACATGCACACCGTATTCATAACCGCATGCAGATCTTTGCAATAACAGAACAGATAGACATTGAAAAGATCTGCGATCAGAAAGATCACCAAATGAAGCGGGAAATATTTTTTCAAAAAACCTGTGACATCTTCCCGGTAAAATACATAATAACCGATAAGGAAAAACATCAGATACGCGCCGATACTCTTTCCACCTATGTCAAGCACCGGCTTCCCAATGACCGGAAGCAGGCCGAACAGCCAGACTTTCCACACGGACGGCGTATTCCAATGTACCTGTTTTAAAAACTTTTCCTGCAATTTTGATACCACAAGCGCCAGCATGCTGATGAGGAACAGATACAGTAAAAACCACAGATGCCCCGGCGTAAATCCTCCGTCATATCCGGTCAGATCCGTGATCCTCGTAACAAAGATCCGGTAGTGGGAGAAGAAATTTCCGGCGTATCCGTTATGCCAGCGGTCCGCATAATAGGTAAGTGCCGCGACAACGGTAAATATTCCTGCTATTAACGGGATCAGCAGCTTTTTTACCCGCTCCTTCACATATCCTGTCATTCCACGTTTTTGCAGGGAAAACCGCGCGCTTAAACCTGCCGCCAGAAACAGTGCCGCCATATACCAGGGAGAAACAAAGGTGACAAAAGCACTCAATACCCTGCTCTCGTTAAACCACACATAATTTGCCTCTCCCCAGCAGTTAAATGCCATTGCCGCATGATAAGGAACCAGAAGCAAAATGCAAAACGTCCTTAAATTGTCAATATCATGCCTTCTTTGTCCCATCTTATCTTTCTTCTCCCCTTCTTTTCCCTATAGGTAAGCTATCTCCAAACAAAGAGATTCCGTCCACATTCTTTGTATAGGATACCACAAAAATCCACATAAGAAAAACAACGATCGAAACGACCACCTTTCCACGGTATCTTCTTTTTGATCCCGTACTGCGCCATACAAAGTCCGGTTTCTGCCAATCCTTTTCTTCTCACCAGCCCATCTTCCCAAGCCATGCTTCGACGCATTTCATCCGTTCCATGTCAGTCTGCTTTTTTTGATCCGAAAGCTCTAACTCCCCGCGGATCTTTCCATCTAAAAGATACAGGATCCTCCCGCATCTTGCCGCCACTCTGCTGTCATGTGTCACCATAAGGATCGTTGTCCCGGCGCTGTTTAATCTCTCAAATTCATCCATGACTTCTCCCGCCGCGCTCATGTTAAGTGCCCCGGTCGGCTCATCCGCAAACAGGATCTTTGGCGCGTTTATCATACTACGGCAGATACATGCGCGCTGCAGCTGTCCGCCGGACACCTGCGCGATGTCCCGCTCTGCCAGTTCTTCAATGGAAAGTTTTTTCATCCAGTCTTTTGCATCCCGGATGAGCGTATCCTTTGATCTGGTTTTGTTTCTTTTCCCTTTTTGTGCCTGCACCGCCGGCAGTAAAATGTTATCGATCAGGTTCAGATTGGAAAGCATGTTCATCTGCTGGAACACAAATCCCATCCGGTGCAGCCGAAGTGCCGCCTTTTCATCCTCCGGGAGACCCGCGATCTCTGTTCCGTCCAGCCATACCTCTCCCGCCGTCGGCTGATCGAGTCCCGCGATATTATATAAAAGTGTGGACTTTCCGGAACCGGACGGCCCCATGACCGCCACCATCTCCCCGGCTTCCACGGCAAAGGAAACCCGGTGTAAGATCCCATCTTTGCATAAATTCTTTACTTCAAGCAGTTTTTTCATGTCTTACTCCTTTCCGATACAGCACTCAAATGCTCTGATATTCTTTATTTCCCATATTCCCGCTTCCACTGCTGCCACTGCCGCAAACGACAATGTCACAGGGATTAAAAAGCACACCATCCGCCAGTCCGTGACAAAGGAAAATCCTTCTGCACCAAACGAAGTTAAAATGCTTCCGCACAGCTTTTCCCCGCAGGTGTTTCCGAAAAGGATCCCCGTCACGATCCCGAAGAATGCAGGCAGAAATCCACGGATCCGGTAACTTCTTTTTATATCCCTGCTGCAAAATCCAATGGCTTTTTTTAAGGAAATGGCATAACGGTTCTTTTCTATGGTCAGCCGCAGAAACAGGGCTGTCACCACAAACAGGATCCCCGCCGATATACCGGTCGCCACAACCGCCGCCAGCCGGATCTCCTTTAGCGTCTGCCCGTATGTTCCTTTCACATAATCCGCAATGTCTGTTACCTTGATCTCCGGCTGCTGATATTTGTTTATCCATGTTTTTTCTGAGACATGATCCTTTAAGGAAACATAAAAAACGCCCCACATAACCGGTGCTTTCTCATCCGCGATCCGGCAGGCCTTCGCTGTTTTTCCTCCGTTCGTGATATCCGAATAGATCCCGCACACCGTGTATCTCTCTGCCCCTTTTTCCGTATTGAGCAATAAAGAATCTCCGACTGTAAGACCGGTTTCTTTTGCATTCAGCGCAGACAATGCGATCTGTCCCTTTCCTTTCGGTGCCTCTCCTTTTTCATAACGGACCGGAAATATATTGTGATTGCCCTCTTCCACCGTAAGTGCTGACGTACTGCCATCCGGCAGACCCATGGAATACGACCTCGTTTTTAACACCACATACTTTTCTACATCCGCATCTCCCGCAAGCTGCTCTGCCGTCCGCGCTGTCACTCCCGCAATATCGTCCGTCTGCCGGATATCCATGCGGAGTCCGGCATCCCCGATCCCCATATAGGTCACAAACTCTGGCGAATCCAACGTGTGATACAGATTAGCCGGCACCAGCATCAAAAACGCACATGCCGCCGCCACCGCAGCGATCAGAAAATAACTTCGGTATTCCCTGCCCTTTTTTTGCTCCGGCACATCATACAGACAGGAAAGCACCGGCAGTTTTTCCATTCTTTTTAAAATACGCCGTATCGCAAGAAGCAGGATCCCCTCTGCCAGCAGCACCGCGAGTACCGCTCCGAATATGGTCCAACCACCGATCGCCACGCCGCCATACAATTCCTGCATCTGCGCGGTCAACGGCTTTTGTGCCAGACCGGTCAGAAGAAGACCAATCAATGCTCCCGCCGCGGAAAACGCCACATACTTTGCAAACCAGAGTCCACGGATCTGATCCTTTGCCATGCCGATCGCCCGGAGCATTCCCATTTCCTTTCGTTCCTTTTCCATTCGGGTCAGCAGCAGAAAACGGATGCAGATCACGGATATAATGACTGCCACCACACTGACCAACAAAATGACAAAGATCATCATCCCGTCGGACAACGCGTTCATCATGCAGATCAACGGCTTTGTGACTGCGGGTCCGTTATCCGGAAGCCCTGCCTCCTTATAGGCATTTTCAAACACCCCGGTATCCGTTCCCTCATGCAGCCTGAATTCGATCAGATATTCCTCCGTTCCCTCTTTTTGCATACTTTCATAATCTGCTTCATTTACCAGGAAGCGCTTGGAAGATGCCATCATGGAATTCATCTGGGAATCGCGGATAAACCCGGCGATCGTAAATTTCCGGTTTCCGATCTGCATGACATCGCCCGGCGCAAGTTCATACTGTGCCCGGTAACAGATCGGGACAAAGACCTCACCCGGCCAAACTTTGGGAAGTTCATTGGTAAGATCGACCAGATAGTCAAAGCTCTGCCCCTGCACGGACAGTCCATTATCCTGTGTACTGTCCGCCAGCGAATGCTCTCCCAGACTGATCTTACTGTTTTCCAGATTTAAAAAAGGCATGACCTGCCAGTCTTCCACCTCCGGGTGTGCCTCTGCGAACGCACTTATTTCTTCTTCCTTTACAGTTCCCGCATGCATCTGTAAAAAATCCGGTGTCTCTGCCTGCTCCATCAGCGTCTGGATCGAGGACAGCAGGGAGACGGATAAAAGCACCGTCAGAGCAAACAGCATGGCGGAGACCGTCATAAATGCCACCGTTGCTGCGGTAAACAGTCTGTTTTTTCTGATATCGTTTAAGATCAGTCTTTTTCTCATGCGCTCCTCCTTTCCAGGTCACGGATACTCCTGATCGGATACAGGCATCCTGCCGTCACGACAAGAAGTACCCCCGCCGCCATCACCACGACTGCCGCGCCTCTTCCCACGCCAACCGCCATCTCTTTCGCGATCCCGTCCGCAGCGATCCCGGAAATCCCATATGCCACGACATAGCCGATCTGCGACAAAAATCCGATCACGCCCCAGGCACGTCCCTGCAATTCATCCGGGATATTGGTGCGAACCAGATAATCCAGACAGTTGTTTGCGAACGGCAGCGCCGCAAAGAAGAGGAATCCGAACACGCAGATGACGATCACATTTTCCTTTAATCCAAAACCGATCATGCCAATTCCTGCAAATATAAGGGCAGTCACAAGCACCTTCACATAATTTTTCCGGATACCGCACGCGCCGAGAAACACACCGGATACCAGCATTCCCGAGGCACAGAGCGTCTCTGCCGCTCCGAGCGTGGCACTTCCCGCAAAATCAAGGATCATCGGCTCCGCAAGGATCTGCAAAGTTCCCATAAAACAGGTGATCACCGAGGATACTAAAATCAGCATCAATACGCCTTTTCTGTCTGTGATCGCGCGAAATCCGATTTTTAAACTCTCCCCAAACGATTCTCTGCTCTCTTTTTTCGACTCATGGATCGCCCTTTTTACGACCGCCGTTGAAGTCACTGTGAGGAAGAACGTACTGATGTCGATCACCAACAGGAGCCTGATGTCATTGACTGCGAGCAGTGCCCCCGCAAGAACCGGCGAGATCAGATATCTGGCACTTCCCGCGATGCTGATCATCCCGCTTGCCCTGGAATATTCTTCCTTTGTCAGAAGATCCGTCACTGTTGCGCGGTAAGACGGCTCAAGCAGGGAGGAAAAGACCGAACTTATCACCACGCCGATACAGATCTGATAGAGCGCCGCTTCTCCCCGCAGCATACAGATCAGTATGTAAAGGACGCCGATCGCCGAGCAGCCATCCCCGATCATCATAAGCACTCTTCGGTCATACCGATCCGCAAGCACGCCCGCCGGAACACTCAGCAATAAGGTCGGCAGAAATGCCAACAGTGTGACAAGCGCTGTGCTCGCGGCACTGTTGGTCTGCGTGAACACATAAACTCCCAGTCCAAAGCTCGTAAGCCCGCCGCCGACTGCGGAGACCAGCTCTCCCGACCACAGCAGCAAAAATTTTTTGAAATTACTATTCTGATGTTGCATTCTACATCTCCTCCTTGTTCTATAGACCGTCAGTCTGTCGGTAATGTTTTAAAAAAGAAAGGAACCATGTCTGTTCCTGTCTCTTACATAAATTATAATGATCCGTTCTTTTCAAAGACCGGCAGGATCACCTCCCGCATACTGCCGCATTCCATACCGAACAGCCGCTCCGTATTGTAAATAAATGCATCGATCTTCTCTTTTCTTTCCGTCTCACTGTATTCCATGAGATCATCAAATGCGGTGTTGGAATACAGCATGACCATCTCGATCGCCTCCGCCGGATGATCCGTATAACAGAGCCCCTGCTCGATCCCTTCCAGTAAAAGCCCGGTCATTATGGGATTTACCCCGCTTAACAGTTTTTCCTGCAGCTTCTGATGCATCAGGGCATTCTGCGGACGATGTACCTGCTTCATGACTTCCCGGCCCGCCTCATTGTTCACATTAAGCGCCAGGATCGTAAGCGTGATCCGCTGTAAGATCGGTATCTCGCTTTTTGCCGCGATCGCAGATGCCTTTGCAAGCAGCTGCTCGGTCATCCGTTCGATCATTGCATCCAAAATGTCCTCTTTGGACTTAAAATGATAATACAGCGTCCCGCGCGCGATCCCGATCTCTTCTAAGATATCGTTCGTACTGGTATTGTCAAATCCTTTTTCTCCAAAAAGACGCTCTGCCACGTCTAAGATCTCGTTTTTTCTTTCTTCTGCTTCCTTTACTACCCGCATGTCTTCACCATTTCTTTTATCCCGGTTCAAAACCGGATTTTGCAACCGACAACCTGTCGGTAAGTAATATAACATGTTCCAGAATAAAAGTCAAACTGATTTTCTCTTTTATTCTTTTTATTCTTGACATTTTTCTGTTTTCTGCCATATTATCATTTGTCTGCAAACAGTTTGTATGCTAATTATTTGCAGGCAAGCAATTAAAAGAAAGGACACAAACGGTACTTTTATGAAAGATTCTTTACATTACAGGCTGCGCGCCTGCCATTTGAGCTGTCAGAAAATGATCGTACAGGATTTAAAAAACGAGACCGATCTAAAACCCGGGGAGCCGAAAATCCTGGAATTTCTTGCGGAACATGAGCCATGCGAACAAAAGGCGATCGCGCACGGATGTGATCTGGATTCCGCCTCTGTGACCGGGATCTTACGGCGCATGGAAGACCGCGGTCTGATCCAACGCGAAATGAAAGACGGCAACCGCCGCTCTCTTTATGTCTCCATGACACCACTTGGCAGATCCCGTCTTTTACATGTGGAACAGACGTTCCAAAAGATTGATGAAATGGCTCTCTCCGGCTTTTCTGACAAAGACCGAGAAGCTTTTTTTCATATGTTGGATCTTGTATACCGTAATTTAAAAAAGGAGGATTTATTTTGAACCACACAGAAGTTACAGAAAAAATGGGAAAAGCGACGATCCTGTTCCACATCGTGCTCGTAGCGCTCCAGTTTGTGATCCTGCGCGGTGCGTTCCAGATCAAGAGTCTGCTGCGTCTTTGCTAAAACGTTCCTGCCGTTTTCTGGTATCCCTTATGATAGTGCGAACCCTTGCGAGTTCCTCACAGATCACCCGGTCTTTGCACGCCGCATCGATCTTTAACATCGGGGAATCACAGAGCGGAAAATACTTTTCTTCAAAAACTCTGCGCATGGGTGCCTGGTTTAATATGCTTTTGGTGCAGCCCTGCCGGTAAGCTTCTTTTGTACAAAACAAAATAAAGTTTTCCGCCGCTGCGCCATCTACTGGGATCTGTACCCGGGCGTATGGATTTTCCAGACAGATCTGCGCAAACAAATACGGCATCACAAAAACAGAGCCATAGGTATTTCCCGCTTTTCCGATATGCCGGATCGTCTCGATCGGCGCAGCACAGCAATTTATATTTTCTACAAATGCCCGCACGGCTTTCTCCCCAAATTTCCGGTACAGATATACCGGGATCAGCGGATCCATATCATCCATCTGTCCGATCAGGCAGATCTCCCCACGATAAGAAACATCGGTGAGCGCCTCGTAGGTCTCCGGCAGCTTTCGTTTTCCAAGCCGCTTTTTATCTATGACCATCACTTCTGGAAAATACGCGTAATTCTCCCTGTGGCAGTATGCCTCCGGCACCAGCAGGCGGTCTTTGAATTTCCGGTGCGCGCACTCTCCAAATCCCATCGCAAGATATGCGCCCGGGATCTTTTGCAGCGGCATGTTCATGATCATATCCTCCGCGTCTGCTCCGCCCGCCGGTTCCGCCGGGATATACGCCTGATATTTATAGCCAGTCTGCTGATACAGTTTTTTGATCTGTTCGTAACAGCTGTTGCGAAATGTCGTCTTGATCGGACTGGGCAGATCCGCCCACAGATCATAGGATGCCCTGTGGCTGTTCCATAATATTTTCCCCATTCCGTATTTTCCCCCGAATCATCTTCATTTTCTGGTTTACTTCTTCCAGATACACTTTCCATTCTTTCTCGCACGCGCTGCGCTGCTGCAGCTTTGCGATCCCACCGTTGCGGATCACGATCCTCTTTTCACAGGAAAGCGCGATCAGCGGATCGTGTGTGGAAATAAGCACGATCTTTTCCTTTCCCGCCAGAAGACGGATCACTTCCTCGCAGTCGATCCCGGCATTCTCCGGTTCATCGATCAGAACGACCGGCGCGTCGGATATATAGGCTATGTCCGCGATCATCAGCGCTCTCGACTGTCCACCGCTCAACTGCGTGATATAGGATTCTCTGGTAAACGGTTCCCCCGCAATGGAATTCGCGCATGCGAGGATCCGGTCGATCTGTGCTTCCACGCGTTCTTTCTCTTTTTCCGGCGTATGGCAGGAAATATGGATCTGCAGAAATTCCGCGCAGGTCAGCTCCATCACATAATTCATCGTCTGGGAGAGATACGCGCAGAAATGATTTTCCCAGGCCTCGCGCTGCTTTTCTCCGACCGGTCTGCCATTCATCCAGATCCTGCGCCCTGTGACGGTATCCCCATCGGCAATATATTCAATATCCTCCAGAAACCGGGTTTTTCCGGATCCGGTCTTTCCGACCACACAGACGACCTCACCCCGGTGAAGACAGACCTCTTTTTGTTCCGCCTGTCCGTTTTTGTCATGACCGCCGACAATGGTGATCGTCTCGATTTTTTCCGGTGTCTCGTCCTTTGTATCTCCGGTGTCTGCCATACAGGTTTTTACTTTTTCATAGAGTTCCTGCCTTGTCGTGCCGCGATCCCGGAACACATGATCCGGAAATGCCGCAATCAGTTCTTTCACCGTCACATGCGGATAAATGACCGGAATTTCAAACTGTTTGAATAATTCCAAAACTTCGGTATATCTGGTACAGATCTGTTCTGCCGGAAGATTTTCAAGCTCATTCTTCCAGCATTCCTGCTTTGATTCTGGTGACTGCATCATTTCCTCCTACTTTTGTCTGACCCGCACAGTATGTGCAGACGGCAGCCGGCATGGTAAATCTTAAATACTTGTCGGTGATTGCCTGTATTTCTCCGGTTGTCTGCAAAATCTGATCGAGTTTATAAATTCCCTGTCCGTTTAAGCCATTTACAAAAAAGACACGCGCTTTCCGGTTTGCCTTTTTGACATTGTAAAGAAAGATCTCCCGCTCTGTCGGGGAAACCAGATCTCCCTTTGTGATCACGACATAATCCGCGTACCAGAGCATCGGCCCGATCTTAAACGGTGCGGAGATTCCGGACAGACAGTCGATCACGCAGACCGCCGGAATATCCCGGATATGCGGCGAGCATCTGCCACAGAGCCCTGCGCTCTCCGTAACTAACATATCCGCACCGCGCTCTCTGGCCCACGCATAGGCCTGTTCGATGGACTGCACAAAAAAATGATCCGGGCAGGTATTCCCGGACAAATATTTAACCGTCGGAATGCCTACCCTTTCATAGATCTTATCATCTTCACTTGAAATACAGTCCAACTTCATGACCGCAGCATGGATGCCCTGCTCTTTTAGATTCTGCACTGCCTTCATGATCACGGCTGTCTTTCCGCATGCATGTGCGCCTGCAAACGTTACTACCCTCATGGTCTTCCCTTTCTTCTTTTCCTTTTTCTAATTTAAAGCAGATTCAACGGAACCACACAGTTGTATTCACGTTCATCCAGCGTAAAATTATCAATATGGACACGCACGGAAAACGATTTTTCCATGTTCGGCTCGTTAATGACCTCTGCCGCATTTCCATAAAAATTCGTGCCATCGCGGTTTAGGATCAGCGCTTTGTTTGAGATCTTTAACGCATGATCCGGATAATGTGTGTTTACGATCGCCGAGATATTCTTTTCCCTCGCCAGTTTTTCAATGGTCTCCAAGATAATGAGCTGGTTCTTAAAATCCAGGTTGGATTCCGGCTCATCCAAAACCAGCATATTCGGATGGATCGTCAGCGCCCGCGCGATCAGAACCATCTGCAGTTCTCCACCGCTCATTTCGGAACAGATCTTATCTTTTAAATAAGTGATTCCAAGATCCTCCAGAGCCTGCTCCGCGATCTCACGATCCTCTTTGGTCGGCTGTGAAAAAGTGCCAAGATGCGCGCTTCTTCCAAACATGACCATGTCCAGTACCGAGAATCCGAAGGTGGAGCCTTTTGCCTGCGGCACATAGGCGATCTTCTGCCATACTTCTTTATGCCTGATCTGTGAAAGTTCCACATCATCGATATAGGTGCCGCCCTTTTCCCAGTGGAGCAGCCCCATCATGCACTTTAAAAGCGTTGTCTTTCCCACACCGTTAGAGCCAAGTACGGAAAGGATCTCGCCGTCCTCAATGGAAAAACTGATATCGTTTAATATCTTTCTGTTCTTATAGCCAAAACTGCCATTTCTCACTTCAAATCTCATGCCCAGGATCCTCCTGTCTTTTTCAACAGAACGATAAACACCGGTGCTCCGATGATCGCCGTTAAAATAGAGATCGGGATCTCCGATGCGGTTGCGCTCCTTGCAAAGGTATCCATGACGATCATAAAGAATGCGCCCAGGCTGATGCTGACCGGGATCACCTTGCAGTTATTGTTTCCGCGCATCATTCTTGAAATATGCGGCACTAAAAGTCCTACCCAGCCTACCTGTCCACACATGGACACACAGGACGCGGTGATCATGGATGACGCGAGGATAAATGCGACCCGCAGGATCTTTACATTCACGCCAAGAGATCTCGCCTCATCTTCATTGAACGATAAGATATTAAGTCTCCAGCGCAGCGCAAAGATGATGATGATCCCGATCACGATAAACGGAATACCCATCACCAGATTTTTGTAGTTTGCCCTCGACATGCTTCCCATCAGCCAGTAAGTGATGACCGGCAGTTCATCCTGCGGATCTGCCACATATTTCATCAGTGATACCAGTGCTTCAAACACCGAGGACACCACAAGACCGGCAAGCACGATCATGACAATGCTGCCACGTCTGCTGCTGCGCCCGATCAGAAATGTGATCAGACAGGAGATCAGACCGAAGATCAGTGCCATTCCCTGTATGCCGATCATATTTCCGCCGATCAGCATGGCAAGTACCGCTCCAAAGGATGCTCCACTCGCTACTCCAAGTGTATCCGGCGTTGCAAGCGGGTTTGAAAAAAGTCCCTGAAATGCTGCACCGGCGCAGGAAAGTCCTGCGCCAACTACTGCAGCAAGGATAATTCTCGGCAGTCTGACGTTAAAGATGACCGTATATGCCGTATTATCCACTTTTGCATTTGTAAATCTGGAAAACAGCGTTGTCACTGTCTCTGACACCGACATCGAATATCTGCCGATGCCCAGACAGATCAGCGCCGCAAGAAACGGCAAAATTCCAAGGATGATATAAAAAATAGTGTTTTCTGCTGTCTTTTTTCCTTCTTTTTGCATAAATAAACTTCCTTACTGTCCGGCTGCTGCACTTGCCGGATGATAGATCGTATCTACATCTTCATCGGTCAGTTCTACGTTGTAATATTTCTGGTAGTAATCTTTGATCTCCTGATCCATGTCAATATCCGCAAATGCTTCCGGCTGAATGGTCTTTGCCAGCCATTTTAATACCAGCGGAGTGTCAGATGCAGGCGGGAACCAGCGGTACATTCCAAGCGGGAATTTGTATACCTGTTTGTTCTTTACTGCAGTTACATTGCTCCAGTCATCCTGTGCGATCGTGTTGTTGTAAAGGTCATCCGGCTGATATGGAGTAAAGTTGGTAAGCAGGATGATATCCGGATCCCACTCATAGATCTGTTCCATGTTGATCTCCGGTGTTCCCTGCAGATCCTGTGCCACGTTGATACCGCCGGCTGTTTCGATCCAGTACTGTCCGAAGAATCCGGAGCCGGATGTCTTGATCACACCATCACTGTAGTTAAATAAAACTAACACTTTAGGCTTGTCCTCATTCGGGATCTCTTTTGTCACTGCTGAGATTTCGGATGCTACCTGTCTGCCGTATTCGATGATCTCATTGGATTTTTCTTCTTCTCCGTAGATCTGGCCAAGCAGGGCGATCCAGTCCGCATAGGTTTCCACACAGTCATATCCTGCATTGCTGGTAGAGAATCCAACTGCCGGGATTCCGGCGTTGTCATACATTTCACGCTCTTCGGTATTTGCTGCCGAATAAAATACGACATCCGGCTTCATCTCAAGCAGACGCTCGATATTTACTTCTCCGTTTTCTACGAAGCTGGTATCCGCATTTTCAAGTTCCGGGAAAACGTTGATCAGATAAGAGTTTTCCGCTGCTGCCATGGAGCTCGGATGGATTCCGATCACATCATCTGCGGATCCTTTAAACAGGCAGTAAACAGATGGCAATGGCAGGATGGATGAAATAACGACCCGGTGGATCTCCTTTGGCAGTGTTACCTCTGCTCCGGTATCATCCACGATCACTCTGGTGTCCCCATCCGTGTCATTGGCTGCTGTCTGCATGGTAGACGCTTCCTCTGTCTGGATCTCCGCCTGTGTAGATGCTTCCTTTGTGTCACTCTCCGCTGCTGTCTGTCCGCAGCCCGCAAAACTTGCGACGAGCATTGCAGACGCGCTGAGCATCGCGATTAACTTTTTCATTCTTTTCCTCATTTTTTTCTTCCTCTCTTTTTTATTTGCACTGCCTCATTATGAGACAGAAGCTATCTCTTTTATAAAATCTTCCATGTCATCTCCCAGATATTCCCGGTATGCATTCCAGTGGACTTTGCTTGACACCGCCGCATGCGGCAATGCAAAAAACACAGGATGTCTCTCCCGAAACAGCTTTTTAACCTCCGGATCCGCCACAATGACATCATAATCTTCCTTATTTAATATCTTTCTTGTCATCGCTTCATCTTTTAAGTGCAGATCCCCGGCTCTTTGCAGTTCTTTTTCCAGTCCGAAGAAAGACGCGACTGTCACATTGGTGCATCCGTTCTCTTCTAATTTTTCCCTGAGAGAATTTGCCATGATCTGTTCATGGATGATCAGTATCCTGCGCGAACAGGAGTTTTTCTGTTCTTTTTCCTCCTGCTCCCCTCTTATCTTCTTTAAGAGATTTTCGCCATCTCCGAGCGGAACCCCGCAGATATAAGGAATCTGATACTTGCGTTTCAGATATCTGGCAGCCTCAAGCCCGCAGCGCGATACCACAATATTAAGATCTGCCGACGAGCATTTCTCAATCTGTTCCACCGACAGTCCCATTGCAAAGTCTGCCGTGATCTCAAAACCGTTTTCCCTTACAAATGTAAGGATGCGGTTACAGTTTCCTGTATTTCCGACATCCAATGGGATCATGCCAAGCAGGTTCACGCTTTTTTTCGCGCCGTCCTCTTTTTTCACCGGCTTTTTTGCAAACCGTTTGATCAGCTTTACAAAAACATCGGACGCGCCTTTGTCATAATATTTTTCTCCGGTGGTGTTGATCCCGAAGCTCGGAACCCCTGTCATATTCTCCGTTTCATACGCCATACCCTCCAGGTCGATACCGATCACCATCGGCACCGGGCTTCCCAGATAGGCGATCACCTTCGGATTTAAGATATTTGCGGCATCCACCGTTCTTTTGATGTACGCCTCGTCATTTCCCATAACCGCATCGATCCTGCGCAGTCCGGAACAAAACACCGCCGACTTGGAACCGATCCATCTCGGCTCGTCATAACCGGTATAATTTCCGGTACAGCCGGACGCGTCATGCATCGCGATAATGCCGCCCAGATCAAAAAATGCAGATGCGGCGCCGGAATAGTCCGGTGCAAAAGGTGGTAAATCAATACATAGTCTGCTCATATTATCAGTCCTGCCCCCTCGATCATTTTATTTACATCCGCTTTGGTCAGGAACGCATCCTGCATCCGGTTCATCAGTTCCATGACACCGGAATAACCAAACAGTCCCTCATCCTCAACCAGTTCAACCAGTTTTTTGGACTTTGTGATATATCCGCAGTCAAAACCGATGCAAAGATATTCTTCGCCTTCATGCGGATACTGCACCGACTGCGGATGCATCGGATCTGTAAATACGATATCCGGCACCATCTCTTTTAGTTTTTTTGCACTTTCCTTTTCAAAAGCCGGGATCCCATTGCTTGCGACCAGACCGACTTTAAATCCGTATTCCGTCAGAGCAAGCGCCAGATTAAAAGGTCTTAATACCGCCTGATAATCCACGGCAACCGGATAATCGCCAATCACAGCAAGTGTTTCTCTTATCTTTTCCTCTGCTTTTTTCCGAAACTCTGCCGCCACTTCCGTAAGATCGGTATTCAGCTGTTTCGAAAGCGCTGCATACATCTCATCAATCTCGTCCAGCCGATAGCTTCTCAAATGCCTCAGCCACGGAATTCCTAACTTCTTTTCCATTTTCTTTGCCGCCGCAAGTACGACCGGCGAGATCACAAGGTTCAACTCCGCCTTTGCCATTTCTTCAAATTCCGCATAGTCCCGGCACGCGGAAAGAACGCCAAGTTCATAGCCCGCCTGCTGTAGTACCGCGCGGATATCATCCGTCTCTTTCTGCGGGACATTGCATCCGAGCAGATTTACCTGCTTTTTTCGCTCCGACGCCGGCTCCAAGAGACTGTACATATTGATCTGCACCGTGATTCCAGGCGGCAGCGTCGTATCCAGCGAGATCGGATTCATCGTACAATGTCTGAAGTGGGTATCCGGATAGAGTTCCCCAAGCCGCTTTAAGATCGGTTCATGATCTGTTCCAAGCAGGTCATCCAGACACGCCGTAAAAACAAACAGCACTTTCGGCTGCTTTTCCAGCGCCTCAAACAGCTCGTTTACTCCATCTACGATCAGCTCTTCAAATTCACCGGAAACAATATCCGCTTCCGTGATAAAGAGATAGGAGATCCGGTCTTTGATCCCATTCATCTCACCGCCGAGCGCTCCATGGCGCCCGCAGGCAAACGGGCATACAAATAACTGATGGCTCTCCGGAACCTGTGCGGCGATCCGCACGATCCCCCATCCGCCGTGCGCGGCAGATACATAATGAAGTGTTTTTTCTCCGTAACAGTCGCAGCCATTCATCATTCCTCGTCCTCCGTCGTCACTTCTAAGATCTGTTTTGCCAGATTCCGGTAGCACTCTGCCATGTGTGATTCCGGCAGCGCTTCCACCACTGTTTTTCCCTGGTTTTCCGCTTCCTGGACCGCACTGTCCCTCGGCAGCGTGTAGATAATGTCTCCGCCGATCTCTTTTAACGCTTTTCTTACCGTATTTTCCTCATCCGGAACATTTCTGGAATTCAAGATCACTCCCGCATAATGCGCATAACCTCTTTTTCCGAAGTTCTTTACTGCGCTCGCAATGTTGGAAGCCGCATATAAGGACATCATTTCTCCCGATGTCACGATGACGACATCCTTCGCGTAACCGCCGCGGATCGGCATGGCAAAACCGCCACAGACCACGTCACCAAGCACATCATATAAAATGATGTCCGGCTTACAGACATCATAGGCCTCAAGCTCCTCTAATTTTTCAAATGCCGTGATGATCCCTCTTCCCGCACATCCGATTCCCGGTGTCGGGCCTCCCGCTTCCACGCACCATACATTTCCATAGCCGCGGTAAAGCACATCATCCACTGCAAGGTCATCGCCTTTTTCCTTGATCGCATCCAAAACCGATGTGATCCGTTTTCCTGCTGTCAGGTTTTTGGTGGAATCCGCCTTTGGGTCGCAGCCGATCTGTAATACCCGGTATCCCAGATCCGAAAACGCCGCCGCCACATTGGAGGTCGTTGTCGACTTTCCGATTCCGCCCTTTCCGTAAATTGCAATTTTTCTCATGCTTCTCTTCCTCTTTTTTGTCGCTTCTGATTAGTTTATATTATCTTTAGTTAGTTTAGCCTTACTTTGCATATTCTAGTGATAAAGACACTCCCTGTCAATCTGTTTCTGCGATAAAAAATCTCATTTACTTCCGGGAAAATATCTGGTTTCAGATAAATGAAAAAAATGCTCTCGAATTTTTGTTGATTTTATAACCCAATAATGTATAATAATTATGATAAGGGCAGTTTAAGGTATTACTTATTTACTAATTTTTAAGAAAAGAGGTTAAATTAAGATGGCAAAAATTGATTTAAGCAAGTATGGCATTTCCGGAACCACCGAAATTGTGTACAACCCTTCTTATGAAATGTTATTTGAAGAAGAGACCAAAGCGGATCTGGAAGGTTTTGAAAAAGGACAGGTCAGCGAACTTGGTGCTGTCAACGTTATGACAGGTATCTACACCGGTCGTTCCCCGAAAGACAAATTCATCGTAGAAGATGACAATTCCAGAGATACCGTATGGTGGACTTCTGATGAATATAAGAATGATAACCATAAAGCTACTCCGGAAGCATGGAAAGCAGTAAAGGACATCGCTTTAAAAGAGCTTTCTAATAAGAGACTTTTCGTTGTAGACGCATTCTGCGGCGCAAACAAAGATACCCGCATGGCTATCCGTTTTATCGTTGAAGTTGCATGGCAGGCTCACTTTGTTACCAACATGTTCATCAAACCGACTGCAGAAGAACTTGAGAACTTCGAGCCGGATTTCGTTGTTTACAACGCTTCCAAGGCAAAAGTTGAAAACTACAAAGAATTAGGCTTAAATTCTGAGACCGCTGTTGTATTCAACATCACAAGCCGTGAACAGGTTATCATCAATACATGGTACGGCGGAGAAATGAAAAAAGGTATGTTCTCCATGATGAACTACTATCTGCCGCTTAAGGGCATCGCTTCCATGCACTGCTCCGCAAACACTGATATGAACGGCGAAAATACCGCTATCTTCTTTGGTCTTTCCGGTACCGGTAAGACTACTCTTTCCACAGACCCGAAGCGTCTTCTGATCGGTGATGACGAGCACGGCTGGGATGACAACGGTGTATTCAACTTCGAAGGTGGATGCTACGCAAAGGTTATCAACCTGGACAAGGATTCTGAACCGGATATCTACAATGCGATCAAACGTAACGCTCTTCTTGAGAACGTAACTCTGGACGCAGACGGAAAGATCGATTTCGCAGATAAGAGCGTAACCGAAAACACCCGTGTATCTTATCCGATCAACCATATCGAAAAGATCGTTCGCCCGATCTCTTCCGCACCGGCAGCTAAGAACGTAATCTTCTTATCCGCAGATGCATTCGGCGTACTTCCTCCGGTATCTATCTTAACTCCGGAACAGACACAGTACTACTTCCTGTCCGGTTTCACCGCAAAACTTGCAGGTACCGAGCGTGGAATCACAGAGCCGACTCCTACTTTCTCTGCTTGCTTCGGCCAGGCATTCCTGGAACTGCATCCGACCAAATATGCAGAAGAGCTTGTCAAGAAGATGGAAAAGAGCGGCGCTAAGGCTTACCTTGTAAACACCGGATGGAACGGAACCGGAAAACGTATCTCCATCAAAGATACCCGTGGTATCATCGATGCGATCTTAAGCGGTGCGATCTTAAATGCTCCGACCAAGACCATTCCATACTTCAACTTCGAAGTTCCGACAGAACTTCCTGGTGTAGACGCTGGTATTCTCGACCCGCGTGATACTTATGCTGATGCTTCCGAGTGGGAGAAGAAAGCACTTGATCTTGCAGACAGATTCATCAAGAACTTCGCAAAATACGAAGGAAATGATGCAGGAAAAGCTCTGGTTGCAGCTGGTCCTCAGAAATAAATCTGTTCGGATAAACGATCATCAAAAAGCGGATGTGAAAAATTTCACATCCGTTTTTTTTCTGTTGTTTACTTTCTGTTATTTTCTTTCTGCCTTTTTCTTCCTGCCAGTTTCCTGCTGTTTCTTTCTCACTATCAATTTCCCGGTGTCACGACATCCCGCACCGTATAATAGGACACCCCGAGCACTTCCCGCAAAAAATACGTTGGGAAATACAAAAGATCTGTGGATGCACCATAGGCGTAAGTCGTAAATCCACACGCTTCTGCCAGCATCCGCGCGCGGTACTCGTGAAATTCGCTGGTGATAATGACCGCTTTTTCTCCCATCCCGCGCGCTTCAAAAATCTGTCTGGAAAACGCCATATTTTCCGCCGTCGAGACTGACCGGTCCTCCAGGATCAGACGGTTCTCTTCGATCCCTTTCTCTCTCAGATACGCGTACATACAGGAAGCCTCAGAAATTTCTTCGTCTGCTCCCTGTCCGCCAGAAAGCACGCAGGACGCGTCCGGGTGTGTGGAAAGATAGGCATCTGCCGCATCCAGCCGCTCCTGTAAGATCCTGCTCGGACGTGTCCCCTTCACTTTACATCCAAGCACGATGACCGGTGTCGCCGGATCCGGCGCTTTTTTGTATCCTGCCGCCGCAATGCGCACTGCGGAAACGGCAAGAAGCAGACATACTACCACAGCAGCGATCCGCACCACCCACTCGGCAATGCAAAATCCCCTGTTTTCCCGAAGCATGGATAACAGGCCTGACACATACTCCCGCTTGCCGGTATAAAAAAACGCCAGTGCCGACAGACACATCCCTGCGAAATTTCCGACATTTAAGATTCCTTTCAGCAAAAGCGGCAAAAAGAACCAACAAAAAAATATAAGTTCGATACACATAAAAACCGTCCGTCGCATTTCTCTCCTCCGCTTCCGATCTCTTTTCCTGTAACTGTTTCCACGGATGCCGCCGTTTTTCTACCTCAGATACGCGTCCAGCACTTCTGCCCGCTTCTCCCAGGTATGTGCCTTCCATGCCGCCTCATAGCCCTCTGCCGCGATACGCTCTGCCGTTTCCGGATCATCCAGCAGTTCCTTTACAATCTCCGGCAGACGTTCGATCTGCTTTAACGCAAAGAAACGTAGCTCTTTTCCATCCGAAAACAGTTCACGCAGATAGATGCTGTCATCCGTAAGCGCCACACTGCCATTCAACATTGCGGTAAAGATGCGGTCATGCACCCCGTCCTTAAACCACGGCATGACATTTAAGCAGATCCTGCCGTTTTGCACCGCGCGCACACACTCCGCAGAATCCACCTGTCCGCCGCACCAGATCAGGTTTTCCCGCTTCGCGCAGATCAGTTTATCCCAGTCCTTGCCAAACAGATGCACTTTGATCCCGGCTTCTGCCAGCGCACAGACCGCTTTTGCCCGAAAATAGGTCCGCACATAGAGATCCAAAAATACCATGGATACCATTCCGGTCTTTAAGTCCTCCATGGAAAGCTCCCCGATCTCCTCGCGCAGATTTTTGATCAGTGCCTCGTGCAGTGACAGATCCGTGTGTGCGATCATATCGTCAATGATCCGGTAATAGTAATCGATATACTCTTTCGACTGCATCGGAAAGTGCTTTGCAAGATCCGGAAGCGGCGCATAATTCCCGATAAATACGACATCATACTTCCGTTCCCGATATGGGATCAGACGTTCCTTAGAAGCAGCTTCCCCCGGATCCCGGAGCAGCAGATTTCCCGCCGTTGGCAGAAAATGCACCTCATTCCACGGATAAAACTCCTTTATAAACGCCACATGCTGGCGATCCAGACAGAATACGGTCATGCCCGGATGCTGTTTTTCCAGATATTTGTGATAGTAAAGCGGGTGATCGACCAGAAGATTTAAGCACTTTACCTGCATTGCTTCCCAGATCGTCTCCCCTTTTTCCCACACAAACGCTTCCTCGCCACCAAGACCGATAAAATTAAACGTGATCATTGCGGTTTCTTTCGGCTTGCAGAACTTTGCCAGTTTTTTTGCGCTTTCCTTCGCGTTCGACATGTCCACCCAGAACACCGCACAGCCCTTTTCTTTAAAATGTACTTCAAGCTGTCTGGAAAAATAACTCAAAGTTTCGATCGCCCCGCGAAAAAGAATGATCTTATGAATCTCTGCCACTTTTTCGTTCCCTTCCTCATAAATCGGTATTAAAAAAGATACCTCTCCCGCGTTTCTGCCTGCGGAAAAGGTATCCTGCATTTTTTTCTAGTTCTTAAAGCTGTGAATCGGTGCCGGGATTCTTCCGCCACGGTTGATAAACGCATCACAGGAATATTTGTTGACCGGCATGATCGGCGCATATCCGAACAGTCCGCCAAATTCTACCGTATCTCCAACATCTTTTCCGATAACCGGGATCAAACGTGCCGCTGTGGTCTTCTGGTTTACCATACCAAGCGCCATCTCATCCGCAATGATACCGGAGATCGTGGTTGCCTTGGTATTGCCCGGAATTGCGATCATATCCAGCCCAACGGAGCATACGCAGGTCATTGCCTCTAATTTTTCCAGCGTGATGGCATTTGCCTGTACCGCATCGATCATTCCCTGGTCTTCACTGACCGGAATGAACGCGCCGCTCAAGCCGCCGACATAGGAAGATGCCATAACACCGCCCTTTTTCACCTGGTCGTTTAAGAGCGCCAGTGCCGCCGTAGTTCCCGGCGCACCCGCATATTCAAGTCCGATCTCACATAAAATATCCGCCACACTGTCTCCCACTGCCGGAGTCGGTGCAAGAGAAAGGTCTACGATACCAAATGGAATATTTAAAAGTTTGGAAGCTTCCTGCGCTACCGCCTGGCCAACACGGGTAACCTTGAACGCGGTCTTTTTGATCGTCTCACAAAGTACCTCGAAGTTCTCGCCACGCACTTTTTCAAGCGCAGTCTTTACAACACCCGGTCCACTGACACCGACATTGATGATCGCATCTGCCTCGGTCACACCGTGGAACGCTCCCGCCATGAACGGGTTATCGTCCGGGGCGTTACAGAATACCACGAGTTTCATGCAGTCTACGGAATCACGGTCTTTGGACTGTTCCGCAACTTCGAGTAAGATCTCTCCCATCAGTTTTACCGCATCCATGTTGATACCGGTCTTGGTAGACGCAAGGTTTACCGAACTGCACACGCGCTCGGTGCGGCAGAGTGCCATCGGAATGGAACGGATCAGCATTTCATCTGCCTTTGTCATTCCCTTGGACACCAGTGCGGAATAGCCGCCGATCAGATTGACACCGACTGCCTTTGCCGCGCGATCCATCGTATCCGCGATCGTTGCGAAATCCTCCGGCTTTTTACATGCCGCGCCGCCGACCAGTGCAATCGGAGTAACCGAGATACGTTTGTTTACGATCGGAATTCCGAATTCCCGCTCGATCTTTTCTCCCACAGCCGCAAGATCCTTCGCCACTGTCGTGATCTTGTTGTAGATATTATCATTTAACTTCTGTAAATCAGAATCAATACAGTCTAACAGGCTGATTCCGATCGTAATGGTGCGGACATCGAGATTCTCCTGTTCCACCATGTTGTTTGTTTCTTTGACTTCCCAAATGTTTATCATGCTCTCTCCTCGTTCCTGTTAGATTCTGTGCATCTGCTCAAAAATTTCTTCTTTCTGACATTTAATGCTGACGCCGATCTGCTCGCCTAATTTTTCCAGATCTGTCGCACATTCTCCGAATGCCTTGTCTGCTCCGCCCATATCAACGATCATCATCATGTTGAAAAATCCCTGCACGATCGTCTGTGAAATATCAAGTACATTGATATGCGCGTCCGCAAGATAGGTGCAGACCTTTGCGATGATACCTACGGTATCCTTTCCGACTACGGTAATAATTGTCTTGTCAACTGTGTTTTCCATTTTTTTATCCTTTCTTTTTCCCATTTATTGCTCAGCCTGATTCGCTGTTACACACTTACAAACTCTGAAACCTCATCCCGCTTCGCGACAGAGATCGAAAAATCTGATCCGTCGTAAGGGTTATCTCCCATGGTCACTTCGAGGCGCACCGTTTCATAGGCAAGCTTTGCATAGTTATTTTCCTTGCTCAGGTGTCCCAAAATGATCTTTTTTATCTTATCATGCAGTACTTTTCCAAGGAGCTGACCGGACGCCTCATTGGACAGATGTCCCCGCTCTCCTAAGATCCTGCGTTTTAACGGATAGGGATAGCTTCCCGCCTGAAGCATACGGATGTCATGGTTCGCTTCTAACAATAATACATCTAATCCCTGTAACTTGTCTATAATATAATCATCATATTTTCCAAGATCCGTGGCAACCGCCACTTTCTTTGTGTCATGCTCCATCACATAGGCGACCGGATTTGCCGCGTCGTGCGAAATGGAAAACGGCTTTACCGTAATATCACCGATCGTAAACGCCTCATCCGGCAGGATCGGATGGAACAGACTCTCATCCACCTTTCCCACGGAAGAAGTATGTAAGATCGCATCGATCGTCTCTTTCGTCCCGTACATCGGGATCCCATATTTTCTTGCGACAACACCGAGCCCCGCAATGTGGTCGGAATGCTCATGTGTGATCAGTATCCCGTCCATTTCCGCAGTCTTTAGTCCGATGCTGTTTAATCCGTTTTCGATCCGCTTTCCGCTGATCCCGGCATCCACGAGCAGATGACAGTCATCTGTCCCCGCATAGATACAGTTTCCACTGCTGCCGCTTGCTATACTGCATAAATCCATTTTAATTCTCTTTCCAGTAAATCTCTATTCTATCTCCGCTGTGGAGCTGCTGTGTAAAGCGCGCGTCCACACCATTTATCTTGGTTACGATCGGTCTTCCGTTGCCTGCGTTTAAGTCAAATTTGATGTGCTCAAACACATCCACAAACACATACACCGGTTTTCCCTGGAGCAGCACCGGTCTTCCGTTTACGATCACGGAAAGATCCGTCGGGAACAGAGGTGCCGCCGGTTCTGCACCGTCTTCTTCTGCCTCCGCAGTATCCGCTTTCTCCTGATCCGTTTTGGATACCGCATCCGTTTCCGGTACATCCTGTTTTTCCGCATCTGTGCCGGCCGTTTTTACAGGCTCTGCCGCTTCCATGTCTGCGCTTACGCCCGCTTCTGTCTTCGCCGCATCCGCGCCGGTTTCCTTTGATGCTTCTGCTGCCGTATCAAACACCGGATGTTCGTCTACCATCCATTCGACCTCAAAATTCTCATAAACCGGTTCATCTTCGTCCGTCACACGGTTATTCACAAGGATATCATAATTCTTATCCAATATCAAATCCATGAACTCCGCGAGCTGCCCTACGGTATAATAATTTCTGGTCTCGATCACATCCCCGTCCTGGATCTGGTAGGACGGAAGCTGGATCTCGCCGTTTACCTCCACCAGCCGCGGACAGCTTACCAGCTTTTTATTCACATAAAAAGCGATCGTATCCTTATTATACTCTTCCAGCATCTCGATCGTGCAGGTCGCGTCTTCTCCTGCTGTGGAAGGCGTGATCGATATATAACTGTTCGGCTCTAACGGTGTGTTGATGCTCACGATCTTTCCGTTAAAACGGATGACCGCCGATTCCCCCGCCTCGCCGCGGATCAGTCTCGGCTTTCCGTTCAAGGTAAAATTGATTTCCTTCCCGCGTTTCGGAAACAGATCCTCATTCGGGAATCCCGCGTTTAACGCCGCATCCACCAGCGTCAGATGCCCGTTATCGTATAATTTCATCCGGTCGCCATTAAAATGCACCATAATGAAATTATTTTTCTGGTCGTAATAATTTAAGCAGATTCCGATCGGAGTTACCAGAAGCGGATCTTTCTTTACGCTTTCCTGCTCAAATTTTACCGCCTGTAAGACTTCCTCGCCACGCAGTGCCACACGCTCCTTCGGAAGCTCCAGATACTCCGCCAGGCTCTCGGTAAATCCGTGGATCTTTCCGCCACCGCCGACAACAAACGCGGCACTCACGGATTTATTTCCGTTCAGTTCCCGGATCTTCTCCGCCACCTCGGATGTGATCTTTTCCACCGTCGGCGCAGTCAGCTCCCAGATCTCTTCTGACGGAATGATATGGGAAATCCCCATGATATCTTTAAATTCCACCGTCTCATCAAACGTTGACGCGAGCTTCATCTCCTCGGCAGTGTTAAAATCTACCAGATACTGCTGCACGATCAGTTCCGTCAGTTCATCCCCCGCATGCGGGATCATGCCGTATGCGATGATGCTGCCGTCTTTTGTGATGGAAATATCCGATGTTCCGGCTCCGACATCCACAAGCGCGATATTCAACATTCGAAAGTTCTCCGGGATCGCTACATTGATCGCCGCGATCGGCTCGAGTGTCAGATTGACTACTTCAAGTCCCGCGAGATTCACTGCGGAATAAAGACCGTCCACGACATCCTCCGGGAGGAAGGTCACAATGATATCCTCCGCGATCGTATCCGCCTTATGTCCCTCAAGATTCGTAAACATCTCATCATTCAAATAATAATGCACAACCGAGTAACCGACACAGTAAAATTTGTACTTCGTATCATTCTCCTCTGCGAGCACCTGCTGTGCCTGCTCGATTCCGAGCAGATCCAGGGTATGAATGTCCTCTCCGGTGACGATCGTCTCCTCCGCGAACTTGTGCTCTACCGTGGTCGTCACGGTTTTTAACACACGTCCCGCAGCCGCGATGCAGACATCGGAAAGCTGCTGTCCCAGCTGTGACTCCAGATCTTCTTTTATGAAACGTATCGTATTTCCCACACGTCCGATGTCATGGATCTGTCCGTCAAGCATGGCACGCGTCTCATGCATCTTGACGCTGTGCGCGATCACATGAAATACTTTATCCTCTTTATATCCTACGGAACCGACGACATTTCGTGTTCCGATATCCAGGCCAAATACCAGTTCGTCCGGCGTTATCATATCTGATACTCCTTTCTTTTCAGCAATCCGGCAACCTGCCTTATGGCATCCTCTTTTGCTCCGTTATTATCTATTACTGTCGCGCAGTATTTCCGGTATGTCTCCTCACTTAACTGACTCTGAAAGATCCGCGCTACTTTTTCTTTCGAATATCCCCTGCTCTCCATGAGCCGCTTTCTTCTGTTCTCTTCGGTCGTATATATATACCACAGCTCATCACAGATGCCATCATACCCTTCCTCGATCAGAAGCGCCGCCTCAAGCACCAGTATCCGAAGCACTCCGCGCTCCCTCTCTTTTTTTGCACGCTCTGTCACATACTCCTTGACCGCCGGATGCACGATCGCGTTTAACGCTTCCCGCTTTGCGGCATCTGAAAAGATCACTTCCGCCATGCGGTCTCTTTTTATGCTTCCATCGTCCGCAAATACGTCATCCCCGGCAAAAAGCCCGGTCAGTTTCTCATAGCATGCTCCATCCGGTTCCATCAGCTCATGCGCGATCTCGTCCGCGAGCATGACCTCTATCCCATCCTGCTTTGCAAGAAAATTTAAAATCTCTGTTTTTCCGGCTCCAACGCCTCCGGTAATCCCAACAAATCTCATCTATTTCGCCTCGTACCAGTTTCTTCCTGTATGCATGTCAATCTCCAGCACCACTTTTAACTGCGCCGCCTGATGCATTTCCTCTTCCAGGATCTTTTTGACTGCTTTCTCTTCTGCCTGCGCGGTCTCCACCAGAAGTTCATCATGTACCTGAAGCAGAAGTCTGGACTTTAAGCCTTCTTTTAACAGTCTGTCATGCACCCGGTTCATCGCGATCTTTATGATATCCGCCGCAGTTCCCTGGATCGGCGCATTCATTGCGACACGTTCCCCGAAGGAGCGCTGCATGAAATTGCTGGAAGCAAGCTCCGGCACCGGACGTCTTCTTCCAAACATGGAGCTCACATAGCCGTCCTTTTTCGCTCCCGCGACCAGACCGTCCAGAAACGTCTTGATCCCCGGATAAGTCTCAAAGTACCGCTCAATATACGCTGCCGCTTCTTTTCTTGTGATGCTGAGATCCTGGCTTAACCCAAACGAGCTGATCCCGTACACGATCCCGAAATTGACCGCTTTCGCGTTCCGGCGCTGCAGATCCGTCACCTCGTCAAACGGCACATGAAATACCTGCGATGCCGTCATCCGATGGATATCCTGCGCTTCCCGGTATGCCTCGATCAGCATTTCATCCCCGGACATATGCGCCAGCACGCGCAGTTCGATCTGGGAATAATCCGCATCCACAAACACATATCCATCCTTCGGCAGAAATACCTTCCGGATCAGACGTCCGAGTTCCATACGGATCGGAATATTCTGCAGATTCGGTTCCGTACTGCTGATCCTTCCGGTCGCCGTCACAGTCTGGTTAAACGTTGAATGGATCCTGCCATCCTCTGTAATGTAATCGGCAAGTCCGTCCGCATAAGTGGATTTTAATTTTGCGAGCTGCCGGTACTCCAAGATATCCGCGACCAGCGGATACTCCGGCGCAAGCTTGTCAAGCACATCCGCTGCTGTTGAATATCCGGTCTTTGTTTTTTTCGCGTAAGGCATCTGCAGTTTTTCAAACAGGATGACGCCAAGCTGTTTCGGCGAGTTGATGTTAAACTCCTCACCCGCTCCCGCATAGATGCTCTTTTCCAGCTCCGCGATACGCACGGAAAGCTTTTCTCCGTATTCCTGTAATGCAGCCTTATCCGCGCGGATGCCCTCTTTTTCCATATCCAAAAGGGTAAATAATAACGGCATCTCGATTCCGGTAAACAAATCCTTCATCCCTGTTTCCGCAAGTTCACGCTCTAAGACCGCTTTTGCCGCATATGCCACATAGCTTACAAAGCAGACATATTTTAAAAACGCCTCCGGCTGTGTCTCTGCCGCATCCGAAAGGGAAAGCTTTCCAAGAAGGTCTGTGCGCGACGGGATCATCATTCCGAGATAATCTTTGGCAAGATCCTCATAGGAATATTCATTCTTTAACGGATTTAAGAGATACGCCGCGATCTCGGTATCAAAAAACGCTTTTGCGCGTTCCTCACTCGTTTTTTCTTCTCTGACCGGCAGCATGTGTAACTGCGGTTTTAAGGAAAATGTGATCCCGCATGCACCGGCATCCAGCAGTCCTTTTAATTTGGAAAACAGATAGTCCTCTGTCAGGAAGCCCTCTGCCGCCAGAAATACGGTATTTTTCTCTCCAAAAGAAACAGATACGCCAAGCAGCCTGTCCTTCTCCTCCACCAGGAAAAAGCCAAGCTCCTTTTCTTTTGCCGCTTCCGCGAAAAACGCCTCGGCATCGGAAAGTTCTGTGATCTTACGGAAATACTGTTCGGTCTCATTCTGCGGTGCCGACACATCAAACTTCGCGAGCAGATTTTTAAATTCCAGACGCTTGCAGAGCAGATAGGCCTCCTCGGTAAACAGATCTCCAAGCTCCGCCTCTTTCAGATCGTAATCGATATCCGCGTTGATCTCGATCGTCGCAAGTGTTTTGCTCATCTGCGCCATATCGTAATGTTCTTTTAAATTTTCCTTCGCGCGGTTTGGTTTGATCTCATCCACATGCGCGTAGGCTTCCTCGATGCTTCCATAAGCTACGATCAGATTGGTCGCCGTCTTCTCTCCAATGCCCGGGACACCCGGAATATTGTCTGCCGTATCCCCCATCAGTGCCTTGACATCGATGAACTGAACCGGTGTGACCTGGTAACGCTCCTTGACATCCGCCGCATTGTAGTCCTCGATCTCGGTTCCGGTGCGTTTCGTCTTTGGGATACGGATTTTGATGTGATCTGTCGCAAGCTGCAAAAGATCGCGGTCCCCGGAAACCACGGAAACCACAAGTCCTTCCTTTTCGCTCCGTTTCGCGATCGTTCCGATGATATCATCCGCCTCATAGCCTTCTTTTTCGATGATCCGCACGCCCATTGCCTGTAACATTTCCTTCATGAGCGGAACCTGCTGGCGGAGTTCCTCTGCCATCGGCTTTCTGGTTCCCTTATAGGCGTCATACATTTTGTGGCGGAACGTCGGAGCATGCACATCAAATGCCACCGTCAGATAATCCGGCTTTTCCTCGTCTAAGATCTTAAATAAAATATTTAAAAATCCATAGACTGCATTCGTGTGCAGTCCCTCCGCATTGGTAAGATCCGGTATCCCGTAAAATGCCCGGTTCAAAATACTGTGTCCGTCGATCAATACTAATTTTTTGCTCATGTTACTCCTCGTCTACCAGCTGGAAAAATTTCGTATCAATCTCCGGATACGCACGTTTTAAGGAAATCGGTTTCCCACTGTTATTTAAAAAGCAGTGCTCACTCTTTGCGAGCGAACGAAGCTCTCCTGTCTCTTTATCTGTCATACGGTATGTGAATGCCAGCTTGATCCCATTATAATAGGATATCTTGGTCTCGATCAGAACGGTATCACTGAAATGCACCATGCTCTTATATTCGCAGGCAACTGAGATGACCGGGCTTATGATCTCGGCATCCTCCATACTTTTATAGCTGTATCCCATCTGCTCCATCAGATCCATCCTGGCCTCTTCCATCCAGCGGATGTAATTGGAATGATGTACGATCCCCATCTGGTCTGTCTCATAATATTTGACATGATGTTCATACGGCTTAATTTTTAAATTGGCCGGTGTTGTGTATACTTCTACTCTTGTATCTTTCAACTGTCTCACCTTCCATTTGTATTTTCTGATTTTTCTGCATGGGCATATAAAATACCCAATATAGACATTATGTCACAGATTGGACGGAAATTCAATGTTTTCTTAGCATTCCCCACAGTAATCCAGATAATCCGCTTCATCCGCGAACAGGATGTATCTGTCCTCAACCAGTCCCATGTAACCTTCTGCTGTAAAATATCCTTTCATAAAAAACACGCTCCTTTTTACCTCTTTGTTATCCGTTTTGCTTTCTTTGATAACCTAAGTATAAAAAAGAACGTGTCCTATATGTGGTACTGGTGTTATGTAAACCTATTTCACACTCACTTCTCCGGCAAGTACCCGCTTATAATCCTCGTAATTTTTCTCGAGCAGCGCAGGCGTGTCCAGACCGTAAGGGCATTTGCTCTTGCAGTGTCCGCAGTGCAGGCAGTTCTCGATCTTTTTCATCTTCTCCTGCACTTCTTTTGTGAGCTGTAGTTCTGACGGAGAGCGGCGCAAAAGCAGTGACATACGCGCGCAGTTATTGATCTCGATCCCTGCCGGACACGGCATACAGTATCCGCAGCCACGGCAGAATTCTCCGCTCAGTTCCTTCCGGTCCGCTTCGATCAGCGCCTTTATCTCATCGGTCATAACCGGCGGATGCCCAATGTAGGAAATGAACTCATCCAGCTCTTTTTCGCGCTGTACACCCCAGATCGGGAGCACGTTGTCGTACTGTGCCTCAAACGCGTAGGCTGCCCTGGAATTTGTGATAAGACCGCCGGAAAGCGCTTTCATGGCAATGAATCCCATATTTTTTTCTTTGCATTTTTCCACCAGCGCAATATCCTGAGCGCTCGCGAGATAGCAGAATGGGAACTGCAAGGTCTCATAAAGTCCGGATTCGATTGCCTCATCCGCCACCGCAAGTCTGTGATTCGTGATCCCGATATGGCGGATCATTCCTTTTTCTTTCGCTTCAAGCATTGCCTCGTAAAGCCCGCTTCCATCCCCGGGCTTCGGACAGACTGCCGGATTGTGGAACTGATAGATGTCCACATAATCTGTCCGCAGATTGTGCAGGGAAGTCTCCAACTGTTCGAAAAATTCCTTTGCATTGGATGCGGCGGTCTTGGTCGCCACAAAGACCTTATCCCGGATGCCCTCTAACGCGATGCCGAGTTTCTCCTCGCTGTCCGTGTAAAAGCGTGCCGTATCGAAAAAAGTGATCCCTGCGTCATACGCTTTCCGCACAAGATGTACGGCATCCTCATCCGTGATACGCTGGATCGGCAGTGCGCCGAATCCGTTCTTGTTTACCGTGATCCCGGTACTTCCAAGTGTTACCTGTTCCATATTTTTTCGTTCCTTTCCATATTATATTGTGATTGTATCATTTTACTCCGGATACTGTGTCAGCTTTGTCTCCACCAGCTTTTCTCCCTCATAGCGCAGTTTCAGGGAAAAGAAATCCTCTGTCTCGCGCAGCAGCTTAAAAAAGATCTTGTCCCCCTCCCAGAGTTTCAGCTTATCGATCTCGCTCTTCGGGATCCATTCGAGATTTCCCTCATCACATTCTAAAAGCGTTCCGGTAAATTTACTTGCCGTATACAGATGGATATACTCGGTCTCCCACTCATCCGAGAGAAAGGTAAGGATCGCCCGGAACCGATACTTCGTCAGCGTAAGTCCGGTCTCCTCCCGCACCTCGCGCAGCATACATTCCTCCGGTGTCTCGTCCGGCTCAAATTTGCCTCCTACTCCCACCCATTTGTCATGGTTCAAATCGTTTTCTTTTTTTACCCGATGTAACATCAGGTATTTGTCGTCTTTTTCAATGTAGCAAAGTGTTGTAAGCTTCATAGCCGTTCCCCCTCATCGATCCGGTCTGTCTATTTTGCAGCAAATTCAGGATAAAGATCTAAAAAATCCTCTCTGGTGAATCTGTGATAGATCACATGACAGCCTTCAAATGTAATGCAGTACCGGTAGTCATTCGGTTTTCCGTCCGTAAAATAGATCAGATAATCAAAGTCCTGCCCCTTGATCTTTTCCAAGGTAACCTCTTCGGAAAAATCCAAAAAGACATTCCTGATATCCTCGATCGCGCAGTCATGTCTTGAGATCGCCGCGATAAACCGGGTCAGAAATTCATTTTCAGCCATATGCGCATGCACATATTCCGCGCACTGCGGCGCAAATGTAAGACAGAAACGCTCTCCCTCATTGGAAACTTCCAGTTCGCCCCATTTGTCCCGCACCGCTTTTTTCAAGTCATCCAGCACCTGGTGCATCGCCGCGATCCCGCAATCCACGGCAAGCAGACGGTTTAAGGATTTGAGCGGATAATATAAATGAATGACCTCGCTCCGGTAGCCCAGTTTGATCTGTTCTTCCGCGATCACATCCATGATATTTTGTTGCAGTCTGTCAAATGTTACCATAAATTCTACTCCTCATCGTTTTGTTTCATTATTATAATAAGTAGACTATTCTTCCGCTCCTGTCAAGCAAAAAAATTTCCCGGCACGCCATCCTGTAAATGACTGCCGGGAATTTCTCTATTTCTGATAAAATTTTATTTTTGTATGCGCCTGATAAGTCTCTCCCGGATGCAGGAGCGGGGATGCAAACCGTTCCTCGTTGACTGCATTCGGATAATACTGTGGTTCCAGGCAGAAGCCATGCCGGAAATCATAAAACACGCCTTCTTTTCCCGCGTGCTGCTCCACAAAATTGCCGGAGTAAAACTGCATGCCCATGCAGTCCGTAGAAAAATCCATCACGCCGTGTCTGGTATCCAGCACATAGTTGTGGTCATAACCGCCCGCATAGGCTAACTGGATAAAATCCGCTCCGATATCGCGTCCGATCACCGCCCCGAAATAACAGGTCTGCCGCTCATATTCTGCCGGATCGTCATAGCCTAAGATCACATCCCGGAACGCGCCATCCTCTCCGTCAATTCTGTCCGTAATACGCATTCGCGCCGTGCTTCCGGTAGAAATGCTTGTCACGGATGCAGTCCGGTGCCGGCTGTACCTTCGGGTTTATCAGTTCCGTACGGGTCGCCATCTTTGCCACTTCCTCTAAGACCACCGCATTATGCACCGCTTCCGCCGCATCTTTTCCCCAGGTGAACGGGCCATGGTTTTTGCAGAGAACACCCGGTGTATACATCGGGTTTGCTTTGCGCTCCTCAAAAGTCTCAATGATCACAAGACCGGTGTTTTTCTCATAGGCCTCCTCAATCTCCTCCGGCGTCAGGCTTCTGGCACACGGAATCTCGCCAAAGAAATAATCCGCGTGTGTGGTGCCGTAGAGCGGGATGCTCCGCCCCGCCTGCGCCCACGCAGTGGCTTCCGGAGAATGTGTATGGACTACACCGCCGATCTCCGGATATTTTTTGTACAGTTCGAGATGTGTCAGTGTATCGGAGGATGGTCTGTAGTTCCCCTCGATTTTGTTTCCGTCCAGATCCATGACGACCATATCCTCCGGTGTGAGCTTATCATAGTCCACGCCGCTCGGCTTTATGACAAAATATCCGCTCTCTCTGTCGATCCCGCTGACATTCCCCCAGGTATAGGTGATAAGTCCGCGTCTCGGCAGTTCCATATTTGCTTCGTATACTTCTTTTTTTAACTGTTCTAACATAATGATCTACCTCTCTTTTTGCCTACCGCATGGAATCCACTGCTGCACGCTCCATGGCAAGTCCTTTGCCGTAACGCTCCATAAACGCGTCAAATCCTGCTACGTCGTCCGCTTTCGGGGCAAGTGTCTCACCCTGCTGTCCGGCAAATACCCTGTTGTCGAGGTATGCGTCCAGTGTCTCGCCCTCTGCCTTGTTTTTCATATAGGAAGCGAGCACCGCGATTCCCCAGGCACCGCCCTCTCCCGCAGTCTCCATCACTGTGACCGGCGTATCCATGGCAGCCGCAAGGATGCTCTGTCCGACGCCTTTTGTCTTAAAGAGTCCGCCGTGCCCCAGGATCTTATCCACCTTCACATTTTCTTCTTTTAAGAGAATGTCAAGTCCTGTCTTTAACACGCCAAGAGACGTAAACAGATGGACACGCATAAAGTTTGCCAGATTGAACTTTGCGTCCGGCGTGCGCGCGAAAAGTGGTCTTCCTTCCTCGAAGCCGGTCACCGGCTCTCCGGAAAAATAATTGTATGCCATGAGGCCGCCGCAGTCCGCGTCTCCCTCAAGTGCCTTATTGTAAAGCACATAGAATAACTTTGTCATATCCACTTCCATGCCGAAGCTCTCCGCGAATTCCCGGAACAGGTTTACCCAGGCATTCAGATCGGAGGTACAGTTGTTGCAGTGAACCATCGCGACCAGATTTCCGGTCGGTGTTGTCACAAGGTCGATCTCCGGATGCACGTTCTTTAATTCTTCTTCCAGTACGATCATCGCAAACACCGAAGTACCCGCGGATACATTTCCGGTGCGCTTCGCTATGCTGTTTGTCGCGACCATTCCCGTTCCGGCATCTCCCTCCGGCGGGCAGACCGTGATCCCGGCTTCCAGGTTTCCGCTCACATCCAAAAGCTTTGCGCCCTCATCTGTAAGGGTTCCGGCTTCTTCTCCTGCCACAAGCACCTCCGGCAGTATTTCCTCAAGCTTCCAGGAATAACCATATGGCGCCGTCATCTCGTCGAATTTTTTGATCATGCCGGCATCAAACTTTCTGGTATGGATATCGATCGGGAACATACCGGATGCCTCGCCGACTCCCAAAACTTTTCGCCCGGTAAGTTTCCAGTGGATGTAGCCTGCAAGCGTGGTAAAAAATGCCACATCTTTTACATGCTCTTCTTTGTTTAAGATCGCCTGATACAGGTGCGCAATGCTCCAGCGCTGCGGTATGTTATAGGAAAATGCCTCTGTCAGCTTTTCTGCCGCTTCCTCCGTGATCGTGTTCCGCCAGGTGCGGAATGGCACGAGCAGCTCTCCCGCCGCGTCAAATGCCATATAGCCATGCATCATCGCGCTGAACCCGATCGCGCCGACGCTTTTTAATACCACGCCGTATTTTTCTTTCACGTCCGCCGCCATTTTCTGATAGCAGTCTCTCAGTCCTTCCCAGATCGCATCCAGACTGTAGGTCCAGATGTGATCGACCAGCTGGTTCTCCCATTCATGGCTTCCGGACGCGATCGGCGTATTGTCTTTTCCGATCAGGATCGCCTTGATCCTGGTTGAACCAAACTCGATACCAAGCGCAGTCTTTCCCGCTAAAATATCTTCTTTTGCTCCCATAGTCATTTCCCTCCGCATTTATTTTACGAATTTTTTTACCTTCTCATAAATTCCGGTTCCGTCCAGTCCGTATTTCGCAACCAGTTCTTTTGCCGGTCCGGATTCTCCGAACACGTCCCCTACACCGATGCGTAAAAGCTTCGTCGGCGCTTCCTCGGAAAGTACCTCTGCCACAGCGCTGCCCAGTCCGCCGATCACGGAGTGTTCTTCCGCTGTCACTACTTTTCCGGTCTTTTTCGCCGATGCGATCACCAGTTCCCGGTCAATCGGTTTAATGGTATGTATATTCACGATTTCCGCGTCGATTCCGTCTTCTTTCAGTTTCTCTGCCGCTTCCAGTGCACTGCTGACGCAAAGTCCGGTCGCAAAGATCGTCACGTCTGTTCCCTCTTTTAAGACAACGCCCTTTCCGATCTCAAAGTGATAATCCGGACGGTCATTGATCACCGGAACCGCCAGTCTGCCAAAGCGCAGATAGACCGGTCCTGCATGCTCATATGCCGCACGCACCGCTGCCTTCGCCTCGATATCATCCGACGGGTTGATCACTACCATGCCCGGGATCTCACGCATCAGCGCAAGATCTTCATTGCACTGGTGTGTCGCTCCGTCCTCACCGACCGAAATACCGGCATGTGTCGCTCCGATCTTTACATTCAGATGCGGATAGCCGATGGAATTTCTGACCTGCTCAAAAGAACGTCCGGCAGCAAACATCGCAAATGTACTGATAAACGGCACATATCCGCAAGTGCTCATGCCTGCGGCAATACCGGTCATATTCGCCTCCGCGATCCCGCAGTCGATATGACGCTCCGGAAATGCTTTCTTAAAAATCCCGGTCTTGGTCGCTGCCGCAAGATCCGCGTCCAGCACGACCAGATCCTCTTTTTCTTTTCCCAGTTCGACCAGTGCGTTTCCATAGCTCTCCCTGGTCGCGATCTTCTTTATTTCCGGCATAATGCTTCACCTGCTTTCTCCAGTTCGTCCATCGCGATCCGGTATTCTTCATCATTTGGTGCCTTGCCATGCCATCCTGCCTGGTCTTCCATAAAAGATACGCCCTTGCCTTTGATCGTTTTTGCAATGATCGCTGTCGGCATTCCCTTGGTCTCCCGCGCCTCTTTTAACGCAGCCCGGATCTCGTCAAAATCATTGCCGTCAATGTTGATCACATGAAAATTGAATGCCTCAAATTTTTTATCGATCGGATACGGAGAGCATACGTCCGAAACCGCGCCGTCGATCTGCAGATTGTTGTTATCTACGATCACCACCAGATTATCCAGTTTTCTCGCTCCCGCGAACATGGCAGCTTCCCAGATCTGTCCCTCCTGGATCTCACCGTCTCCGGTCACCGCATAGACACGGTAATCTTTCTTTTTCATTTTCCCGGCAAGCGCCATTCCGACTGCTGCGGAAAGTCCCTGTCCGAGAGAGCCGCTCGACATATCCACGCCCGGAATATGCTTCATATCCGGGTGTCCCTGTAAATAAGAACCGGTATGGCGCAGCGTTTTTAAATCCTCCTTCGGGAAATATCCTCTCTGCGCTAATGTCGCGTAAAGTCCCGGTGCTACATGTCCTTTGGACAGCACCAGACGATCCCGGTCCTCCTTTTTGGGATCTTTTGGATCGATGTTCATCTCCTCAAAATACAGATAGGTAAAAATATCTGCCGCAGACAGAGAGCCGCCCGGATGTCCGGACGCTGCACTGTGTACCGCTGTCACGATCCCTTTTCGGATCTCTACGGCAGTCTCTTTTAATTCCTGATTTGTCATATTTTTCTCCTCCGTTACGATCAGTCGCCAAATACCGCGCGGTAATCCGCCTGGAATTTTTCAATGCCCTGATCCGTCAGCGGATGTTTTGTCATCTGCTCGATCACCTTGTACGGAACCGTTGCAATATCCGCTCCCGCAAGCGCACAGTCCGTCACATGGATCGGATTGCGGACGGATGCCGCGATGATCTCGGTCTCATAACCGTAAATATCAAAGATCTCCGCGATCGTGCGCACAAGGTCGATCCCCGGCTGGCTGATATCATCAAGTCTTCCAAGGAACGGAGATACATAGGTTGCGCCTGCCTCTGCCGCAAGAAGAGCCTGATTTGCGGAAAAGATCAGTGTAACGTTGGTCTTGATCCCTTCTGCGGAAAGTGCCTTAACCGCCTTTAAGCCTTCTACGGTCATCGGGATCTTTACGACCATGTTTTTGTGGATCGCCGCGATCTCACGTCCTTCTTTGATCATGCCTTCTGCGTCTGTGGTAGTAGCCTTTACCTCGCCGCTGATCGGTCCGTCCACGATGGATGTGATCTCTTTTATTACTTCGGTAAAATCTCTGCCTTCTTTTGCGATCAGGGACGGATTTGTGGTAACGCCGCAGATCACGCCCATATCATTTGCTTTTCGGATATCTTCTACATTTGCTGTATCAATAAAAAATTTCATAACATTTTTCCTCTTTTCTTTTCATTTTTTCCATATTGCAATTCTGCCGCACAGGGGAATGTACAGCAGAATTGCCGGGTAAGGGTTTTGTAGGGTTATCTATATACAATGTCTCCAAGCATAAGATCTTTCTTGAAGTCACGTATATTCGTATCTTTGTCGATGTAGACAGCTTCGATGCCCATCGCTGCTGCCCAGTCGCCCATCTGCTCTGCAGTCAGGTCATAGGTGAACGCGGTGTGATGTGCGCCGCCGGCTAAGATCCACGCTTCCGCGCCGGTATACAGATCCGGCTGCGGTGTCCAGAAATTGGTCGCTACCGGAAGCTTCGGCATTGGTTTTTCGGTCTTTTTGCAGTCCACATCATTGATGATAAGGCGGAAACGGTTGCCAAGATCGATCAGGGATGTTGCGATTCCTTTTCCTTCTTTGGACGTAAATACCAGACGCGCCGGATCTTCACGGTCGCCCATCGTAAGCGGCTGACACTTGATGCTGATCGGTCCATCCGCGATGGACGGGCAGATCTCAAGCATATGCGCTTCCAGAATGCCTTCTTTTCCTTTTACGAAATTGTATGTGTAATCTTCCAGCATGGAAGTTCCCTTCGCGTCCTTTATTCCCGCAGTCATGACTTTCATCAGGCGCACCATGGCAGCCACTTTCCAGTCACCTTCCGCTCCGAAGCCGTAGCCTTTTTCCATCAGTCTCTGGATCGCAAGTCCCGGAAGCTGTTTTAACGCGCCGAGATCGCCGAAGTGTGTTACGATCGCCTGATAGTTCTTTTCCTGCAAGAAACGTTCAAAGCCAAGCTCGATCTGTGCCTGCACTGCCACATGGCGTTTGAATTCTTCCGGATCTCTGCCCTCTAAGAGGATCTCGTATTTGTCATAATATTCATCTACCAGCGCATTTGTATCCGATGCGGACACTGCTGCAACGGATTCCGCGATCTCATTGACCGGATACGCATCCACTTCCCAGCCGAATTTTATCTGTGCTTCTACCTTGTCACCCTCAGTAACCGCTACATTACGCATATTGTCCGCTACACGCATCACGCGGATATGGCTGCTTTCCACTACACCGACCGCCGTGCGCATCCAGGATGCGATACGCTCCTGTACCTGTCTGTCCGCCCAGTGTCCGACAACAACCTTGCGCTCGATGCCCATGCGGCTCACAATATGTCCATACTCACGGTCTCCGTGTGCAGACTGGTTTTCATTCATGAAGTCCATATCAATCGTATCATACGGAAGCTCCTCATTAAACTGCGTATGTAAATGAAGCAGCGGTTTCCGGTATTCCTGCAATCCGAGAATCCAGGATTTTGCCGGTGAAAACGTATGCATCCAGGTGATCACACCCGCGCATTCCTCATCGGTATTTGCCTCGTTAAATGTTCTGCGGATCAGTTCATTTGTGATCAGGGTAGGTTTCCATACCACCTCAAACGGAAGTACCCCTGACTTGTTCAACTCGTCCACGATCTGTTTTGCGTGCTCCGCAACTTTTCTTAAACATTCATCCCCATACAGATCCTGTGATCCTGTGCAAAACCAAAATTTATACTGTTTTTGTAACAACATGTAAAATCCCTCCTGATTATCTGTTTGTTTTTATCTTACAACTTGTATTGTCGTCTTTACAAGTTGTTTTTTCTGCTTTTGCAGGAGTCCCGGATCACCAGCTCCGGTTCGATCAGAATCCGGTCATTTCCACCTGCCGGCTGTCCGTCACGCATCAGGGAAAGCAGCATCTCCGCAGCCATTTCCCCGAGTTTTTCCTGCGGATGCGCGATCGTGGTAAGCTTCACCGCGCTGCTCTCCGCAATAAAGGAATTGTCGTATCCGGTAACCGAGACATCATCCGGAACCGACCGGCCGGCTTCCGTCAGCGCCCGGATCACTTCCACCGCGATCTGGTCATTGTAGCAGACCACCGCGTCCATCTGCTCTCCCGCTTCTGCCATCTGCCGGATCCGCTCATAGGGATGGATCGCCCGGTCTTCCGTGTAAAACCACACGACATGATCCGGATCATAGGAAAGCCCTGCCTCCTGGAGTGCCCGGACATACCCCTTATGCCGGTTCTGTCCCTGCGTATCATCTGCCTTGAACACGCCTAAGATCTCACGGTGTCCAAGCCCGATCAGATACTTTGTGATCAGATAGCCGCCCTTGCAGTCATCCAACAGAATCTGTGGTTTATCTTCCATCTGCCGGAAACATCCCTGGATAAACACATATGGGATCTGGAACTCATCGAGTTTCTGATACAGATTCATATGTCTGCAGTAGATCTGGCTCTTACTCGGTTCAATGATCAGCCCGTCGATATCTTTTTTTAGCAGTTCTTCAAGGCACCTTGCTTCCAGTCTTCTGGAATTTTTTGTGTTTTTTAACAGAATGCTGTATCCCGCTTCCGTCATCACATGATCAATCCCCTGTATGACACGCGGAAAGATATAATCGGACAGATAGGTTGTTACCACGGCAATGTTTTTGGACGTTCTTGTATGGCGCACCAGTTCCGAACAGAACGTTCCCCTTCCATGTTCTGCATAAATATAACCTGCGTTTTCCAAAATGAGCAGCGCCTTGCGCACGGTCTGGCGGCTCACACCGTAAGCCCTGGAGAGTTCATTCTCCGAGGGCAGTTTGTCCCCCGCCCGCAGTTTTCCGCTTACGATCTGCTCCTTTAGTTCTTCCATCAACTTGTAATATTTCAGCTTCTTTGTATTTTCTTCTTCCAGCATAGGCATTTCCTCACAATTCTCCGCGTGTCACTCCCACGGATCCGTCACATTGTAAACTTGTACTTCTACTTGTACTTATTTTACCACATTCCGGTCACTTGTCACGTAATATTTTATATTTTTCTAAAATTCTTTAATATTTTTTCAAAAATGCTGTATTTCGTATTGACCGGATTTTTAAAAAACCTTATAATTTACTTATTAGAAATGTACATCCGTACCGGCTTGCATTTCACGAAGGAGGTACACAATATGCTTCATATTTTATCTTTAGATGACGGCCTCGATATTTTCAAAGCACTTGGCTCTGAAATCCGTGTGGAAATCGTAAAATTACTTCTGGAAAACAAGAGTATGAACATGAACGAACTGGCGAATAAATTAAACATCACAAACGGTGCCCTGACCAGCCATATCAAGAAGCTGGAATCCTGCGGCATTGTCACAACATCCAATGAGTCCGCCGGTCACGGCAATCAGAAGATCTGTTCTATTCATGTTGATAAGATCCTGATCGAGCTCCAGCCCCCGGAAGAATCTGAAAATGTATATAATACCGAAGTCAAGGTTGGACATTATTCGGACTATAATGTCTATCCGACCTGCGGACTTGCGACACCAAATGTACTGATCGGTGAGGTGGACGACCCGCGTTACTTTGCCCATCCGGATCGCTACAATGCGGACATCCTCTGGTTTACCAAGGGATATGTGGAATACCTGATCCCGAATTTTATCCCGTTCTCCCAGAAGATCACGCAGCTCACGATCTCGGCAGAGTTAAGCTCGGAAGCTCCCGGTGTCAATGACGTCTGGCCTTCCGACATCAGTTTTTATTTAAACGATGTGTTTATCGGTTCCTGGACTTCTCCCGGCGATTTTGGCGGCAATGTCAAGGGCATCTTCACCCCGGACTGGTGGTATCCGAACTGGAATCAGTACGGACTCTTAAAACTTCTTGTCATCAACCGCTACGGCACTTTCATCGACGGGTTAAAGATTTCCGATGTCACGATCAACCAGTTTGATCTGGATTACCGCAGCACGATCAAGCTGCGCCTCGGCGTGGACGAGAACGCGGAACATGTGGGCGGTCTTACGATCTTTGGAAAATCCTTCGGCAATTACAGCCAGGATATCCAGATCAGCATCAATTACGCGCCTATGGAAAATGAATCAACCGAACAAAAATAAGGGATTACAACTCCCCGGACAAAAAATTGCCCAGACCATATGTCTGAGCAATTTTTTATTAACACTAATCACCATTTCTTATAGGGACAACCCGCCCGTTTTGCCGCCGCGCGCAGTTCCACATAACAGCCGCATGCCTGACAGGTCGCCTCCGTCAGATAATCACAGGAACGGCACGTCATAAGACGTTTCTCATAGAGCGCGTCCTCCGCGCGGTCCGCCTCCCGCAGAACATCTGTGTATTTTTTTACATATGCTTTGCCCTCTTCGCCTTCCATGTCCTGAAGCAGGCATTTCCGGCAGATCCGCTTCTCCATTCCGATCCCTCTTTTCTCTTTGCGTTTTTGCTATTTTACGCGGATCTCTGTCACGCTGCACGCCGGCAGAGTTACCGTGATTCCATCCGCAGTTACCTCATATCCGGTAAATGCCTGTTCTGTCACATGATCCGGATCTTCAAACGTATTGTGCGCCTGCATCTGTTTATCGGTCACAATATTTGCTTCCACAACCTCATATTTCTTACCATGATCCGCAAAAGCGATCTCCACTTTTTCTGCCGCTGTCGCGGACAGATTGTTTAATGTGATCGTGATCACGCCATCCCTGTCACGGGAAACAGACTCTGTAATATTCGGTACGCGCCACTCTTCCGGTCCAACCTCTCCGCTTCCGGACAGTGTACTGTTTAAAAGTTCCGCGCCCTGATGATGACGGTACATATGGAACACATGGTAGGTCGGTGTTTTTACCATCTTCTCGCCCTCGGTCAGGATCACGGCCTGAAGCACATTGACCATCTGCGCGATATTCGCCATCTTGACACGGTCACAGTGCTTGTTGAAGATATTTAAGGTCACACCTGCCACCAGAGCGTCACGCACGGTGCTCTGCTGATATAAGAATCCCGGATTGGTTCCAGGCTCGCAGGCAAACCAGGTTCCCCACTCATCTACCATAAGTCCGACCTTTTTGTCCGGATCGTACTGGTCAATGATGTCACTGTGACGTCTTACCAGCGTCTCCATGTAATATGCCTTGTTTAACGTCTTATACCATACTTCCTCATCGTAATCGGTTGCACTTCCCTTGATCTCCCATCCCTCCGGATGTACATAGTAATGCAGGGAAATACCGTCCATAAATCCATGGAGCTGTTCCGGTGTGTGGTCAAACGCCACATCCAGCACATTCTTTGTCCAGTGGTAATCATCGATGTTCGCGCCACAGCAGATCTTTTTGATCGGAGCCGCTCCGTCATAGTTGCGGACGTAAGTCTGATAGCGGCGGTATTCATTTCCGTAATACTGCGGTGTCATATTTCCGCCACAGCCCCAGTTTTCATTGCCAACGCCAAAGTAATCCACTTTCCACGGTTCCTCATGTCCGTTTTGCTTTCTTAAATCTGCCATCGGGGAAACCCCGTTAAATGTCATGTACTCTACCCACTCAGACATCTCCTGCACCGTGCCGCTTCCCAGGTTTCCGTTTACATAGGTCTTGCATCCGAGCTGGCGGCAGAGTTCGAAATACTCATGTGTTCCGAAGCTGTTGTCCTCCACAACGCCGCCCCAGTGTGTATTGATCATTTTTTTACGTCCTGCTTTCGGTCCGATACCGTCTTTCCAGTGATATTCATCCGCAAAGCATCCGCCCGGCCAGCGCAGTACCGGAACTTTGATCTCCTTTAACGCGTCCACCACATCACAGCGCATCCCATTGACATTCGGGATCTCCGAGTTTTCTCCCACATAAAGCCCTTCATAGATACATCTGCCCAGATGCTCGCTGAAATGTCCGTAAATCTCCGGTGCGATCGTTCCCTCCACCTTGTTTTCATTGATCAGTAATTTTGCCATAGTTTTTCCCTCTCTTTCTACGTTTTGCGTGATCGGTCATTGCATATAGGACGCCGTGTGTTCCTTCAGATAATGTACGCCCCAGATCGTCTCATTGTTATCTCCGACAGCCGAAAAACATAAAACCGGATTTCCGGCTTCATCATCCATTTCAATGATCACGCCCTTATAATCCACGCCGTCTTCTGTCACTGTCACATAATTGCTTCCATCTTCCACCGAAAAAGAGCCTTCCAGACTGCCGTCTATATTTCCATCCGCATGCAGCGTGACCTCTTTTCCTTTTTTGACCTTCGCATTGATGCCGGTTCCATGATTTAAGATATAATAGGTTCCGGTCAGATTTTTCTGCCGGTAGCCTTTCTCACTCAAAGTCTCCCCCGATGCCGCAAAGGGTGCCGCCACAAGCCAGCCGTCCTCATTCACAAAAAGCTGGTGTACACGCGGTTCATGCCCCTCCGTGCCATCATCAAAACGCTGATGGTAGACCACATACATCTTTCCATCGGTATCGGTAAACGCCGACTGTCCGCCCGGTGCCATGTAGCTCACATCGAGACTTGGCAGTGTATAGTTGCCCATCATCTTCACCCCATATCCGGAATGATCCAAGACCTTCTGCATCTCCTGTCCCTTTGCGTCCACATAGGTACCATCCACCTGATCCGAGCGGAATTCCCGGATCTGATAACCGCCATCCCGGTTCAGTCCGCCGTAGGATACGAGCAGATAATAATAACCGCTCTTTTCATCATACTGGATATACGGCCCCTCGATGGAATTGTGTCCGCCGCCGCAGAGCCGCTTTCCGTAATATTTATTGACATTGTCCGCCTCATCCGTCTCCGGATGGATCGGATATCCGGTCTCCTCATCCAGTTCCAGCAGGAAAATCCCGCCGGACCAGGAACCGTAGACCATCCACATTTTTCCATCCGCATCATAAAACACCGCGGGGTCGATGCAGTTTGGCCAGTCAATATTGTTAAATCCCCCGTGTTTTACATAGTCTGTGATCTTTACATCCTCACCCATGACGTCATAAAAATCCGTCTGTTTTGCCGTCTGTGACGTAAACCCGGAATAAAGGATCGTATCCTGATAGGTATAGGGGCCTTTCGGATCATCCGCCGTCGCGAAACAGATGTTTGATTTGATGTAGCTCGAGGTCGTGCAAAAATACATCACATACTTGCCCATCGCCTTATTGTAGATCACATTGGGTGCCCAGACAGAATAGCCGCCATCCTCATTTTTCCCGACATAGGAAAATGCCGCTTTCTCTTCGTCGAACAGATTGTCAAAAAGCGGATTGCTCTTTCTCACTCCGTCCGCAAAACTGTCCCAGTTCACCAGATCCTCCGATGTTCCGGCCGCCATATGGCTCCCGAACAGATAATAAGTTCCGTCCTCTCCGACCAGAAGCTGCGGGTCATGGATCGCCGCGTCTGCATGGGCCGATCCTTTTTTCACCTGATCCACCGGCACCTCATTGTCCGTTACATCCCCGCAGCCGGCAAGCACAGCCGCAAGCGCAACCGCTCCGACCGCGCAGAGTGTTTTTCTTCTTTCCACCGCAAAACCTTCCTTTCTTCTTCTATTGCAGGAACTTCATCCAGGTCTGCATTTCTCCGGTCTTTCGGTTTCCCCAGTAACAGTAAGGTACCAGGGTCAGTTCTGTCTCTTTTAACGGTACACGTTTTTCCGCGTACAGCGCATCCGAGCTCCACGCTTCCGCGTCCATGCGCTTCCCGGAAAGTCTGATGACATCTGTTCCGCCGAGCAGCCCGCTTTCATACGTTACAACCGGTTCCACTGTGGTATCCACAAACAGATTCGACAGATTTTCCCCATTATCCGCCTGCTCCATGCAATATACAAGCGGCCCCCGTTTCACCGCAACTTTTCCGGCATCCGCGCGCACCTTTGGATTCGCATAGACAAAATGTGGAGGCATCACAAAGGAAAGGGTTATCTCTTTCTTTGTCCCCTCAAACGGGATCTTCGCATAGCTTCCAGCTTCTGCCGTGACCGTTTTCCCATCACAGCTCAGTGAAATTTCACTTGCATAGGACGGAATGCGAAGCCGGATCGTTCCTTTCGCTTCCTTCTCTGCAGTCAGCGTAAGTTTCACTTTCCCTTCAAACGGGAAACGCGTCTCAACCTCTGCTTTTACCGGGATTCCGCCAAAAGAGGCCTCTGCCTCTCCACCTACAAAAAGGTTGACCCACAGATCATTTTCTTGGGTCGCGTACACATACTCTCCGAGGGACGCCAGTGTCCTCGCGATATTCGGCGGACAGCATGCGCAGCCAAACCATTTCTGGCGTACCGGCTTCACATGTGCCATGGAAGTGTGATCCATACAGTTATCCGGCCAGACTTCCAGCGGATTTACATAAAAGAAACTTTTTCCATCCAGTGCGATCCCGGCAGTCACTGTATTCATCAATGCACACTCCATCGTCTCCGCATATTTTTCTTCTCCGGTGATCGCAAGCATTCTTCGACAAAAAAGCGCAAGCCCGATCGACGCGCAGCTCTCCGCGTAATTGGTATCATTCGGCAGGTCGTAATCCGTGGTAAACCGTTCATACGCGCCGGAGCTTCCGATCCCGCCGGTCAGATACATTCTCTTTTTTATGATGTTGTCATAGAGTTTTTCGCAGGCATGAAGCAGTCCCTCATCCTGATATTCATACGCGAGATCCGCCATCGCGCAGTAAAGATACACCGCGCGCACCGCATGGCCTTCTGCCGTATCCTGCATACGCACCGGCTTATGGCACTGGGAATACTGCGGGAAAAACGGATTGACATCCTTAAAGATATCGATCCAGCTCTCCTTTTCGCTCTCATGGATCAGATAATTCGGCTCCGTTCCGCGCCGGTCCACAAAATCCTTTGCCATCTCAAGGTAACGCCGCTCTCCGGTCACCTGATACAGCCGGATCAGCCCGATCTCCACCTCCTCATGGCCCGGTACTGCCTGCTGAAAGGCTTCCTGGTGAAATACCTCACAGATCAGATCCGCCACACGCTGCATGATGTGCAGGAATTTCTCTTTTCCGGTCACCTGATAATAGGCAACCGCCGCCTCCATAAAATGTCCTGCGGTATAAAGCTCATGTCCTTCTCTCAGATTGCAGAATTTCTTATCCGGCTCTTTGATGATAAAGTAAGTATCCAGATATCCGTCCGGCTGCTGCGCCTTTCCGATCAGATCGATCATCGCGTCCGCGCGTTTTTCCAGCTCGGCATCCGGTTCATAGGCAAGTGAATACGCGACCGCCTCAAGCCACTTGGCAAGATCGGTATCCTGAAAAACAGCGCCCTTAAATTCTCCCTCACGAAGCCCCGCCGCGATCTCAAAATTTTTGATACAGTGGCTCGGCTCCGCATCCTCAACGCGGTCATTTAACGCCTCCCACTGATACGGTATGATCTGATCCGTCACAAGTCTGGTATACTTATTCCAGAAAAAATCATCCACCTTAACTTTATTTAATGGTAAAACATTCCTTCTCCTCTGGTTCATGTTGCCCTCCTTTAAGTTTCATACGAAAACAGCGGCCGCCCTGCCTCATCCCAGCGCACACGCATCACCATTGCGTGCCGGTTCGGATTATAGAGCGGATTCCCCACGATCTCCCGCTCTGTCCGCGCATGATAGATCATAACATCATTTCCCGCCTCGTCCCGGGTAAACGAGTTGTGCCCCGGTCCGTAGATTCCAAGCGACTCATCGGTCTTTAACACCGGATAACGCTCCTTTTTCCACTGTCTTGGATCCAAAAGATCCGCATCCTCATCCACAGAAAGCATTCCGACGCAGTAACAGATCCCCGTCTCGCTTGCGGAATAGGTAAGATAGATCTTTCCGTCCCGCTTTAACACCGCCGGGCCCTCATTGACCCAGAACCCGATCCGTTCCCAGTCGTAATCCGGCGTGGTAAGCAGTACCTGCACTGTCTTTAACCGATCCGGTGCTTCCATCTGCGCGATATAAAGGTTGGAGATCTGTTTGCCGGTTCCCACCTTTTCCGCCCAGACATAATAGTAATTTCCTTTATTTTCAAATACGGTCGCATCCAGCGAAAACGCGGTAAACGAGAACTCATCCTCATCCGCCCGTTTCATCATTCCAAGCTCTTTCCAGGTTCCCGCAAGCGGATCTTCGTCCGCGCACTCCAAGACATACGGTCGTATTTTCCATACATCTTCTTTTTCTCCGCCCGCAAAATAGAGATACCATTTTCCGAACAGGTAATGCAGCTCCGGCGCCCAGATATGCTCGCTCATGATCCCGCTCTCATGCTTATGCCACACTTCCACTTCCTCTGCCTCCGGCAGCTCCGCGAGTGTTTTTGCCCGGCGCAGGCAGATCCCGTCGTAGGCAGGTACCGATGCCGTAAAATAATACCAGCCGTCCGTATGTCTGTATACATAAGGATCTGCCCGCTGCAAGATCCACGGTCTGTTATATTCGAGTTGTTTTTCCCTCTCCATATTTCCACCTCATATTTTTCTTCTCATTTTCACTGTGTTTTAGAAAACCAGGGATACTCCCTGGTTTTCTATGAGAAAGAGGATATTTAACCTTTGACTGCTCCTGCTGTCATTCCGTCAATAAAGTATTTCTGGAAGCAGAGGAATACCACAAACACCGGAACGATCGCAAGCATGGATCCCGCGATCAGTACATCGTAGTTATTTCCATACGGCGTAAGCAGTGTATTTAATCCGATCGGTAACGTGAATTTATCCGCGCTCCGGTATACCAGCATCGGCCAGAGCAGATTGTTCCAGGAACCCATCGCGCTAAGGATCGCCATGGACGCGAATGCCGGTTTTGTGATTGGAAGCATGATCTTGATGCAGATACCAAATTCCGTCGCCCCGTCGATACGTCCCGCGTCCAAAAGCTCTTTCGGAAGTCCGCGCATGTACTGACGGAAGAAAAAGATCGTAGACGCGCCGCAAAGCCCCGGAAGGATCACGCCTGCCGTACTGTCGATCAGCTTTAAGGAAATGATCTCCTTATAAAGCGGAAGCATTAAGATCTCAAACGGTACCATCATCGTCGCGATCACGAGGAAGAACAAAAAGTTCTTGCCCTTAAATTCGTACATGGAAAATCCATATGCGATAAAGTAACAGATGATCAGTGTCAGTACCACCGTCACAAAAGTAAGCACCAGACTGTTTTTAAACCATGTGAAATATTTCACAGAGTCCGCGTTTCCCGCAAACAGATACTTGTAGTTCGCAAGGCTCATTTCCGAAAAATCCAGATGAATGGACAGTCCTTTTCGGATCAGTTCCTTACCCGGCCGGAAGGAAGCAAGAAATCCTGCCAGTACCGGGAATATGATAAGCGCGCTGAGGAGTGCGAAAAAGACTGTGCTGATCACACTTAACACTCTGTGTTTTGCTGTCATGCCCATTTTTCCGCTGTTGTTCTTTGCTGCCAGATCTGCCATATTAGTCCTCCTCCTTTTTGAATGTTCCGCTGAAGATCAGCTGGATCACATTGATAAACAGCGCGATCAGAAGCAATACCAGTCCTACTGCGGACGCGTAACCCATCTGATTTTTCTCAATACCTCTGCGGTATAAGTAGCCTACGATCGTAAGTCCGATGTTGTGCGGTGAGGAATTTCCCGCCCACAGCATAAAGCTCTCCAAAAACATCGCAAGACCTGCGTAGATACTGATCGTGAGCACATAGATCGTCGTCGGTTTTAAGAGCGGCAGTGTTACATATCTGAACTTCTGCCATGCTGACGCACCGTCAATATCCGCCGACTCATACAGTCCCTTGTCTATGTTTTTCAGTCCTGACAAAAAGTAGAGCATATTGACACCCGTCCAGCGCCAGCAGGCCAGAAATACCAGCGCGCCCATTCCGGTCCCGTGCATTTTCAGCCACTTCTGGGACTCCAACCCAAGCGCGTTCATCAGCACATTCAGCTGACCCGTATCATATTCCGAAAACATCAGGCGGAATAAGGTACCTGAAATTACAACGGATGTGAGCGCAGGCAGATAAAGCACTGCTTTCCAGAATCCTTTTGCCTTTACCAGATTGCTGTCCATCAGTACCGCAAATAACATCGGTAACGGGATCAGGATCAGACAGGTCAAAAGCATATACTCAAAGCTGTTTCCCACCGCTGTGTGAAACGCTGTATCTTTCAGTAATTTGGTATAATTTTCAAATCCGACAAACGATGTCTTGGCCGGTTCGATCTTCTGGAAGCTCATAACGATCGTACTTCCGAGCGGATAGATCCAGAACACACAAAAACTCAGTAAAAACGGCAGAATAAAGATCCACGGCGCCGCCTTTTTCGAATACAGGATACTGCTTCTTTTCTTCATTTTAGTTTCCACCTCTTTCATGCAGTCAAACAGAGTCCTCTTCCCTGTTTCTAAAAAAAGGGCGCCAGAGCCTTTCGCCCAGGCACCCTTTTTTCAAAGTTTTCCTTATCTTTTACTCTTCCAGTGAAATCGTATCCTGCGCTTCCTGCAGAGCCTCATCCACATCCATGCCATCTTCAAGCACTTCATTCAACGTAATATTGCACATCTGTTCGTTGATCGTCGGGCTGATCTTTACAACACTGATCTTTCCGATATCATCTTTGATCTCATTTAAAACATCGAACGGATTGGTGCGGAAGAAAGAGATATACTGATTGTTCTGATCCTGTGTGATCGTCTCATCCGTCCACATTGCTGTGTTGCAGACATCAAATCCGAGCTGTTCCCAGATCTGTTTTTCACCTTCTGTTGAGCATTTTGCGTAGCAGAGGAAATCTGCGGCAAGTTCCGGATCGGAAGCCTGTTTCGTAACAACGGTACCTGTTCCGCCGATACCTACCGAACAGGACTGTCCTTCCTCAAATACCGGACACGGAGCTAACGCCCAGTTGCCTTTTTCTTCCGGCATATAGTTTAAGAATCTGCTCATGTACCACATTGCCTTCGGGAAAGAAGCAATGTTATGATCCAGGATATTCTGGAAACCGGCTTCCAGATCAACGTGCCCGTCCGGTGATACTTCCGCGATGCCGTCATCCAGCCACTGCTGCTGCATGGTCAGCATGTTCTTTACCGATTCGAGCTGTACATTGGCCGTACCGTCTTCTCCTCCGGTCCAGTCATCGCCATACTCTGCCATTGCAAGCCACATCCAGTCAACGCTTCCGGTATCTACCGAGGTCATATAAACTTCTCCATTGGAGGCTTCTTTTAATTTCTCACCTGCAGCGGTATAATCATCCCAGGTCTTGATCTGTGTATAGTCAATTCCATACTGCTCTAACAGCGCTGCGTTATAATACATAACGGTTGCTCCTACATGGAACGGTGCGCCGTAATAATGTCCGCCGGATGCGTAAGTATCCAGTCTGGACTGAACCATGGTATCCTTGTACGGTGCGATCGCATCATCCAACGGATATAACCAGGTATCTTCACCGGCTACCACATTCGGGAACTGTCCGACCTCGACATCACAGATGTCCGGTGCTCCTGTTCCCGCCTGCAATGACATGAGTAATTTGTCATGCATATCCGCATACGGATATGTGGTAAATGTCACATAGATCGTGCGATCCGGGTTCTCCGCATTCCATTTCTCAACCATGTCTGCGTAAAACGTATTGTGCAGTTCCACGAAGGACCACATCTCCATGTGTGTACCGTTCTCATCTCCTGCTGTCGTTGTAATGGCTTCCGCTTCGGTCGATTCCTCGGTACCGCTTTCGCTTACGCTGTCTTTGTCACTCCCGCCGGAACTTCCCGCCTCGCCGGACGCGCTGGAACCACATCCGGAAACCATCGTTGCGAGCATTGTTGCACACATCAGTGCGCTCAGGACTTTCTTTTTCATTTCTTTTCCTCCTTTAAATACATTTGACACCCCTGGTACTGTATGTACCTCTTAAATTACTTTAGAAAAAGTTCGCAGTTTTTGCTATTTTTCCAAACGTTCTTCTCCAATTCTCCGTCTGGCTTTGTGCATATTGCATATTTAGCTTTCTGTTTTTCCTCTTTCCATGTATATATTATTACTTCGCCGTATGTATGTCAATAGTTTTTCTGAATTATTTTATTTTTATTTAAAATATTTATGTTTTGTCAAAAGTTTCACATTCTTCTAAACAAATACAATGTCTTCAGGTTCCGGATTTTCGCTTTTTTCGAAAAAAAAATCCACACGGAGCCTCGCATCTTTCTTCCTTTTCGAGTTCCATGTGGATTATATTATAGATTTTTTTGAAATATTTTATATTTTTGTATCAATTCAAATTATTCGCCCTGATTGAGCAGGTACTGATAATCGGAACGTTTTACCTGAAGCGCGTCACAGGTTGCGCGCACTGCAGTGATCCTGCGGTTCAATCCGTCCAGATGATCCATGAGACGCTGATTATCCTCTTCCTTGGAAAGCTGTCTTGCTTCATCGCAAAGTTCTCTGATATCCCTTTTGCAATCCTCAATCTCTGTATCAAGGTCTGCAATCTGTAATTTTAAAATCTCTTCCATCTTCATTGTAAAATACCTCCTGCCTTTGTAAATTGCTTATTTACATTATATCATACATCCGCTGTCAGCACGAGTTCTTTTTTCTTTTTTTCTCTTTTAAATACAGAACGATCGTCACCGCGCCAAAGACCGCCGCCGCAAAGCCGGAGATCATCGCTCCCTCTTTCAGTCCCGGCGTCTCATAGCGCAGCTCGATCTCGTGGCTGCCAGCCTCCAATGTCACACCGATCAGGCTGTTTAAAAACCGTTCCTTATCCGTCTCTTTTCCGTCTACAAACAGCGTCCAGCCATCCTCGCACGGAATGGAAAACACCAGTTTTCCGGCAGTCTGCATATCGATATGTCCTTTGACGCACCGGTCTGACATCTCATCCAGCGTCATGGTCTGGGCGTTTAACGTATCGTATGCCGCGTTTAAACTGTCAAAATTCAGTTTATATGCCTGGATCATCAGATCCGACACATCCGGGCAGGTGAGCTTTATTGCAGTTCCTGCCTTGCACCAGCCGAGATCTAAAAGATACACATGGCTGCATTTTGTAAACGTTTTGCGCTTTCCGCCGATGTCCGCCGTGACCGTGTTTGCCATGCGGCTTCCATAGCTTGCATAAACATAGCTGTCCTCTGTGACCGTGATCACTGTCTCCCCGTCCGTCTTCTCAACCGGGATCGCGTCCAGGAGGTCTTCACCTGCCCCCAGTCTGCGCGCAAGGACATTCTGCGCAAGAACCGCCGTTCCTTCCGTAAAGTCCCATCCATCCTCAAGATTTTCCGGCACGGTAAAACCAAGCGGCAGTACATAATTATTTTCATACATATATATCCCGCCGCTCTCTCCGGCAGGCTTCCGAAGCGGGCTTTCCTCACTGGCACTTGTCGTAAACATATATTTTACCGACAGCATGGCAGACAATAACGGCGTCGCACCATTATAGCAGTAATAGTTTTTTCCGCCCTCCATACCGAGTTCCCGGTAAAACGTTCCGACACTGTAATTCATAAGCGAGGAAAACAGCGAAGCGGAGCGGTATCCGGTCAGGCTCGACTCATTTTTGGTCATCCGGTCCCATTTTTCAATCCTGTAAAATCCGTCGGTCTGCTCTGCCGCTTTGGCGTTTAACGCCTCATAATCCTCCCAGTGTGCCGTGTACTGGGTACGGTTTGTCGTAACTACCCCGGTCAGATCCATGTTGACCCCGGTTTCCGCAACCGCAAGAAAGAACGCCATGCAAAAGCAGATTTTCCGATATGCTCCCGCCATGCGCGCGATCGCCAGTAACAGGGTATACGCCAGTAAAAACACTGCCGTCATCAGAATCGCGTCCATGGATACCATTTCATGATCCACAAAAAGCGCACAGCCGACGAAAAATGCCCCACATGCCACTGCTGCCACGACCACATGCCAGATCCGGTTTCCTTTTAATCTGCGCAGTTCCTCAAACGCCATGGTCAGAAGGACAAACATATACAAAAAGGACTGACGCCCCGGCAGACTGTCCGGGAAATGCATGCCATGCCAGATAAAATCCAGCCAGTTATTCGCGAAAGCAAGCAAAAAGAAGATCAGCGCCAACATGCGGATCAGCTTCTTTTTAAGCGGGATCTCCCGGTTTAACAGGTATAACACCAAAAGGAGCAGTACCGCCACACCGCAGTACAGATTCGGCCAGTGATCGCTGCCCGTATAGACCGTAACTCCCATGCAGTGTCTTGCCAGCTCATCAAAAACCGAAAAATACCAGGAAAAGTCTTCCGGAAAATGAAATCCGCCGGAACCGCTGTATCCAAGCGCGATCGCTTCGGGGATCAGTAACACCGCCCCCATTCCTCCCGCAAGCAGCGAATAAAAGAAAAAGCGCGCGCAGCTCTTTACATCCAGCTTCTTTTGCTCGATCTGCATGACAACAAAATACAGCACTAAAAATATGCAGATCATAATGGAAATATAATAATTGGATAAGATCGAAACAGCAAGCAGGATCCCGTACATTCCACCCTTTTTCTCGAAGACCAGACGCTCCATCCCCAGAATGATGAGCGGCGCGAGCATGATACAGTCTAACCACATGATATTCCAGCTGTAAGCGGAAATGTATGCGGAAAGTGCGTAAAACATGGATACCAACGTCACCAGATAGCTGTTGTCCTTAAAATGCCGTCCGAGATAGATCGCGAAAAACAGACCGGAGCAGGCAATCTTTAGCAGCACAAGTACCGTCATAAATTCGATCAGGTGCTGCTTACTGCAAAAGACTACCAGCCAGTTGACCGGACTTGCAAGATAATAGGCAAACGTTGCCACAAAATCAGAGCCAAGCCCCAGATTCCAGGAAAACATCAGGCTTTCATGTGCTTTCAGCTTGCGCTGGAACTCCATAAAAAACGGAGCGTACTGATGATACATATCGATATGCAAAAAGCTGTTCTCCCCAAACGGGTAAATCCCATGACCGGCACACACGGCTGCCATGACCAAAAACGGGATCAAAAACGCCAGCACATACGGCGTATATTTTGCGTGTATCTGTTTGTCAATCCACTGTTTCATCCGACCTATTCTCCTTTTCCAGCGTCAAACAGCCGATAATACTGCAGTTTCTGATATTCCTTAAGTTTCTCTGACGTCTTAAGTATCTGTTCATTTCCATCCGCATCCACAATGCGTTCCGCCGAAATGACCGGCAGCTTTTCACTCAGATCAAGCAGATAATTTTCATAATCTGACAGAGGGATTCCCGCTGTTTTTAAAACCTTTGCCGCGAGGAAGTTGGCGCTTGTGTCTTCATTCTGCCCTTCTTTGATGTCATAATTTGCCCAGATCACATAAGGCACCTCATAGCGCTTTGCCTCCTCATCCTTGCTCAGGGTATCATAACTCATGCCATTTAACGCAAGAACTGGCTGTACCACGGAATCCGTCGGCTGATGATCTCCGAAGAACACGATCACGGTCGGTTCCTCTGCCGTGGCAAAATAGTTTACGAGTTCTTCGAGTGCCGCATCACTTTTTTTGATCAGTGACAGATACTGCGAAAGCGCAAACGCATTTACCCCATCTAAGGAAATATCCTGGGTCAGATTCGGATACGCCTCGGTATAGGGACTGTGATTTTGCATGGTCACATTAAACAGAAACATCGGCTGTCCTTTCTGTTTGCTTTCATAGATATCTATGATCTTTTTCATGCACGACGCGTCATCCACATATTTGCGCACATAGGACGGTGCCGTAAATGCATCGATAAAATACGCGTGCGAAAATCCGAGATCCGGATAAATTTTATCCCGGTTCCATCCGGTCGCATAGTACGGATGCATGGCATAGGTATCGTATCCAAGCCCGTCGAGATAGGAAACAAGTGATGGGATCTCCCCGTTGATATACTGCTGATACGGGATACTGCCCGATGGCAGAAACGCCATGGTATTTCCGGTCAGGAACTCAAACTCGGTATTGGCCGTATTTCCGCCCTTGACAGACACATTCAGATAACCGGTCACCGTATGATCCGCCCCCTGCTGCAGGCTGTGGATAAACGGCATATAATCTTCATTTGTCTGCATGTCTCCAAGCACCGCCGGATCTGAAAATGCCTCGTCCATGATGACGATCACATTCGGCAGCTCCCCTTCCTCTGCGTCCTTTTCCTCTGTTTCATAGGACTTTAATGTCTCTTTCGCATCCGCGGCATCATAGCCTTCCGGCTTATCCACCGTCAGATACTTTAAATCCATCAGAAATGTGACCGCAAAGCCATCCGCCTGGCTCATATAGGCAGGCGTAAACAAAAACGGATATAAATGAAACCGGTTTACCATCGCGTCACTCCAGAGCATTCTCGTAAAACCGACAAGCAGACACGCCACACCGGCTGCTCCCGCGATCCGCTTATAGACTTTCTTTTTGTCTATCACAATACGCATAAAAAAGAACTCTGCCGCGAGTAGCGCCGCAAATCCGAGCAGCGTAAGCACCTGGCGCGCCCCAAGCGCATAATCATATTCTCCTGCCACGCTCGCCGCAGTCCGGATGGAGAAAATATCCCATGGGACGATCGGATTGGAGCGGAACGAGAGCACATAGTAATTGGCAAGCCCTGCGGCAAGTGCCAGTACCGTTTCCGCGATCAGCGCGATCCGAAGTCTTCCGGTCACCAGAAATAACACCAGCATCAAAAGTTCAAAAAATACAATATTTAAAAGCTGCGCTCTCCATCTCGTCATAACAAACGCATTCATATGAAACGCTTCCATCAGATAATACATCGTGACCGGGCACAAAAACATCCCCACAGCCCGGATCACACTGCCTGTTTTCTTTTTCATCGTGCATCCTCTTACTACTTCATTTTTCTGCATTACGCAGTCTTTCCTCATTATAATACTTTACAAAAAAAGTGCAACTTAAAAAGAACGCTTCTACGCCTTTTTACGCTGCACCTTTTGCCTGTTTTTCAGTTATTTTTCCCGCTATGCGAGAGTATTATACAGATGTTTGATATAATCATACTGGCTGTAGCTTCCGCTGTTGCTGTAAGCCGTGCTGTAGATCTGCGCCAGATGGGAACTCTTTGCAGAAGCACTGTTTACCTCTCCGACCGTCTTTGTAAGTGCCTGTGCCAGAGAAGATCCGCTTCCAAACGCTTCTTTGAGATCCGCGGCATCCGCGTCACAAAGTGTGGCATAATCCGTCTCTAAGGTGCCATCGCTCTTTACCGTGATCCCGATCTTTTTTAACTGTCCGCTGGCATTCTCCAATGTGGAAAACAGAGACTTCAGATATGCTTTGTTTGTTTTTCCGCCCTCTTCCGACAGATTCGAGATCATCTTATTATAACTTACCACAAGGCTTCCGATCTTCGTCACTGCCTCGTCGGTATTTCCGTCTGCTTCCGCTTTGGAAAAAACAGAATCCGAACTTTTATCGGTCAGTGTCTCAAGATATTTTAATACGGATCCGGTATTGGTCACTGTAGATTTATATATTCCGGACTTCTCCGCCTCACGGGACATCTTTGTCAGAACCGGATTGGATGCCACGCAGTTTTGCTGTAACAGCGAGCTGATCCCGCCTGCCTTTCCAAGGCCCTTGGATGAAGTATCGTCAGACTGGCTGTTGATGTAATCTAATAATGAAGCATAGGAACTGCTTGATACCTGCATAATATAACCTCCCACTTTTTTCTTATGATGTTTACAGATATTATTTCGGTCATTCCACAGCGATTCTTAACCGTCCGCCTGCTTTTTTCAGAAAAACTTTTTAACAGTTGACAAACGCCCCGCTTTATGATAAATGTAAATAGTACCTGATTACTGACGGGAAAAAGTGAAATAACACTGTGTGGTCAGGTATGATAACAGCCGACCGTCTGGGCAACTTCATATTTTATGAAGCTGCCCTTTTTTAATGATTACGCAAAAGAAAGGACGTACCAAGATGAAAACAGATATCGAAATCGCACAGGAAGCGGAAATGCTCCATATCAAAGATGTCGCTGCACAGTACGGCATCACAGGAGATGACCTTGAACTTTACGGAAAGTACAAAGCAAAACTCTCCAACGAATTTTGCCAGGCTGCCGAAAAGAATGAAAGCGGAAAGCTGGTCTTAATGACCGCGATCAACCCGACACCTGCCGGTGAAGGAAAAACCACGACAAGCATCGGACTGGGTGATGCTCTGACCAAACTTGGAAAGAAAACCCTGCTCGCGTTAAGAGAGCCTTCTCTCGGACCATGCTTCGGCATCAAGGGCGGCGCTGCCGGCGGCGGTTATGCCCAGGTCGTTCCGATGGAGGATTTGAATCTGCATTTTACCGGTGATTTCCATGCCATCACATCCGCGAACAACCTGCTCGCTGCTCTGCTCGACAACCACATCCAGCAGGGAAACGCACTTAACATCGATACCAGACAGATCGTATGGAAAAGATGTATGGACATGAATGACCGCGCGCTGCGCAACATCGTTGTCGGACTCGGCGCAAAAGCAGACGGCTTCGTGCGTGAAGATCATTTCGTCATCACCGTTGCATCCGAGATCATGGCGATCCTCTGCCTTGCAACTGACATGGATGATTTAAAAGAACGTCTTGGACGTATCATCGTCGCTTACAATTACAACGGAGATCCGGTCACTGCCAAAGATCTTCAGGCTGTCGGTGCAATGGCTGCTCTCTTAAAAGACGCCATCAAGCCAAACCTGGTTCAGACCTTAGAGCACACCGGCGCATTTGTCCACGGCGGACCTTTCGCGAACATTGCGCATGGATGTAACAGTGTAAAAGCGACCAAAACCGCATTAAAGCTTGCTGATATCGTGATCACCGAAGCCGGATTCGGTGCAGATCTCGGTGCGGAAAAATTCATGGATATCAAATGCCGTATGGCAGACTTAAAACCGGATGCCGTCGTTTTAGTTGCAACTGTCCGCGCGCTCAAATATAACGGTGGCGTTGACAAGGCAAATCTGTCCGAGGAAAATCTGGATGCGCTCAAAAAAGGTATCTGCAACCTGGAAAAACACATCGAAAATCTGCAGAAATTCGGTGTGCCGATCGTGGTAACCTTAAACTCCTTTGTCACCGATACCGAAGCAGAATATGAATTTATCAAAAATTTCTGTGAAGAAAGAGGCTGCGAGTTCGCGCTCTCCGAAGTATGGGCAAAAGGCGGCGAGGGCGGAAAGGCACTCGCTGAAAAAGTATTAAAAACCTTAGAGGAAAAAGAAAGCAATTTCAAACCGCTCTACCCGGATGAAATGCCATTAAAGGACAAGATCAAGACCATCGCGACCGAAATCTACGGTGCAGACGATGTCACCTACGCACCGGCGGCAAACCGTATGCTTGCGAAACTGACCGATCTTGGTTTCGGAAATCTGCCAGTCTGCATCGCAAAAACGCAGTATTCCTTCTCCGACGATCAGAAAAAGCTTGGCCGTCCGACCGGTTTCAACATCAATGTTAGGGATGTCTATGTCAATGCAGGTGCCGGCTTTGTCGTTGTCATCACCGGTGCGATCATGACCATGCCGGGACTGCCGAAAGTTCCTGCCGCAAACAATATCGATATTGACAAAAACGGCAAGATCACCGGATTATTCTAATCCGTGTTATCCCGTTACGATAGCAAAAAGAAAGTTCTGTCTCCTGCGAGTCAGAACTTTCTTTTTTATTCATTTCTGTCTATTTATTCTTTTCATTTATTCCGCATAAGGGAAATCCACATCTTCATCCATTCCATCTGTCATTTCAAGCATCGCGTCTTTCCAGATAGATGCCGGATACGAACCTCCGCGCAGACTGTCAAGCGTTCTTGGCGTATCATAACCGACCCATACCGAAATGGTATAGTACGGTGTCACTCCACAGAACCATCCATCTTTACTCTCATTCGTAGTTCCGGTCTTTCCTGCAGCTGCCAACGAGGAGGAAGAAGACCACTTCATACTTGCCGCGGTTCCCGATTTGATAACACCTTTCATGATATCGATCATATCCGCCGCCGCGTCACTGCTGTAAACCGGAACTGCCTTATCCTCCTTATAAAGCTCATCCCCGTTATCATCCACGATCGATGTAATACAGGTCGGTGTCCGGAATTCTCCCTCATTTACCAGCGCCGCGTATCCGCTTGCCATCTGCACCGTCGTTACACCGTAAGTAAGACCACCGAGTGCGGCTGAGAGCGTATAATCCGCCGGAACGATCCGGTCAAATTCCATCTGTGTTGCAAAGGACAGACCATATTTTGGTCCGATATCATTAAATACCTGATATGCACATCCATTCTTACTGTTTACCACCGCACTGCGGAGACTCATCGACGCTCCGGTCAGGCTTGAAACATCCACGCCTTTCTTCTGCGCTGTCTTTACATCAATATCATATACCGTGGAATCCGGCGTATAATCCTGCATCATGGCAGGTGTGTACACGATCAGCGGTTTGATGGAACTTCCCGGCTGACGGTAACTCTGAAACGCGCGGTTTAAACTGTAGGTCGAGGAAATGCTGTCCTGCGAACGTCCACCGATGATTGCTACCACTTTACCGGTGTCATTATCGATCACCGTCACTGCCCCCTGAAGCGCGTAAATTTCGGAATCCGAATTCACTTCCCGGTCAAACGACAGTTCATTATCCAGAATCTCCTGTAACGCCTCCTGCTTTGTAGTATCCAGTGCCGTATAGATTTTGTAGCCGCCGGAGTACAGATTTGCCTTCTCAAGCTCATACTGCTCCTCATACAGCTGCTCATAATTCTCATAATCTTCCTGACTGTCAAATTCATAACGGAAATCAAATCCGTCCAGCTTCATCAGATATTCCGCCGCACAGTTAAGCGCATAGGTCGTCTCGTAATTATAAAATCCGACCGCCTGCTTTTCCGTACGCACCGTAAGTTCCTCTGTTTTTGCCGCATCGCAGGCTTCCTGGGTGATATACCCCTCTTTGCACATATCATCAAGGATCTTGTTTCTTCGCGTCAACGCCCGCTCCGGATGATCGTACGGATCATAGTAGGTCGGGCGGTTCGGTATCGCGCACAGATACGCGATCTGGGAAAGATCCAGCTCCTTGGCACTTACGCCGAAGTATGCCTGGGATGCTGCTTCCAGACCGTAAATACCGTTGCTGAAGCATGCGTCATTTATGTAATACTCCATGATCTGTTCCTTGGTGTATTTCTTGGTAAGACGGATCGCGATCATCATCTCTTTCATCTTACGTTCCACCGAAACCTCACGGCTCAAAAATACCGTTCTTGTCAGCTGCTGCGTGATCGTACTCGCACCTGCCACCTCATCTCCGTTTGAAAGCAGGTAGTCCATGCTGACACGCACGATTCCCTTAAAATCCACACCCATATTGGTCCAGAAATTCCGGTCCTCCACCGCTACGAACGCATTGACCGCATCCTTTGGGATATCATCATATACCAGATAATTGGAATCGCCGTTTTCCGAAAGTTTTGCGATCATCGTCTCGTCTTTGTCATAAATATAGGTCGTTTCAAAGATCTTAAACGTGTCCTCCGTGCTGTTGTCCACGCACTCATCCGCAAACTCACGGAAGGAATTGATCTCTTTTCCATATCTGAAAAATACAAACACACAGGCTGCGATCCCAAGCGCACAGGCTGCAAGGATCGGCCACTTGATGATCATCCAGACGGTCTGGAAGAAATCAAGGATAAACCCGCCGATCAGACGGAATACATATCCGCCGGACGCGTCCTCTCCATTCTCATGCGCATAAATCACCTGCTCCAGATAAGATTCTCTTTTTCTTTTCTTTCTCTTCTTAGCCATATCCTCACTCCGCTCCCTAGTCTGCTGTATAATAAGAATTGGTGATCTTCCCGTTATAAACCAAAAAATCGATCAGACGGCTGCCATCATCCGCCTCACGCCTGATCTTGTCTCCATCCCGCCGGTAACTGCCGTGCGCGGCCGCCAGCTTTTCCTCATCTTCCATATCTGCGGCGCTTCCCACTTTTTCGTCGTAGGTTCCGTCTTCATGAAACATGATCTTATGGTAAAGACCGGTATCCTCCGTGTATGTGCAGACAGCCTCAAATGTATCCGTATCCGGGATCGTTCCTTTATAAAAACAGCTCTGTCCGATCAGGTATTTTCCATCCAGCAGGTACTTTTGTTCTTCTCCACTGTCCGCCCAGGCTGTGAGGATCCCTGCTCCGTCTTTTTCCGTACAGGTATACGAACCGGAACTAAGCACGATCGGATCCATATCCGCAGTCTGCGCTTCCTCTGAATAAGTTTTTCTTTCCACATTGAAATGAAACAGATAGGTCGTACTGCTACGTTCTCCGGATGGAACTGCCATCACATAGGTATCTTTTACCTCTGCCACGGATCTGCTGTCTGATTGTATGCAAAAAATAATTCCCGCTATGACAAGAACAGCAACTGTTGCTTCTACGATCCTCATCCGCAATTTTCTCTTTTCCATACATTTTCCTCCAAAATACCTACTTAACATAGCATACTTTATATACGGTTGCAATTATATGCTTCTTAATATTTTCTTATTTCATCCGCCGTATGATCTCATCCACAATACGGTTTGCCGTGTCCTGCTTGCTGAGTTTTGGAAGTTTCTCCTCACTGTCTTTTGTGATCAGTGTCACAATGTTGGTATCTGTACCAAATCCGGCTCCATCCTGTTTTAAGTTGTTCGCCGCGATCATATCGATCTTCTTCCGTTCCAGCTTTGCCCTTGAATTTTCTAACATATGCTCCGTTTCCATCGAAAATCCGCAGATATACTGATCCGGCTTTTTATGTGCTCCAAGGTATGCCAGAATATCATCCGTGCGCTCCATTTCAACGGAAAGCGCTCCGTCTTTCTTTTTTATCTTTTCCTGCGCAACTTCTTTCGGCCGGTAATCCGCAACCGCAGCCGCCTTTATGATGATATCCTGCCCTGCAAAGCGCTCTGTTACCGCTTCATACATATCTTTCGCCGAAACGACATCCACGGTATCTACAAAAAGCGGATGCGCAAGTGCTGTTTTTCCGGAAACAAGTGTCACTTTCGCTCCGCGCATGGCGCACACCGATGCCAGCGCGTATCCCATTTTTCCGGTTGAATGATTGCTGATATAGCGCACCGGATCCATTTTTTCCTGCGTCGGTCCCGCGGTCACAAGTACGTTCTTTCCGCAAAGATCCTTCGGATAAAGTGCTTTTTCAATATAGGAAAAAAGGATCTCCGGTTCCGGCATTTTCCCGGCTCCATTATCCCCGCATGCCAGATGGCCGCTTGCCGGCGTGATCACTTCCATTCCGTAATGTTCCAGTTTCTTTATATTGTCCTGTACGATCGGATTTTCATACATATTGGTATTCATTGCCGGTGAAACGATCTTTGGACATTTCGCGGCAAGAAGCGTCGTCGTGAGCATATCATCCGCGATTCCGTTTGCTGCTTTCGCGATCACATTTGCAGATGCCGGTGCGATCAGAAACACATCGGTCTGCTTTGCGAGCGATACATGTTCTACGCTGTACTGAAAATTCCGGTCAAACGTATCTACCAGACATTTATGCCCGGTCAGTGTCTCAAAAGTGATCGGATTGATAAAATTCGTCGCGTTTTTTGTCATGATCACTGTAACATCCGCTTTTGCCTTTACTAACATACTTGCAAGATTTGCGATCTTATATGCCGCAATACTCCCTGTTACTCCAAGCACAATGTGTTTTCCTTCTAACATGAGCACCCACCCTTCTGTCTGTGCGTATTTTCTTCTACATTTTTATCGTAAATAATTTTAAGTCCCTTCAGTGCGAGTTCATCATCCACAAGCACCGTATGTTTACAGTGTGGTACGATCACGCCTGCCGAATCTCCCGTCGCAACGATCGTTGGTAAAACTCCGATCTCCTCCACCACCCGGTCGATCATTCCGTCCAGACAGGACGCCTGCCCATAAACGATCCCGCTTTTCATGCATTCGATCGTATTTTTCCCGATCGTACGCTTCGGTGCTTCCAGGCTGATACGCGGAAGCTGTGAAGTCTGTTTTACCAGCGACTCCAGTGATACCTTCACTCCCGGGAATATCATTCCTCCGATATAATTTTTCTTCTCATCGATCACACTGATCGTCGTCGCTGTTCCAAGATCGATCACGATCAGTGGTGCGCCATAATCCCGGATTCCTGCCACTGCGTGTACGACTAGATCACTGCCGACCTGCCCCGGATTATCCATACAGATGTTTAATCCGGTCTTGACGCCCGGTCCGACTACCAGCTGTTTTACATGTACAATCTTTGCAACTGCACGTTTTATCACATTAACCAGCGGCGGCACCACGGAAGATATGATGGCGCCCTGGATCTCTTTCATATCAATCCCGTAAAGTTCCAGTACTGTTTTGAACTCTACGGCATACTCCAAGTCTGTTTTTGCTATATCTGTTGCTGCCTGTTCTACAAAATATGTTTTCTGATCGTCAATACATCCGATCACTATGTTGGTATTTCCGATATCAACCGCAAGAATCATAATTTTCCTCACTTTAATCTACTAGAGAAAGCCCCGCAGGGGATTCCTGCGGGATCTTCATTGTATTCTGTCTCGTCTACTTGATTTCCTACTTATATTACATTACACTTTCTAATATTCTAATTATTTGCTCCGGCTTTTTCGGTCATTGGGATCGGTCTGATCTTATAAAGTACCTCTCCGATCGCCACTGTGATCACACCGGCAACCAGTGCTTCCGGGATACCGTTCGTTCCTACGATTCCCATAACAATTCCAAGTACCGCCTTTGCAGATACGCCGATCGCCTCTGCATAGCTGTCCTTAAACAGCAGATAAATACCACCCATGACAAGGATCGTGTTGGTTAATGCGCCGCTCACTCCCGCAACTGCAAATCCGATAGATCTTGATCCCTTTTTGATGCACTTACGAATCAGGCGGAATACATAGTACGGAACAACTCCGACTAAGATTCTCGGTACAAAGCAGATCAGCACACTCTTTACTGCTCCTGCTCCACCTTCGATTCCTGCCGCAAGAACCGGTGAAAATACGAAGGATGAAACCGTTCCTCCGATAAATGTTGCTTTTAACATACTGGTCAGTCCAAAAATGAAGCCCAGTGATGCCCCGATCTTCGGTCCTAAAAACAATGCGCCCAAAATAACCGGGATGTGGATGATCGTCGCGTTGATCACTCCGAGCGGTATGTAACCGAACGGCGTAAACGCCATGATCACAATGATTGCTGCAAACAACGCTGTCAGCACCATTTCATAAGTTTTCTGATTTCTCATATTCAATTTTCCTCCTGTTATTATTCTCGTAATCGAGATACAATACAGCGCTTATTTTATCACATCTTTTGTCTTCCTGCAAGGTTCTGTCCCGGATTCCCGCGCAATAAATCGTATCCATTTTCCTCAACTACCATTCTACCATTACAGAGACGGGATGCACGAAGCGCATCCCGTCTCTGATCAGCGGTCGTCAAATGGATGCCTGTGCAAGCACGGTATCCATTTTCCTCGTCGCCATTACAAAAAAAGGATAAAGACCTGCGTCTTTATCCTTACTATAGTAGCGAGAGGGGGATTTGAACCCTCGACACTACGGGTATGAACCGTATGCTCTAGCCAACTGAGCTATCTCGCCATATGGATTACCTTGCGGTAAAATGGGACCTATAGGGCTCGAACCTATGACCCTCTGCTTGTAAGGCAGATGCTCTCCCAGCTGAGCTAAGATCCCATTTGCGGTCAAAATTCATCGACCGACTTAGTCATTATACTATCCAAAAAAAGTAAAGTCAATACCTGTTTCCCATATTTTTTACTTTTCCAGACGGACACAGTTTGCCAGATATTCCGCATCCGGTATTGCCGCATCACGTACCGCGCGCTCAATGGCCAGGGACATGACTTTCGCTGCAAGCGTTCCCGCCACATTGATATCCGCACGCACATTCCCCATAGAAACCGCATAGATCGTATCGCCATCCGCCATAGTTCCGACCGGATTTATGTTTCTCGCATAAGCGCAGCGCGCCATGGATGCGATCTTATTTGCCTCATCCTGTGCAAATCTTCCATTTGTCACGATCGCCCCGATCGTTGTATTTTCCTTATAAAAATCTGTAGGCTTTGCGATCTTAAGAAATTCCGCACAGGTATCAAGTTCCTTTGTGCGGTCTGGGCTCTTTAGCCCCGCGATCTTTTTCCCGGTCGTGGAATCAAAAATATCTCCGAATGCATTCACCACAACCACTGCTGCCATTTTCAGTTCCCCGACTTTAAGCGCCGCAATGCCAAGACCTGACTTCTCGGCACATTCCATACCGAACAGTTTTCCAACCGTTGCTCCACAGCCAGCACCCTCATTTCCACTCTTCGGCTCTTTTGCAGCCTCGGCATCCACGCAGGCATCATAGCCCATCTGCGCATCGGGGCGGATCGACGGATCTCCATATCCGAGATCATAAATACAGGACTGGCACACAAGCGGCACTTTCGCAAACCTGGTGTCATAACCAATGCCATGCTCTTCCAGATAACGCATGACACCGGCAGCCGCTTCCAGACCATACGCCGAACCGCCGGAAAGAACAACTGCATGGATCGGATTGTTTGCCGTAAGCGGTGAAAGAAGCGGGGTTTCTCTGGACGCAGGTCCTCCACCGCTGATATCCACACCTCCGGTCGCCGGCTGATCAAACAGCAGCACGGTCACGCCGGTTTTTCCCTTTTCACTCTTTGCCTGTCCGATCCGCAGTCCCTCAATATCCGTTGCCTTTATTTCTGTTGCTATTGTATCAATTTCCATGGTTTTTCCTTCTTTATCAAAAATTATTCCGCAAGCAGGCGTTCCACCAGCTTTACACATTCCGCCGCATCCTTTGAGTAACCGTCCGCACCAATCTCATCCGCAAAACTCGGGGTGATCGCGGCACCGCCGATAATGATCTTTCCCTTGTATCCCTTTTCCTGCGCCAGTTCCACGACATCCTTCATGCGCATCATCGTCGTTGTCATCAGCGCAGAAAGCCCGATCACTTTTGCATTTTCTTTCAATGCCGTATCCACGATGATGGAAGCCGCCACGTCTTTGCCGAGATCCAGTACCCTGTAACCGTAATTCTTTAACATCAGTACGACCAGGTTCTTCCCGATATCATGGATATCGCCCTCCACAGTCGCCATGACGATCGTCGCCATCTCCTCCTCGCTGCCGTCCCTCACAAGCATCGGCTCCAAATATTCAATCGCCATCTTCATCGCGTTTGCGCTTGCGATCAGCTGCGGCAGGAAATAAATCTGCTTGTCAAACAAAACACCGACCTCATTGATCGCAGGGATCAGATCTTCACTGATGATCGTATCCGGCACTTTTCCGGCATCCAGTTCTTTCTTTACCTCGCCTAAAATACCACCCTTGTTTCCATGCAGCACCGCGTCAAACACCGGATTTTTCGGTGCCTTTTCTTCTTTTGCGCCAGAACCGGAAGCATCTTCTTTCGTCACCTTCTCATCCAGAAGATTCATCCGGTTAATATAACGGATATCACTTCCGTCCTTATGTAACAGCATATCCGTGGCAAATGCCGCATTCATAAGCAGCTCCTGCGACGGATTTGCGATTGCCATTGTAAGTCCATTCGCGATCGCCATCGTAAGAAATGCCGTGTTGACGTACTGTCTGTCCGGAAGTCCGAATGAAATGTTAGAAAGTCCGCAGATTGTCGCCAGTCCAAGCTCATTTTTACAATAGGAAATCGTATCGTAACACTCGAGCGCCGCAAGCGGATTTGCGCCTACGGTTGCCACCAGGCCGTCCACCACGATGTCTTCTCTTGCAAAACCGAGTTCCAGCGCACGATCCAAGATAATATTTACAATCTCACGCTTTTCTTCCAGAGACTTCGGCAGTCCCTCATCGGAAAGCGGCAGTAAAATAAACATGGCCCCGTATTTCCGTGCGATCGGAAGCAGCTTTTCAAACTTTTCTTTTTCCAGGGAAATGGAATTGATCAACGCACGCCCCGGATAAATGCGGAGCGCCGCCTCAATGATATCAACGTGGCTCGAATCAATACAGAGTGGGCAGTCCACCGTCGTACTTACTTCGTAAATGACATCGAGCATCATCTGTTTTTCGTCAATACCATTCATACCCATATTGACATCTAAGATGGAGGCACCATTCTCCTCCTGCGCCCGCGCCATGGAACGCACAAGATCCAGACTTCCCTCTTTTAATTCCGCCTGTAATTTTTTCTTTCCGGTCGGATTGATCCGTTCGCCCACAACCAGAAACGGGCCATCCAGATCGATCTCCACGCTTTTTCGCTCTGAGGTTAAAATCCGTCTTCTTTTATCAGAGATCTCGCGCACCGGAATCTCTCGCACCGCATCACTCAATGCTTTGATGTGCGCAGGTGTCGTACCGCAGCAGCCACCCACGATCGCCGCTCCCTCTTCAACCAGTTTTTTTCCGACTGCCGCAAATTCCTCCGGCATCGTGTTATAAACCGTCACTCCGTCCACCAGCTCCGGCAGACCGGCATTTGGCTTCGCAAGAACCGGGATATTTGCATAAGCAACCATTTCCTTTACCGGAGCAAGCATTTCCTCCGGCCCTGTGGAACAGTTCAGTCCGACCGCATCCGCGCCAAGGCTCTGCATAACGACCACTGCAGTTGCAGGGTCTGTTCCGTAAAGCGTTCTTCCGTCCTCATTGAACGTCAGGCTCACCATCACCGGCAGATCACAGGTCTCCCGGATTGCAAGCACTGCTGCACGCGATTCCTGAAGACTCATCATTGTTTCCACCACAAACAGATCCACGCCGGCCTTTAAGATTGCGCGCACCTGCTCTTTATAGATGTCCACAAGTTCCTCAAACATCAGCTCTCCCATTGGAAAAAGCTGCTGCCCGGTCATCGTGAGATCCCCTGCTACCAGCGCTTTCCCGCCTGCCGCCTCTCTTGAAATTCCAACCAGCCGCTCATTCATTTCCTCCAGATGTTCTTCCAGTCCATATTCCTCTAACTTGATGCGGTTCGCCGTAAACGTCGGTGCATATAAAATATTGGTTCCCGCCTCCACATAATCCTTCTGCAGGCGGATCATCACATCCTCATGCTCTAAGATCCACTGTTCCGGGCAGACGCCGACCGGCATTCCCGCATCCTGCAGGTTGGTTCCTGTCGCGCCATCTAAGATGACCGGTCCATTTTTCACCAGTTCACGAAATGCTTCTCTTGTCATATTACCGCTCTCCTATTTTTCTGATTTCCGTAATAATATTGCTGATGAGTCCCGCCCGGTTGAACGGCGTCATCATATAAAATCCATCTGCCACGTCATACAGTTTCTTCGCTGTTTCCACGGAGATCTGTGTCGCGACCGCCTCTGCTTCTTCCCTGGTCATATCCTTATCGTAACGATCCACGATATCTTTTGTGATATGGATTCCCGGCATCTCATTGCAGACAAAAAGCGCATTCTTATAGCTTACAAGCGGCATGATCCCGCAGATCAGTCTGGTATCTGCATGTTCTTTGATATAACGGATACGCTCCACATCCGCATCGGTATAGATCGGCTGTGTCAAGAAGAACGTACAGCCCTCCGCGATCTTTAACTGCATCCGCTTTATGATCGCATCCACATTGACCCCATGATAATTCAGTGCGCCGCTGTAGCAGACCGGATCCTCCGCGAAAACATCCGCATTCATTTCTTTTACATAATTCATGAGTTTGATCGAATTAAAATCAAACACCGATGAGATCTTTCCTTTAAATTCGCGTGCAACCGGATCGCCCGTAATAAACAGAAACTGCCGGATGCCCGCCATATAATCGCCAAGCAGCGTAGAACGGAGCGCAAGCACATTTTTGTCTCTGCAGCAGATATGCGGCATAACCGGAATTCCCACTTCACGCTGTACTTTTTCCGCCAGAAGTCCGGCATCCATCCGGGCTCTCGCCATCGGGGAATCCGCAAGCGTAATGAGATCGACCTGATTTTCCTTTAGCAGCTTCGCACCGTTCATCACTTTGGCAATATCTGTCTGAAATGGCGGATCTAATTCAACAATATATACTTTTTCTTTTTTTGCAAATTTTTCTTCTAAAGCATGGCTTGATTTTTCACCCGCTTCCGGCACGATCTGCCCAATGCGCTTTTTCCCGCGCGGACTTTCTTCTAACGCCTGTTCCAGTTTTTCTATGTAAGAGGGCTCGGTTCCACAGCAGCCGCCCAAAATATCCACACCAAGTGCCGCGATCTTTTTTTGCATCTCAACGAAATATCTTTCATTGCTCGAATATACGGTCTTCCCGCGCAAAACTACCGGATATCCGGCATTCGGAAGTGCTGTCAGATATTTTTCATTCGGAAATTCCGCATCTTTTAACAGCTGATAGAGATGCGCCGCTTCCACGCCACAGTTAAAACCATAGGCATCGATGGCATCATCGCCCGCTGCCAGCTCGATCACACGCTTCACGCTGATCCCGGATTTGGTATAACCGCTCTTGTCAAACGAAAACTGCGCAATGACAAAGGTATCGCCCTTCTCCTTAATGTAAGCCGCAAGCGGTGATACATATGCGAAATCGGAAAGCGTTTCAAACAAAAAGATCCTTGCCCCGCACGCAAAAAACGTATCACAGATCGTCTTATACTCCGCAAGCACATCCTCATATGCTTCCTCTCCCGAATCATAGATCGGTCCCAAGTCCGCCGCGATAAAAACTTCGCTGCCGCTTTCTGCCACCGCTTTCTCCGCGATATGATAGCCCGCTTTGACATTTTCGGTCACTTCCTCCATCGTATCAAAAAACATGGTATTGGTCGCAAACGTGTTCGTACGGATCAGTTTTGCGCCCGCGGCAATATAATCCAGATGAATCTCCTTCACCCGCTCCGGTGCCTCGGTATTCGCCCGCTCGACAAAAATCTGCTCATCCTTATATTTTTTCTGGTAATAGGTTCCCATCGCTCCATCCGTGATCAGACGATGTTCCTTCAAATACGCAGCAATATTCATCTCTTTTCCCCACTTTTGTATATTTTCCGTAAACGGCACTTGGCCAGTCTTCATATTCTTTCATTATATTAAATTCGTCATACGGTGACAAGACACATTTTCCCATAGCTGGCTATAGGCTGAATCTATAGCAAAAGTCTTTCCCATAACGCAACGAAGGGATGCACTCTGTGCATCCCTTTGATTGCTTTTATAACGAAAATGTCACTGCAAGCACATATTCGGTCTCGTCCTTCGTCTGAAACTTTTTAAGCAGGCGGTACTGTCCATTAGGCAGCTTCCCGTAATCCTCCAGCCAGTTGACCGGACAGGCTCCCTCCGCCACTGTGTGCGGCTCCACGACTAACGGTTCATCTTCCCAGTCATGGGTAAGTGACTGGCTCGGCATCTTGTACCACTGCCCCTTTGTCCACTTTTCAAGGATAAAATCCTCCTCAAACGTAAGCTCATTTTCAGACTCATTACAGATATCCAAAACCAGACCGTCCTCGGACACCGTACCGTCCTCGATCGTCATCGTGACACCTTTACAGTTATTCACTACCGAGTTTTTTTTCTCTTCATGGCTCGCCAGAAAAATCAATGTTGCCGCCGCTGCGATCCCAAACGCACCGAGGATCCGTGCCGTTTTCTTTCTCATGACCAATCACACTTCCTGCTTGTTTTCTATATAACAGACTAGCGGAATTTTTCGGAAAATGCAATGATTTTTCCATGTTTTTATGAAAATTTTATAGTTACCTTCTATCCTCTTTTCTCAAGGATCTGATCGATCAGACCATATCTGATATCTGTTGCCTGCCCCTGCACACCGTTTTTCTGTAGATTTGCGGCGTCTTAATAAAAATTGCCCTGATTACACGGTCTGTTTTCCAAACATGGAAAGATATTCCTGTGCTTTCTGTAACGATATATTTAACTTCTTCTGAAGTCTTGTCAGAATGTCATCCTCTGAAAGTCCAAATTCATAGCCGGTTTCAATGATACCTTTCGCTTCTCCTTCTGCAACTCCCTCTTTTCTTGCCTCTTCAAATACCGTACACATATCCGCATCCCCTTTCTTTTCCATCATATTATAATCCATTTTACAATTTGCGGCTCCTGCTACCGTCATGATAACAGATTTCTCCACTTCATGCTTTCTTGCATAGTTTATTGCCTTTTCTTTTATCTCATTCCATTTTGCGCTCTTGTCCAATATGATTTCAAGCAGATTGAATAAATCCTGATTATTAATATTATGCAATTTCAGATCATTTTTTCTTGCTTCTACCAAATGCATCTTATAATCATTGACAAATGATTCCATTGCTTTTGGAATATTAAGCATTTCATGTAAAGAAACAGCCCCATCCCATGACTTTTCCCCATAATAGACTACAATTGTGATAACGGGGATCAGTTCATCCGGCTTTATGACCTGTTCCCCATCAAACAATACGGCATTAAAGAAATCCGCAAACTGTTCATTGTTGCGCCAGTAATTCTTTACAACCGTATCTGCCTTTAAATTTCCTCTTTTTACACTCAAATTCCTGCTCCTTTATTATACTCTAAAAAATCACTGTATTTCAATAAAAACAGCGGTTCCCCTCCTTTACACTCACAATTTTGATTGGATTTCCATGCAGACTTTGCATATTTGACTATTTTAAATAGATAAAAAAGATTTTTCCTTATTATGATAACCTATGTATGATATATTTTCAATTTAATTTTGATACAAAAACAGGATGCAAAAAACCTCATAGAAAGGATTTCTCCTCTCTACAAGGTCTTTACAACATCTTCTTATTTGAAGTAAGCCACGCCGGACTCAAAGATCTTCATATCCTGCTCGCCGTAAATATTGATCGCTACAGAATCTCCGCGACGCTCGGAGTGTGCCATCTTTCCGAGTACACGACCATCCGGGCTGGTGATACCCTCGATTGCCATATAGGAACCGTTGACATTCCATTCCTCATCCATGGTCGGATTTCCTGCCTCATTTACATACTGGGTTGCAACCTGTCCCTCTGCAAACAGCTTATCCAGCCATTCCTTCGGTGCTACGAAACGTCCCTCGCCATGAGATGCCGGATTGCAGTATGTCTTTCCAAGCTCTGCCTGTGCCAGCCACGGGGATTTATTGGATACCACTTTCGTGTATACCATCTTTGAAATATGACGTCCGATCGTATTGTAGGTCAGTGTCGGTGAATCTGCTGTCTGCTGTCTGATCTCACCGTATGGTACCAGACCAAGCTTGATCAGTGCCTGGAAACCATTACAGATACCAAGTGCCAGTCCGTCTCTTTCATTTAACAGCTTATTGACCGCCTCTGCCATCTTTGCGTTACGGAATGCGTTTGCAAAGAATTTTGCGCTTCCTTCCGGTTCATCACCTGCGGAAAATCCACCCGGGAACATGATGATCTGTGCCTGATCGATCGCTTTTGTAAACTCATCTACAGAATCACGGATATCTTTCGCTTCAAGGTTTTTAAATACCTTGATCGTAACATCCGCGCCGGCGCGCTCAAATGCCTTTGCGCTGTCATACTCACAGTTGGTTCCCGGGAATACCGGGATAAACACATTCGGTCTTGCGACTTTATGCTTGCATACATAAACCTTATCTGCTTTATATAAACCGGTCTTTACTTCCTCTTTATCTTCCGTTGCTCTGGTCGGGAATACTTTTTCCAGTGTGCCTGTCCATGCATCCAGTGCCTCGTCCATGGAAATTTCCACGTCACCGTAAGTAAAGGCTGCTTTTTCGGTTACTTCCGCGATCTTCTTTACCGCATCCGCAATCTCTGACTTGCCAACGATCTCTTCGAATTTTGCCACATCTTTTACTTCAAGCACAAGATTTCCAAATCCAGGCGCAAACAGTTCTTCTTTGGTCACTGCATTTGCATCTACCGCTACGCCAAGCTTGTTTCCGAATGCCATCTTGCTTAACGCAAGCGCGATTCCCTTTCCGTCAAGCGCGTATGCCGCTGCAACCGCACCACTCTGGATCAGCGTATGAACGGTATCGTACAGTTTCATAACCTGTGCATAAACCGGAAGATCATATGCGTCTTTTTCCATGGTAAATAAGTAAACCGGATTTCCGGCTTTCTTAAATTCCGGTGTAATGATGTCGCCTTCTTTTGCCACATCTACCGCAAAAGATACCAGTGTCGGCGGTACATCGATCTCATTAAAAGAACCGGACATGGAGTCCTTTCCTCCGATGGACGGCAGTCCGAACGCGATCTGCGCGCTGTATGCGCCAAGCAATGCAGCAAACGGCTGGCTCCAGCGCTTCGGATCCTCGCTCATTCTGCGGAAATATTCCTGGAATGTAAAACGGATCTTGTGGTAATCACCACCGGCAGTCACAATCTTGGACAAAGATTCGAGTACTGCGTAAACCGCTCCGTGATACGGGCTCCAGCTGGAAAGATACGGATCAAATCCATATGCCATCATTGTGACTGTATCAGTCTTTCCCTTTAATACCGGAAGCTTTGCCACCATACTCTGGGTCTCGGTAAGCTGATACTTACCGCCGTAAGGCATGTATACACTGCCTGCACCGATGGAACCGTCAAACATTTCCACCAGTCCCTTCTGGGAACAGCCGTTTAAGTCAGCAAGCATGGAGAGCCATGCATCCTTTACATCCGCAACTTTTTTCTCATTGAAATAATTATCCTCTTTGACCGGCATCTCAACTTCCACATCGGTCTCCTGATGTGCTCCGTTGGTATCAAGGAACGCACGCTTGATATTTACGATCTCTTTTCCTCTCCATACCAGCACCAGTCTCGGCTCTTCGGTGACAACTGCCACTTCTGTTGCCTCAAGGTTTTCTTCTTTTGCATATTTTAAGAAAGTATCTACATCTTCTTTTGCGACTACGACTGCCATACGCTCCTGGGACTCGGAAATGGCGATTTCCGTTCCATCCAGACCTGCATATTTCTTCGGCACCTTGTCAAGCTGCACGCGCAGACCATCTGCCAGCTCACCGATTGCAACGGAAACTCCGCCCGCACCAAAGTCATTACACTTTTTGATGATGTGGCTTACTTCCTCTCTGCGGAACAGTCTCTGCAGTTTACGCTCGGTCGGTGCATTACCTTTCTGTACCTCAGCACCACAGGTATCAATGGATTTTGTAGTATGTGCTTTGGAAGAACCGGTTGCCCCACCACAACCGTCACGTCCGGTCTCACCGCCAAGCAGGATAATGATGTCGCCCGGATCGGAATTCAAACGCTGTACCGCACGTCTCGGAGCCGCACCCATAACCGCGCCGATCTCCATACGCTTCGCAACATAATTCGGATGATAAATTTCTTTTACATAGCCGGTCGCAAGTCCGATCTGGTTTCCGTAAGAACTGTATCCATGTGCAGCGGAACGCACGATCTTCTTCTGCGGCAGCTTTCCGTTCATGGTATCTTTTACCGATACGGTCGGATCTGCCGCACCGGTCACACGCATTGCCTGATAAACATAGGTACGTCCGGAAAGCGGATCACGGATCGCACCGCCAAGGCAGGTTGCAGCGCCACCGAACGGCTCGATCTCGGTCGGATGGTTGTGTGTTTCATTTTTGAAGTTTACAAGCCACTCCTCGGTCTTTCCGTCCACTTCTACCGGAACAACGATCGAGCAGGCATTGATCTCATCGGATTCCTCCTGATCTGCCAGCTTTCCTTCTTTTTTCAGGCGCTTCATTGCCATGAGCGCAAGATCCATCAGGCAGACAAATTTATCCTCTCTTCCTTTGTAAAGATTCTTGTGTGTCTCAAGATAGTCTTTATAGGTATCCTCGATCGGTGCCTTGTAAAAACCATCATCAAATTTTACATCCTTTAACTCCGTAGAGAAAGTAGTATGACGGCAGTGATCGGACCAGTAGGTATCAAGTACACGGATCTCCGTCATGGACGGATCACGTTTTTCATCGTTCTTAAAATAATTCTGAATATGGAGGAAATCTTTAAATGTCATGGCAAGACCAAGAGAGTCATAAAGCTCCTTTAAATTTGTCTCATCCATTGCCGTAAAACCGTCAAAAATCTTTACATCTGCCGGCTCTTCAAATTCTGTTACGAGTGTTTCCGGTTTCTCCATACCGGTTTCTCTTGAATCTACCGGGTTGATGCAGTGATTCTTGATCGCTTCCATCTGCTCATCACTCACATCACCGTAAATCACATACGTTGTTGCGGAACGGATGACCGGTTTCTCTTCCTCATTTAAGAGTTTTACGCACTGTACGGCAGAATCTGCTCTCTGATCGAACTGTCCCGGTAAAAACTCCACGCTGAAAGTCTTACCACCCTCCAGATCAAAGTTCTCTTCATACAGATCATCTACCGGCGGCTCGGAAAAAACAGTACCAAGTGCTCTTTTATAAGTCTCATCCGAAATATTTTCAATATCATAACGGATCAGAACCCGTACTCCGGTAACTGTTTTAATGCCAAGGTAGCTTTTGATCTCTGCCTGCAGTTCCTTTGCCTGCACTGCGAAATCTTTCTTCTTCTCTGCGTACACGCGTCTAACGTTACTCATGTTTATCCCTCCATAAATGTGCTGTCTGTACAATCTTCTTTCTTTATCTTAGCATAGTATAACACAGCTTCTTAAATTAGTATAATTAATATATCTAATTCTTTTTATAAGGCATTCTAATTGTTATGCGTTGACATATTTATAAGCAGGTCTTATAATATTATTCAGTAAAAATCAAAGGAGATTTTATCATGGACATCAATTATGAATTATATAAAGTGTTTTATTTTGTCGCTACTTCTCTGAGCTTTTCCGAAGCGAGCAAACAGCTCTACATCTCACAGTCTGCGGTCAGCCAGTCCATCAAGACACTGGAAAAGAAGCTCGGACAGCCTCTTTTTATCCGCAGCACAAAAAAAGTCCAGCTCACACCCGCCGGAAAAATTCTCTTAAAGCATGTAGAACCGGCGATGAATCTGATCCGCCGCGGCGAAAACCAGCTCCTCGATTCCAATATCTTAGGGCTCGGGCAGCTTCACATCGGAGCCAGTGACACGATCTGCCGATATTTTTTAGTTCCTTATTTAAAGCAGTTCCACAAAAAATTCCCGAATGTCCCAATCAAGGTTACCAACGCCACCTCGTTGAGCTGCGTAGATCTCTTAGAACAGGGAAAAGTGGATCTGATCGTGACCAATTTCCCAAATGCCAAACTGACACACTCCTATATGCAGAAGACGGTCTTTAATTTTCACGATGTTTTTATCGTAAATCCGGCACATTTTACGTTCAAACAGCAGCCCGTCTCTTTAGAAGAATTAAACCAGTATCCGATCCTGATGCTGGACCGCAAAAGTACGACGAGCGAATTTTTACACAACCTGTTTTTACAGCATCAGTTAGAGCTGCTCCCGGAAATCGAATTGAGCAGTAACGATCTTCTGATCGACCTTGCAAAGATCGGACTTGGCGTTGCCTTTATTCCGGATTACTGCCTGACCAGAGAATCCAGGGATCTTATTATTTTAAAAACCAAAGAGCCCATGCCGGTCAGACATCTTGTGGCGAGTATCAATCCGAATCTGCCGACATCCTCCGCGACCGAAGAATTTTTAAAGCTTCTTCCCGAGGTCTGATTCCTCATCTTTTTTATCCCAGAAACGCTTTACGCACGCTTCTACGTTCCGCAGGGAGCAGATCTCATACTGCTCCCATTCCCGCGGAAACAGATCTCTGTTCTCACGGTTTAAAAAGCGCTCATCCAGCAGTGCGATCACACCGACATCCTCTGCCGTCCGTATTACACGCCCCGCTGCCTGCTGCACCTTATTCATTCCCGGATAACGGTAGGCATAGGCAAAACCGTCTCCCTCTCTCCTGTCATAATAATCTTTTAAGATCTCCCGTTCGTCAGACAACTGCGGCAGACCGGTTCCAACGATCAGTGTGCCGATCAGCCGGTCATTCTTCAGATCGATCCCCTCTCCGAAAATGCCGCCCATCACGCAAAAGGCGATGAGCGATCTTTCCCGTTTCTTTTCAAATTCTGCAAGAAACTCTTCTCTCTCCTTCTCCCGCATTCCATTTGTCTGCATCAGACAGTCCGCTTCCCCGTCATTCAACCGCTCAAACACTTCCGCGACCTGCGCCATATACTGATAGGACGGAAAGAATACGATATAGTTTCCCTGCCGCGCCCCGGTCACTTTTTTCACATATTCTGCCATCCGTGTATACTCTGTCTCATTCCGCCTGGTGTACTTACTTGTGACATCACCGGCAACAACAAGCAGGCTCTGCTCCCGATGAAACGTCGTCTCCGCATAGACCGCGTAATTGTCCTCTTTCGTGCTGAGCAGCTTTTTGTAATATCCGATCGGAAGAAACGTTGCCGAAAAAAAGATCGTACTGTTTCCTTTATCCAGACATTCCTGCAGATTTTTCGACGGATCCACACAGTAAAATTTAATAAAAAATCTTCCATCCCCGTCATAATCCGAATAAATCACATAGTTTTCATCCACCCTGTCATAGATATTTAAAAAATTCCGCACATCAAAATAAAGTTCCAGGCATTCCTCTTTCCCTGTAAACTCACTGCTCCTCTGAAAGAACTTATCCATCTCCGCGCCAAGCCGCATCAGCGCAAAGATAAGATCCCCGACATCCGGCAGGATCTCATAATCGTCACATTCTCTCTTATAGCGCAGCATGATCTGATTGCACTTTGCAAGCTCCTGCTCCAGGCGCTTGCTGTGCGACTTCAAAATTCTTTTTGCCGCCAGAAAATCTTCCTTATATAGTGTGGCACTGTACATCTCCCTGCCACGCTCGACCAGATTATGCGCTTCATCCACAAGGAAAATATAGTCGCCCTTCAGCCCTTCCGCAAAAAAACGCTTCAGATACACATTCGGGTCAAATACATAATTATAGTCACAGATGATATTATCGACCCAGCTTGCCGTATCCAGACAAAGTTCAAACGGGCAGACCATAAATTTCTCCGCCTGCTCTAAAAGCACCTCTCTGGTATACATATTTTCATGCAAAAGCAGATCATATACCGCATCATTGACACGGTCGAAATGTCCTTTCGCATACGGACAGCTCTCCGGATTGCAGTCCACCTCTTCACACTTGCACAGCTTCTCCTTTGCCGTGATCATCACCGTCTTTGCCTGATAACCATGTTCCATCAAAAGCTGGATCGTCTCGCGCGCCACATTTCCGGTGATCGTTTTTGCCGTGAGATAAAAAATCTTATCCGCCAGATTTTCCCCCACTGCGCGCACTGCCGGAAATATCGTGGAGATCGTCTTGCCGACTCCGGTCGGAGCCTGGATAAACAGATTCTTCTTGCGCCGGATCGTGCGGTAAACATCTGAAACCAGCTTTTTCTGCCCCTTCCGATAGGAATATGGGAATTCCAGATCCTGGATCGATGCCTGCCTGATCTTTTTCCAGTCATAGGAAAAATCCGCCCATTTTTTATAAGCAGCGATCAGATTTAAAAACCAGATTTCCAGTTCCTCCAATGTGATCTCCTCGGAAAAACGTTTGATCTCTTCGGTATCCAGATTGCAGTACGTCATCTGTATCCCCATCTGCCCGCAGTCGTGCTGCACCGCATAGATGTAGGCATAGCACATTGCCTGCGCGCGATGTACCCCGATCGGTTCCGTCAGACCTGCAAGATCCATATACACGCCCTTGATCTCATCGATCGTTATCCGGTCATCTTCCCCGTAAATGATCCCGTCTGCTCTGCCTTCCACCACAAGTTCATAACGTTCCTCCCCGAGAATGATCCGAAGCGGTACTTCGGCATGGTATTCCGCTCCCATCCGTTTTTGAATCTTCCGGTGCATCTTAGCTCCAGCCTGCATGGCGTTTTTATCCGGTGTCTTGTCCTTTCGGTTGTCCAGATCTCCGGAACGCAAAATAAATTCGACCAGGTTGCGCACCGAAATCCGAACCTGCTCTCTTTCCCTTTCTTCCATACGAACTCCTTTACTCTGACTTCCAGTATAAAACAGCTCACTCTCTCCCGCAAGCGCAAAGTCCCATACAGCCAAACCGGATTTGCTTTCCCATAACAGAAACAGGCAGAACCACCAAAGTGATCCTGCCTGCCAATTTATTTCCATTCTATTTACGCAACTGCATATTTTCTTAAAACATTCTCAAAGTTCTCATCACGGCCGCCACAGGTTACCGTAAGTTCTCTGGAGAACCCGAGTCCTAACACACCGAGAAATGACTTTGCGTCGATCAAAATACGACCATATGAAATATCAATATCAAAATCACATTTATCGGCTGCCTTTACAAAGACGGAAACATCCTCTCTGTCTGCCAGTTTGATTTTCTGTTCTAACATATCATTCACCTTCCTACTCATAAAACTCCAAAACAAATTTCTTTTATCCCAAACTTTTTATGATTATGCGCTTTTTTCTCATCCTTGTCAAATTTCCCTCATTTTCTGTTTAATGATAAAATTCTTGCATTTTGACATGATTTTTTTTCTATCCCTCCAAAATTTATTCGTGTCTGTATGTGAATCCACCTGTTTCCTGCGGCTTAACATACTACATTATGCATGATAGCCTAAAAAATAACCATTTATTCATCATTTTAAACAAAATCTATAAACTTATTTTCTCTGGTTTCCTCCTTATTTTTAAGTTTTTTCTCTGTTTTTACAGAAAGAAATATTGAAAGAAGCTGTGATTTTTGCCTCACAGCTTCTGAAAATGGGGAAGAAATAATAATATATTGAATCACCTATCTTGGTGATAATTATAAGATACGCTATGTTTGTGAAAAATCAATGTCAAAATTCTAAAAGCATTCGAAATACTTTCTTAAATTTTCTTAATCTTTTTGATCTCCGCAGTCAAAAGCTCCGCTGCCTGTCTGTGACAACGGGCACCCGGATGTTCTCTCGATCCGATCGTATCCGGTGTTGCCGGTATAAGTTCCACAAAACGAACCGCAGCGTCCCCGCTCTCCCTTTGATACTCATCAAGCATTTTCTGAATCAGATCCTTTAACGGCGTACCAAGCATTCCGTACGCCCAGATAATTTCTGCCGCCGGATTACACTGCCGCACTTCCTTTAAAAAGTCTTTCATTGCGTCACGCAGACGCTTTGCCGACTCTGCCTCATACGATCCGTCCGCATCAAGTTTCTGATCAAACAGCTTTCCGTTTTCATCATAAAAAACAGCCGGCTGTGAAAACGCGCTCTCGTCATTCGTTCCAAGATTTATCACCACGACATCCGGCTGCCATGCCTTAAAATTCCATGCTTCTCCCGCTCCCGCAGCCGCATTCTCTCCATCCGCCGCGAGCCCGCACACCTGTGTATAATATTTTGGCAGACTGCATTTCGGGTTTCCATCCCAGCTGGACAGTACACCCCATCCACTCTGTGAGATAATATGATAATCCGCATCCAGTGCCTCCGCCGTCATAAAAGCATAGTGATTCACACTGCCAAACACCATAGAAGACCAGCAAAGCTCTCTCTTTGCCCCTTCTGTTCCCTCTCCCGAGGTAATGCTGTCTCCCACAAACTCAATCTTCATTTTCTTTTCTTCCACCGGATAAAATTCTCCATCTATCCGAAAGCCATGAATTTTAAGGAAACTGCCCGGTTCATCACTCATCGGCTGTACATCTTTGGAAATCCGGACTGTGCGCAGTGTTTCCTTATCCAGACTTCGAAACACCGGTATCCAGTATCTCCCTTTCTGCACCATCTGCCTGCTGATTGGCACATGATCGATTAAAATCGAGATCCACGGCTCATAGATATCATACCCGGCTTCCACCTCTACCCAGAGTTCGCTCGCCTTAACACGCACTTCCACGCCGCTCGCCGTCCAAAATAGCGTGAGCGGATCCAAAATGCCACTGTTTCTTCCATATATATGTAAACTGCTCTCCGGCAGATCTCCAAGCTTGTACTCTTTCATTTTTCCATTCCATCCTTTTTGTCTTTCATTCTTCTAATTGCCTGCTCTTTAAAAATACCTGTATTTCATCACATTTGCAAGTATTTTTCATGTTTTCTGTATTGCTATTACAGAAAGGAAAAGGACATCGTTCCGATACCCGGAACAATGCCCTTTCCAGAGGGGAGAGTTTATGAAATACTTATCACTTCATCTGTGATAAATATATCATACAAATATATTTTGTCCACTTTGTGACCAAAATATAAATTAATTCTAAAATATTTCTTTCAATTCTTCTCATCATTACATACAAAAAAGACTCATGATTTCCACAAGTCTTTTGGATAGCAGGGGTAGAAGGACTCGAACCCTCGACATTTGGTTTTGGAGACCAACGTTCTACCAACTGAACTATGCCCCTATATACTTTCAAAATTTCACACAGATTTTTGAAAATCGTTCAACCTTCTTTTGGAAGTCCGATGTCCTTCGTCCATCGAACGACCAGAAACACTAACCTCAATCTTCCTTACACTCAGCTTTCGCCAAGTGTTTCTTGGTCAAGCCCTCGACCGATTAGTAACAGTCAGCTCCATGCGTTGCCGCACTTCCACCTCTGCCCTATCTACCTGATACTCTCTCAGGGGTCTTACTTCCTCTAGGGAAGGGATATCTCATCTTGGGGGGGGCTTCACGCTTAGATGCCTTCAGCGTTTATCCCTTCCGGACTTGGCTACCCTGCCATGGGATTGGTTCCCAACAGGTACACCAGTGGTCCGTCCAGCCCGGTCCTCTCGTACTAAGGCCAGCTCCCCTCAGATATCCTCCGCCCGCGCCGGATAGGGACCGAACTGTCTCACGACGTTCTGAACCC
>OIYG01000124.1_pt1 | contig 84926 bp, 81 predicted proteins | sample 1587861 | NCBI WGS metagenome assembly OIYG01 (sample SAMN03283272) | human gut metagenome | biome: human-associated habitat; material: feces | host: Homo sapiens | place: Peru | collected 2012 | reverse complement strand
CGTTGTGGAAAAAAGATGAAAAATTCGGTTACAAATCACCTTGGGGTGTTGGTCGTCCGGGTTGGCACATTGAATGTTCGGCAATGAGCCGAAAATATTTGGGTAAAACTATTGATATTCACGCTGGCGGGGCTGATTTGATTTTCCCTCACCACGAAAACGAAATCGCTCAATCTGAATGTGCAAACGGTTGCAAGTTTGTAAATTACTGGCTACACAACGGTTTTGTAACTATTAACAAAGAAAAAATGTCAAAATCTTTGGGCAATTTCTTAACTATTGATGATATGTTGAAAAATTACGATGCAAACACTTTGAGGTTGTTCATTTTGACAAATCATTACAGAATGCCTGTGGAATTTTCTGATGAGGCTTTATCTGCGGCTCAGGCAGGTGTAAAACGACTTGTGAATGCAAAACAAGCACCGATAAATGAAGATTTTGAGATTGCGACAACTGATGAATACAAAGCCTTTGTTGAAGCAATGGATGAGGATTTGAACACTTCAAAAGCTTTGGCTGTGTTGTTTGATTTGGCAACTAAGGCTAATAAAGGTGAACCTAACGCATATACAATTTTGTACAAATTAGGTTCTGTTCTCGGTTTCACGTTTGAAAAAGAAGCGTTGACAGAAGAAGAATTATCAAATGCGGTGGAAAAAGTTTCTGTGGCATTAGAAAAAACTTTCTGTTCAATGGATGAAATCTTGGAATTGAGAAAACAGGCAAGAGCCGAGAAAAATTGGGATGTTGCCGATAAAATTCGTGTTGCGTTAGACAGTATCGGAATTGTCTTAAAAGATACTAAAGACGGCACGATTGTGGAGAAAAAATAGAAAAAAGATGAGTAAAAAGAAGCCTTTTTCAAGGTTTCTTTTTATTTGTCATATAATTAAATTATGAGAATTTTTGGGATAATATTTTTGATATTTTGTGTGTTAGGTTGTGAGAGATGTTTTGCCTCGTTTATGGGAACTCTTCCGCAATCGGCTTTGCAAATTGCTCAGGATTCCGAATTTAACAGTCTTTATGGCGATATCCCAAAATCAAAAACCGTGCGAGTCGGTATCGGAACTAACGGTTTTTCGTCTTACACTTGGACTACTGCTTCGTTATACGGAACGGGTGAGTTTGAGCTTTATAATAACAATACTTATGTTGACACTTATGACGGTGAAAATGTTATAAATGTTTCTATGGTCGGTAAAATTTTTGTTTTGACCGATAAGTGTGGAAATGTTATAGCAAAGGTTTCAGGTCCTGTTATTTTGAAGTCTGATTTTGGATTTTTAGGTGTGAAGGATTTGAAAAGAGCGGGGAAAGATGCTGTTTATCGCAGACAAATTGAATTGATTTCAACTCCGAATGGCGGAAGTTTTTATATTGTAAATTCTCTTGAATTAGAAGAATATTTGAGGGGAGTTGTTCCAAATGAAATGCCTGTGTCGTTCGGGTTAGAGGCATTAAAGGCTCAAAGTGTTGCAGCAAGAAATTATGTTTTGTCCCCACGAGTGAAGGCTAATCCGAATTATGATGTTGTGGATTCTGTGGCAAGTCAGGTTTATTTTGGTGCAAATACGGAAAAAGAACTTTCTAATAAGGCTGTGCTGGAAACAACGGGAATTGTGGCACTTTATAATTGGGATTTGATTTTGGCACAGTATTCTTCAACTGCGGGCGGGTACTCGGAAAGTTACAAAAATGCTTTTTCCGATCCTTTAACAAAACAATTCCCTGCCCCTGACAAACCGTATTTGCACGGTGTTCCAGACAATCCGCAAACTCCTTTGTTAGACAATGAAGAGGCTGCAGAAAAGTTTTATAAGTCAAAACCAAAATCTTACGATGTTAATTCTTCGTATTATCGTTGGACAAGAGAGTGGAACGGACAGGAAATTCAGGATACAATTCAGGCAAATCTTGCAACTCAAAGTGCTACGGGGTTTGTAAAACCTGCGGTACAAAAGGGTGAAACTATCGGGATTGTGAAACAGTTGAAGGTTTTACGTCGTGGTGTTTCAGGAAAAGTTATGGAACTCGAAATTCAAACCGAGTGCGGAAATTATGTTGTCCAAAAAGAGTTGATGATTAGACGTCTGCTTACAAAAGACGGAAAACCCTTGCCAAGTGCTAATTTAGTCTTTGAACATGAATATAATGAGGACGGGGATTTGATTTATGTCAAAGCCTATGGTGGCGGATTTGGTCACGGTGTCGGAATGAGCCAGTACGGTGCGGGGTTTATGGGCAAAGAGTTGGGAAAATCTTATGAAGAGATTTTGAAACACTATTACTCGGGGATTACCCTTGCGACAGAACCGTTTATTTTGTCGGGTAATTCTACACAAAAATATTACTCACAGACATTTTTTGCACCTGAAGGGAAGGCTTCACTTGTAATTGATAATAAATACAAGGTTTCTTATATTGATATTTCGGTTAATGGAGTTGATGAAAAAGTTACGTTTGATACGTCTGACAGGTATAATGTGTTAGATTTGTCGAACTTTTTGCATAGCGGTTTAAACACCGTTGAATTTAAGTACCCGACTTCACTGGGGCAGAACAAGGGATTGAGAATGTACATAGAATTGGTTGAGAAGAATGGAAAATAATAACGTTATAAAAGAAACAAAAACACCAAGCGTCTTGAAGGCTGCGTGGTTAATTGCGGTGGTTACAATCGTCAGTAAGTTGATAGGTTTTGTAAGAGATATTATTATCGCAAATTATTACGGTGCTTCAATGGTATCTGATGCTTATTACTATGCTTATCAGATTTTGTCGTTGTCTTTGATTTTGTTGGGCGGAGTTGGCGGACCTTTTCACAGTGCAACAGTGGCGATATTTTCAAAGTTAATCCCGAATATTAACGACAAACCGAGTGAAGAAGTTAATCGTCTTTATTCAACTTTTATGAACGCTACAATTATCTTTTTTGTGGTGCTTTCAGTTATAATGTTTATTTTCCCTAAACAAATTATGGGTTTGATAATTTCGGGTGATTCTCAGCAAATGATTGCGTTGGCGGCAGAACATTTGCGAATAATGACTCCGTTGCTTTTGATTGGCGGAATTGTCGGAATTTATTACGGTTTGTTGATTATTTATAAACAATTTATGCTCCCGAATTTGTCCCCGATAATTATGAGTTTATCGATAATTATTTTGGTAATGCTTGTGCCGAATGACAATAAAGGGTATGCTTTGGCGTGGGCAACCACGATTGGTGCTGTTTTGCAGTGGATAATTCAGTATCCGAACGTGAGAAAGCTCGGATATCGTTTGAAACCTGTTTTTGAATTTCGCAATAATCAACATTTCAACGAGATTTGCGAATTGTTGTTTCCTGCGGTGTTGAGTTCGACTGTAGGACAAATTCATATTTATGTAGATATGTTCTTTACCTCTTCTATTTCGGAAGGTGCTTGGACAGCGATTGGGTATGCAAACAGAGTTTTTCAATTCCCTGTCGGAATTTTGGTTACTGCGTTTTTGGTTCCGTTGTTTCCGATTTTTGCAAAACTTGTAGCGGATAACGATTTTGAAGGTATTAAAAACTATTTTAATAAAGGTGTCGGGGTTTTGTTCTTTGGAGCAATTCCTATTATCATCGGGATTTTGGTTGTCGGGTTAGACGTTGTAAGACTTGTGTTTGAACATGGTGTGTTTGATGAAAATGCGTCATTTATGGTGACCGAGGCCTTGTGGTTCTTGTCTGTTTCAATCATTCCTTATGTGTTTAGAGATTCCATAACAAGAGTTTATTATTCGTTTAATGACTCAAAAACTCCGTTTTTGGTAGCGTTTTCTTCAATAATTTTGAAACTTTTACTAAACTGGATTTTGATTTCTAAAATGCACTTCGGTATTGGCGGAATTACGCTTTCAACTTCGTTTGTAACCTTATTCAATGCTGTGGTTTTGGGTATTTTTATTACAAAGAAAATGAAAATGGATTATAAATCCTTGTTCTTAAACTTGTTAAAAATGACAGTATCGGGTATTATTACTCTTGGAATATGTTGGTTATGTGCGGTTGAATTTGACAAGTTTGTACATATCAGTGCAAAAGTTCCGTTTGAAATTTTAAAAATATCTGCTATCGGATTTATTTGTTTGGCGGTTTATATTCCTTTAAATTTGCTTTTCAAAATGGAATATGCAGGAGAATTGTATAATAGATTGTCGGCAAAATTTTTGAGAAAATAGGGTAGTTTTAAAATTTCATAAGAATAGTTAAGTTAGCATTATGAGATTAGAAATTGGTTCAAATATAGATAATAAGCGTGTTCGCTTGGATTTTAGGAAGGATAACACTAGAGCTGTATATATGCCGAGTTATCAGATAAAAACTGCAAATGCTGACGAATTTGTTACAAAATACAATAAACAATCTTCTTCTTTGAAGAAATTAACTGCTGTGCTTGTTGGCGGTTTGGCAATACTTGGCGGAATTTTTGGTGTAAAATCGGAAAAGAAAATTTGGAAACCTCTCGGTGTAATAGCGGGAGCCTTGTCAGGGCTTTGTGTTGGTGCTATTATCTCTAAAGAAAAACGAAATAAATTGATGGATAAGTACGAGGTTAAAGATATTTCCGAGTAAATTTTTAGGAAGTGTGAGTGGAAGATAACAAATTTAAAAATGCAGAAGAAAATTCAACCTTGATAATACTTGGAGTTCTCGGGTTTTATTTTCTTGTGGTGTTTTTTATTGCTTATATGTTTTTGTTGCACAGGTTTTCTGTTTTGACAACGGTTTTGAGTTTGTTTATTTTTTCGGGAATTTATTTCCCTCGGTTTTGGATAATCAAAAAGATTTTGAAAAAAGATATTATAAAAATTTTAGATAATTCAATTATTATAAATGGGCAAAACGTGGAATTTGCTCAATTGTTGGATTATAGAGTTGAGAAAAAAAAGCCTAAAGTAGTGTTTTTTATCTCTTCAAAAATGGTGGTGTTTAATGAGGCTGTTTTTTATTTGAAATTGCAAAATAAAACTGTTTCTTTTACGGCTATCGGGAGCGAAAAAATCAGTTTGTTAAAGTCCTTTTTTGATGAACTTTTAGGAAAATGATTAGCCTTTTCGATAATTTTCAGGGTCAAACATTTTGAATTGAAGAGCTTGCATAAGGTGAATTTGTTGGATTTGTTCGCTTTCAGCAAGGTCGGCAATAGTCCTTGCAAGTTTTAAAATTCTATCATATCGGCGTCCTGAAAGTTGATATTTCACAATGGCAATTTTAAGCATTTCACGAGATTTTTCATCAATCGGACAATATTTTTTGATTAGTTTTGAGGTTAATTCCGAGTTTGTCAAAATCTTTTCGTTTTTATATCTTTCGATTTGAATTTTTCTTGCCTTAATTACTCGATTTCTGATGATTTCCGAGGTTTCTTCTTCGGCGGTCGAGTTGAGAAGTTCTGTTGGAGTAAGTCTTGGAACTTCTACCTGAATGTCTATTCTGTCAAGTAACGGACCTGAAAGCTTTGCTAAATATCTGCTGATTTGAAAATCCGTGCAGGTGCAAGGTTTTTCTTTGTCGCCCAAAAATCCGCAAGGACAAGGGTTCATCGCTCCGAGCAAGATAAATTTCGCAGGGTATTTTATTGAATGTTTTGCTCTTGAAATCACAATTTCACCGTCTTCCAACGGTTGACGCAAAACTTCTAATACCTGACGTGGAAATTCCGCCATTTCATCTAAAAATAATACTCCACGATTGGCGAGTGTGATTTCCCCCGGAGTTGGAGTGCTTCCGCCCCCGATAATTCCGTTTGCCGATGCGGTGTGGTGAACTGCTCTATACGGGCGTTTTACCATTAATGGCTCGTCATCGGATAATAGACCGCAAATACTGTAAATCTTTGTGAGTTCTAAGGCTTCTTCAAGTTCTAACGGCGGAAGGATTGAAGAAAAACATTTAGCCATAAGAGTTTTTCCTGAGCCCGGTGAACCTGTCATCAAAATGTTATGTCCGCCCGCTGCCGCAATTTCAAGGGCTTTTTTCGCTTTCTTTTGACCTTTTACGTCTTTAAAATCGTATGTATAAATCTGTTCAGTAGGTTTTGTCAAATATGCTTGAACATCAACGGTAGTTTTAGGAATAGGACTTTCCGTAAAGTGGTTTACAACTTCTGTTAAATGTTTTGCTCCGTAAACGTTTATTCCGACACACAAAGCCGCTTCGTTGACGTTTGCTTGCGGAACGATAACGTTTTTAATGCCTGCTTCTTTCAGTCCCAAAACAAGCGGTAAAACTCCGTTTACTCCTCTTATTGAGCCGTCAAGAGATAATTCCCCTAAAAAGGCGTAATTTTTTGTTTTTTCGGGAAGTAAGACTTCTTCTTCCGTCAAAATTCCGACAGCGATTGGCAGGTCAAAGCTTGTTCCGACTTTTTTCAAGTCGGCGGGAGCAAGGTTGATTATGACTTTTTTTGCAGGGAAAGTAAATCCCGAGTTCTTGATTGCAGATTTAACTCTATCTCTTGCTTCGTTGACCGAAGCATCAGGAAGTCCGACTATCGAGATTGCGGGCAGTGAATTTACCACATCTGTTTCGACTGAAACTATGTAGGCATTTAATCCGATTACCGTTGTTGTTTTTACAGTATTGACCATACGGTCAGTATAGCATAAGCGAGCAGATTTGTCTTTTCCGTAAAATTATGATAATATTAGGCTGTAGTGAGGAAGAAGAATGAGCAAAGAAATTTCAAAATTAAATAACGATATAAGCTATATTTACAGATATAACGAAAACACTCCGAGAATGGCAGTGTGTTTGAATATGTCAATAAACAATCCCGAAAAATCAGCAGGTATTTATCCGTTGATGGCAAAATTATTTTTGCAGGGAACAAAAAATTACAACTCGGAAGAGCTTGCAAACGAACTTGAAAAATATGCGATTGATTTGTCGTGTGAAGTATTTCCGAACTATTTGCAATTCAAGTTTGTTTGTTTGAATGAGGATTTCCCAAAAGCGATTGAGTTGATGAACGACATTATCACAAATACCACATTTGATGAGTTTGAAAAAGAAAGAGTTAAATCAAAAGGTGAAATTTCGGCAGAATTGGATTCTCCTCGTGCAATTACGACAGATTCATACTACAAAACAATGTTTGAAAATCATTACTACGGCAACACGATGACAAAAGTTTTGGAAAATCTTGATAATCTTTCAAAACAAGATATTATTGAGGCTTATCAGACAATTTTGAACAGTAGCAGAAAAGTTTTGGCGATTGTCGGTTCGTTGAAAAAGGACGAAGTTTTGCCTTTGGTAGAAGATACAATAGGTAAATTGCCAAAATCAGTTGACGGTGAGTACAATATTGAAAAACCTGTTTTGACAGGCGTTAAAACAGTTGAAAACGTGAAAGCGGATATAAATCAAGCACATATCCTTAAAGGTTGGCAGGTTCCGACTTATGGCGAGGCTGATTATCCTGCTTTGGTTTTGCTTAATATAATTTTGGGTGCTTGCGGCTTGTCTTCAAGATTGTTCTTGGAACTTCGTGACAAAAAAGGTTTGGCTTATGTTGTAAGAAGTTCTTACGAAACTTACAAATATGTCGGCAATTTCATGATTTACATTGCGACCGAAGCAAAAAATATTGACGTTTCATTGAAAGGCTTTAACGAAGAAATTTTTAAAATCAGAAATTATCCTGTATCTGAAAAAGAACTTGAAGATGCTAAAAATAACTTAAACGGCAAATGTGCCTTCTTGGAAGAAACTAACCTTCAACAGGCATGTGCGTACGCAAAATACGGTGTAATCGGTTTTGATTTTGATTATACCGAAACGTTGAAAAAAGAAGTTCAAAAAGTTACGATAGAACAGGTTTTGGAATGTGCTAAAAAATATTTTACGGAAGACAAATATGTTCTTTCAATTACAAAACCTTAACTTGTTGACCAATGGTTATAAAATAATTTTTAAATGACAATTCTTAAATATGCGAGGATTGTCATTTTGTTTAAAAAAGTTATAGCAGTTGCAATAATTTTTTGCATGGTAAATCATGCCTGTTATGCCACGATTGAGAGTGCTAAAACATTGAAATTACAGGCTGATATGTCTGATTATGATTTTTCGACAAATGTTAATATTGAAAAACTCCTTCGCAAAAATCTTCAATGTGTGAATGATATAATTTACACAATAATTCCGATGGGAGTTGTTGTGAGTTTTGACAGTTTTTTGTTTTTTGATAACGGAAGTGACGAAATCAGGACAAATTCTTACTGCATTTTGGAGATAATTGCAAATTTGTTGGTTTTGTTGAATAAGCCTTGCCTTGTGGAAAGTACGACTTCTGCCAACTCGTATTACAATTCAAAATACAACTCAAATTGGGAATTGTCGGTAGTTCGAGCGGGAAATCTTCAAAAATACCTTCTTTCTACAAAGAAGATTTTACCTGACAAATTCAGAGCAAACGGCTTTGGCGAAATCATGCCGGTTGTTCGTTATCAGGGAAAAACGCAAGAACGTATAAATTTTATTATTTTTAACTATGAAGACTCGTTTAGACGATAGATTGTTGAAGTCTTGAGGTTCTGTTTTCGCTGAAAATGTTTTTAAGTTTCATAATTGCTTGAGCATGCAACTGACAAACTCTTGATTCTGACATATTTAAAGTTGCACCGATTTCCTTCATTGTCATGTTTTCCTGATAATAAAGAACCATCAAAACACGTTCTCTTTCAGGTAGTCTTAACAAGGCTTTTTGCAAATCTGTTTTAACATTTTTTTCTTCAAGTCTTTCTTGCGGATTAAGTTTTGTGGAATCTTCAATAGTATCAATGATTTCCATACTGTCTTCAGACGAACCTCTTTTGTCGTAAATTGAGGTAATTGTCACATCTTCCGCCATAATTGTGTTGACTTTTTCAACGTCCATGTTCAAATAGTTCGCAATTTCGCTTGAAGTCGGCACTCTGCCGTATTCTTGTTTCAAAATTTCTGCCGCTTGCTTAACTTCTTTGATTTTCTTTCTTACGCTTCTTGGTAAAAAGTCTTGAGAACGAATTTTGTCTAAAATTGCCCCCCTTATTCTAATAAGAGCGTAAGTTTCAAAACGTGCGTTTTTAAGTGGTGAAAAGCGTTCAACTGCGTTGATTAAACCTTCAACACCGTAGCCTGTAATATCTTCAACAGAAATTGTTGCAGGTAGCGAAACCTTGATACGTCCGACTGCGTAGCGAACAAGGTAAATATATTGAACAATTAAGGCATCTCTTGACTGTTTGTTTGATTTGTCAGCCAAGTATTTGTCCCAAAGCTCGGTCAATTCGCTTTCTGAAAGTCGTTTTATGTTGTTGTAGGATGTAAAATCAAAGTTTTGTTCCATTAGCCTGCCCAATCTGTTCCTTTCACTCTTTAATTCTATAATATCCTTAAAAATAGTCATCATTTAAAAAGATGATAAACAGTGAAATTAATTAAAGTCTATTTCAAACAGAAGGTGTATTTATTTCGTTTATTGGTTCAATTTTGCTATTTTCAGTCCGAAAATTTCTTCAATATTGACCATGTTCAAAATATCTGAGATTAAAATCTCGGGTGCAAAAGTGTCAATCCTGTCATAATCCGGAAGTTGTCCCAATATGTTTACTCCCGTAAATTCTTTCAAAATTTGCGGGTAATATTTCTGTTCCAAAATTTCAGAATTTTCGTTGTATCTGTTTAGGATTACTCCCAAAAATTTGCAATGGTTTGTGTGAATATAATTCAAGCCAGTAATTACACGCTCGATAGGGGTTTTCTTTACGTCAACCACAAGTATTAACGGTAAATTCAGTGTTTTCACGATGTCGATTTCTGTTAAATGTTCCGCAATCGGAGTTGAAATGCTGTGAGAACCTTCGACAATTTGGCAATCCGACATTTTTGCGGTTGCTTGAAATTCTGTGTAAATGGTCGTTAAATTAATTTTTACGTTGTCTTCATAAGAACTGATAAACGGCGGAGCAGAACTTCGCAAGACATAAGTCGAATCGGTCGTAATATTCGGGTCAAATTTCTTTATAACCGTCAAATCGGGCGAAGTTTTGAACCCGTGCAAAAGTGTTGCATTGGTTTGAATAGGTTTATAAACTGAGGTCGAATAAGAAAGACTTTGCATTGTTGCCGCAAGACCTGCCGTAACTATAGTTTTACCTGTTTGTCTTTCTAACCCTGATATGAAAACCTTTAGCATAGTTTCATATTATCACGAGTCTTTATTTATTGCAAAATAAACTTCTTTTAGTCGTTTCTTCGTGATATGAGTGTATAATTGTGTTGTTGAAACGTCACTGTGACCTAAAAGCTCCTGAACAACTCTCAAATCAGCCCCGTTTTCAAGCAAATGGGTAGCAAAACTGTGTCGCAAGGTATGTGGTGAAATATGTTTGTTGATTTTTTCACCTTGTTTTTTGATAAAGTTATAAATGTCTTGTCTTGTGATGTTTTTGCCGTTATTTTTCAGCAAAAGTCGTTTATTTTTTTCTGATTTATTTTCTAAAACTATAATTTCACGTTGCTTTAAATATTTTTTTAATGCGGCTTTTGCTTTTTCGCCAAACGGAACCAGTCTTTCTTTTGAGCCTTTTCCGTAACATTTAACATATTTTGAACGGATATCAATGTCTGTTGTGTTTAAATTTGCAAGTTCCGACACTCTCAAACCGCACCCGTAAAGCATTTCAACGATGACTTTTTCTGTCGGATTCAGGTCAGAGTTTAGGATACAGTTCAAATCTTCTATTGTCATGACTTTGGGCAAGTGTTTTGGTAATTTTGGTTGCTCGAGTGTCAAAATCGGATTTTTGTCGCTGTATTCGTTTGCACAAAACCATTTGAAAAATCCACGCATTGAGGCAATTTTTCGCATTACGCTTGTCGGTGTGTATTTTTCTTCTTTTAACTTTAGAATGTAAGAATTTATATCAGAACGTGTAATGTCCGTGATGTCGTTTTCACCTCTGTTGTAGCAAAAATCGACAAAGTCGGTTAAGTCCCGCCTGTAGGCTTCCAAAGTGTTTTGTGCAAGCCCTTTTTCTACTTCAAGATATTCCAAATATTCTGAGATAAATTGGATATTCATACGTTTGATTATACACTTTTTTTATAATTTATCAATCGGGTGTTTCGTTTACGAGTTTGAACAGGTTATCTTCCCCTATTCCGCATTTTAACCCGACAGGAACGAAGTTTTGTTTGAAGCGTTCTATCGCAAATCTGTCTGTCATGCCTGAAATGTAATCCGTAACAATTCTGATAGTTTTTTCTTCGGGACAAATCGGTTTCAATGTGTTGTAGTATAGATAAAACAGTTCCTTAATTACTCTTTTTGCTTTCTTTTCTTCTATTTTTGCTACAGACCTTTCACTATAAACATTTTCAAACATCCAAGTTCTTAGTTTTGTTGTGTATTCCCACGCTTCTTCGCTCATAGAGATTTCTTTTTTGCCGATTGAATTTTTTACGATTTCCGAAATCATTTTGTTAAGACGTCTGCTTTGACGTGGTGAAAAGTAGTCAATACAATCTTTTGGCAAATCGTTTTGAGAAATTACACCTGCTCTTATTGAATCCTCGATATCGTGATTAATATATGCGATTTTATCGGCAAGTTGAACGACTTTACCTTCAGGAGTAGTTGGTTCATAGCCCCAAGAGTGAGTTCTTATGCCGTCAATGGTTTCTTGGCAAAGGTTCAGTTTTTCCAGTTCTTCAACAACTCGGACACTTTGCAAATTATGGTGAAATCCGTCAGGACATAATTCATTCAAAACGCTTTCCCCGCAATGTCCGAACGGGGTATGCCCCAAGTCGTGTCCTAAGGAAATTGCTTCTACCAAATCTTCATTAAGGTCAAGTGCTCTCGCAATAGACCTGCCGATTTGTGAAACTTCTAGAGTGTGGGTTAAACGAGTTCTGAAATGGTCGTCAAATGGTGATAAGAAAACTTGAGTTTTGTGTTTTAGTCTGCGGAAGGCTTTTGAATGTAAAATTCTGTCTCTGTCACGTTGAAAATCCGTTCTCATATCGGATTGTTCTTCTTGAATTTTTCTGCCTTTTGAAAATTTTGCCTTTGTTGCAAATTCGCTCAAATATTCCAGTTCTCTGTTTTCAAGCTTTTCTCTTATCGTTAATATTGTCATAATCTCCCCTTCTATCATATTCTATCAATAAAAATCGCTTTGAATATCCTTTTTTTGTAGGAAATTTAGGCATTTTGTTGAAGTTTTGCTTTTGCTGCTTTGTGTTTTTTTACCTTGTTATCGGCATAAGTACCGATTCTGTTTACGACAAAGGTTGCCATAGAGGTAATTATTAAACTCTTTGAACCGTTGAATAATTTAGCGTTACAGTATAACGGAACGCCAACGGCAGCCAAAGCAGGAATACCGTATTTAAGGGCTATTGAAGTTCTTTTATCACTGTCATCAGCTTTTCCAAGATAATAACCCAACGTTCCGATAGAAGTTATCATAGACAACATATCGGTAGGTGCAGCACCCAATGTCAAATCTCTGAGTTTGTTTACAAAGTCTTCTGTTTCGATTTTTATTGATTTGTCAAGCGATTTGATGCCTTGCGTGTAATATCTTTCAACTACTTTATATTCTTTTTCAGGTAAAAGGTTTTTGTAAATTTCTAAAATATCCTGAACTTTGCCTTGTTTGAAATTGGTCAAAGTTTGGGTCATCTTTTCTAATTCGGCTACCATTTTTTCGCCGTTTTCTTTTGTTATAAATCCGTCTTTATTTTCTTTTACACTTGTTGATAATTCTCTGATGGTTTCTAAAATCTTGTTTTTCAATTCTTTACGGGCAGCAGGTTTTTGTACATATTCCTTCATGTCATGTTTTAAGGATTTTATGTAGCTTATGCTTGTTTTGTCACCTGCTTGGGTTAGTTTTGTAATATTATAAAGTGAATTTTCGGCAGATTTTATCATCTCTGGTTGAGTGTAAGAAAGGAGTCGTCTTTTTGCCCAAACCTCATTCTGTAAGGTTTCTCTACCTTCAACAATTTTTGAATCTGCTATAAATTTATTATAAACATCACGGCTAAAAAAAGTTTTTAATTTTGATAAATTATTTTTAAGCTTTGTGCTGATTTGTTTTATTGAGTAGTAACGTTTTTTGAGAGCATTTGTTGTGAAATGTTCTTCAAATAAGTTTTGAATTTCGCTATCTTGAGCCTTAATTCGTTTAGCCCATTCTTTGCGTGAAAGTTGAATACCGTTGATTTCTACAATATTGTCGGCATTTACGCTAATGGCTTGTCGCAAAGTCCTGTGCGAAGTCGTTTGTGCACTTATTATGCGGTCTTCTGCGTTTGCGTATTGGCTGATTACGGAATGACGACCGATACGTTCAAAAGTTTTGCCGATTTCGCGGTGAATTTTGCCCGTAAATTTTGTTAATCGCATGATTTTTTCAAACAGTAAATCTTTGAAGGTCGTAAAGTTGTTGACGGCTTCACTTTTTATTGCCATTTTGTCAACAAGTTTGATGCCTGAAATGTAGGCTTTATCTAAAAGGTCGTGTTCTTTTCCGCTGATTTTTGCTTTTTCAAGTTGTTTTTCAAAATAAAGTTTCAATTGGTTAGAAAATTGAAGGATTTTTCTGCTGCCGCCGCCTCGAACGATTGCAAATACTGCGGCTGCGGTTGCTACGGTTGCTCCTGCAATAGACAGACCGATAATTTTGATATTGTTTGTTTTTCTCGCTTCTTCAGGGGTAATAATTTTGATATTTTTTATAAATTGGTCAGGTGTTTGACTTGCTCCAAGTGTTTGTTGCCCCTGATTTTTGGGCAACTTTTTATTAAGCCAATAATCACTCGGATTTGTCCTTGTTGTTATATCCTTAAATACTGATTGATTTACTGCATTCATTTCACACTGACCTACATTGTTTTAAAGGTTCGGGCAGTTGTAAAATTGCTAAATTCGGAAATAATTTAAAGTTTTGTTAAGGAAATAACTCCATATCAATAACTTTTGCGACTTCTAAAGCGGAATTTTTTGATGAAAGTAACGCTTTCACTTCACCCAATTCTTTAATATTTTTTTCTCGTTCCTTTTTGTCGTAAAGTAATCTTTCGATTTCAAAGGTGATATTTATTGTGTTTGCATTTTTTTGTATTAATTCTGGAACTATTGTTTTGTCAGCAATAATGTTCGGGAGCGAAACTCGTTTTATACATCTGACCAACAGGTAAATCCAGTAGAAAAGTTGAGGTCCTTTGTATGCAATAATCATTGGAGTTTTGTATAAGCAGGCTTCAAGTGCAACCGTTCCCGAGGCTAAAATCAACGCATCAGATGCACTCAGCAGTGCTTGGTTTTCCCCCTTGATTACCTTGACGTCCATATCTTGGAAGTATTTGTTATAAACTTCATCCGAAAGATTTGGAGCATGCGAAAAACAAAATTGCAATTCAGGATGTCTGTGTCTTAATCTGTTGACCGCATCTTTAAATACAGGCATGAGGTGTTTTAATTCAAACTCTCTTGACCCCGGAAATACAGAAACCAACGGTCTTTCTATGTCAAATCCGTGTTCTCTCAAAAATTCTCTTTTGCCGACAGGTGCGGGAAGTTGAGCCACCAGTGGGTGACCGCAATAGTGCGTATCAATTCCGTATTGAGCATACAAAGGCTTTTCAAATGGAAATATACACAAGACTTTATCCACAAATTTTTTGATTAAGTTTATTCTATATTTACGGCTTGCCCAAACTTGTGGCGGAATATAATAGAAAACTTTTATTCCCGCTTTGTGCAAAAATCTTGCAATAGTCAGATTAAACGCACCATAGTCAATAAGCAGTACCAAATCGGGTTTATAAGTGTTTTTCAAGTAATCAACAAGTGCTTTGCCCAATTTGTAATGATTAATAATTATTTGCGGTGAAAGCCCTACTGCAGACATTTTTTCTTGGTTTGCAAAGAGTTTAACCCCTTCTTTTTCCAAGTTCATTCCGCCGATACCCTCAATTTCCAAATCGCAATTCAAAGCTTTTAATTCCCTGACAACATTTGAAGCATGGATATCTCCCGAGTATTCACCTGTAATAATAAATAATCTTTTCATTTACACTGCCATTATAACTATATTATGTTCATCTGCGTATTTGATAACCTTTTCTTGGTCAACAATTATTGTTTGGTTTGCTTCGACTGCAATAAGTGCCGCATTTTTGTGGTGCATTGTTTTTAATGTTCTCATGCCGATTGCGGGAATATCAAAACGTCTGTCTTGTTTAGGTTTCGCAACTTTTACAACTACTGCATTTTCTTTTGCCAATTTTGCACCACGTTTGATACAAACATCTGTACCTTCAATCGCTTCCACCGCCATAATCATCTTATCTTTGATTACTACGGATTGTCCAACATCAAGTTTACCCATTTCTTTCGCAAGCCAAAAACCGTAATTAACATCGTCCATTTGGCTTTCCGTAGGTTTATGTTTGCCCAAAACGCCCGCAGGAATCATTAAATTCTTAATAAAAATTGTTTGGTCAAGAACTTCAACGCCTATTTTTCCAAGTTCATCAACAATCATCAACATAACTTGGTCATCATTCAATCTTGACGCTTCTTTTAAAAGGTCAATAGCACGTTTGTCAAACTTGTGCAATTGTAAAAGCACTTTTTTATGAACTTTGCCCAAAAAAGTGATTTGTTTAATTTGTTCATCTTTTAAAATTTGTTCAATTTTGTTCACTTCGCCGGGGTGGCAAGAATAAACTTTTGAACAGTATTTTTTCAACTGGTGGACATTGTCTTTAGCCAGTGAAATACAAACAACTTCAAAGCCGTTTTCTTTTGCGTATTGAGCCATTCTTATCGGCAAAACTCCGTCACCTGCAATTAATCCTTGTTTGTTCTCTAATGTTATTGACACTATCTAATCCTCTTTTTACTGTTATTTTAATGAATAAATCTTTTCTACTTCTTCCGTTGGTAATATTCTAGCACCACCAAGAATTTTTGTAAAAATTATTGTTTTTGCATATTCTTCCGCTAATTCAATGTTCAAATATGCCTGTTTTACACTCTTTGCACCTGTAATTACTCCATGATTTGCCATAAGTACTATATCGTGTTTATCAAAAAATTTTGCTGTATTTTCAACGAGTTTGTTACTCCCCGGAAGTGCATACTCGGCAAGCGGAAATTCGTCAAAGCAATACACGATTTCAGGTGAAATCTTTTCTTTTAAGCCCAACCCTGACGAAGCGAAAGCCGTCAAATGCGGTGAGTGCATGTGAAAAACACTATTGATATCAGGTCTTTTTTTATAAAATTCAAGGTGCAAAAAGCGTTCGCTTGAAGGTTTCGGATTTCCGCTGACAAAATTTCCGTCCATATCTACAATACTGAAATCCGAGTTCTCCAAAAATCCGTTAGCAGAACCCGAGGACGTAATGATAACTTTATCTTTAATTCGTGCGGAAATATTGCCAGAAATTCCCGGTGTATAACCTTTATCCCCTGCTATTCGTCCGTATTTTTTCAGTTTTTCTGCTATTGTGTTTAACATCTAGTCAACCCGTTCCTTGTTTGGATCTTCCAAATTTATTACCTGAGCATACTGCAAAACGGCAGGTTTAACCTTGTCAGGCTTTGCTTTTGTGTTCTTTGTATTGTTATTATTGTTTGTGTTATTTGACGCAAATGAGATTTGTCGTTCTTCTGATTTTTGTTCTTTCCCTAATCTTTCAGGGTTTTTGATTTCCATTTTTTTGTAGTTAACGGTAGTTCCTTTTGTATCAAAAGCAACATCAAAACCAAAGTATGTCGTTTGTCTTACAAAGTCGTAACCAAATCTGATTTTCAAATCATCAGGTCCAATCGCAACAGCAAATCTGTTTTCTTGGAATAATTTGCCGTTCGGTGAGTCGTCACTCAAAGTTACCGTACCTGACCAACCGACAGACAAGTATTTGTTAACCCTGAAAATTTCCGAAATATTAACAGAAGAACGTCCGTATCTGTACATATCAAATCTTGGCATTGGTGTGTGATCGTCATACCCCGAATGATAATATCCGATATCCTGCATCCATCTTTTGTATTGCAAATGGGCTCTAGGACCTATTCTACCGATAAATTGTGTGTCCCCTGTTCCGTATAATGCGGCAGAACCCTGTAATACAACGTCAAAATTGAAATAGAATTTTTCTTTTTTGTTTTTATAAGAATATAAACTTTGTCTTATTTCTGCCATATAACTTAGTTTTACGGTGGAAGTACCCGTTCCGTTAATTTTTTCACCATAGAAGTTTCTGTCGTTATCTTCCATTAAACCAAAGCCAACACGGTGTCTGAAGGACAAATCTCTTTTTTCGGTTAAGAAATTCGGAATAACGTGTCCTTTGTCATAGTAGGCTTCTACCATGTATTTAGGCATTCTTGCCCCTAAGAACCAGTTATCCATGTAGGAATTCATGGAATATTGTAAGAAGAGGTTATCGTCCAATCGTTGGAAACCTTTTAAGAAAAAGATGTCATTTGCAGAACCGTAACCTAATTCTGTCACATTAAACGGTGCACGATATTTCAACGCACCACCAAATCCGAACTTACTCTTATAGTTCAAGAACGGAATTACCTTCATTACAGACCCGTTCGGACCGCCAAACGTGAAGCCGGGACCAATGAACATACCTAATTTTCTACGGCTTCCAAATTCAGGGTAATTTGCTTCAAAATAATCCCTTTGTTTGTTTGTATAAGCCGTTAAAGAAGGCCAAGAGAACAAATGATGTCCGTTTTTATTAACCTCAATTCCTTTTGCTCTGATAACATCATGGTTTTTTCTTGCATCTACATACAATTCTCTTATGTTGATATTAATTTTGTTACCTTCAGGATTGCCCAAGAAATATGATTTTTCATCATCATTAAGTACAAAACCTGAGAAGTTAGGACCAATCATTCTTGAGGCAAGTCTGTGGATTTCGGATTGGTCAGAATGAATTGAACCGTCTGTCATCACAATCAATCCATCTTTTTGAACTGCATGCTTTGCATCCATTTTCATTTGGTTCGGTTGAGCTTCCATATTCTCGGAAATGATTGTTTCTTCGTTCATATCAATTTCTATATAGTCGGCAAGTGTTGTCATTCCGTTTCTTTTTACAACAACGTTATCAATACATTTCAAGATATTTGAATCTTGGTTATAAGTCATTTTATCCGCAATAATTGTAGTTCCCTGTTGCGGCAAGTACAAAACAGGACGTCCTGTTGCGACCATATCGCCCGTTTCGTCATCATAATTTACATTGTCGGCATCAAGTTGAAGTTCTTTTTGCACAACTTGTTCGCTAATTCCTGATTCTAATGACATAGTTTCCGCATTTTGAACCTCAGAATCGATTTGTTCTTTTATAGATTCTGTTAAAGTTCCTTCTTCTGTCAGAAGATTGTTCTCTTCCTCTACCTGTTCAATAGCGGAAGTTTTTGACTTTTTATGAAATCCGAATTTGTGAGATTTTGTCGGTTTTTCAACGGAAGCCTCTTCTTCGCTTTTGTCATTTTTAATTTTTTCAGGTCTGTTGTATAAGAAATCCGTCAATTTTAAACGTACTTGTTTAAACAGCGGTGCTCTATCGTCTTTTAATTCCGAATACCCTCTTCCCTGATGGTCAAAAGAATATCTCACTTCAGGTTGCGGGTCGTCTTTTGTATGGATTTCGGGTTGAGTTTCAAATGGCGAACGAAAATATCTTTCGGTTTCCAAATCCTCGGGAGTGATTGCAAAACCTTCATAATCCCCGTTATCAAGTCCGAATGCTACCCCCGGAATTGATACAAATGCTACTATAAGTGCTGTTAACAGTTTCTTTTTCAAGTTAGTTTCCTTTTTAGATGTAATTTAACGGATTTGTAGGTTTACCGTTTACCCTGACTTCAAAGTGACAGTGCGGACCTGTACTGTATCCCGTAGAACCTTCTCTGCCGACCTGTTGACCTTTTTTAACAAATTGACCGTTGCTTACGGTAATTGCCGACATGTGACCGTATAAGGTGGTAATTGGTTTGCCGTTGATTACGCCGTGGTCAAGGATTACAACCTTACCGTAACCGCCGTACCAACCGGCGTAAATAACTTTTCCATCATTTGAAGCTTTAATTGTTCCGCCGTTAGGACCGCCGATATCAATCCCCGAGTGGAAAATTCTGCTCTTAAATATCGGGTGAGTTCTCCAACCGAATTGAGAAGTAATCGGTCCCGATATCGGATAAATAAAGCCTGAAGAAGATACTTTTACTTGCGTTCCGCCCGATTGAGAATTACGTCTTGTTAAGCTTTCAATCATGTTTTGAATGCTTGCCGATTGTCTTGCAAGTTCACGTTCGGAACGTTCGTAGAAGTTTTTGTCTTTGTTAAGCTTGTCAATCATAACCTTGTTTTCTGCAATAGAGCTTTGAATTGTAGATTTTTGGTCATTGATATCTTTTATTGAGGCTTCTACCAATCTTCTTTGAGCCTGAACCTGAGCTTTTAATGCGGCAATTTGGTTCGCTTTTGCTTTTACCGCCTGCATTCTTTTGTAATCTTCACGAAGAATTATTTTTTGGAAATAAATTGTATCTAACAATGTGTTAATATCAGGTGACGTCATTATGCTCTCAAACATGCCTGTTCTTTGGTGCTTGTAAATCTGTCTGATACGAGATTTCATTTGAATATCCATCTCTCGAAAATCGTCGATTGCTTTGTTTAATTGGTTTTCCATTGATGACAAATTTGCAGTTAACGTATTGTATTGAGCAGTGGTTGCCTGAAGTCTTACTTGAGCATATTCAAGCTTTTGCTGATTTTGGTTAAGCTTGTTTCTTTCTGATTTAAGCTTGATTGTAACCTGTTTTTTCTTCTGCTGGTAGTAATATCTTTGGTTATTGGTTTGTTTTAATTTTTGGTTAAGAGAATATCTTGATTGTGCTGCAATAGCCATTGAACCGCTAAGTATACAACTTGCGGTAACAATCCAGCATATTAAAAGTTTTCTAAATAAATTCTTCATACTCTCGATTTTGTTATTGATTCATTGATAAAAATCCGACAAGAACCGGACTGATGCACATTAGCAAGAATGCTACAGTTATCAATATGAATAAAATTTTTCTGTGTTCTCTAAAAAATTCCATAAATCTCCCCTTATGTCATACCAACATTTTACTATTAATAAAATTTCTGTGCAAGACTTTTAAGCACATGTAACTTTACAAATGGAAAAATGAACTTTTTTGATTTACAATCGTTCTATAGGTACAGAGGTTAAGATAAATGAACGATAAATGTACAAAATACGAAGCTTTATTTGTTTTCAGGTCTGAAGAAGAACTGAGCGAGCATATCAATTCCTGCGAGGATTGCCGTTTGGAGCATGAAAAAATGCAAAAAGTTTCAGACTTAATCAAAGAGGCTAAGCCATATTTTATTGAAAAAAGAAAAAATTTGGCAAAGATTAAGGTTGCTTGTGCGTTATTTATGCTTATGGTCAGCGGAACTACTTTAGGTGTAATAAATTTAAACACTGATGTTTCTGATACCTTGAAGTACGGAACAACTTTGAGTTCTGAAGATTTAGGACTTCCGGTTGATTCTTACGGATTGATTTATGTGGAATAGAATGTTACGGAAAACAAATTTTTGATGGATTTTGAAAAAGTAATTAAAACAAATAAACAAAATATCAAAAGTATCGTTCGCCTTATTACAAAAGAAGAGAATGAAGATATTGAGCAGGAAGTTTATTTGAAAATTTGGAAGAATTCCGAAAAATATAACGAAAAGGGTTCTATAAAAAGTTGGATTTCTTCTATTGCGAAAAATGCTTCGCTGGATTATTTGAAATCTTCTTATCACAAGGTTTTCCAAACCTCTACGTCTGACGATTTTGTAATAGAAAGTATTAAAGATAAAAAAGTTACACCTGAAGACAAAGTAGTCAGACTGGATAGACAAAAAGTTATCGTAAATGCGATAAATTCACTCAAACCAAAGTTTAAAGAAGTTATTATGATGTGCGAAATTAACGGGTATTCTTATGAAGAATGTGCAAAGAAATTAAATTGCCCTGTTGGTACGGTAAAATCAAGAATTTATAACGCTAAAAAAGAACTTGCGGAAGTATTAAAGGATTTATTATAATAGTTATAAGGAAGGATATTATGTTGAAGATATTTTTTATATTTATAGCAATATTATTCTGTACGGCAAATTACACTTTTGCGGCAACACCTACCGGCGGACAAAAGTCCGATAATGTTTCAATAATGTACAAGAAACCTTCCCACGACCAAATGAGAAAACAATTTGAGCAACGCCTGAATTTGACCGATAAACAAAAAGAAAAAGCAAGACAAATTCACAAACAAGGACATGCTGAAATGCGACCGGTTATGATGAAAATTCAGATGAAAAGACAAGAAATTGAAACTATAAGATTAACAAAACTTCCAGAAAGAGAAATGACGGAACGTATTGACAAATTGAATAATGAAATTTCTAATTTGGAAAAACAGGCAAGAGATATTCGTAAAAAGAACACTCAAGATTTTGAAAAAATCTTGAATAAATCTCAGCGTGCCGAGTTAGAAAAAATGAAGGCTGAGGGTCGTGCAAGATTTGAAAAAAATCATCAGGCAAGACCACCGTTTCAAGGTCTTGGCACTCCGAACTTCTTATTCAGACCGCTTTTACCGCCCCCAGATATGAATATGGGGAAATAATTTTATTTGTCATGCAATGCCGTGACTCACATTTGGCTTTAGAATGTGTATTTTTAGTTGAAATATAAAATAGATTCTGAATAAGATAAAATCTACGCAATTAAAATCGTTTGATTTTCAATCTTTTCAGAATGACAAGAGCTTTGTATAATAGTGTTCCCCGCTGACTGGGGAACCGAAATCTTTGAATGGACATGAATGATTCATTAAATCAGTTCAGTGTGATTGTTTTGTTGAAATTGTTGCAATATTGTACATTTTTAGTATTTTACCACGGATAATCTTTCAAAATCTTCCAACCGTCACGTCGGATTTTTTCGGCACAATACAAACCGTTTCCTTTTTTAGAACAATTTACGGACGGGTCGGTACTTTTATACCCGCAAAATTGCATATCATTACCTTTTTCATCGGCTATTCGTTGCAAGCAAAAAACATCTTTTCCGAAGGTATTTGCTCCTTTTCCGCCATTAATATCGACTATTATATTTGAATTTGCTCGTCTTGTATCTATAGCACCGCTTCCAACAAAGACTACATATAAAAAACCGTCACTTGTATAAAATGTACTTCTATTACTGTCAATAATGCCAGTTCCATAAACCTCTCCGCTTGCCTGCAAAAAGGGGAAACCTTTATTATACCCGCAGGCTTTTACAGATTTACAATGAGTTGCTTTTATAAACGGTGCCCAGTAGGTTTTGAAATAAGTATCCGCTCCCATTGCAAACGCTTCCTTGGCGGCGGGGTCTCCGACTTGGTCATAAGACATTAAATAGGCTTGTTTAATCACAGAATACGCTCGTTTTAATTTCGCTATGGTCGCACGTTTTTGATAATTCGTGATGAGTGTCGGCAATGTCATCGCAGCGACAACACCGATTATTCCAAGTGTTATCAATACTTCTGCAAGTGTAAACCCTCTCAATTTCATAGCAAACTCCTTCACTTCTCTGTAGGTAATTCCGAACACATGACTATAATATAACGCATAACATGAATTTATGCAAGCAGAGAACAAAAAGAAACGTGATGTAATATTAAAATCCGTTGGTGATACTATAAAAAATCTTCGTTTGAAAACGGGAAAATCTATTAGTTTAATATCAAATGAATTGAATGTTTCTAAATCTATTTGGTCAGATGTGGAAATGGGAAAATCGGATTTGCAGTTCACTACTTTTTGGAGAATTTCCGAAGCCCTAAATATTGAGCCAGAGAAACTTATCGCTCTTATTCGTCAAAATATTGACGAGGATTTCACTTTTATTGAATAAATTTATTAACAAAAAGGCAATTTTTTAACCTGAAATGTTTTTATATAAATATAGGTATTTTTGAAAGGTTAGAAAATGGTAGAAATTTCAAGTTCGTATGGTGTTTACCCGAATAAAATGAATGTAACTTCACGCAAAGCGGTTTATGCCAAACAAGTTCCGCCAAAAGTCGTGGATTTACAAGCAAAACAGGCAACTTCGATTGCTTCTGAAAACGCACCGTCTGTGGGAAAAATGTTGCTTGGATTAGGTGTGGGAATTTTGGCATTAGGTGGTGCAATTCTTGCCAAGAAAGTTAAAACAAGCGAAATTACACATGCTTTTGAAGCTATTGATGCAAAATTTTCAAAACTTGAGCAGGATTTGCCACAGGTTACGGAAACTTTTAAAAAGGTCTTCTTGCGTAAAGATTTGACGGAAAAAGAAACAAAAGAAATTCTAAATCGCTATAAAGAAATCGAAAAATTAGGCGTTACAGGAACGAAAGAAGCGTATGCGGAGGCATTGTTTACCGAAGCAAAGAATAATTACGGATTGGCGGATGTTCCGGGGTTATTTGCGTTAAGAATGAAGGAATTGCCGAGAACTAATATTGGTCAAATTGCCGGAACGACTACTCCATATTGTGTTGTAACCGTACATTCAGGACAAACCAAGAAAAGTTTATTGAATACAATTCACCATGAATTAAGACACGCAAAACAAAAAATTACGACTTGGAATTATGCTCCCGCAAAATATGTAGAATGTAACCAGCCAAAGAATATGAAATTAACCGAAAAAGATTTCACTGAAAGTTTGGGAAAATCAAAAGGTGTGGCGAGCATGACAGAAGAGGAAATTCAAATGGCTAAAAACACTTTGGAAAACTATAAAAACTATGTTTCTGCCAAGAAAAATTACAAAGCCAACAGAACCTTGTGGGTTGAAGAAGATGCCTATAATGTCGGGAATACTATGGAAAATTTGTTAGGATAATTTTTCTGATAAATACTCCTTACTCCTGCTTTCTTCCGAGAGGTTGTGTGTTGGTGTAATCAAGGTTGAGCAGATTTTGTCTGACTTGTAAAATTCTAAAATAAAAACTGACAAAAAGAGCTTTCTGCTGATAGCAGGCATGATAAGGTTTTTCTTTTGTTTGGGTGGCTTTGTGCTGTTTGGTAGGACAAAGCAGAGTGCAAAACTTTGGATATGAGATTTTGAAAAGTTGATAAAATATTTGATAAATTTTATTTTTCTGTCATACTGGGAGGGTAAGGAGAGGTGTCCGAGTGGTTTAAGGTGCAGACCTCGAAAGTCCGTGAAGGCGATAAGCTTTCCGTGGGTTCGAATCCCACCCTCTCCGAATTTTGAAATAGAGTGTTTAGGAAATGTATTTGGTCTCCGAACCCTGTTAGCTCCTTTATAACTATAATATAACTAGACACATAAATTGAGAATGTCTTATATTTTGACTTGTAGTTTGAGAAAAAGTGACAGATGAAATGAGAATTCTTTATTTCTCGTATTGAAAATCAATATGTTAGTTGCTTGTCTATCCAAATTGGTTTTAGAATAATTAAATTCGGTGCAAAAAATTGCACCCTACCAGCTTTGCTCTTTGTGCTAATTGTTGAGGTTGGTTCTCCAACTCACTTTTTATAAACTTTTGTAACAAAAAGGCAAATTTCCCTAACATAATCTCTTTATATAAATACGGGGATTTCGGGGAATAATTATGATTGCAAGTAAAGTTTTAAAAACTATATTACCGCATACTTCTTTTATGAGGGGAATAAAAGCAAGACCCTTTAATGAAGTTTTTCAAGAAATAACAACTTTTTCTAAATCATCACATAATGTTTGCAAAGATATTAAACTAGCAGGCAAAAAAACTACTAGATTTGAACAATTTTTTAGACGAAATCATACTCCAGCATTAGAAGATTTGGGCAGAGTGGATAATCAAAAGTGGGACTTATTAGAACAACTTTGTTCAAGACAAGGGTTAAAAACTAAAGATATTGGCGCTATTGCGAGATATGATAACGAAACTGTAAAATTTTTATCTGAATTACCAGACGAAAAATTATTGAAACTAAGAGACTTTTTAAGAATGAAAGACTCTCATTGCGAATACTTGCAAGCCGTAAATTCTGATACATTAAAATTTTTATCAGAAATGAAAGAACCGCAATTGAATTTTGTAAAAAAATATATCCAGCTAGAAAATCGTGGATATAAAGTATTTAACAATAAACAAATACTTGCACTTTCAGAACTTGGTTGTAACGAACAACAAATGAACAAGCTTATCTTTGATGGTGGTTTGTATGGCGAAAGCATTCTGGAAGCTAAAATGGTTAAAAATTTGAATACAGACAAACTTATTGAAGAAATTAACCAAGCAAAAAAACTCTATGGTAAAAAATTTGGTAGCGCACATATTATGCATAACAGTTACAATCCCGCTAATTTTACACTTGCGATTGCTGAAAAAGGAAGTGGTAAAGCATATTTAAAAACTTTTGATAAAGATTTTAAAGTAATCAATCAAGAAGAACTATTTATTGAAAGTATTGAAAATGGAAACTTAGCATTTACACGTGAAAATGTTAAAAGTTTAAAGCAAACTCCAGAACTATTAAAGATGCTTGAAAAAGATGAAAATACAATAATAAAACTAAGAAGATTTTCTCAAAAAGGGGAGGTAAATTCTGATGTTACCTTAAAAGCTAACTTTGCAGAATCAACACAAAACCCTAAACTTTTATTTAGCAAAGCTCAAGTGTTAAAGGAAGAATTATCTTTTGTTAACAAAAAAGGAGAAAAAATTGTTGAAACAACGATACCTTCAGAAGTTGAAGGTGTGTATAAAATTGTACAAAAAGCTCCTAATGGAACTGTAAAAGTTTTAGGAGATGCAAAAATTGACCCTCAAACTGGTATAAAAACAATTACCAAAAACCTAGAATCTTTAGACGGAACAACAACAAATAAAGTTATAACAATACAACCAAATGGTAATAAATCGCTAACATACATTATTAAAGACGCAAATGGAAATGTCTTGATGAATAGACAATTAACTCATACATTTGTTAGTCCAACAGAAGCAATTTCTAAGGTAAATGGAAACACATACAAAATCAGCTATTCTGCTGATAAAATTTCCGTACTTAATTCTCAAAATGGTAAAGTTACAGAAATTAACCTTAATGAAATACTTAAAGATTGTACTCCGGAACAAAAACAAAAAATGATGACTGTTTTAAAACAAATGTCAGGAGAAAATTTGTTACACATAAATGATAAAGTCAAAAACTTCAAAGTGATAGATAATATACTAGATTCTTGTGCTTGTTACGCTGGAAAAGATATGGGAATAATTGCAACTGGGGAAAATGAATTTGTATCAACCCACGAATTATATCATCTAATCAGTCAAGCCTCAAATGTTAGAAATGCTGAAAAAACTATTAATCTTCCCAAATATGTTAGAGACAAAATATGTACAACTTATCAAAAAGAACTAGATTTATTTTTAGAACAATTCCCTGAAGCTCAACGAAACCATATTAAATATTTTACAAATCAGTTAAAACCGATTTCTTCAATAGAAGAAACTATTGCGGAGGGTGGGGCTATATTAAATACATATAATAACATTCCATTATTTTCAATTAGATCAGAATATCTAGAAAGATATTTTCCTAAAACAATAGCCCAAATTGAAAAAGCAACAATACATACAGAGCCACAAGTTTTAGAAAAGATTGCAAGCAAACAACCTTATTGTAATATTAGTTCTATGAGTAAAAAGGGGAATTTTCCTGATTTCATGAATACTAGAAATAAGGGGGCTCATATTGCGTAGACAATAATTAGTTTGGTATAACTAGACACTTAGTTTAATAATGTCTGACATTTAAAATAATAATTTTTAAAACTATCCTCTTTTAAGGGAAAAATTTATTAAACTAAATGTCTAGGATTTATTATTTTATATGTCCAATTATTAAATTAAATGTCCGAGATTAGACATTTAATTTAATAAATATGTTTTCTGTAAATATTATTTTGAATATTTTTATAAACAAGACATATCGTTCATAACATAAACAACGGCACCGATAATATCCACGCTGTCTGTTTTTAAATAGATTTCCGACTACTGGGAAATTTTTAAATATTACATACTAAAATGTAATGGTTATTATCCATTTTTATCCTCTATAAACTTCAAAAAACAAGCGAGTTTGAGGCTGAAATGCAGATTATTAAAAGGAAAAAGGATAATTCCAAGGATAAGAAAAGGATAAATCGGATATTTTCTATATTACATTTTTTTAGACATGGAAGCGACAACAAACCCCAATAATACTAATACTTTTTCCTAATAACTTAACTTTTACATATTTATAAATCTATCATTTTCTTCATAATTATAGCAAATTTTATTTTTACGGGTTTTATTAGAAATATGCTAGTTGATTTACCCATATTTTACAAAAAAATGAACCCTGTAAGGTCGCTTGAGGTTTTGTTTGAAAATACCACAAAGACTTATCGTGAAATCGCTGATTCCGTGCATTCAAAGACTTTGGATACCTTATATACGGATACTTTTCGACCTGAACATTTACATTCCGGCGAAACGACAGTTATGGATTTGCAAACGGGTAATCCGATAAAGGCTTTTGTTGATTATATTTTGATTGGCGGAAAAAATATTTGTACTGACCACCGAAGGGAATATCGACTAAAAGCGTTTGAAAATAATAAAACTTTAGGGACAAAAAGTTTTGGAGTTACCGATTATAAAGACGGCAAGCCTCGAGCTCTGCAATTCGGATTTATAGAATCCAAAGATAACGACGAAGTGGCGGGAACTCAAATCAGGTTACTTCAAGCAGCGTGTGAATTTGCAACGAAACTCGGTATAAAAGAAATTCCGTTGAGATCAATGGTTCCTTCTGTTGTTTTTCATACAAAAATGGGGTTCAGACCTCGTACGACTTTTGATGTGAAATTGGAAACTCTTGATAATTTTGAAAATATGATTACGGAGTTGCCGGAATATCAGTCAAAATGTGTTTCTCGCAGAAATATTACCCCGATTATTTCAAAACGAGAAGATACATACTATTTAGACAGAAATAAATCTCTATATTGCAGTGCGATGAGGGAGATGCTTGATACTATCAAGGAAACAGGCAAACGCCATTTTTCGTTCCCGCAAGAAGCTCACCCTGTAGGAATTGATATGAAATTGTCAGACAAAGAGCTAGAGGATTGGAACAACAGGATAAAAGGTTTTGAAATTCTGCCTGAACGTGATGTTCCGTCAAGAAAGACCTTTCTTGAGGCTCTTGCGGTATTTATAAGAAATTGTATCAGTTAGCAATAAAATTTTATTTTTTAATAAATTTGCCGATGAAGGCAGTCATTAAAGCACCAATTAAAAGACCTGAGGCTTGAGAAACCAATGGCATAATATTTGCATCGATAATTTTTTCACGCTGTTCCTGATGCTTTTTGTAACTTGATTTTGCAAGTTTTGAATGATACAACGTCACGATTTTACCGTTGTAGGTTCTTGCCTGCAAACCGTTATCAAACAGGGTTATCGCAAGTAAATCTCTGACATCTTCATCTTTTGGAACTTCTGCATTTGGCAATGCCAAACTAAATTCTTTCTCTCCGATTTTTCCTTGAATATTGAAATAATCAGGTCGATACGCTTGTCCTAAAAGTGTTGTATGGTAAAATTTGCTCAACTTTGACGGCTTTTCGTAATCTATGGTCATTTCGACCGGTTCGCTGTTGTAATCTCCGACATAGTGGTTATTTTCAGATTGAAGGCGAAGTTTTTTATCGCCAATTTTGCCTTCCAAATAGGTGATATCATTGTCGGTAATTACTTTCATTGAGGTCTTTTTGTCGTTCAAAATTCCGTCAAACACAGGACCTGCGATAGATTTTTCTTTGTTGATTTTTAAATCTTCATTCAGACCTGAGGTGAAATAAACGCTGTCGTATGTTTCTTTTGGGGTAATTTGAGTTTGTGACGGAGTTTTACCTGAAAGCCAAAAGTCCATGTTTGAGTTTCCAATCGATGTTGGTTGAACATTCATAATTTTACCTACCTTATGTATTAATAAAGTCTTTTATGCGTTTAAAAATGCCTTTTTTATCGTTTTAGTAAAGATATATTACAAAATCTCAGGCTAAATTTCAAAAAAGATAAGCCGATTTGAAAGCTGTCAAAAAGAATTGGCGAGTTTTCAGAAAATAGGGCTTTGTCTTGAAGGTTCCGGATTCAAATATTCATGCCGGATATTATCGTGATTTCGGTTCAGGACTGAAGAAGAATAAATCCGAATTGATAGACAGAAATAAATATAGAACGTATTTTGCAGAACAACTGAACTCGGAATTAAACTTGTCCGATAAAAATTATAACGAAATTTTGGTAAGTAATCCTGTGCATACGGGTATTTTAAGTAGGTCGGCATAGCTTGCCGATAATAAAAAATTTAATACTTCATTTTTCTGTCAATTTCACGTTGTTGGTCTTTTTTTGCAAGGCTCTCACGTTTATCGTAGAGCTTTTTACCCTTTGCAAGACCGATTTCGACTTTTGCAAACCCTTTTACTATAAAAACTTCCAATGGAACAATGGTGTAACCGTCTTTTTTAATTTTTGAGTGCATTTTGAGAATTTCTTTTTTTGTTAAAAGAAGTTTCCTTGTCCGCTCAGCCTTGTGGTTAAACCTGTTCCCCTGTTCGTACGGAGAAATGTGGCAGTTATATAAAAATATTTCGTTGTCTTCAATTTTGCAAAAACTGTCTTTCAAGTTTATTGCACTTTTGCGGACAGATTTAATTTCAGTTCCGGTCAAAACAATTCCCGCTACATATTTTTCAAAAATAGTGTAGTCGTGAAACGCTTTTCTGTTTGTTGTTATAACTTTTTTCTCCATAAACTAATTATAACACAGAGTTTATTTTTTTGCTCTAGCCTTTTGTAATGTTTTTGCAAGTTCCTGATTTACCATTTCAAGTTTTTCAGGGTATTGAAAACGAGTATCATTTATGGAATCTTCCCCGAATTTCCCCTGAAAACGGCTGTCGCCATTCATTTTCTTCATATAATGTTTTGAAAATTCATCACAATTTTGTGCGTGCATAATTCCGTATCTGAGGGCTTGCAAATTGTCAATCTTTTCTTCCATTGACATCGGTTTCAAAAAGGCTTGCAAATCTTTTTTCAATAATTTGCCTTTTATTTTTACTTTTTCATTTAAAAATATTACAACTTTTGTTGTGTCAAACCCTTTGTTAAACATTGATACCATACGTCCGTGAATTTTCGGGTTTGTGATTTCCGTGAAAATTTCTTGTGTATATTTTAACGCACGTTTCAGGGTTGACATATTGATGAATTTTTGACCGTAAGCAAAAGGAATTCCCAAAACGTACCCTGACATTTGGTTTGCGGCATCTACTTTGTGGGTAACTGTTCCTTGTCCTGCATATAATCTGGTGCCTTTGATGTCAATTTTTGCTCCCGTTGCTTTTTTTAGCAATCTTACAAAGGCGGGCAAGGTAATTTTCCCGTCGTCCATATTTGAAAGTACGGAGTCACAGAATTGGTCGTTCATTCTTTGTGCAAGTTTTAATCTTCTTGCTGCTGTTCGTTCCGCTTTGTCAATTTTTTTTAGCGGTAAAAAGGATGTTGCTTTGTTAATATTGATTTTTATCATATTTCTTTTAAAATTTGTGAATAAAAATTTTTGCTATTCATATAAAAAACATTTACAAAAATGTACATTTGAAAAATTAATATTTTGAGGACTTTCGGTTTTGCATTTTTCTAAAACAAACGGACATCTTGTGTGGAATTTGCAACCGCTTGGCAAATTTTCAGGTGACGGGAGTTCACCTTTCAGGCTGATTTTTTCTTTTGAATTTTTCTCGTTAAGCTGTGGAGCAGCACCGAGCAACGCCTTTGTATATGGGTGTTTTGGATTTGAAAAAATCTCTTCGGTTGTTCCAAATTCAATAACTTCGCCCAAATACATTATTGCGATTTTATCAGAAATATATTTGATTACGCTCAAATCGTGCGAAATAAACAAAATGGTAAGATTAAAGTTTTTCTTTAATTCTTTCAATAAATTTATAATTTGAGCCTGAATGCTCACGTCTAACGCACTTACGGGCTCATCGGCAATGATTATCGGCGGATTGAGTACTAGAGCTCTTGCGATTGCAATTCTTTGTCTTTGACCTCCTGAAAATTCGTGCGGATAAAGATTTAGGCAACTTTCATCAAGCCCGACACTGTGGATTTTTTCTAAAACTATTTTGTTTATTTCTTCTTTTGATAATTTTGTATTAATTTCGAGCGGTTCTCTCAAAATTTGATTGATTTTCATCTTCGGATTTAGGCTTGCGTAAGGGTTTTGGAAAATCATTTGAATGCTTTTGTAAAAATTTTTGTTATTTGATTCTTCTATAATATTTTGATTATTTACAAAAACTTCCCCTCTTTTTATTTCGACAAGTTTCATAATTGCTTTGGCAAGTGTTGATTTGCCGCAACCTGATTCTCCTGCGATTGCAAGGATTTCGCCTTTGTCGGCTGAAAGTGAAACATTGTTTACCGCATGGACGGTTTTTACTCCGCCAAAAATATTTTTCTTTGATTGATATTCAACTTCTAAATTTTTAATTTCTAATACTTTTTCTGCCATTATTTAATTCTATTTTATAAATTTATTTTCTGCAATTATCCTATTGTTTTAATTTATGCGGAACAGGCTCTCAAAAATTCCTTCAGAATAAGTCGGGTGAGCAAAACAAATTTCTTTCATTTTGTCAACGGAAATATTATTTTGAATAGCAATTAAAACTTGTTGAAGAAGTGAAGATGCTTCATTTGAAACAATATGAGCTCCGACAATTTTATTTTCTTGAACTAAAAGTTTGATAAATCCGTCAGTTGCATTGTCGCAATTCGCTTTGCCGAGTGCTGAAATCAGAAACATTGATTTTTTATAAGTTCCTGCTTCTAAGTCCTGTTCTCTTTTTCCGACCCATGCCACTTCAGGTGTGCCGTAAATTACGCTCGGTGTTAAATCTTTGCGGAAAGTGATATTTGAAACCTCTTCAAGTGCTTCTTTTATTGCAAAATGAGCAAGTTGGATTTGTCCTGATACATCGCCGATATATTTTACTCCGTCAAGTTTTTCTGTCGAATTTGGAACTCTGCCGACTGCTACGAGGATTTTTTCAGGTGATAAAACTTTTTCGTTTGACAGCGTAACCTGTTTATTTTCAATTTTTTGAATAGTTGTGTTTGTGAAAAAGTTTATTTTTTTTGTTTTGAAAATTCTTTCAATACGTTTTGAAACCTCAAGGTCTGCGATAGGCAAAAGATGTGGAGCAGCTTCAAGTACAGTTGTTTCAACTCCGAAATTTGACATAATTCCCGCCCATTCAAGGCCGATAGCCCCCGAGCCGACAATGAGAAGACTTTTAGGTAAGTTTTCAAGGCTCAAGATATCGTCTGAAGAAATTAAAAATTCTCCGTCAAATTCCAAACCTTTCAATACTCGTGGAAATGCACCCGTAGCACAAATTATTTTGTCACAGGAATAAACCGTGTCATTCGCCGCAATTTTTGTGTTTGACAAAAGTTTTGCCTCAGCTTTTACAACTGTAACTTTTGCATTTTTCAGTGCAAGTTCAATTCCTTTACGGAGTTTTTCGACCACTTTATTTTTGTGTTCCATAACTTTTGGAAAATCTATATTTACGTCATTAGCAACAATTCCGAGTTCTTCGCTTTTTGAAATTTGTGCAAAAATTTCAGACGAATGTAAAATTGTTTTGGTTGGAATACAGCCACGATTCAGGCACGCTCCGCCGATTTCATCTTTTTCAAATAAAATCACGTTATGTCCGTTTGCTGCTGCGTGTAAGGCTGCCGTATAGCCAGCCGGTCCGCCGCCAATTATTCCGTAATCAAAATTTTCCATACCGTCAATTCCTTTTATCTTGTGTAAACTCTTGGTAGTCTTACTTTTAGACGACAAGTCAATTCGTAGTTAATTGTGTGTAATATTTTTGCCCATTCGTCAATAGAATGATTTTCGTCCAAAAGTGTGATGATATCGCCAATGTTTGCTTTTGCGTCAGTTACGTCAAACATCATTTGATCCATTGTAATATTTCCGACTTGCGGAACTTCAACTCCGTTCAAAACTCCTTTTATTTTGTTTGAAAGAAGTCTTGGAACTCCGTCAGCATAGCCGATTGGAACGGTTGCAATAATTCTGTCACCTTTTGCAGTGAAGGTGTGACAATAACTTACCCCTTCGCCGTTTCTTGCAGTGTGAATATTTACGATACGACCTTTTAACGAAATCAACGGTTTTAAATCTGGCTTTTTAAACTCAATATCAGGAAAATCTGGGTAAAGTCCGTACAAGGAAATTCCGATTCTTCTCATATTTGAATTTGGAACGTTATAACAAATACTTCCTGCCGTATTTAAAATATGTAACAACAAGCCGTCTGTATTCACGTTGTTGATTACAGAGTTCCATTTGCGGATTTGTTCTTGTGCTTTGTCATATTCTTCCGCCGCCGCAAGGTGAGTGAAAATCCCTTGTAAGTCAATAAAACCGCAACTTTGAACTTCCTTAATAAACTTAATTGCCTCTTCTGTTCTGATTCCGATTCTGTTCATGCCTGTATCCAGTTTGATGTGAACTTTTGGTTTCTTACCCGTACGTTTGTAGGCTTGTTCACAGGCTTGAATGTGTCCTTGTGAAAATATTGCAATGCTTATGTCGTTTTTAACGGCACTTTCGACTGCCCAAACAGGAACAGCACCGAGTACCAAAATTTCGCAATTTATATTTGCTTCTCTTAAATCAACACCTTCATCAATAGATGCAACTCCGAGCATATCAATTCCGCTTGCCAAAATCGTTGGAGCAAGCATAACCGCACCGTGTCCGTAGGCATCAGCTTTTACTACTCCTAGAAGTTTTGTTCCTTGCGGAATTTTTGATTTTATTTCTTTAATATTGTGTTCAAGATTTGAAATGTTTATTTCTACCCATGCATCTCGGTGGATATTTATGTTTGTTTGTCGTGTATTTTTCATAGCAATTTCAGTATATGACAAAATTTTTTATAATCAATTTGTAAACAGTATTTTTTTTTGTTAAAAGTCGGAAATTTTGACAAACTTGTGATAAAATTATTTTGGAACAGTATAGGCGGAATTTTTTATGGAAGAGATAATCAAGAATTTACAAGAACTTTTAGCGGTACCAAAGTTTTTGATTGAGCAAATTCCGATATTTCCAGATTATATCAAACAGTCGATAATTGAAGGTTTGTATTTTGTTCCGGTTTTGATAGTTTTATATTTTTTTATTGAACTTTTAGAACGATTTTTTATGAAAAATATAAAATTTTTGGTTAATTTGATTAGAAAATTCGGACCTTTGTTCGGTGTGTTTATTTCGGTAATTCCCGAATGCGGATTTCAGGTCATTGCAGGAACTTATTACGCAAGAAAACTTATCACCAGAGGAACTTTGTTAGCGTTTTTTGTTTCCTGTTCCGATGATGCTTATCCGATATTGTTTTTAGACTCTTCAAGAACAGATGTTTTAATTCCGATAATTGTAATTAAAATTATAGTCGGACTTTTGGCATGGTTAATTGTTGATTCGACTTTAATTTTTATGAAGAAAAAAACGGAAGACCCGAATGCAGTCAATGTTGACCTTAACGAAAACGGTTGTTGTCACCACAAAATAACAACAATACAGGATTTGCCCGGGTGGCTCGGTCACCCGATGACACATACTGTAAATATTCTGTTTTTTACCATAGTTGCGTTGGCATTGTATTATTCGGCTGTGAACACTTACGGAAGTGCAGAGGCGGTTGCAGGGGTATTAAAAATAAATTCCCCGATATCTCAAGTTGTCGGCTGTGCAATTTTCGGACTAATTCCGAATTGTGCGGCTTCGGTATTTTTAGCGGTGGCTTATGTTAAAGGTGTAATTTGTTTTCCTGCTTTACTCGCTGGACTTGTTACAACAACCGGTATCGGACTTTTGACGGTTGCCGCACAAAATAAAAAACGCAATGCGGATACATTTATGATTACTGTTTTATTACTGATTGTCGGAATTGTTGTAGGGTGTTTGGCTTGCAGTTTGCCTATTCCGATGATAAAACTTTTTGCTTAAATAAAGGAGCGATTTTAAAATGAGCATAATGTCATCAATATTTTCAAGTATAAATTATATATTTAATTTACCTGAGCATATAATTGAACCGATAGGTTGGTTGCCTGATTTTTTGAAAGATGCTCTTGTTGACAGTTTAAATCTGGTTCCGTTCTTGTTCATAATGTTTGTTTTTATTGAATGGATTGAGATTTATTTTATAAAAAAACGTCATTTATTTGTGTTTTTTATGAAGAAAATCGGTCCGTTATTCGGAAGTTTGTTTGCCTCAATTCCTCAATGCGGATTTTCGGTAATAGCAAGTACGTTGTATTCACGAAGAATTTTGAGTCGTGGTACTTTGTTATCGGTTTATCTTGCCACATCTGACGAGGCAATTCCGATTTTGATTTCCGAACCTTCAAAAGCGTACATCGTTCTGCCGATTCTTTTGATTAAAATTTTTGTTGCGATAATTGTCGGTTATCTTGTGGATTTGATTTTTACCTACAAGGCTAATGACCCGAAACCGTTACAAAAGGCTGAAGAACCTGTAGAAGAAGACGGTTGTTGTCATCATAACCTTGCGGAAAATTCGCCTGTAAAAGATTTGTGGTTTCATCCGTTGAAACATACGTTTAATATTTTTATATTTATTTTAATTGTTTCAATAGGGCTTGGCTATGTGTTATCCGTTGCGGGAACAGAGGAAGTGTTGGCAAAATATTGTTTGATTGATTCTCCGTTACAACCGATTATTGCTTCGCTTATCGGACTGATTCCGAATTGTGCGATTTCCGTAATGTTGACACTTTTATATTTGAAACATACTATCAGTTTCGGTTCGTTGATTGCGGGCTTGTCCTCATCTGGGGGGTTAGGTTTGTTGATTTTATTGACAAGAAATAATGATAAAAAAGATACGGCAATAATTGTAGCAATTTTGATTGTCGCAAGTTCGCTTGTCGGTTTGATTATTCAGCACGACATTTTGCATATAAATTTTATGTTTAAATTTTTAGGAATTACATTGTAAGGATGAAATTATGACAGAACATTCCGAAATCTTTAATAAAGCGTTTGAAAATCATAAGTCGGGTAATTTTGAGGTTGCTCAAAATTTGTATATGGAAATTTTAAAATCAGAACCTGAAAATGCAGAAGTTTGGGACTTGTTAGGGGTTTTGAATTTTCAAAAAAATGATTTTTTAGAGGCAGAAATTTGTATAAAAAAAGCGATTTCTCTTCAGCCGAGATTGTATTATCTTGAAAATTTAGCAAAGCTTTATTTGGAAAAAGGGGATTTTGAACCCGCTGTCGATTTGTACAAAGATATTGTGAAGGTTAATCATACTTATGAAAATTTGTTCAATTTGGCAATGGGTTATAAAAATCTCAGAAAATGGGAAGAGGCAAAAAATACTTATATTGAGGCTTTAAAAGTTAATCCGAACGGGTATGAATCCTATTATAACCTTGCCTATTTGGCGTTTAACGACAACGAACCTTATCGTGCGATTGAATGCTATAAAAAAGCGTTGGAAATTAAACCTGACGATTGGGAAACTACTTATTTCCTCGGGCTTGCGTATATGCAGGTTAAGGATTACAAAAACGGTTTTGCGGATTTTGAGGCTCGTTTATGTAAAAAAAGTGCAATTCTTTCTCAAGAAAAATTGTATCCTGAAATGATGAAATTAAAACCCGAGTGGAAAGGTGAAGATTTAAAAGGTAAAGTGCTTTTTACTTATTATGAAGCGGGATTTGGCGATTTGTTGATGTTTTATCGCTATGTGCCGATTTTGACTTCAATGTGTAAAAAACTTATTATAAAACCGCAAAAAGAACTTGCTCCGTTATTTAGAGAAAATTCTTACGGAGCGGAAATTATTGAAAATTTTGACTATAAAAAAGAATTATATTTTGATTATCATCTTCCGTTTTTGAGTATTCCGCATGTACTGAATTGTATCGGTGACAAAGTTTTTGTCGGGCATGACTGCGGATATTTAAAGGCAAGTTCTGAAAAAATACAAAAATACAAAGAGGAATTTTGTCAAAATGATAAGTTCAAAATTGGTATAAAATGGCAAGGTAATACGCATTACGATATTGAACGGGTTTTGAAGGTGGAAGACTTTTTCAGGCTTTTTGAGTTGCCAAACACTCAGTTTTATTCTTTCCAAACCTTTGACGGTTCGGAAGAGTTTGAAAAAATTAAAAATAAATATAACGTTATAAATCTTGGCGAAACCTTTGGGGATTTTTCTGATACTGCGGGGGCTATTGAAAATATGGATTTGATAATTTCAAATGATACCTCGTTGGTTCACCTTGCAGGGGCGATGAATAAAGTTTGTTGGGTTTTGTTGCCTTATATTTATAATTGGCGTTGGCATGTGGATTTGTCAAAATGTGATTGGTATGACAGTGTTAAAATTTTCAGACAAAATGAGGATAGAAATTGGCAAAGCGTTTTTGATGACGTTGAAAGTGAATTAAAAAGGAAGTTAAATATTAAATAAGAAGGTTAAAATTATGGAAACAATGAAAGCAATTCAATATTATGCACCAAAAGATATAAGGTTTGAAGAGGTTTCCGTCAAACCGCCCGCAGCAGGTGAAGTTGTTGTGAAAATTATGTCGGCTCTGACTTGTGGAACTGATGTAAAAACTTTCAGACGTGGTCACCCTGTTTTGATAAAAGAAGTTCCGTCAGGATTTGGGCATGAATTTGCCGGAATTATCTCAAAACTCGGTCGAGGAGTTGAAGGTTTTAAGGTCGGTGACAGGGTTGTTGCGGCAAATTCGGCACCGTGCGGAGAGTGCTTTTTCTGTCGAAAAGGTGAATATAATCTTTGTGAAAATTTGAATTTGCTGAACGGTGCGTATGCTCAATATATTACTGTTCCGGCAAGAATTGTTAAGAAAAATATGTTAATTTTGCCTGAAGATTTGAGTTTTGATGAGGCTGCCTTTTGCGAACCATTGGCAAATGTTGTTCACGGGGCGGAAAGAACAGGTATAAAAGCGGGTGATGCTGTCGGAATTATAGGAATAGGACCGATAGGTTTGATGTTTGCAAGGATTGCAAAATTGATGGGAGCAAGAGTTATCGTTGCGGGACGTAATCCGATGAAACTTAAGGCTGCCGAAGATTTCGCACACGCAGATGAAATTATTGATTTGAAAAAATATCCTAATCCTGTCAAAATTTTCAAGGATTTTTCGGAAGAGGGCAAAGGGTTGGATGTCGCTATTGAGTGTGTCGGACTTCCCGAAATTTGGGAACAAATTTTTGATTGCGTTCGTCCGGGTGGTACGGTTCACTTTTTCGGCGGGTGTAAATCAGGTTCTAAAGTTACTTTTGATACCACAAAAATGCACTACGGCGACATAAAAATGATGAGCGTTTTTCATCATACTCCGAAATATTTTAGAAAAGCGTTAGAATATATCGCATCAGGTGATGTTGAGGTGGAAAAACTTATTACGGCGGTCTTGCCGCTTGAAAAGGTTGAGTATGCAATGACGGAGCATATTCAAGGTCGTGCAATTAAATTTTTGATAAAACCTTGGGCTTAATTTTTTAAATTATGTTCTTAAAATTTTGTTAAATTTTATTTTTAAATTTCGGTTAAAATTCGCTATCAACAATAATAAATCACTTGTAAAAATTTTTTGTGTGTATGATAATATTAGTGTTGTTAAAGGATATAACATGTCTAATATTTTAGTTTATGAACTGGAAAATAAAATATATATAAATTTGACAAACCGATGCACAAATGATTGCATTTTTTGCCTGAGAAAAGATAAAGATGATGTTTGCGGTCAAAAATTATGGTTAGATAGTGAAGATTTTACCGCACAAGACGTTATTTCTCAGTTGAAAGAGTTTAAACTATCAAAAGAAGTCGTGTTTTGCGGTTATGGTGAACCGTTATTGAAATTGGAAATTTTGAAAGAAGTTGCAAAATATCTGAAAGACACTTACCCTGACGTGAAAATCAGAATAAACACCAACGGACATGCAAATTTCGTTTACAAAAGAAATGTTGTACCTGAATTGGTAGGTTTAGTTGATGAAATTTCGGTAAGTTTGAACGGCTCAACGTCTGCCGAGTATGACGAGTTATCCTGTCCGAAGTTTGAAAATGCTTATGATGAAGTTAAAAAGTTTATTAAAGCGTGTTCTGAGTCAGGAATAAAAACAGATGCTTCAATCGTTGACGGTTATAAAGGTCGTCGTCTTGATGTTAAAAAATGCGAAGAAATCGCAGAAAATCTGGGGGCAAAACTAAGAGTTAGAGAATGGATTGTCAACGGATATTCATAAGAGGTTTTTATGCAAGTAAGTAACATTCAACAAAATCAAACAAATTTTAACGGCACATTTAAAGTTGCTCAAAACATAAATGCTAAGACAAAAACAAATCTTTACAAGGCTATTGAAGGTATTGACATGAACCAAAAACCATACGATGTTATCGTAAAAAACAACCCTGAAAATAAAAACTTTATGTCAATAGTTGTTCAAAATTCTAAAGATGCGAAACAGAATTATGAGGTTTGGGTTCATCATTTTATGCAAAAAGTTCCTGTCCTAAAAGATGCGGTACTTGGTGCGATGGAAAGATTTGAACAAAAATTTGATTTGTATTGGTAAGAAATAAATAATAAATGATAAAAAGTAAACAAAAAGAAAGGACGATTAAATGAACAATTTAGACAAAATTATGAAGCCAAAATCCATTGCGGTTATTGGTGCTTCAACAAAAGAACATACTATCGGTTCCGATATTATGAAAAGGTTACAAGAATACAATTTTAACGGTAAAATCTACCCTGTAAACCCAAAAGGCGGAATTATTGAAGGTTTGCAAGCATATACATCAGTTCTTGAAATTCCGGGTGAAGTTGATTTGGCGATTATCGTTGTAAATGCTAAATTCGTACTTTCAACAATCGATCAATGTCACGAAAAAGGAATTAAAGGTCTTTGTATTATCACTGCCGGCTTTAAAGAAACAGGTAAAGAAGGTGCTGAGGCTGAAAAACAACTATTGGCTAAAGTTAGAGAATATGGCATGAGATGTGTTGGTCCTAACTGCTTAGGTGTTGTAAACACTCACCCTGACGTTCGTATGGACGGTTGTTTCGCAGAATCATTACCTGAACGTGGTAACATTGGTTTCGTTTCTCAATCAGGTGCTTTAGGTGGCGGTATTTTGAATATCTTGAAAGACCTTAACCTTGGTTTTGCTCAATTTATTTCAATCGGTAACCAAGCAGATGTTAACGCAGAAACTGCTCTTGAATATTGGGAAAATGAAGAAGACGTTGAACAAATCCTTCTTTATATGGAATCAATCCAAAACCCTGCAAACTTCAGAAAGCTTGCTTCAAGAATTTCTAAGAAAAAACCTGTATTAGCTTTGAAAGCAGGACGTTCTGCAGCAGGTGCTTCTGCAGCATCTTCTCACACAGGTTCTTTGGCAGGTGCTGATAAAGCCGCTAACGCTTTGTTGCAACAATCAGGTGTTATCAGAGAATATTCTTTGAAAAACTTGTTCGCAACTGCAAAAGTTTTTGCTAACTGCCCTATTCCAAAAGGCGACAGAGTAGCAATTATCACTAACTCAGGTGGTCCCGGTATTATGGCAACCGATGCTGTTTGTGAATACGGTATGCAAATGGCTAAAATTTCAGATGCAACTAAAGACAAATTGAGAAGTTTCTTACCATCAGCTGCATCTGTTAAAAACCCAATCGATATGATTGCTTCAGCACCTATCGAACACTACAAGCAAACATTGGAAACAGTTATTGCCGATGAAAATGTTGATATGATTATCACAATCTATCTACCGTTCTTAGGTTTGAAAGATATTGATGTTGCTAAAGCTTTGATGGAAATTAAGGCTGAACACCCTGAAAAACCTGTTATCGGTGTATTTATGACTAAGTCTGATTTCTTCTCAGCATTGTCAGATATGGATGTTAATATGCCATTCTTTATGTATGCTGAAGAAGCAGCTGACGGCTTGAATAGATTGAATCAACAAAGATTGTGGATGGAAAGACCTGAAGGTAAAATTCCTTGCTTTGACGTAGATAGAGAAAAAGCAAAACAAATTATCAGACAATCTTTGAGCGAAGACAGAGCGCAATTAACAACTCGTGAATCTATTGACGTTCTTGATGCTTACGGTATTAGAGTTTGTAAATCAGGTTTCGCAACAACTGAAGAAGAAGTTGTAAGTGTAGGTAATTCAATCGGCTATCCGGTAGTTATGAAGATGACTTCAAAAACAACTTCTCACAAAACAGATGTTGGCGGTGTAAGAGTTAACATTCAATCTGAAGAACAATTAAGAGCAGAATACCGTGACTTGATTGCTAAATTGACTGAAAAAGGCTTGATTGACGGTCTTGAAGGTGTAATTATCCAAGAAATGGTTAAAGGCAACAGAGAAATGGTTTGCGGTATTGCAACAGACCCTCAATACGGTCCAATGATGATGTTCGGTTTGGGTGGCGTATTCATCGAAGTTATGAAAGACGTAACTTTCAGAATTGCTCCATTGACAGACGTTGATGCTAAAGAAATGATTAAATCAGTTAAAGCCTACAAATTGTTAGAAGGTGCAAGAGGTACAACTCCTGCTCAAATGGAACAAATCGAAGAAACCTTGTTGAGATTATCTCAATTAGTTCACGACTTCAGCTTCATCGATGAATTGGATATCAACCCATTGTTGATTTCTGAAAAAACAGGTGAAGGTATCGCAGTTGACGGACGTATCAAAGTTCGTTTGGAAGAAGCTAAAAAAGCTATTATGTGTGAATGCGGTACTTGCAGCTGCTGCCACTAATTTATGGTTTGAATAAACTTGAGACGAGTGACTTTTTTTAAGTCACTCGTTTTTTATGTGAGGTACAGCCTGATTTATCTCTGCAGTACACTAGCCAAAATCCGCTCCTCGTAATGACGGTATTGATGAGATTGGACGCATTTTACGTCATTGCGAGACAATCGTAAGATTGTCGTGGCAATCCGGAAAAAATAAAGCAAATCCTTGCAACTCTATCCAAGTAGGTCGGCGTTGCACGCCAACGGTGATAATTTACCAGATTCTTACAAAGCGAACCAAGATAACAGATTCTGAATAGGCAAAAAATCACTTTTCATATACTCAAAGGATTTTTTAAGCCTTTCAGAATGACGAAACCATTGCTAAGCCCTACCAAATAGTCATTCCGGCCTACGAGCCGGAATCTGTTTGCTCAGGAGGTTTGTGTTGCCACGCCGACGGCATTATTTTAAACATCAGGCAATGCCTGACCTACTTTAAACCAAGAATATCGTGTTCTATATTGAACAAGAATCTACAACCCTGTTTTAGAATCTAAATTTAATTTTGTAATAATATCAAGAATTGTTTTTGCTTGAAAAATTACATCAAAATATGTATTTGGATCATTGACCGGTTTATTAATATCCGGTTCAAACATATCTTTTGATGTATGGAGTAATATTTTTACATAGTTCCCGTCTATAAATCCGCTTATACCGTTACCTGTGATTTTGCGAAGTTTGATAAAATCGTCCATCATTTTTGTGTTGAAAAAATATCTCGATTCAATTTGATCTGTACTATAAACGTCAAACAGTTTTTCAAATTCGTTAGATTCTAAATTTACTTTTTGAAATCTACTTGGGTGTGTTGTTGAACTGTTTTTAGCATTAATGCAAATTTGAGTGTTGATGTATTTTTCCATTGTTGTTTTTAATAGTACCCCTTGGAAAACTTTGATATAGGTAGTGTGTGTTCTACCTTCTGAGGTACGAGTTCTATGTCTTTCAATCAAACTAAATTCGATGATTTTAATACTATGTCCTTTGTATGAACCTGTAATTACGTCATCAACTCTTATATAATGGTAGAAAGGTAACATTGGGTTTAATTCGCTTATATCAATGTCAAAACCATAGTTGTTTTTGAAAAATATATTGTCAATTTGAGTAAGTATAGTTGGTAGTTTGAATCCTCCAGGGTAGTAAATTAGATTATTGTCTAATGATTGGTAAATTAGACTGTATAATTCATTTTTAACTTTTGAACAAAATATATTGTTTAAAATTGTATGCAAAAACCACCCGCAAAAAGATACAGCCACCTCGATAAATAGTACATAGAAGATTATTCCTTCAGGATAAGCATATTGAGAAAATCCTAAATACATAGAGGCAAATGACAATAAAACAAGTAAAAAGGTTAGGATAGCAACTGTTCCGCCAAAAATTGCAATTACTTTAAAAAACTTTGCAAGGCTTGCGAAAATTTTTCTTTGATTTTCCAATTTATTTGCTTTATCTTTCAGTTCTTTTTGAAATAAATTTATAACGTAGGTGTACATTTCTTGTGTTTTGTTTGTCATCAATTCTATCCTTATATGTTTATTAATATAGCATATTTACGAGAATAAGTCTTTATGTTAAGATATGAGAGCACAATTTTATAAGGAGAGATAATTATGGCAGATGCAAAAATTTTAGCAACTATCGAAAGATCAGATACAGAACAATTACAAATTTCTATAAGTGAATATAAAGGCAAAAGTTACTTAAATATGAGAATATTTTATACAACTGATGATGGAGCAACTTGGTTGCCGACTAAAAAAGGTGTAACTTTCACTCCTGATCAAATTGATATTTTGACAGAAGCGATTGAATCTGCAAAACAAGAGTTTATGGCAGGCGAAATGGAAGAATAGACGACTTTTTGTCTGTTTTAACTAATATTTTTTATAAAAGAAGGATTGTCGAAAATGGAAGATAGCGTTCAAAAAAGTTTATTTGAGGTTCCGAACAAAAAGAAATTGACCTTGAAAAAACGTGAGCCTGTCGAAGATGCTGGTAGTCCTTCTTTTGTTTCGCAAAATTATGCGGTTTGTTTGGTGAATATTCGTGGGTTAGGGGTTAAAACTTTCAGTTATGCAATACCGCCCGAGATGCGAAATACCATAAAAATCGGGCAAGCCTTGCTTGTTCCGTTTGGACGTCAAGGTTTGATAAACGCTTTTTGTGTCGGGTTTTCTGATTATTTACCGCCTGAAATCAGGGCAAAGCGAATTTCTAAAATTTTAGACGAAACACCTTTGTTTTCTGTTGAATATTTGAAACTTTTGGAATGGGTGGCAAATTACTATTGCGTGGATTTGATTACTGTTTTGAATGCCGCAATTCCGTTGAAACTCATTGAGAAATCATTGAAAATTGAACAAATCATAGAGTTTGTAAAAGTTGACGGGACAACCAAACGCCAGCTTGAGATTTTGGAAAAACTCAAAGAATTTGGCAAAATGCCGCTGATTGAGTTTGAAAAAAAAGTTAAAACTACTCGTGCAACCGTGAAAAAGCTTGTCGATTTAGGGTGCGTAAAGCTTACTGATGAGCAGGTTTATCGCAATCCTTTAGAGATTTTGCATATTGATAAAAAAGAGGATTTGTTTGAACTTTCGCCTACTCAACAGAAGGTTTATGAAGGAATTTCTGACCAAATTAAGCACGAAAAAGCTCCGCAAATTCTGCTTCACGGTATTACGGCAAGCGGAAAGACTGAGGTTTATTTTAAACTCATTGATGACACGATTAAGGCGGGTAAAAATGTTTTATTCCTTGCACCTGAAATCGCTTTGGCTTCGCAGTTGACAAAACGTTTGGCAAGGAAATTCGGAACTCAGGATGTTGCAATTTGGCATAGCAGTATTTCGGAGGGTGAACGGTATGACGTTTGGCAAAAACTTTATAAAAACGAGATTAAAATTCTTGCTGGAGCAAGGTCTGCGGTTTTTGCTCCGATTAAAAATTTGGGTTTGATAATTATTGATGAAGAACATGAAGGTGCATACAAACAATCTTCACCTGCACCTCGATATGATGCAAGGCTTGTTGCAAGGAAATTAGCCGAATTTAATTCTTGCCCGTTAATTTTGGGGTCTGCTACTCCTGATATTTCAAGTTACTATAGGGCGATAAATTCAAACCATTTGTTTGAAATGCTGAAACGTTATAACAATGCGAAGGTTGCACCTGTTTCGGTTATTAATATGCAGGAATACGGACGGGCAGCGTACAAAAGTTTGATTTCAAAACCTTTACAAACTGCGATAAAAGAAACTTTAGACAACAAACAACAGGTAATTTTGTTGATAAATCGCCGTGGCTTTTCGACTTTTACCCAGTGTCAGGGTTGCGGGCATGTTATAGAGTGTCCGAATTGTGCAGTTCCGATGATTTGGCACGCAAAAGATAATATGTTGAAGTGTCATTATTGCAATCACGTTGAATATTTCCCTGACGTTTGCCCGAATTGCGGATTTGAGGGGTTGAAAAACTCGGGAACCGGAACTCAAAAAATTGAACAATATATAAAAGATTTGTACCCTGATTATAAGGTTGAACGAATTGACAGTGATGTTTTGGTACGAAAAGGTGAACACATAAGGCTTTTGGAACGTTTCCAAAAGGGTGATATTGATATTTTAATCGGTACTCAGATGATTGCAAAAGGTTTGGATAATCCTAATGTTACATTGGTTGGGGTAATTTCGGCAGATGCAAGTTTCAATTTGCCTGATTTCAGAGCATCGGAAAGAGGTTTTCAGTTGCTTACGCAGGTGGCAGGACGTGCAGGACGTGGAGAATTTAAGGGTCGTGTGCTTTTCCAAACGTATAATCCTGAGTTTTATGCACTTGAAAGTGCAAAATCTCAAAACTATTCGGAATTTTACGAAAAAGAAATAAAATCCCGTGAAGATTTTGATTACCCGCCGTTTAGCCAAATTATCAGATTGATTTTGAGTTCACCGAATAACTTTAGGGCTGAAAAAGCCGCACAGGAAATTGCCTTGCGACTTTGTACCATGATTGAAAAATTCGGATTTGGCGAAAGACTTGATGTGCTTGGTCCTACACCGTGCGTTATTGAAAAATTGAACGGCAATTATCGTTTCCAAATTATTATTAAAAATAAATTGGAGCAAAAAGGTCATCAATTTGTTTCAAGTTTCTTGAGCAAAATAAATTCACCAAAAGACATAAAAATGACTATTGATGTTGACCCGTTGGATATTTTGTAGGGTTAGAATTTCTTTAATTTTGCGTAAGAAGCATCCATTGCTTTTTTGCCGAGTTTGCCAAAGTCGATTGTGTACATTATGCTGTTTCCGACATTTAGAACATCTGTAACGTGACCTATACCGAGTTGTTCGTGGAAAACTCTTTGTCCGATTTCGTAGGCATTATCAATAAATTTACTTTGTTCGTGAAATTTTTGTTTTTCGATAGTTTCACGTTCAACGGCTTCACGTTGTTTTTTACGTTCCTCTGCCATACGTTTAATTGCGTTATCTTTGAAAAATGCTGCAATTTTTTCTTCTTCTTTTTTCTTATTGATTGCCGATTTAACAATCATTGTTCTTTGTGGAGTTCTGTTTGATTGCGATTTTGAATATCCGTAAGAAGAACTTGTACGGTTTTCATTTGAATAAGAATTTGACGGCTTTTTGGTAACTGTCGTTCTTGACAAGCCTTGTCTTTTCGGAGCAGTAAAGTTTGCACCAAATCCGCTTGACGGGCGAACGTAACCGTCAGGTGATGAAGAAACTGAGCTACTGTCTTTTGCTCTTGATACCGCACTTCTAAAGGTTGAAGAACGTCCGAAATCGTTACTTGATTCCATTGATTCAATCAAGTTTTGCGGGATTTCTTCGATAAATCTTGATGGATTATAGTATCTGTATTCACCCCAAGTTTGACGTCTTTTGGCTGATACCAAATACAATTTCTCTTCTGCACGAGTAATTCCGACATACATTAAACGGCGTTCTTCTTCGACTTCTGACGGCACTTGAAGAGTTCTTTGGCTCGGAAAAATTCCTTCGTCCATGCCTGCAATAAATACAGTCGGAAATTCCAAACCTTTTGCTGCATGCAAAGTCATCATTGTAACGTTGTTTGCTTCGTTTTCCATTGAATCAAGGTCTGATACGAGTGCAACCTGTTGCAAAAATTCACCAAGCAAGTTGTCTTCTTCCTCAGGTACGAATTCTTCCGCAACGTTTACAAGTTCTTGCAGGTTGTTAATATCATCTTGAAAATCAGGGTCGGTTGCCGCTTTTGTTTGTAATTCCGCAAGATATCCCGATTTTTCGATAACAAGAGTTACAAAATCTTTGAGGGAGTAAGCTTTTTGAGCATCTTTGAATTTCAAAATAAGTCCTGCAAATTCTTTTAATTTTGCACAAGTTCTCGGTGTGATTTCTGATTCATCACAAACTTTTATTGCTTCAAACAGGCTGATATCTCTTGAATTTGCAAAATCTGAGAGATTTTTAATTGTGGTGTCGCCTATTCCACGTTTTGGAATGTTTATAACTCGGCGTAAACTTTGTGAATCGTCCGTGTTATTAATTAATTTTAAATAACAAATAATGGTTTTAACTTCGGCTCTGTCGTAGAACTTTGTACCGCCATAAATTCTATACGGAACACCTGTTGCCATGCAGGCTTCTTCAAGGGCTCTTGATTGGTTATTTGTTCTGTATAAAATCGCAAATTGGTTGAAGTTGCCGTTGGCAGTGCGTTTGATATTACTAACGATATAATTTGCTTCGTCAGCCTCATCACTTGCAGTATAATAACTTAATTTTTCACCTTCGCCTTTGTTTGAATACAACACTTTTTCAACACGTTCATTATTGTTTTCGATTACTGCGTTTGCAGCGTGCAAAATGTGTGCCGTTGAACGGTAGTTTTGTTCAAGTTTGATAAGTTTTGTATTAGGATAATCCTTTTGGAAGTTCATAATGATTGTGAAATCCGCACCACGCCAAGAATAAATTGACTGGTCAACATCACCTACAACGCATAGAGAACGCTCTTGCGGAATATCTTTTGAAAGATTTGTGTAAAGCATATTAACCAAATTGTATTGAGCAATGTTTGTGTCTTGGTACTCATCGACCATAATATGTTGGAAGCGTTCGTAATACTGCTTTCTAACCTCTTCGTTTTGCTCAAGTAATTTAACCGTAAGCATTAACATATCGTCAAAGTCGATTGCGTTATTATTATTTAATACTTTTTCGTATTCTTCATAAATTGTTGCAATTTTTTGCGATTTAAAATCTCTTGCATAAGTCGCAAAGGTTGTGGCATCTTGCATTTTGTTCTTTGCGTTTGAAATTACGGATTTAACCAATTTTGTTTGATAAACTTTATCATCAAGATTTAATTTTTTTATTGCTCTTGTGATAATTTGATTTGTGTCCGAATCGTCATAAATTGTAAAGTTTTTGTCTAAATGTTTACCCGTAGCGGTATTGTATTTATCGATATTTTCTCTCAAAATTCTTCCGCAAATCCCGTGGAAAGTTCCGACCCACATGTATTTTACGGTGTCTTCCCCGATAATTTTACCGATACGTTCTTTCATTTCTTTTGCGGCTTTGTTTGTAAAGGTTACAGCCAAAATGTTGCGAGGACTTACCCCGTTACGAATCATGTACGCAATACGAGTTGTTAAAACTTTAGTTTTTCCCGAGCCTGCTCCAGCCAGTATCAATAGAGGTCCTTGCGTGGTTTGAACTGCTTCTTTTTGTTCCTTATTAAGATTTTCTAATAAATTTTCCATGACATCTTCCCAAATCAAAAAATATATGCTATAATCTAGAATAGTTTAAAAACGTTATTAATGCAATCAGAAGGTAAAAGAAAAAATGACAGACAGTGATATGGAAATTTTATTGAGTTCGGCAGATAACCAAGATGACGCACAAAAGTCAATCGTGGTACCAATAGATGATGATTTAGATACCGTAAAATCTAATGAACCTAATACAGTGGACGAATTGGCTATGGAATTGGCTACAATAAAACAATCGGCAAAGAAAATAGCAATTATCGGAAGTCGTAATCTTCCAATCACTCATCAGCAAATGATTGAAACTCTTGCAACAGCTTTGGTTATGCAAGATAATACAATCATTACATCAGGCGGTTCTTCAGGTACTAACGCTGCTGCTATTCGTGGTGCGATGAAGGCTAATCCTGACAAGTTATGCGTAATTTTGCCGCAAACTATCAGCCAACAACCTTCTGATGTTCAAAATCAATTAATCGGTGTTCCTAATATTACAGAACATTTGGATAGAGCAATGATGACTTTGGCTGATGCTTCAAGAGTTTGTAACAGAGAAATTATTGACGAATGCAACCAGTTGATTTGCTTCCTTTCTCACACAAGTAAAACTTTACACAATGCAGTTCAGTATGCGGAAGAACGTCACAAAGTTATTACAGTGTTCTACCTTGACTAATTTTTAGGAAATTTATTTATGAACAACGATTTGAAGAAACTTACGGGTAAAAATCCGCAAGATTTTGAAGCTGTCGCTTTTAATCTTGTGAATAAACCTGATACGAACTTGTTTTCAGAACTTGTGGCAAGTGAAGATTTTTTGTTTGATTTTGTCAAACGTAATGTTGCCGATAGGCTCAACAAAGTTTGCAATAAATCAAATTATTTGAATTTGTTACAATTTTTGAAGTTTTATTCCCCGTCCTATGAGGAATTTATTGTTTCAAATCTTGTAAATTTCGGTGGTGAGGAGTTATCGGAAAAATTACTAAATCTTCTTAAAAACGGTACGGAAGAAGAAAAAATCTACTGTGCAAAGTATTTTGAGGTAGCCAAAAATCAAAAAGCCGTTGAGTTTTTGAAAGCTTATGCGTTCAGCGAAAATCCGTGCTTGAGCGGGAATTGTGCCTCAGCACTTTTTGCGTTAGGTGATGTCGAGGTTTATAATGAGGCGTTGGCAAAACTGATTTCTGATGATGAGTTTGAAAAACTTGATGCGGTGAAGTTTTTGGTGGCTTATGGTAATAAAAATGCAACCGATAAAATTATCGCAGGTATGAAAACGTCCTCAATGGCTGACAATATTGCAGGTGAACTCCTTTATTTGTCGGATTTGTTTGAGATTTATAACAATAATAAAGAAAATGGGTTGTTTGTTTTTAATTCGATAATTAGCGGACTTGGCGAAATTTTAGGACTTTCGCAAGTGTTTGACTTTCGTTTGTATGATTTTATTTCAATGTTAAAACAAGAAAAAATGACCCCGTCTTTGTCGGTTGTTTTGCTTTCGGCAAAGGATAAATTTTCGACTTTGACTGAAAATGATGAATATTTGTTTGATGAAACAAAAGATACAAAACAAGAAATTTACGATATCAAAAAGTTGTTATCAACTGTTGATGAGGCTATTTTGTACGCTTTGGCTGATGAGGAATTGGGCGAAAAAAGTTTATTTGTGTTTACAGCACTTGAATTTACCGAGAATGAATTGGCGGTGCGTGAGCTATTGAAATCTTCTAACCCTGCCTTGGTTTTAAAATCTTTAGAGACACTAAAAATGCTTGAATCAATGACTGCTGAAGATAAGGCAACGGCTTTAAATTCTGTTGCTGATATCAATGTCAGACTTGTAATCCAAGCACTTTAGTGGAAATTTATTCTATTTAAATTTGTTTTTATTTTTTTATACCGAAAAATACCGCTTCTGCGAAGGCTTCGCCGTATTCTTCTTTATATTGCAGGTATTTTGGAGATTGGCGGAGTTTGTCGGCTTTTGAAATTTCTGCCGAGTTTTGCGAAATTTTTTTGGTTCCTTCTTCTGTCGAATTTTGAACCGCATTATCGTTGAAACTCTTTTCGTATTTGTGTTTTTCTTTTAATTCTCGGTTCATTCGTTTTTTGTTTTTGCCAATTTGGTTGTAAGTTCTTGTATCAAGTTTTTCTTTTATATAAATGTCTAACTTATCTTTTTCTATATTTTCGCCTTCAAATTTTTGGAAAATTTTGTAGCCGATTGTTTTCAATTTTCTTACAAAGTTTTCGTCTTCACTGTCCGCAACTGATACTCTTGCATTTCCTACTTTGCTGTTACCGATAAGACCGTTAGGATAACTTCCGATTAACTCTTTTAGTTTTACTTTTTTTGCTGCATTTACCCCAGGTTGAGAAATTGGGATTCTATAAGTTGATGTAAAATTTATTTCTGTCATATTTCCCCCTTTGGGGTATTAAAATCCCAAAATATAAAATTTTGCGAAAATGTTTTGTTTTTGTTACAAAACGTGAACTTAGATTTTCTTCTACTAGCAAATTTTTTTGTTGACGAATTTTAAATAATGACAAGAAAATATAAAAGGAAGGTAACATGTCTATTGCTATAATACCCCAATTTAGAGTAATTCGATCACAAAATGTGGCTCAAAATTATACAAATAATTCCGTAAAATTACATACTCAACCTGTTGCTGACAGCGTTAGTTTTACTGGACAATCCGCCCCGTCTATGTACAAAACGACATTTCAGTATTTGGCAACCAAAATTATTGACGGCAACAAAAGAAAATACAAGGTTGACGGAAGTTTACTTTCGGCATCTAAAATTACTGAAGCACTTGAACAATTAAAAGACAATGGAACTATCTTCCCTGATTTTAAACGTAGTCAGGCATCAAAAATTCGCTGGAAAAGTTATATTCCGCAAGATATAAGAGAATTTTCCATTGACAAAATTAACGAAGCAAGAGTTGACCGCATGGAGAAATGGAAAAACTTTTTAGACATTGACAATCTTGAATATAAAAAGATTAATGGTGAAAATTTCAATCCTGAATTATATAAAAAGTTAAAAAATGATGATTCTTTACGTTTTGTAATTTGGAATGCTGTAACGGGCGAACTTGGCGACAATAACCGTCATATCCCAGTTCCGTTAAATGAAACGGCGTTACTTGAAACGATTAAAGGCTTTGAAAATATCTTGCCGAAAGACCGTGCGGTAAGGTGTTCTGCTCCTTCGTTTATTGACATTTATACGCACAGATTGCGAGATAACCTTTTGATTGATATGGGGTTGTCTGAAAAAGAATCGGTTTGGGTGAAGATTCCGTCTTTTGTTCACGATAAGCAACACAAAGAGGAAAATGTCAACAAACTTGAAATTTTAAGTTGTAAAAACTGGTGTACCCGTTCAAGTGTTGACAAGGCGACCGCCGCACTGGAAGACGGTGATTTTCATATTTATTTGGAAAGAAATAAATATAATTTGTGGGAACCAATGGTTGGTATGACTTCTTGTCGTGGAAAAATTGACCAAATTCAAGGGGTGGAAAATAATAATATTGTACCGTTGAATTTGTGTGACGAAATCGAAAATTATATTAAAGCTTCAAAACTTTCTTGTGCCTCAGGTGTGATTGATGAAGGTCCGAAAGCAAGTGTTGCTTTGAAGATTTCCCACAAGTTGAATGAAGTTGACCCGCAAACAAAGAAATCTTTTGCAAGAGTAATTAAAGAAAATAATCCGCAAGAAATCTTTAAATTTTTAGGTGTGAAAACTAAACAAACTGATGACGGTTTGCTTGAAATTGGTACTTACAAACCTTCTTATAACACGGGAAAAGGCGGAATTATCGTGCCTTATTCAATGTTTGGGATTGATGAAGACGATTTGTTGAAAAATGTCGGCAAAATCAGCGGAGATTTGATTTTGGATAATGTTAGTTCCGTTCAAAATTCACGAATTACAAAATTCCCGCCAAATTTGCAATCAGTAAAAGGTAAAGTTTGCTGTACAAAAGAACAGTTTGAACGTTTCAACGAGGACATTATGCGTGTGATTGACGGGCAAACAAATCGCTTGTATGTGCATACACTTCATTGTTAGTTCACTTCGCCCGTTTAAAAACTCAAGTAAATCCCTGATTTGACGGTGAACGAGAAAAAGAAAAGGAGCAATTTGCCCCTTTTGTGTACAGTTACTGGTAATGTAAAATAAGGTAGTGTTAGAATTACCTAACACTTTTGTCGTAAAAAATGAGCTTCTTTTTCGTTTTGGGCTTGACCGTTTCTGTAGCCAATGCCTGCACGATATCCCGAAATTGAATATAACAACGGAAGTGACGGTTCAATCCATTTCAAACCTGAAAGTAAGGAAACGGTTGCGATGTCGTCCGAATGCAATCCAATGTCTAACAGTTCGGGAGTTCTTGTTTCTTTTTTGTGCTCTTTTAAAATAAGCGGGTTGATGATTTTGTTGCCGATAAAGTTTGCGATATAGCTTCCGCCGATTACGCCTGTCAACAAAATTCCGCTTACCATACCGATACATCTTGCGGATTTAGATTTGATGTTGAATTTTTCCAAAATCCCGAGTGCTGCACCTGCTCCGATGTTACACATAAAAATGTTTGCCAAATATTGATAAATTCCTTCTTTGATTTTATTAGGAACTTTTTGTTTCCAATTTTTTTCTGTCACTTTGTCAGCAGCAATTCCGCCAGCAATGCCACCACCTACAGGAATTGCACCGTATAGTGAAAGCCAACCTATTTCTTTAAAAATATCTTTTGCTTGAATATTTTGTGGCGGTGGAATTAATTTGTCCAAAAACTCTTTGTGTTCCGGTGTGTTAATTTTGTCAATTTCTTTTACAGATAAAATTTTTCCTTTTGCCTTTTCCAAAACCTTTGTAATTTCTTGTGAAAACTTGTTCTTTTGCAAATAGTTATCAATAATTTGTACATTGTCGTTCACTATTTGAGCAAATGGTTTTGTCATTTCTTTTTTTGTAATGTAGGCTGCGATTTTTGGAGCTTTTATTGCCGAAAACCCTGTCGCTCCTAAAATAATTGCCGATTTGATACCGTGTTTGAGGCGTTCGTTTTCCTGTGTTTCGTGGAGTTGTTTTGCTAAAAATATTCCGGAACCTATCGTCAAAATTTCAGGCATGTGTTTATTTAATTTTGCTGTTAAAATCGGTTGGTCTAAAAATTTTCCGATTGAAGATATTTTGGTCATTTTTTAATTTTCCTCTTTAAACTCGGAGATTATTCCGGGGTGTTCTTGTATAAAATTTGTGAATTTTATCATTCTGTCTAAAATGTTTTGCGAAATTATATGCTCGATTTTGCAAGCATTTTCACCTGCTTCACCTGACGGAATATTCAAAACTTTTTCAAAAAATTCTTTTAAAATATGGTGTTTATTATAAACTGTTTGAGCAAGTTCAAGTCCTGTGTTCGTTAGGGTGATTGCTTCATAACTTGAATAATGCACAAGACCTTTGGCGACAAGCTTAGTGAGTGCTTCCGATACTGAGGCTCTGGAAACATTGAGCTTGCGGGCAAGTGCAGCACCTTTTAGTAGTGTGTCGTTCAAGTGTGCGATATAAATTGCTTCTATGTAGTCCTCTAGCCCGGAGGATAATGCTTCTTTCTCTGTCATAAAATTACCTTTGGCATAAGTGTAAGGCAAGCCTAACATTTTGTCAAGTATAAAATTTTCACAAAATAAAAATTCTTATAGTTTTTCTTTGTGAGAAGGTTTCGTTTCGTGTTCATCGCAGTCAAGAGCCTTATTCAGGTTTTCTACCAAGTCGTGGAAGTGGTATTTCATTGCGTGTTCCGATTTGTGGTGGATATCTGCAAGGTGAATGTGGGTTGCCATTTCCACCTGAATTAGTGCCAAATTGTAGTCATACAGGCTTTCTGCGTAATTGTTTAACGACTTTATATAGTCTTTTCTTGCTTCTTGCAAGGCAACATAATTGAGTTCGTTATTTTTGTATTGTTCAAGAACGGTATTAAGATTTTCAAAAGCCTGAACCACCTCAATTTTAGTTGTCGAAATCTCTTTTTCTGCACGTTCAAAATTGTTAAACGCACGGCTCAATTCAAAATATAAATCCTTTTTGAAAAGCAAAATTTCGTTTTCCGCCTGTTTAACTTGAGCATTTGCACCTTTTAAATTGTGTTTTAATTCCATTAAATTAACGGAAGATGACAAATTAACACCAATCTGCAAACTGTTGTTTGTTGCTTGATTTGAATTGTTAAATCCATATCCTGCATTAGCCGTCAAATCTGGAAAATAAGTTCGTTTTATATACAAAAGCGATTGTTCCATTGCCTGTTTTGTCGAGATTAAAACACTCAAATCGGGGCTGTTTTCATAAGCAAGTTGAACCACATTTTCTCGAGTAAATGAAAATTTATTTGTCGGGAAATCTTTTGTAAGTGAGGTTGTCGGATTTTCTAAATTGTTACCGTCAAAATCAAAAGTCGGAGTCGGTTTTATTGAAAAATCGGGTTCACTTTCCAAATACATCGCATTTGTGAGGTTCACTCGGTCATTTTCATAAGCATTTTGGGCGTCAATATAATTAACTTTAGCATCTGTCAAATTTAATTCTGCGGTCGTTAAATCCGCTTTGTTTTTTGCTTTTGCAAGTTTTACAAATTCCTCGTTCAATTTTAGATTATATTGTGCGATATCTTCAAACGCTTTTGTCCGTAACAAGGCGTAATACTTGGCTTTTATGTCAAAAATCGTTGAACACAAACTGTCAATAAATTCATATTCAGCTCCAATTTTATAAAAATCTTCCATTTTTATGTATGCGGTGGTTTTGCCGAAATTCCAAATCAATTTGTTAACGGAAACCCCGATAGAAGGCAATTCTCGGTAGTGAGAATTGTAGTAAATATTGTCGGAATTGTTCTCGTTAAAAAATCCTATTCCTGCGTTTATGACGGGAAAATATTGAGCTTTGGCGATTCCGAGATTAGATTTTGCAATATCTAAATTATATTTTTTACGCTTAATTTTGGGGCTGTTTTTGAACGCAACGGCAACACAATCGACGACGGACAACGTGCTTCCGTTTTTGACATCTACGGCTCTAAATAATTCTTCATCAGCGTGCCCGTAGGTTTTTGGAATTCCGAAAAGTATTACAAAAACAAAAATCAGGCATAATCTTTTTCTACCCATAATATTAATTATAGCATGTTTGTCAAGGGTTATTGTTTTTAAGTTTGTCGGTTTGAGAAAATATTGTTGTCAGTGTAACAAGGCAGACCTGCTTTGAAAAGGTTAAAATTTTGGGTAACAAGTTAAAATACGATATCTTTCGGGATTTTCCAGTTATTATTCATAAGTCTTTTTGCACAGTAATAACCTGCATTTTGACCTGTTGCAGTCATTGAACAGTTTTTGTTGACCTCATCTGTGCTTACGTCATTTCCCGCAGGGAGCAAACTCCCTTCTTTCCATACTAATATATAAATATCTTTTCCTACAACATTTGGCGGATTGTCCCCGTTTGTATCTATGAAGATGACAAAAGTATCTAAGTTTGTTGTTTCTATTCCAAATATTTGTTTATATTCACCTGAATTATAAACATCAAAATTCAAATTAGAACCGTTTGTTAATCGTATTGTTATTATATCATTACCTATTCCAACATTTTTTCTATCAAAATTTACGTTATTGCCCTGTAACGTCTTTGTGCCGGTGTTTGCCCAGCAGCCTGCCGTATTATAACAAACGGAAACTGTTTTCATATTAGGCTCCATATATCTTTTAAACCAAGTTTTTAATGCTTCTACATTTGAGTTTGGTATTGTCTCTATACTTGCGTCTTGGGCTTCTGCCATTTTTAGGACTTGTTGAATTATAGAGTAATCTTCTTTAAATATTGTTTCTACTTTTGAGCGGTTTATTTTAGTTTGGAGTGCGGGAATTGTCATCGCTGATACAACACCGATTATTCCTAAAGTTATCAAGACTTCCGCAAGTGCAAAACCTTTTTTCATGTTCTCTCCTTTATTAATATATTATGAATTATCTTCAATATTATGAATAATTCTCATAAATATACAATATATTTCATAACTTGTCAATCGGTATGTATAATTTTAATATGAATGTTCGAGAAGAAGTTAAAATTATGCTGACGTCAAAAAGTATGACCTTGACCGAATTGGCAAAGAGAATGAGTGAATATAGCGGGAAAAACTACTCGCAGAGTTTGCTGTCGCACAAGCTCGCAAGTGAATCCTTACGCTACTCCGAAATGAAAATGATTTGTGATATTCTCGGATATAGAATTTATATAGATTTTGATGAAATCAGATTGGGAAAATAGGGCATTTATACCGACAGATTCTGAATAAGATAAAATCAACGCAATAATTTTTCTTGTTATCCGGAATCTGTTAAAAAAATAAAAAAGGTTAGACTTTTGTCTAACCTTGTCAATTTTCATTAACCGAACTACATATAACCCCTATAATTTTGCGGTAAAATCGCTAAACACTTCTTTGTCATCTTTAAATATTATATCTTTATTTCCCGTAATTGTCGGAATATTGGTATTTGCAGTTTGGGTTTGGTTATTTTTTGAACCAACTTCATAAGACTTGATTGAACGTTTACCAGTCAACCTTTGCATAAAGTTGTAGTATTTTTTCTTGAAACCTGTTGAATTGTTTTGTTTTGTTTCCATATCAATCAATTCATCTCTTGTATGAGCCTTTAATGCCGTACCTACTGATTTTCTTGTTAACATTTCACCTAGTGTCGTATCTGCCAAAGTTACCAAACTCATACCCATCAATGAAGAGTTGTATTGGTTTCTGAAGGTTGAGTTGAATAAGTCAATCAACAAGGTTTGGTAGAACAATCTTGAACCTTCTTGAACAAAACGTTCTTTGAATTTTGTATTAGCACCGTCTTTGTCGTTGCCGTTTGATTTCAACATTACCATATTGTAGTTATCTGTCATCAAGAACCAAATTGTGGCAACTGATGCGGCTGTTTTTGCGAGGTTTGACAATTCTGCATTTGATACGCTTGATAGTGAATCCAAGTTAAAGGCTTTCAAGAAGTTCACTTGCAAGTAGTCTTTGAATTGTTCTTTGTTTAAGTTTTTCTTTAATGCTTGGTTGCAAATTCTGTCAAAACTTTTTGCTAAGGCTTCGATATCTTTTGTCGGAGTTTTCGGTTTCGATTTTTTGAATACGCTTAGTAATTTTTCGTCCACCATCCAGTAAGGAAGGGTTACCGTATTCCACATAAATTTGAACGGTGCAATCACGAAGTTTACAAACGGTTTGACGTTCAAATCAATTTCCTTGCCGAAGAATTTTAGCGGAAGAGTTCTGTCTTTTGAGCCTAAGTCTATAATTTCTTTTCCGTTAATATTTTTAATTGCGGAATGTCCGACTTTTTTGTACATACTTGCGATTTTTGTGTCGTAATCGTCAAGAACATCAATAACCGCATCAAATTTTGCTTTATCAACTTGGAACGGAACTGATGTCATTTTTTTGTACAAATCCGTGAACGGTCTGTATAAGACTTTGCTTTCAAATGTTTTTACCGCATTGTCTGCGTTTAAGTCTTTTATTCCGAGTTTTGCGAATTTTTCTGCATCATTGAGTTTTATGTTTTCAAAATATTTCAAGGCTGCGTTTTTAATCATCGGAAGGTTTTTAAAACCTTTTATTCCGTAACCTGTAGCCAAGATTACCGCAGAAGCTTTCATCAAGGTATCAAATGAAAGTAACGGTTTTTGTTGTTCTTTAGGTTTTGCGTTTGGAGTTGCAGAACCTGTTGAAGAAATATTTTGATTTTGTTGTGGTTTAATTTTTGCTTCAGGTGCGTGGTTTTGTTCGTTTTCTTTTCTTGCTTCTTCAGGTGTTAAGCGAGAAATGTGTTTGCCGTTAGACAAACGTGAAAACATTTCGGTAACCAAAACCGTAATACCTGTTGTTAATACAATTCCGGCTTTTGATTTGTTGATGAATTTTTGGAAAGCACCCATTGTAATTAAAGTCAAATAACCGCTTGTCAAAATTCTGCTGGTTTCTTGCTTAAATCTTGTTTTACGTTCTTTTTCTGCTGCTTTCGGGTCATCGTCCATCATTCTTGACAAGTTGTAAGCATCGTTTGCCAAGAAAATTGCAGGCGGCATACCTGAAACAAGTCTGTTTAATGCACGTTCGTGTTTTGTATCGTAGTTACCCGATTTCGGGTCAAATTGTTTTAGAAAAGTTTGGAAAAGGTTTGATTCCAAAGATTTTTGAAGTTTTGCTTCCGCTTGAGCTACTTCTTCAGGAGTTAATGCACTGACCTCTTTGCCTAATTCTTTGGCAAGAGATTTTTTAGCACTGTCTAACTTCATATCACGGAAGGTTAAAAGACCTGTCAACGAGTTAATTTTTGAATCGATTTTTGAACGTTGTCTGATATTTTTGAAAAGTGGTCTTTGTAACATCTCGGCAGACCCGTTTTTTAAGCCTGGAACTTTTCCTAGTAATTCTACCGTGCCGTTTAGCAAATCCCCGGGTAATATTTTGAACGGATAAAGAACACCGTCAAGTGCAAGATGAGGGATTGTTTTTTTACTGACAATAATTTTGTCAGGGTCGTTTGGGTCGATTTTAATAAGCTTTTCGGTTCTTGCTTTATTCTTTACCGTAATATCTTCCAGTAGTTCTCTTCCCATTTTACCAAGATATTTGTCCGCAAATTCCAAAAATTCTGATTTGCTGTAAACCTTATCCATTCGTTTATATAATCCGAATGAAGAAAGACCTTCAAAACTCAAATCATGTGGATTCTGTTTTAAAGGTCTCTTAATATCGTGATAGTTATTCTGTAATGCGATTTTTGGGGTGGAATTTTGGGACTCCGGATTAGGAGCCTGGGCACCCTGTCTATACTTTCGCTTGTCTGTTCGAAAATTCATTGAATTGTTAATAATCATTTTTCACACCGTTTTTCATGTATTCTCTTTCATACTAAAACAAAAGGCAAGTTTTTTTTGCTAAAACTTTACTTATTTTTACAATTTGACTTTAAGTTTTTTAATATTATCCCAAATTAGTTCGATTTAACTATTTTACAATCGGTGAAATTTAGTGTATAATCAGGAAAAGAGATTGCTTATATATGTTGAAACAAGAAAACAAAACTGATGTAATTGTTGTAGGAGCAGGACCTGCCGGTATTGCGTGTGCGATTACGCTTGCAAGAAGTGGTAAAGAGGTTGTGCTGATTGAACGTGGAATGTTTGCGGGCAGTAAGAATGTTTTTGGCGGTGCGATTTATACTCAACCGACCAAAGAACTTTTTCCGAATTTTGAAACCGAAGCACCTGTGGAAAGACGAACTGTTCTTCACAATTATTCAATTTTGGGAGAGCAGGATTCTACGACAATTTCGTACAGAAAAAATGACAATTCGAGTTATTCCGTAATTCGTGGCAAGTTCGACCGTTGGGCGGCAAATGAAGCGAAAAAAGCGGGTGTTGTTTTGGTTGAAGAAACCGTAGTTCGTGAGGTTATCAAAAGAAAAAACAAGGTTATCGGGGTTAAAACAGAGCTTGAAGATTTTTATGCGGATATCGTAATTCTTGCGGACGGGGTAAATTCACTGCTTGCAAGACAACTCGGGTTAAGAAAAGATTTAAAACCGAAAGATGTCGGTTTGAGTGTTAAAGAGGTTATAAAACTTGATAAAGAGGTAATTAATCAAAGATTTAATCTCAAAGATGAGGAAGGTGCGATAGTCGAACTTTTTGGCGGTTCAATGCTTGGACTTATGGGGCTTGGGTTCATGTACACAAACAAAGAGTCTGTGACAATAGGGCTTGGGGTGACGTTGAACGATTTAACCGAACAAAAGATTAAACCTTATGACCTGTTGGATAAATTGAAACAGCACCCGACCATTGCTCCGTTGCTTGAAGGCGGAACGCTCAAAGAATATTCTGCACATTTGATACCTGAAGGTGGCTACAAAAAAGTTCCGAAACTCGTTGATAACGGGGTTCTGATTGTCGGAGATGCCGGCATGCTTGTTAATAATTTACATTGGGAAGGTACTAACCTTGCGATGATTAGCGGAAAACTTGCCGCTGAAACGGCGATAGAAGCTTTAAATCTCAACGATTTTTCCAAAAAAGTTTTGAAATCTTATGAAAAGAAGCTTAAAAAATGTTTTGTTTTAAAGGATTTGAAAACTTATAAAGAATTAATGGACATTGCACATTCAAGAAAAATGGCGTTCTTTTCTTATTATATGAAGAAAGTAAATGCGTTTTTTGAAATGTTTACGACTGTCAACAGTGTTCCGAAACGTAAACTGTTTCGAGAGTTTATCAAAAGTTTGTTTACGGACAGAAAAATTACGGAGTTATTCAAAGATGTTGTTGCCGTGATAAGACTTGTATGGAGTATTTTGATATGAATATAGATAAAAAATTATACACATTAAAATATTCACCTGACGAAGTTTCTCACCTTAAAATAAAAGACAGTGAACAGTGCAAGTTTTGCGAAACAAAATGCTGTACTTATATCTGTCCGGCTCAGGTTTACGAGTGGAACGAAGGGCGTCAGGAAATTATCATAAATTATGAAAATTGCCTGGAGTGCGGAGCGTGCAGAATTGCTTGCGAAAAGCAAAATATCGATTGGCAATATCCGAAAGGAACAAAAGGAGTAACATTTAAACAAGGTTAAATATAAGAATAAAAGGAGAACGTTATGAAAGAAGAATACTCAAACCGTTACAGACGTTGGTATGACAAAGACCCTGTGCTATCAGAAGCCGTTAGAACTTTGGAAGAAACAGATGACCAAACTCAAATCAGGGTTGCTTTAAACCTTATTAAAATTATTATTGAACACAATATTGAAGATGAAAAATTTGAAGCGGTTGACGATATTATCAATGCCGTAGGTTCAGGACTTGACGACAATCGCAGAGGTAGATGGTACGATATTGACACTACTTTGAGAACAGCGATGAATATGTTACAAAACTGTCCTGCAGATACCCAAAAAGTTATTGCTAAAGAAATGGCACAACTTGTTTTGGAAAAAATTAAAAAAGACGAAGATGACGAAGACGAAGAATAATTAAACTAAGTCTTGAATTAATTTGATAAAATTCAATTAAACAAAGGATATATCTAAGGCTTATTTAAGTTATCATGTGAGTATGGAGAACCATACCCAAAACGAAGAAGATAAAGATTTGAAAGCCATCGGGTTAGAGTTAATGTTTTTAACGCCGGAAAAATATTCCTCGGAAAAAGGAATAACCGCAGTAGAATTAGCCAAACTCGTTGGACTTCCGATTGATGTTGTCAAGAAAAAATTGGCAATATTGAAAGATAAAAATATCGTCAGAGCAACAGGCATGAATCCAAAATATTGGAAGTTTGATGAATATAATTTTCAACGTATGGACGAAGATGACGAGGTTTATCTTTTGCTCTGCAGTTTTGATGATGTTGATTTTGATAAATATTTTTCTTACTAAATACGCAAATTTACTATAAAATAAAGCCTGATTATGATATTATAAATATGAGAGAAAAGGAACGACAAATGACATTAACAAGCTCAAACCAATCAATAACACCAATTACCCTAAAACGCAATGAAAAAGGAAATCTTGAGATTGGCGGTTGCGATGCTGTTTCGCTTGTTGAAGAATTTGGAACTCCTTTATATGTGATTGACGAGGCTACTCTTCGTGCAATTTGTGCGGATTATAAAAAAGCCTTTGCTAAATATCCGAAAACTCGTATGATGTACGCTTCAAAGGCTCTTTGTACAAGTGCAATTTCTGCAATTTTGGAAGAAGAAGGCTTCGGCTTTGATACTGTTTCAGGCGGAGAGATTTTCACTGTTTATAATGCGGGTGTTGATATGACAAAAGTGTTATTTAATGGTAATAACAAATCTTTTGATGAATTGACTTTGGCATTGGATTTGGCTGTCGGCAGAATTTCTGTTGATAATTTTTTAGAACTTGCTTTGTTGAATGAAATTGCAAAATCTAAAAATAAAGTTGCCGATATTTTGTTGAGAATTACTCCGGGAATTGAATGCCATACTCACGAATACATACAAACAGGGCATTTGGATTCAAAATTCGGGTTTGATTTAACTCAGATTGATGAAGTTATTGAATTGTTACAAAACGAATATCACAATTTGAAGTTGCACGGTTTGCACGCTCATATCGGTTCTCAGATTTTTGAAACTGAAATTTATCCTGATGAAATTGAAATTTTGGCAAAAGAAATTTCAAGATTAGACAGAAAATACGGGCTAAAACTTGACGAAATTAATATCGGTGGCGGTTTGGGCGTGAAATATACGGAAGATGACCTGCCTCCGTCAACCTTTGAAATCGGTGATTTAATAATAAATAAACTTCATGATGTTATTGAAAAATATAATATTCCGGAGCCAACAATCTTTTTAGAACCCGGAAGAAGTATTATTTCGACTTCGGGTGCGACTTTATACACTATCGGAAGTTCAAAACAGGTTCCGCACGGTACAAAATATATTGCAATAGACGGCGGTATGGCTGATAATCCTCGACCGTCCATGTATCAGGCAAAATATGCGGCTGAAATTGCGAATAAAAAAGAGAATACGGCTACGGAAAGAGTTACCATCGCAGGCAGATTTTGTGAATCTGGCGACATTTTAATAAGAAATATTGAAATGCCTAAAACCGAAGAGGGCGATATTCTTTGTGTTTATAATACGGGTGCTTATAACTACTCAATGGCATCAAATTACAACAGAGTTACAAAACCCGCAATGGTATTGGTCAAAGATTCTCAGGCTGAAATTATTATAAAAAGAGAATCCTTAGAAGATTTGGTTTCACACGATATAATTCCGAACAGGTTGAAAAAATGATGGACTACTTAGTAATGCTACTGCAAAATATTCTTGGAAATTGGCACATATACATCAAAGAAACTTTTAGTATAAAAAATATCTTTGAAATATGTATCATCGTAGCAATATTGATTGTTTTTTACAAAAAATTTATCAAAAACACTCACTCGGAAAAATTTATCAAAGGTGCTGTTGTTCTTGTATTTTTATGGGCGGCAAGTGAAATTTTAATTGCAATAAATTTGACAATTTTGGGTGTATTTTTACGTTCTATTGTTAGTTTGATTGCGTTAAGTTTAATCGTAATTTTCCAACCTGAATTGAGGAGATTTTTAGGCTATTTGGGGCAAATCGACTTTTTCAAAAGATTATTTGAAAGTGAAAAAGTTAAAGAAAACAACAAATCAATAGATGTTGTGAAAGAAATTATAGAAGCCGTTAAATATCTGTCAAAATCTCACACGGGAGCGTTAATTGTCTTTCAAAATGACCTGAGTAATACTTACCACGATGTCGGAACGATTCTTAATGCTGATGTTTCTACGGAATTATTGTTGACAATTTTCCACGTTAACACTCCACTTCATGATGGTGCGGTTGTTATCAGCGGAACTAAAATAATTTCAGCTGGTGTTTTGTTACCACTTACTGATGACCCTAAACTCAGTTGGAAATACGGAACCCGTCACAGAGCCGCAATAGGAATGACTGAAACCAGCAATGCGGCATGTCTTGTTGTTTCTGAAGAAACAGGTGATGTTTCGATTACTCTTGACGGTTCGTTAAAAAAATATGATGATATCCCGACCCTGAAAACAGATTTGGAAAATATTTTAGGGCTTAAACAAATTGAACAACAAGAAAAGAAATCTATCTTTAATATAGAAAACTTTATTACCTTGAAGAAAAAGGGAGAATAAACTATGGGGACAGTGGCAAAAGTAACAAAAAGAGAAGTGGTTTTGAAACTTCTGAAAAACTGCATTTTTATAACTCTTGGCGTTTTTATAGTTGCTTTTGCGTTGGAATCTTTCCTAATTCCAAATTCGGTAATTGACGGCGGAATTATTGGTATTTCAATGATTTTGAGTTATCTGACCAAATGGAATTTGGGTATAATTGTTGTATTGTTGAACCTTCCGTTTATATTGTTGGCATATAAAAAAATGGGGATAAAATTTGTTATAAAAACGATTTATGCGTGCGTGGTTTTAGCGTTAGCACTCAATATTTTTGCAAAATACACCGTGACGGAAGAAAGTTTCCTTGCAACGATTTTTGGTGGAATTATTCTTGGTGTAGGTGTCGGATTTATTCTGAAAAATGAGGCTTCTTTAGACGGTACGGAAATTTTATCGTTGAGTATTGCCAAAAAGTTCGGATGTTCTGTCGGTGAATTTATTATGGGAATAAATTTGTTCATATATTTTGCGGCAGGAAAAGTTTTTGGCTGGGAAAGTGCAATGTATTCAATTTTGACATACTTTGTAGCATCAAAGGTTATTGATATTGTCTTGGAAGGCTTTGACAGTTCAAAATCCGTCAGGATTATCAGTGATGAAGCCGGCACTATCGGAAATTCCCTTATTGAAAAACTGGATATCAGCGTAACTTATTTGAAAGGTATCGGTGGTTACACTGGACAGGACAAGGATTTAATTTATTGCGTTGTTTCACGTTTAGAATTGCCTAAAATGTTGGAAATTATAAAAGAAATTGACTCGAATGCTTTTGTTTCTGTGGTTGATGTTCACGAGGCTTATGGCGGAAGATTTAGAAAAAAGATTGACAAAATTTAACATATAGACATTTATATGAAAATATAATATACTTAAAATTATAGTAAAGAGGACGAGTGCAAAATGGCTAAACATTGTGATACAGTACCTATAGAGGTTACAATTTTAACGGCAGACCACGATATTAAAGGGGTTGTGCATGTTTCGAAATATACAAACACAAACAGAGAATTGACTGATTTGTTGAATGATAAAGAACGCAGATTTTTGGCGGTAACAAATGCCGAAATTTACCCGAGAACAGGCAACCAATCTCCGAGAAGATACAATTTCTTGGAAATTCACATGGATTATGTTCTTATGGTTCATCCGACATCTCAAGCAGTATTTAGAGATTCAGGCAAAACTCAGGAAGATATCGCAAGATTTAGAGATTTGAGATTGAAATTGAACCAAACAAAACCGTTCTAGGTTTGCGGTAATTTATAGAGTATAAAGTTAAGAGAGGTGGAATTTCGTTTACGAAATTCCGCCTCTCTCTGTATTAAATTTAAAACTTCAAATCAAATTTAGAATTATCCCAAATATTTTTGTAGGGCTTCTTTGTTGAATACTTCTACACTGTTTTGAGAGTGGATAAATACCATACTTGAAATTAGTCCTTTCAAGGTGTCAAAATCCGAAAATGCCATTTTGTTTCTCAAATCTTCCATATTGTTTGCCAAAAATTCCATAATTATTGTTTTGTCGTTGAATACCAAACTTGAGAAATATTCAAAAGTTTCTTTTGAATTTATGCCTTCTAAATAGATAATATCAGGGTTTTGGAAGCCGATAAATCTTGCCGCTTTATCCATGTTAAATCCGACATTTTCGTTAAATTCACATTGATTTACGCCTGAAAGCTCATATTTTGCGATACTTTCAAGGGTCATAATGTTTTTGTATCGATTTTTAGCCGCCTCAAGTAACAAAGAATAAATAACGTGTGTTTTTCCGCTCAAAGCCGAACCGCAAACCAAAATAATTCCGGGTTTGTCCAGTGACTGTTTGAGTTCTGCCAATTCTGTTTTTGATGAGATTATTTTGTCCAATGTTTTTGGCGGTTTGTAAATTTTTAAGAAAATTCTTTCACCCATAATTGTTGGGAAGGTAGAAACACTTGCTAATACTACGATATCGTCAACTTTGAAACATATTTTTCCGAGTTGCGGAACCTCAGACACTGATGGGTCGAGTTCTGAAAGTGTTTTTAATTTCGCAATAAATGATGCAACAAGAGTTGTCGGGATATTGCCTTTACTAGTAAATTCACCTTGTTTTTTGAAGTTTACACCAAGTCCGTCATCTTCACCTTGAAAAGTTACTTCGTGAGTGTCTTCAATAATTGCTTGTTTTAATATTGCACGAATAATTTTTTGAATATGCTCATCGCTCAAATCTTCTTTGTGCAATTCGTCTTGCCAATTATAACCTGAATTGCTATCGGTTGAGATTTTGCCAACATTTATGTCTGTTTTGTAGTATTCGTCAATCGCTTGCAAAATACTTTCTTCTGATGACAAAACAGGGTCGATTTCGCATTCTGCGGTTTCCATAATTTTGTCTATCGCAAACAAATCTCTCGGGTCTGCCATTGCGACAGTCAGAGTGTTTTCGATTTTGAATAGCGGAATAATTTTGTATTTTCTTGCATCTGAAAAATTGATGTATTTCAAACATTTTGTATCGAGTTCATAATCTTCAAGATTGACGAATGGAGTGTGGAGTTTTGATTCCAAAAATTTTATAAGTTGTTCTTCTGTCAAAAATCCCGAATTTATCAGCGCTTGACCAATATTGATATTTTGTGCGTTAGCAATTTCTTCAGCTTGTTCAACTATTTCATATTGAACAAGTCCTTCTCTCACCAAGTCGTATTTTAATGTTTCAAGGGTTTTGTTTGTTATTATATTCATCGTCTAGTTTTCCGTATCCAAATATTTTTGAACTGTTTTTACAACTTCATCAAGGTCAAAAGGCTTTGTTATATACTCATCAGCCCCTGTTTCTTCGCCGATAAGTTTGTCTTCCTCTTGAGAACGGGCGGTAACCATAAGTATCGGAATATTTTTATATTTTGCATCAAATTTTAATAATCTGCTGATTTTGTAGCCGTTAATTCTCGGCATCATTACATCTAAAATTATCAAATCAGGTTCAATTTCTCTTGCTAATTTTAGTCCGTCTTCTCCGTTATATGCACAATAGCAAGTATAATTATAATTTTCTAAAACAAATTTTAAGCTTTCTACAATATCTTGTTCATCATCTGCTATAAGAATTTTTTTCATAGTATCCCCTAGTCTTAAAATACTTTCAATAAAAGTATAGCACACTTTTTCGCTTGTTGTAAAACTTGTTACATTAAATTAATTCATCTTTTTATTTGATTACAAACATTAAAAAGTTTGTTAATCTTTTTTATTATGGAAGAAAAAGTTATAAAATTAAGTCGAAATATTTTTTGTTTGCAGTTGAGAGTGTTTTTGCCCTTGGTAATCCTGTTCGGGCTTGGCGGGTGGTTTCTTTACGCACTCAGGCTTGATAATGATTGGGATAAAACATTTGTTGCAATCGGATTTGTTGTTGAAATTTTGGCGGGGTTTTTAGTTGCAAAAGAAAACTCTAAAACTATAGTTTTGACTGACAATTCCGTTGAATTACGTTCCAAAAACAAGGTTTTAAAATCTTTTCCCGTTGATTCAATTAAAGGTTTTGTTTGTAATGATAAGCGAAAAACCATAAAAGTTTTGACTCATAACAATACTGAGGATTATTTGTTAAAGTTCGGCGGGGGAAATGCTCTAGGCGGATTGATTTATTTCAACGTGAAAACTGAATTATGTAAGGCTTACCCGACAAAATCCAATGATTTGCGAGATGAATATGTTGAAAAATTCCTAAATAGTGGTGAAATTCCGCAATTTATACAGGTAAAACATAAATCTGAATATTGTGGTGTAATTGTTGGAATAATTTTCGGATTTATTTTGGCAATCTTACCTATCGGAGAAACAGTATTGGCGACCATTTGGGCGTTGTTAGAAATTATGACCTTCGGTCTTAAGCTTTTTGTTTATATGCTAAACTTGCTCCCTTAGATGATTTTTTATAAGTTCTTTTGTTTTGTTTCGGATTTCCTCATCAATAGCGAAAATTTCGTCAATATCAGGCAATTTCACAAGTGAATGAGCGTTCATCATTTTTTCTGTAATTGTATAAATGTCGTATAATTTTATTTTGCCGTCCAAAAAAGCAAATACGGCTTCTTCGTTTGCAGCATTAAGACAAACTGTCGCACTTCCGCCCATTTTGCCTGCAGTATAAGCCATTTCAAGGCTCGGAAATTTTTCAAAATCAGGCCTTTCAAAATCAAGGTGAGCAATTTCCGAGAAACTAAAACTTTTTGATTTAATCCCTTCAAATCGTTCAGGGTAAGTGATAGCGTACTGAATCGGTATGTGCATACTTGGCAATCCGAGTTGAGCAATTACGCTACCGTCTTTATACTCTATTGCCGAGTGGACAATACTTTGCGGGTGGACAACCACCTCAATGCGGTCATAATCCATATTGAACAGGTGGTGTGCTTCAATTACCTCAAGCCCTTTGTTCATAAGGGTTGCGGAATCTACTGTAATTTTTCTGCCCATGTTCCATCTCGGGTGAGCAAGTGCTTCTGCAACGGTCGAATTTTTCATATCATGAACCGTTTTGTGTAAAAAAGGTCCGCCACTTGCCGTAATAATAAGTTTTTCAACCTGTGAAAGGTCTTTTATACATTGGTGGATTGCACAATGTTCGCTATCTACGGGAATTATTTTAACGCCGTTTTCTTTCGCTTTTTGCATAACGATATCCCCCGCCATTACAAGGGTTTCTTTGTTTGCAAGTGCGATATTTATTTTGTTTTTTATTGCGGTAAGTGTCGGTTTTAAGCCGATTTTTCCTGATACCGCAACTAAAATAATATCATTTTCTTTGTTAGAGCAAATTTCTTCCAAGCCGTCTTGACCGTACAAAATTTCAATATTTGGCAATGTCAGTTTTTCGTTGGAATTTCCGATACAAATATATTTTGGGTGAAATTTCTCAGCCTGTTGTTTTAATAATTCAACATTACTACCGCCTGATAGTGCGATAATCTCAAATTTGTCACGGAGTTTTTCTATAACCTCAAGTGCCTGCGTACCGATAGAACCGGTTGAACCGAGTATGCTTATTTTAATTTTGTTGTTGCTCATAATCTTATTATATTACAAAAGCTCCTTTTGAATTGTTTTTCCGCTAACGGTCTTTTCGCTAATTGGAATTACAAAATGGAAACTTGTTCCTACATTTTCTTCGCTATCACACCAAATTTTTCCGTTGTGGGCTTCAATTAATTGTTTTGCGATTGGCAAGCCCAAACCTGTTCCGCCGACTTTTCTTGATAACGGGCTTTCAATTTGGGTGAATTTGTCAAAGGCTTTTTGCATATTTTCTTTTTTTATTCCGACACCTTCATCAACCACGCTAACCAAAACATAAGTTCCGTTTAAAGCCTTTAAATCCTCTTCAAAATACGGGTTTAGTGCGATTTGGTCTGAATTTTTAAGCTCTGATTTGATGGTGATGTTTTTCCCGTCAGGGGTGAATTTTATTGCATTTGAAACAAGATTTGTCAAAACTTGTCCCAAACGTTGAGAATCTGCGTAAATTTCAGGCAAGTTTTCCTGTTCTTGTGTTGTCAAAATAATATTGTGTTCTTTTGCAACACAGTCAAAATTGTTTCTAACGTTTTCAATTACGGAATGAATATTCATCAATTTGTAGTTAAAATCCATTTTCCCTGCTTCGATTTTGTTAATATCCAAAATGTCGTTGATAATATTTGTAAGGTTTTCAACGTTTCGTTTTGCCATATTAACAAATTTTATTGCGGTTTCCGATAGATCTCCGCAACGTCCGCCCGACAGAATTGTTAAGGCGTTTTTGATTGGGGTTAACGGAGTTCTCAATTCGTGCGATACGATTGAGATAAAGTCTGATTTTATACGTTCTAGTTTTTCCAATTTTTCGTTTTTGTTAATGATTTCTTTGTACAAGCCCGCACTTTTTAGCGGTAACGAAACTTGCTGAACAATGGTTTGAAAATAACTTGCATCGTCTGTTGTGAAATGTTTTTCTTTGAAAATTTCGATGCATCCGAAGAAATTATCTCCTAAGTCAATCGGTGCAAACATATTGTCATATTGGAAAATCGTGAAATTAAATTTTTGAGTCGGATTTTTGATATATTTGACGATTTTTAAATTTCTGTCGTCTATTTCAAACGGAATTTTATTGTCTTTAAATAAGGATTTGTAATTCAATACCGCACGAAGTTTCAGTGCATTTAAAAGTTCTTCCGAGATATCGTAAAGTGAATTTATAATTAAAACGGGTTCGTCTTCAAATCCGAAAGAAATTGTACAGGTTAAATCGTAACTTAAGGATTTGTCCAACCCTTCGTGCATATAGGTTAAAAGTTTTTTGACATCTAAAGTTCCTGCAAATTGTGAACTTGTGTTGTATAAAACATTAAGTTTATACAAACTGTCTGCAAGTTCTTTGTTTTTTTCTGAAAGATTGTCGGCTTTTTGTTTGTTCTTTATGTGAGAATTTATAATTTCCGCAATAATATTCTCGGAAAAATCGTTAGAAATAAAGCCGTTGATATATTTTGAAGGTTCAATATTTGTTGAATTATTGTCAATTAAAAGTAAAATTTGTACATTTTCGATTTTGGTTTTAATTCTTTGAATGACAAGTGGAATGTTTACGGAGTTGGAATTTGTGTCGATTATGACGACATCAACTGGTGAAACCTCAATTAAATCACAAATTGAAGTCATGTTTGAATATGAACTTAAATTGTATTCGCTTGTGTTAAAAAGCTTTTTAAATCGTGAATTAATTTCACTGTTTTCCGTAACTAATAAAATATATCCCATAACTTAATTTTATTACAGCGAAATTTTTTGGCAAGAAATTTACAAATCACAAGACTGTTTGCGGTGTTGTCAAGTCCGTATTTTTACTTAAGTAAAAGTGCGGACTTTTCAAATTTTCAGAAACGGTTATACTAAGAGAGTAATCGGTTAAGGCTCACACCCTTGAGATGGTAAAGCTGTTTGCCGAAGACCTTACACGGTGGAAGATGAATGAGGTTTTGGTATGGGGTATCTTCATTGTTGTGGGGGCTTGCACAAGACCAGAAGTTTTGTGTTAGTTCCTGCTAAGAATTATTCTGTTTGTGAGGTTGATGTACTACAGAAATGTCCTGTTTGCGGACATTTTGTCGTGCAACTTACAAGAGTAGATAAGGGAAATAATATTTCTTCAATTCGCTTAACAAATGCGAAGGCAAGAAAATTTTTTCAAAAATTAAAATCAAAAATTTTGTACGAAGAAAAAGTTTTTGATTATTCAAAAGTTAAATCGACTTTTTATTTGAATTACAACGAATTTGGAGTAAAAAAGCGATGTTATTCTAATTTGAGAAACTTAAAACTCGGAAAATTTTAATTTTTATTCACCTCCTATTTATTATTGTTTGGACTATTTTAGATTATCGGTAATCTATGAGGGGATTTCTTCATTTCAACTTTGTCGCAAAGTAATTCCCCTCTATTTTCTTTATAACGGAAATATTTTTAATAAATGTGAAGGAAACTTAATGTAAGATAAAAAATGAAATTTTACGAGCAGAGGTTATGAAATGAGATTGTCCCCGAAAAGGCATGCAATACTGACTATGGTTGCACAGGGTTACACGGATAAAGAAATAGCTTGTCGTTTAAAAGTTTCTACGAGGACTGTTCAAACTCACATTGCGGGAATTATTGCAACCCTGAATGCAAGGAACAGGACAAATGCCGTAGTTATATATTTATATTCAAATCCGAAATGGAAAATTATATGAGGTTAAAATGGTTAAAAGAATTGTATTTCACTGGAGTGCCGGCAGGCATTACCCGACAGAATTTGAGAAAAAGTTTTATCATTTTTTGATTGATGCGGAAGGTAATGTTTATAACGGATATTTCAAACCGGAAGATAATAACTTGTGTGTTTCAGGGAAATATGCCGCACATACGGGTGGTGGAAACACCGGTTCTATCGGTATTTGTTACTGTGGAATGTACGGTTACAAGTCCCCGAAATTTTGTGGAGATTTTCCGATAACGTCCGTGCAATTTGAAGCAGGTTTGGCATTTTGTGCAAAATTATGTAAAAAATACAACATAAACGTGTCTGAAAATACTGTATTTACGCATTACGAATTTGGTCAAAAAAATCCTAAGACTTCAAGTTTTGGCAAAATTGATATAACTTATATCCCTTCCTATTCGTGGGTTGGCAAAAATGAGGTCGGTGGTTTTATTCGTTCAAAAGTTCGTTGGTATTTAGCAAAGAAATAAAAGAGGTATTTTATGGAAGTAAATTATTTTGATTTGTCGGGTGGTATAAATCAGGCGACTACAAAATCTGAAATGGGGTTAAATCCTAAAAAGGTTTATTGGTCTGATTCTAAAAATGTGGAAATTTTTGCAAATAAAGGAATTAAAAAACAAAAAGGTAACGCAATAATATTAAATCTTCCTGAACAAGAAAAAATAATCGGTATGACAGAATTGGAGTCCGATAGCAAATTTAAACTTGTAATTGTTACTAAAAGCGGAAAAATCTATATTTATTCTGAGATTGACGGCAGTTTGAATTTATTATCAAAAACTCTCACGGGAACAAAAGTTATTTTTGCTCAATTTTTGCGAGGAATGCTTGTTGCAACGAACAAAGATTCTCTTTTTTATATCAAAGATAATTCAAATTATGACATTGTCGAATGCGAACTAAAGAACAAATCGGGAGAAGTTTTATATCCGGATTGTTTAACGATTTACAAGGGTAGAGTTTGGTGCAGCAAGGAGTCAACGATTTATTATTCGGCATTAGGTTCATATACGGATTTTACGACAAAAGATGATGCCGGATATATCAGTGACTTCCATACTGATACTTCTGATATTATAACGATGCACACCTATAAGGATTATCTTGCGATTTATAAAAAAGACCGTGTTTATCTTTTGTCGGGAACTTCCCCTGCTGATTTTTCAGTTGCGTTATTTGCTGATAAAGGAACTTTTGCTTTGCATTCGATAGTTAATGTGGATAATAAGCAATTTTTCTTGAGTAACGGAATTTTTGCTCTTGAACAGGTTGGGGAATTAAACCAAATCAGGTTAGGGTCTGAAATTTCCGAAAATATTAAAGACGAATTTACAAAATTCGATACCGCAAGAATAGCGGAAACACAAGTTGTTCATTATCCCGACAAAAATCAAATATGGTTTTTGTTTCCGTATTTGGATGATGATTATTATCATACGATTTGGATTTATGATTACGTTAATCACGCTTGGTATAAACGAATCGTTCCTCAGGATTTAACAAAAATTACCCTGTTTCATTCAAAACTTATCAGTGCGGATTCTGTCGGGAATATTTATCAAGAAGATTACGGAACGACTTTCAACGGAAAAGGTATAGATTTTATGTGGAAATCACCGTTTTTCTCGCTGGGAAATGTTTTGAAGCGAAAAACCGTTGAAGATTTTTATTTTTTACTTGATGACAAATTTGATAACAGGTTCAATTTTTCTGTTTATAAAGATTTTGATAGCGAGTATAAAGAATTTTCGGAATTTATTTATTCAAAACAAGTCAAATATTTTCTTTGGGCTGATGAAAATTCGCCTGAAACTCCTACTTATTGTTGGAATGACGGTGAAAGGGACACTCCAGTATGGGCAATCAGTTCAAATTCTATGGAGCGTGCGGAAATTACCGACAGTAATTATTCCGTTCAAATCTGCGTGGAAGGCGAAGACCTTGCGGATAATTGTGCGATTATCGGTTTGCAATTCAAAGAAATATATTCTGAGGATTAAAAATTCACCACTCAAATATAACAGTCAGTACAAAACACGAAAGGAAAAACAAAATGGCAGAAACAACTCAATCAACAACTTCAAACTCTTCTTATTCAGCATTTATTCCTGAATTATGGAGCCAAAAATTAAACAACATGTTAGAGAAAAACTGTGTAATGCTACAATGCGTGAACAGAAATTGGGAAGGCGAAATCAAAAATCAGGGCGATACGGTAAAAATCATCACTCCTGCAAAGGTGTCGGTATCAACTTTGACGGATGATAATATCTCATATTCTTCCCTTGCTCCGACTTCTATGGATTTGAAAATTGACCAAAAGAAATTCTTTGCTTTCAAAATTGATGATGTTTCAGCGGTACAAAGTAACACTGATATTATGGAAGCACATTTAAGTAATGCGAAAAAAGCGATTGAAGAAGTGCAAGATTCATATTTGCTCGGTTTACACACTGATGTTCCGACCGCAAATATTGTGGGTTCTGAAGAAAGTCCGATTACTTTGTCAAAAACCACAATTTATGAAAACTTTGTAAATCTTGCGTTAGCCTTGAAAAACTCCGATGCGGTACATTCCGGTGTAAGACCTTGGGTGGTAATCAATCCTACTATTGAGTCTTATTTGTTGCAAAGTTCTGAATTTATTTCTGCATACAACGTGGCTGATGAAACCTTGCGAGAAGGTTCAATCGGCAGAATTGCAGGCATGGACGTATTAGTTAGTACAAATTTAACCGATGTGGATAGCAAATATTATGTACTTGCAGGTACAAACGAAGCCATTACCTTTGCTTCTCAACTTTCTAAAATCGAAAGTTTGAGAGATAAAGACAGTTTCTCTGATTTGGTCAGAGGTTTGTATTTGTACGGAGCAAAAACCGTTCAGCCGAAAGCTTTGGCTAAAATGGTTGTCGCTGCATAACTATCGGGAGAGAAAAATGTTTTTTAAGAATATAAAATGTCAGGTTAAAGAAATTGCAAAAAATGCGGTATTTTTAGCGGAAAAAGAACTCGGAAACGGCAAAGGTAAAGAGAAAAAAGAACTTGCCATAAAATATGTGGTTAATAATCTTCCGTTTTCGGAGTTTGTAAAACCTTTTGTGGCAATGTTATTGTCAAAGTTTATTGATGATGTCATTGAGGTTTCCGTTACTTATATGCAATCTATGCAAGAGTCAAAGGGAGAAAATTATAATGATAAATCAACAACCTAATAACAATATTTCATCACTTGCCTTGAGTTCACAGAACGCTTTACAAGGTTACAACGATGTTTTCTACCAACTGGAGCAGGCAATAGGGGCAGATGCCCAAAATGTAAATTTACTTATGCAAAAAGGGATTATAACACAACAGCAAGGACAATATCTGTTATCTCAATTAACCAACAAAGCTCAGCAAATTAACATGTATAAGAATTTACAAAATCAACACCAAAAACAAGTTGCCGCTGCTCCTGTTCAAAGTCTTCAAACTTCTCAAAAACCCGAAAATCCTATGGAGATGTTTGACAAAGAACGTCCGGGATTTTTTGAGGAAGAAGGCAGAGGAGATGTTAGAGATTACCTTAAAGGGTGCGAAATGGACAAAGATGAAATTCTGCGAATTGCCTCTTTGGTGGAAGGGTTAGAAAATTCCGCCGTTGAGAAATATTTGAAGAAATCTGCTCACGACAAATCATTGAATGACGAGAACGAACTTGCTAAGAGTAAACTTACGGCCTATGCCCAAAATTCTTCTGCAAACAGCAAGAACAACAGGATTTTTACTCGTGAGGAGATAGGCAAGATGAGTGGTGAAGAATTTGCAAAGAATGAAAAAATAATCATGGATCAGGTTAAGCAAGGATTGATTAAATAATACAAAACTTTGCAGGTTCTGAGTAAGGTCTGGGCAGAAGTTTTCTGCTCAGGCTTTTTAAAAAGAAAAGGAGAAGAAATGAATTTTTTAGAAATAATTAATAAATGTTTGTCCGAATTAAACAGTCGGCAAGTTAATGATTTCTCGGAATTAACCAAAAATGAGCATAAACGATTATTGTCGGCGGTTAATTTGGTAAATAAAGAGCTTTGCAATATCGAAAATTGGAATTTTCTGTTGAAACGAACCACTGTGCAATTACCTTCAAATACAACGGAAATCGAAAATCCCGTGAACGGTAAGATTTTGCATATTTTTATAGACGGTGGTGAATATTTGTTTACCGAGAATTTGCTACCGTTTCTGGAAGGCAGGCATACCGAAATTAAACGTTATTCAATCTTGGGGAATGCGTTGCTTTTTCCGAAGTTTGAGGAAGAGAAAACCTTAGATATAGTTTATTATTCGGCAAATTGTGCGGTAGATTTTGAGCAAAACGAAAAAGAAAATCTCGAAAAAACTGACGATAAATCGCTTATTCCCATGCCGTTTGCGGAACAATTATTGGTTTACGGGGCATGTTTGAGAGTAAAAGCAAATCCGCAGTATTTCAAATTTTCATATTGGCTCAGTATGTATAAAGAGGCTTTGCTAAACCTGAAATCAAAGGCATTACTTACTGTTCAGGGTACACCGACAATAAATCTTTCAAGGAATTAAAAAGGGCAAAAAAAACAGGAAGTCCTTTTCATTTCCCCCTGTTAAGATTTACACTAGCCGAAATATAAATAGCATGTATATTATACAAATTTTTTAGTAAAAATACAAATTATGATAAGAAATGTAACAGAATGGAACAACTTACACAACAACAAAAACGCTTTGTGAACGAATATATACGAACTCTTGACGGTGAAGTCGCAGCGAAAAATGCGGGATACAAGGCTAAAAATCTCAAAAGTTTTGCTCAAGAATTGCTTACTCGTCCTTATATCGTTAAGGAAATAAATACTCAACTTCGCACTCAGATTTCTGCGTTGAATGTTCAACGTGGCTATGTGGTCAAAAAACTTCTTCAAATTGCCGAATTTTCACTTGAGGAAGAAGATATTTTGGATAAAGACGGTAATTATACCGGCAAACGCAAATTGAGAGATTCTTCCGCAGGTTTGAAGGCACTTGACGGTTTGTGCAAATATTTAGGCTTTTCAAGCTCAACTCCGGAAAATGAAGGCGGGCATGAGTTCAAAATTATTACAATCGCAAATTTAGATGATGAAAAAATTTAAGGAAAATTTTATGAAAACAAATAATGAAATCGAAAAAATATTATTAAATGACGAGAAGTATGAGAAACTCATCAGTTCAAAAATTGAAAAAGATTTTGAAAACGTATTGAATGAAAAAACTTCTCAAAAACCTGAAATTATAACAGAAATTTCGGAAGTTCCGCAAGGATTATTATTTTCAAAAAGTTCAACTTTTGAAGTTATAAATAAGACAAATAAAACGAAATCTTTTATCAACGGATTGCAGGCTGAAGGCTTTTTGGGTGCGAACGATTTTGAACGTTCAAAATTATTAAAAGGCGAAACCAACGCTTTTGTCCGAGATAATATTTTTGTTAAATTTGTTAAATGTAAGATTAAGTAATTATGTGTAAATTTATAAGAATAAAATCTTACAAAGCCTTACAAAACAATGAAAAATATTCAAAATATATTGAAAAAATAAATGAACTTTATCAAAAATATTCCCAATTTTTGTTTGATGATTTCTTTGTAACTTTTTCAAACGAAAGTGAAAATTTCATCACGATTTTGGTCCCGTATTTTTGGATAATTACGGATAGAAATGATAATTTTGCGGGATTTGTTTTTCTTGACGATTTTGTTGGAAACGGAAACAAATTTTTTAGTGCGGAAGTTTCTGTTTGTTTTGAGAAAAAATATTGGGGCAGTTTTGTCAGATATTGTTCAAAAATTTTTTTCAAAATGTGTTTTGACGTTTTCGGTTTTTACAAAATTAAGGCTCAATTTTATCCGCAAAACAGATTTGCTCAAAGGCTCATCACGGATTGCGGATTTGAATATGAAGTTACCTTGCCGAAAGAAACCTTGAGGCAGGGACAAATACAGAATATTGTTGTTTGTTCGCTATATCGAAAATATTACTACAACTAATGAGGTATTTTATGAAACAAGAAAATTTTAAATTAAACGAAGCATATTTACTCGGACTTGTTGCTCAAAAATATGATACTTTTGAGGAATCCAGAAGTTCTCAATTATCAGATAACAGGCTAATTAAATATGCGATTTATAATTCAACTATTCCAAAAGTCAACGCTTGGGATTGCAAGGTTCAACTTCCTGATATCTATGAACTTGCTCAAACATTGAAATCTCATATCGTTCAAAATTTATATTCTCATCCTGACGGAATGTTTGATGTTGAGGGAACGGATATTTCTACTCAAAAATACGCAAACAGGCAAAAAGCAATGCTTGTTAATACTTTTGAAGGTATGAAAATTGAAAATGTAATGGAACAAATTATTGATTCTGTTGTGGAAACCGGTGAAGCAACTTTGTTTGTCGGTTGGGAAACTAAGGTTAAAAAAGTTCGCAGACGACTTACTGCAAAAGAACAGGAATTCGCAAATTTTGAAGAGAATTTTATTGTTGAGGACAAAGTTATTTATGACAACGCAAAGGTTAAGTTCATAAATTATGAAGACTTTGTCTTTGACAATTCGACTAATGATTGGGATTCGTGTGCAAAGATTTATCGAACTTATTTGACGATAGATGAACTTGTAACAAATCTTGCAAACAATTTATTAACACAAGAAAAAACAGAGCTGTTGAAAGGAGTGGTGGCAAAAAGAAGTCGAAAAGATTTGAAATCTTCCGAATATAATAACAAATTGGAAATTTTGGAATATTGGGGGGATATAGAGTTGCCGAACGGCGAAATTTTAAAAAATAAACTTCTTGTTGTTGCGGGACGTAGCGTGGTTATCAGATTTGAGGATAATCCGTTTATTACAAATCCTTTTATTCACGCAAATATTATCGAATGTCCGACAACGGGTCGAGGAATTTCTCCGTTGCGAGTTGCTTTGATTTTGAATAATATTTCTTCAACAATTTTGAATAAGCAACTTGATGCTTTGGCGTTGATGATGAACCCGCCTTATCTTGCTCCAAAAGGCTGTTTTAGAGGGGAGCAGGTTATCAAACCGGGCAAAATTATCGAATATGATTCTTCACTTATGACAACTCCGCCTATGGCAATATCTTTTGATAAGGCTATGCAGGGTTGGGAATTTTTGAATTATTTTAAATCGACACTTGAAAGTGCTACGGGTATTTTCAAAAATATGTCAGGAAATATCCAAACTTCTGAACGCACGGCAACAGAAATTAATTATTCTGTAAATGGGCAAGAAGCACGTTTGAATATGATTTTGGAAGCAATCAATCGTAAAATAATTGTTCCAATGGTTGAAAAGACCGCAGAAATTATTTCTAATTTCAAACTCGGTAATGAAGTTATTTTAATTAAAGAAAAAGGGTCTGAACAATTTATTGAAATTGATGATAAAATCAGAAATTCTAATTATGTTTACCGATACGGTGACAGAAAAGTCTCATTTGAGCGAAAATCTAAACTAAAGGAATTGTTCAATGTTATTCAATCGTTTGCCAAAATTGATGTTGTTGCAAAACAAATAAACTGGCTGGAATGTTTTAAATTTGTCATTGAACAGTATGGTGTTGAGAACGCTAATAATTTTTTGACGTCTGATATTCAGGAAGAGCAAGAAAGTGTAGAAGGTTAGTAAAATTATGAAATATAAATTACTGGAAGCACAACGAAAATTTTTAGAAATTCCGCACGACTATTCTCTTGATGTTGCGGTATATTTAGGCGGGTACGGTTCCGGTAAAACTTTTGCCGGAGCCTTGCTCGGTATTCTGCTTGCCTTGAAATTTCCCGGTATTGTCGGACTTGTTGGGGCTCAAACTTATACACTTGTTCGAGATACAACGTTAAAAACTTATTTTGAACACCTTGAAAGTATGGGATTTGTGGAAAAACAAGATTTTACTTGGATTAGTGCCGAACAGAAATTGGTGTTTTTTAACGGTTCGGAAATTTTGTTCAGGCATTTTGATGAACCTCATAAATTAAAATCCTTAAATCTCGGGTTTGTTGAAATTGAAGAAATGTCTGATATTCCGTTTGAAACTTTCAAGGTTTTACTTGCAAGAATGAGGCAAAAGGTAAAGTCGAATTGGAAGAATTTTACTTATCGAATTTTCGGACATACAAATCCCGAAATGCAAAAAGGGTGGTTGTATAAGACTTTTTGCGAATGTCCGCCGTTGAATTACCGTTTGATTTCTGCTCCGACAACTCAAAATATTTACCTGCCTGACGGTTTTTGTGAGGAGTTGAAACATTTGTATGACAAAAGTTATTACGAAATGTTTGTGTTGGGCAAAACTGGCGATTATAATTCTAATTTGGTAGTTAAAGATTTTACGGATGAAAATGTTAAAGAAATAAAATACCAACCTGATATGGATTTGTACATAAGTTGTGATTTTAACGTTGACCCGATGGCTTGGGTTTTGGCACACAGAACTGAAGACAAAGTTTTTTATTTTGATGAACTTGTGCTGGAAAATACCACAACCGCTAAAACTTGTGAAGAATTTTACAGAAAATATCCGCATCACAAAGGAAAAATCATTGTAAATGGTGATGCTTCCGGTGATAACAGAAGTTGTACGAGTGAATACACAAATTATGTAATTATTAAAAAGAAATTACAATCTTTTGGCTATGAGGTTGAAATTAAAATAAAAGGTTTTAATCCGCCGATAAAAAACAGAATTGCCGCATTTAATGCAAAGGTTCGTAATGCAAACGGTGATATAGGTTTGTATATTTCACCAAAATGTGAAAAACTTTTGTATAATATTTACAATTTGCGTTATCAGGAAGGCTCTTCACGAATAGATGTTCCGACTTATACGCAAATAAAGCAAATGAAGGAATTGAAATTCCTTTCGCATCCGTTTGATGCGGCGTCTTATTTGGTGGATTTTTATTGGCCGATAGTTTTGTAAAAAGAGGTTTTTTATGGAGAAATTTTTGTATTATGCCCCGATTCTTGTCGTTGTTTTGATTTTTTTGATAAATGAAAGAATTGTCGTAACCCCTGAACAACTTGAGAAAAAACACCGAGAAATTTTGCGGGAAATAGAAAAACGATTTACGACAATTAACAGTTTTGACGGGCTAAAATCACAATTTACGGATATGAAAGATAAAATTGATAAAATCTATGATTGTCTGATTTTGAAATAATTGTAAGATTATAACAAAACTTGGGTAGCGAGTATTAATTTGTGGCTGTTCGGCTTGCTTTGATTGTCGCAGAAAACGTAGTTAAGCACGACTTTCAAGGCTTGCCCTTTGATAAACCAGTTTAGCCCGATTGTATATTCACGTTGTAAATCATTAGAAATATGCCTGTTCGGGTCAAATTGGTCTATTCTACCGATTAGCTGTATATGTGGCGTTATTTTCCAACCTAAAGTATATGCAAAACCGCATGCTTCGTTTGAGCTGATGCCTTTTGAACCGTTGTAACCGTTAGCGATTGCGGTTTCAAAATTTGTCCATAATTTTTTGTAGTTATATCCGACATAACCGCTTAAAATTGAGTAGTCAATTCTGTTGTGTCCGCCGTTAAAACCTCCGCCTACTACGAGTTTTCCGTATTTCTTGCTTTTATTGCCGAAAGGTTTTACGTTCACCCAGCCGTTAAATTCTGTTCCTGGAAATCCTCTTGTTATATATCGTCCTGCACTGCCTACGGCAAGGTTGTAGTCTAAATATTGGTATTTACCGATAAGTTTTACGGATAAAGAACGGGAATTTCCGAAATATTGTGCGATTTGAGAACGAGCAACAAACGGCAAAATGTACGAGGTTGTACCTCCTTCAATACCAGTTTGAACTCTTGAATAGCCTGCAACGATTTGGTGGTTTGGAATTGTTGTGTTTACCAAATACGCATCGGAAACGAAATTGTCAACGTAACTTAAACCTTCTTGAGGGATTGGTTTGAAGGACAATTTGAATTTGTAATCTTTGTTTTTAAACGAACCAAACATACCGAATTGTGTGGTCAAATTTTCGTAATTTGTTGAATGGTTAAGTTTCCATAACGAATTTATACCGCCTCGATATGCGCCGAAAAGTTGGACTTTTTCAAGCGGACCTTTTTCAAATTTAAAGGTTAAATCGTCTTGCAAAAGATAACTAGGAATGTCCGTTCGCACAATTTTACTGTGAAAAACCTCGAGGGCAAGCGGATTTTCCCGTTTTTGATTTCCCGCACCTTCAAAGTTTTTAAATAATTCAAAATCAAGTTCTGTGTTGTCAGATGCTTCATCTTTTTCAGACAAATTACTGCCGCCGTCATCTTCTAACAGTTCGTTAAGAATCGGGTGAAGGTGGCTGTTTTCTTGCTCAACAGAAGTTTGTGGGGCTGTCAAATCTAAAACTACTTCGTTATTTTGAGCCTCTTGTAACAATTCGTCTGCCAAGTAGTTATTGTTGATTTCGGTGGCTGTGGCAGAATTTAGCGTTAGCAGGAGTGTTATAAAAATGTATTTCAGGTAACGTTTCATTTGTGTAACGATTATAACACATTTTTTAGGTTTTGAAAATTTTTGTAGTATATTCTTATTATGACAATTAGAACAGGCAAAGACAAACAAGTTAAAGTAAAAGCCCCGATTGTAGAAGCCTTGAAACAAGCATATAACAATCCGACTTATCAGTTCCATATTCCGGGACATACCAAAGGTTTGGGAACTCTTCCGGATTTTAGAAAATTAGTTGGTAAAAAAGCGTTAATGGTGGATACGACAGACGAGTTTGATAATTTGGGAACGCTTACTCCTGCGACAGGTCCGATTAAAGAGGCGGAAGAGTTGGCGGCACTTGCTTTTAGTGCTAAAAAAACCTTCTTTTTGATAAACGGTTCAACTATCGGAAATCTTGCTGTTGCAATGGGTTTGACTAAAAAAGGGCAGAAAGTAATTGTAAACAGAAATTGCCATCGTTCTATATTGACAGGTTTGATAATATCAGGAGCAGAACCGTTATGGATTATCCCCGAAAAACTTACAGATTGGGGTTTGTGGGGAAATGTTGATGCCAGAGAAGTTGAACGACTTTTGAGCGAAAATGACGATGTTTCGGCAGTTTGGATTACTAACCCTACTTATGAGGGAGTTGTTTCGGATATTGAAGCAATTGCAAAGGTTTGTAAAAAGTATGATGTACCGTTGATTGTTGACGAGGCTCACGGGTGCTTGTGGAATTTCAACGATAAATTGCCGACAACTTCTTTGAAATTGGGAGCAGATATTGTCGTGCATTCACTGCATAAAACGGGCGGTAGCATGAGTCAATCTTCAATGCTGCATATCGGTAAGGATTCAAAGATTAATGTTGATGACGTTGAAAGAGCATTGATGTTGTTGCACACCACAAGCCCGTCTTTGATGTTGTTGGGTTCGTTAGATGCAGCAAGAGCAAATTTGCAAACACAACGTGGGCAAAAGCAACTGTCTAAAGCGATTGCAAATGCGAAATATTTGCGTTCCGAGATTGATAAAATGCAAAATATTCACCAGTTGAAATCTGGTTTTGGATATAAAACAGATGTAACAAAAGTGTTTATCAAGGCTGACGGTTTGTCGGGCAAACGATTGGAATCAATTTTGGAAATTGATTTTGGTATTGAGGTTGAAAGTGCATCAGATATCGGAATTTTGATTTTGTGTAATATCGGAAATAAACGTTCTGATTTTGAGTATTTGGTAGATTGTCTGAAACGTATTGATACTCACAATTATAAAGATATTTACTATTTGGAAAATAAAAAACACATGCCAATGCTTACGCCTGATATAAAAATCAGTTTGCGTGATGCGTATTTTTCCGAAAAAGAAATTATCCCAAAAGCAGAGGCTGTCGGCAGAATTTCGGGGGAAGTTGTGGCGGAATGCCCGCCCGGAATTACGATTTTACTTCCGGGAGAATTGATAACCGAAGCACATTTGCCATACTTGACCGATTATCAGGTTATTGAAGTCTTGAAACAATAAGGGCGGAATTATTTTTATTATCAGGCGGTGCCGTGATCAATGTTTGGCTTGGCATTAGGTGTCCAATGTTATTGATGTCGAGGTGGGGTAAATTAAATAATCAGATTCTGAATAACTTGAAAATATTATATTCACTAACGTTCATATATATTTTCT
>OIYG01000122.1_pt1 | contig 86118 bp, 91 predicted proteins | sample 1587861 | NCBI WGS metagenome assembly OIYG01 (sample SAMN03283272) | human gut metagenome | biome: human-associated habitat; material: feces | host: Homo sapiens | place: Peru | collected 2012 | reverse complement strand
ATGTAAACTCGTTTTCATAGTGCAATAAATTTCTTTTTTCACTATTTATTATACATATTTTTATAAAAAAATAAAGGTATAAATTGCATTATACCCTTAAATATCAATAATTTAATACAAATTGCATTTAACTATTTAACTAACCTTTGAAGAAAAATAAGTATTATCCATTTTCATAAAAAATAATTAATGTTATAATTTGTATGAAGGTGATAAGATGAAGAAAAAAATAGAAAAAGTTAAATGGTATGATAGTGGAGATATGATTACTAATTTAATTCTTTTAACAATACTTTTAATAATTGTTGTTAGTCAATCATTTGCGATTAATGGTGAAAGTTCTTTAGCATTATTTAGTAGTGTTATAAATCATAATACTATTTATTTATTAGTATTTGTATATTTTTTATGTTTGAAGTTTAAATTTGGTAAGAAGTATTTTGATTATATGAATTTAATTCTTGTATTTATATATTTTATTTCTACTTTTACTTCATTTTTAACAATAATTCAGTCATTTTCTTTAAGTACTGTTCTTAATTTTATTGTTAATTTTGTTATAGTAGTTTATTTAATTCATACTATGTTTAGAGATACTAGTTATTGGAAGGAATATAAGATTGGTAATTCACCATTTAATGAACTTAGTAATGATTGGTATTTCTATAGTGTTTTAGTGCTTGGTGTATTTAGTTTATGTGTTAGCTTGATATCTACTGTTGAAGTTAGTGGAGTAGTATTGTCTTTACTTGATTTTATATATGTATGTTTATTTGGAAGATATATTTATTTATATAGAGAATATTTAGATAAGAAGAAGATTAACTTTAATAATAAAGGTACTTTTGATGATATTAAGAACGAAATAAAGACTAATTTTGAAGAATTTAGTGAAAAGATAAATAATGAAGTAGAAGATATTAAGTCTGATAAGACTATTAAAGAGGTTACGGAAAAGATTCAAGAAGTGTCTTCTGATGTTAAAGATAAGATTAATGATTTTGTAGAAGAAAATGAACTTGATAAGAAGATAGTTGATTTAGGAGATAAAGTTGTTGATAAGACTGTTAAAACAATAGATAAGGTTAATGAAACTATTAATGATAATGATAAAAAAGTTAAGAAAAATAATAAGAAGAAAAAGAAAAGATCAACTAGTAATAATATTTCTATAAAAAAAGGAGATGAAAAGTAATGGATTTATTTGATGAGATTAGTAAAACTAAACAGGAAATTCCTAAAGTAAAAACAATTAAGAATGAAGTTGTTAAATATAAACTTAATTTTTATCAGATATTTGCGATTGGTTTATTTGTAGTATTTTTCTTTTTGGGAATAGTATTTGGAAATTTATTTTCTACTTGTGATGCTGCATCATATTATTATTTTTCAAATACTTGTGTGAATAAATTTAATTTTTCTTTAATGATTGCAATATGGTTTGTTAGTTTACTTGTTTCTATTGTTATTTTTTCAGTAGGGCATATTATCGCAATACTTGGAGATATAAATAAAAAACTTAGTAAAAAATAATGTATAATTCTTGCAATTTGGTATAAAACATGGTAATTTGTATATGTAAGCATAACAATTGCTTAATAAAATATAGGGAGGTATATATATTATGAAAAAAGTTGAATTAGTAGAAGCAGTAGCAACTTCAACTGGATTAACTAAAGCTGATTCTACAAGAGCTATAGATGCTACTTTAGCAGCTATTACTGAGGCATTAGTTAAGGGAGATAAGGTTCCTCTAGTTGGTTTCGGAACATTCGCTGTTTCTGAAAGAGCTGCTCGTGAAGGACGTAATCCAAGAACTGGAGAAACTGTTACTATCGCTGCTAGAAAAGCTGTTACTTTTAAGGCAGGTACTGCATTAAAAGATGCTGTAAACTAGTTTTATTGTAATGTAAAGTAAGAACCTATTAGGGTTCTTTTTGTTTGTTATATGATATAATGTTTTTAGGTGGTGATTTAATGTTGGATGTAGCTTTAAAGTTACTTAAAGAAATTAATGAACATGATTATGAAGCATACATTATTGGTGGTTTTGTTAGGGATTATCTACTTGGCATTGAATCTAATGATATAGATATTACAACTAATGCTACACCTAAACAAATTAGAGAGATTTTTACTGATAGCTGTTTACCTAATGAAGATTATGGTTCTGTTATTGTTATGAAAAAAAATATTAGATTTGAAATTACTACTTTTAGAAAAGATATCGGTTCTGTTGATAATAGAAAACCTGTTGAAGTTAAATATGTTGATGATTTACAAACTGATTTGTTAAGAAGAGATTTTTTAATAAATACTATTTGTATGGATGAGAATGAAAATATAATAGATTATCTAAATGGTAGGGATGATATAAATAATAGAATAATTAGGACTGTTGGGGATGCAGATAAGAGTTTTAATGAGGATGCTTTAAGAATGTTAAGAGCAATAAGATTTGCTGCTATTCTTGATTTTGAATTAAGTGATGATGTGAAGAATTCAATAAGAAAAAATAAGCATTTAATTAAGAATTTGAGTTATTATAGAAAAAAGAGTGAATTGGATAAAATTTTTACTAGTTGTAATGTGAAAAAGGGAGTTTCTTTATTACTTGAATTTGGTCTTGAAGAAGAGCTTGAACTAGCAAATTTAGATAAAGTTATTGAGTCAAATTCATCTAGTTTAATTGGTATATGGAGCTTATTAGATTTTAGTGATAAATATCCATTTAATAAGAATGAAATGGACTTAATTAAAGATATAAGAAATGTTTTACCACTTAATAATTTAGATCCTATGACGTTATATAAATATGGATTATATGTAAATAGTGTTGCTGGTGAAATTAAGGGTATGGATATAAAAAATATTACAGAGTCTTATGCTAAACTTCTTATTAAGAGAAGACAAGATATTAATATTGATTCAGATGATATTATGCAAGTTCTTCATAAAGGACCTGATAAATATTTATCTGATATATATGAGAGTGTTGAAAGAGAAATTCTTTATAGAAGATTAAAAAACGACAAAGATTCTATAATAGAATATATATCATTAAATTATAGTTAAAAAGAGGTGGCTATGAAAAGATTTTTAAAAGTACTTTTATTTATATTTGTCTTTTTTTGTGTGGCTAATGTTAATGCTCAAAGTTATGATGTTGGTACTTTGATACCTGTTAATAATAGTGCTACTGTTGAGACAGATACTTTTACTTATAATGATATTAATTTCAATAATTATGATAATTCTGGTTATAGATTAATATCTTTTCAATCTATTACTCGTAAAAGTAGTGGGAATTCTCCAATTCCTATTAGTATAAATGTATTATTATTTGATTCTAATGAAAAAAATATTGGTTATGTTACTTATTGTTCTGAGAAAGATTATGATGGAGATTATTCTGGATATACTATAAAATCTTCACAGAGTAGTCCATTTACGATTAAACTTGTTAAGAAATATTTTGTTAATAAGGATGATACTTTAAAAAGTCAATATACTTTTAATGATATTGCTTATTATAGTGTTTTAGATGATAATCATTTTTGTAAAGTAGGTGGATATGATAAGTATAAATGGCTTACTTTAGAACAAATTAATAACGGAGAACTTAGTAATGCTAAGACTAAAAAAACGTTTAATTTTAGCGATATTGTTCCATCTATTAGTGGTGGTGTATTAGTTATTGTTATTAGTTTATTAATTGTTTTTATTGCGTTGTTTATATTTGGTTCTATTCTTAATGCTTTATATAAGAGGATGTACGCTGAAAAGACAGCTCTTGCATATATACCAATTGCTAATAGTTATGTATGTGTAAAATTAGCTTTTGGTAAGATAGTTTCTCTTGTCTATATTATTTTATTTTTTGTATCAATACCTTTATCATTTGTTGGTATTGGAATGATTTTTTCTTCATTATTAGGTATATTTTGTTCTATAGCATTTATTGTAGTTATTATTAAATTGATAACTAAGAAATATGATTTATTTTATTTTGAACCTAGTGTAAAAAGTAATATTAATCAAGTTAGTAACTATAATTCTGATGTTTCAACTAATAGTGCTTATTTAAATAGGGATGAGAGTTTACTTAATAATGGTAATTCTATGAGTTTGGATAGTGATTCTAATTCTAATTTTAATTCTAATTCTAATAGTTTTAATAATATTAGTGCAGGAAGTAGTAGTATGAATAATGAATTTAATTTTAATAATAGTAATTTAAATAATACTAATAATGTAAATAATAGTTTTAATTCAAATTCTTTTAATGAGTTTAATAGTAATAATTTTAATACAACTAATAATGCTGCTAATACTAATAATTCTAATAATAGTCTTGATGCTTTGTATGATAGTATTAATGATGATAATGAGTCTGATAGTGATATGTTTAATATGAATAGTAATGTTAATAATAGTCAAAGTAATCAAAATAGTTTATATAATAATGAAATGGATAATAGTTTTTTTAATAATCAGAATAATGATTCAAATGATAGTGATGGTGGATCTGACTTATCTAATATGTTTAGATAAGTTTTTTTCTAAATATATTAAAAATATGTTATTATAAGAGAGTTAATGGAGATGATAATATGAATAAAAGTCTTTGTAAAGTTTTTAGTGAGGGAAATATTTCTATACCTATATATTTTATTAAGAATTATAAGAAATTTAATTTGGGATTAGATGAGTTTTTATTTCTTATGTATTTATATAATTTAGGTGATAATGTTTTATTTAATCCGGGTGAATTTAGTGATAAATTGAATGTTGATTTGACTGAGATTATGAATTATGTTGGTAGTCTTACTGATAAGGGACTAATTAGAGTAGAGGTTATTAAGAATGATAAGGGATATATGGAAGAGATGATTATTCTTGATGATTTCTATAATAAGCTTTCTTTAGTTATTATGGATGATGTTAATGAGAGTAAGAGTGATTCTAGTAAAAGTGATGTATTTGAGATTATTGAGAAGGAATTTGGTAGAACTTTAAGTCCTATTGAAATAGAGATTATTAGAACTTGGCTTGATAATAATTTTAGTGAAGATTTAATTAAAGAGGCTCTTAAGGAAGCTACATTTAATGGTGTTTCTAATTTGAGGTATATTGATAAGATTTTATATGAATGGGCTAAGAGTGGTATAAATACAGTTGAAGCAGTTGAGGAGAAGAGAAAGAAGAGAAAGGCTAGTACTAAGAGTATTGATAAGGATAGTGATATTGATTTAGATACTATTGAATGGAATTGGTTTGATGAAGATGAATAATATTGAAGTAATTGGTAAATATTTAGATGAAGTATTTCCTAATCCTAAGCCTGAACTTATTTTTCATACTGATTATGAATTATTGATTGCAGTTATGCTTAGTGCACAAACTACTGATAAGAGGGTTAATATGGTTACTAAGGTTTTATTTAGTAAGTATAATGGGCTTGAGGAATTAATGGAAGCTAATATTAATGATTTGGAGGATATAATACATCCTCTTGGTTCTTTCAGAAAGAAAGCTCAGTATACTAAGGATATTGCGTCTATTTTGGTTAATAATTATAATGGTGTAGTGCCAAGAGATAAAGATATTCTTGTTACTTTACCTGGTATTGGTAGAAAGACTGCTAATGTGTTTTTAAGCGAGTTTTATAATGAACCTGAGATTGCTGTTGATACTCATGTGGAAAGAGTTTCTAAGAGGCTTAAATTGGCATATTTAAGTGATGATGTATTAAAGGTTGAGTTGAAATTACAAAGAAAGTTTCCAAAGAGTGAATGGAGTAAAAGACATTTACAATTAGTTCTTTTTGGAAGGTATAAGTGTAAGGCAATAAAACCTGATTGTAGTGATTGCAAGTTAAAAGATATATGTAGAGATTATAAAAAGATAAATAAAAAAAAGATTTAGAATTTTCTAAATCTTTTTTGCTTTATGTTGTTGGGTTAGGTGAAACTGATGGAGTTGGTTCTTCTGGCTCTGTTGATGGTTCATCTGTTGGACTAGGAGATGGCGTTATTTCTTTTAATGTTGTCGTTGCGGCATCACTTGTGATACCACTATATGATTTAAACGCGGCGACGACTTTATAAGTTCCATATACACTACTATCTGGTGTGAATGAATAACTTGTTTTATCTGTCCATGTAATTAAAACTCCATCTTTATATATATTATATCCAAATTTACCATAATCACTATTTGCTGAGATTGCAGATGCATCTACTGAAGACCATGTTAATGTTACTTTTCCATTTGATTCAGTTACTTTTAAATTTCCTGGAGCAGGTAATTTATAATTTGTTGTGTCATAATCTGTTGGTTCATGACCTTTTTTGAAGTATTCGTAAATTGATGATTGTCCAGGAGATGCTAATTTTGCTGGGTTACTTCCAATTGCTACATTTACTCCAACAACACTTGATGGTTGTTTGAATGCTTCTCTGTTTGATTCCATTGCTCCAGATGATACTAGGGCATTGAATAGTCTATCTTTTTGAACTGTTGCTGGGACATTATGTAGTACATATCCTTCTTTAACTGAGTCTTTTGTAATTGTATCATAACCATACCACATACCAATTACTGTTTTTGTAGAGTAACCAATTACCCAAGAATCTCTTATGGCATCATTTGGCATACCATAATATGACATTGTTTCATCAGCATAGTTTGTTGTACCTGTTTTACAAGCTACATTTTTTGGAGTTCCTCCTGTTAGTGATACGTCTTGTAAAACATCAGATATCATAAATGCTGTTGCATCTGACATAACTTGAGTTTTATTGGCTTTATAAGTTATTTCTTTTTTAGATTGTCTAAATACAACTTTTTCTACAGAATATGGTTCATTATAATATCCACCGTTTGAGAATGCTGCATAAGCACCTGCCATTTGTAGTGGAGAAACACCGGTAAATGCTCCTATTGAATGTGCTTCATGAAGATTTGATGGTGTTTGTGTATCTGTTTTATCTTTTGCATTTACACATATTTCTTTATCTTTATCATATTCATATCCAGTTCCACATATTTCTGGTGTGATTCCTAGACTTGTAACAAATTTTCTTATTTTTTTATTATCAACTTTTTGGAATGCTTTAAGAGCAGGAATGTTACGTGATGTTGATAATGCTTTTCTTAATGTTATTGTTCCAAAGTATCCGCCATCCCAGTTCTTTATTGATCTTCCATTTGAGTAACTATATGGTGCATCATCAAATAGTTCATATGTTGACCAGTTGTTATATTCAATTCCTGGACCATAATCAAATAATGGTTTTGCAGTTGATCCAGGTTGTCTTTTAATTTCTGTTGCAAGATTGTATTGGTCTGCTGTATTACTTGTTCTACCATCAACGTTTCTTCCGTTTCCAATGGCTTCTATTTTTCCTGTTTCTGAATCTAATACTGCAACACCTGTTTGAACTTTATCATTAATCCAATTGTATCCTTCTCCATTTAGTACTGAGTTTACTGCATCTTGTTTTGTTCTATCAAGTGTTGTATATACGAGTAATGAAGTTGTATAAGGATTAACGTTGTATTTATCTTCTAGTTCATCTGCAACTGTATCTATATATCCTTGATATTTATTTTCAGCTGATGAAGAGTTTCCATCTGATGTTAATGATTCCATAGGAATTGCTGCTGCTATATCAGCTTCTTCTCTTGTAATATAACCATGTCGTACCATTAAGTTTAGTACAGTTTGTCTTCTTGCTGTTGCATTTTTTGGATTTGCTGTTGGTCTATAATAGTTTGGTGATTTAAACATTCCAGCAATTGTTGCAGCTTCACTTAGATTTAATTCACTAACATCTTTTCCGAAATAAATATTAGCTGCTTCTTGTACTCCATAAACGTTGCCTCCTAAAAAGTGGTTATTTACGTAGTATTCTATTATTTCTTCTTTTGAGTATTTTTTTTCTAGTTTAAATATTGATAAGTAAATATCTTCAAATTTACGAACAATACCACTTGCACCTTCTGTTTTTTGTCCAAGTTGATCTGTAAAACTATTTTTTACCACTTGCATTGAAAGTGTTGATGCTCCACCGGCACCTGAGTTTCCAAGTACTTGTCCAATAGCAGCTTTAAAAAATCTTGGTGCATCGAAACCATTGTGTTGGAAGAATCTCGAATCCTCTGTTGCAATGATTGCATCTACTAGTACATCTGGTAATTGGTCATATGTTACTTTTTCTCGGTTTTGTGAACCCAGTTTTGCAAATTCTTTTCCATCTTTATCAAATAATCTGGTTACTTCTGTTGTGTTTAATTTAGAAGTATCAAATAGTTTATCTGCTTGAGTTTTTACATACATCATAAAGATACTAAATGATATTAAACCAATAATTCCTAATGCTAGGAAAATAATTAATATTATACTTATTATCTTTCTTTGCTTTGTTTTGTTCTTTACTCTTTGAAGTAGTGTCCATATTCCATATACTATTGCTATTAAAATTCCCATTAGAATTGTTGCTTCAATTCCTAGAGTAGAAAAAGTTGCTAAAATAATTGCAATTGATGCAAGTAAAAATACAATTTTTCCAGTTTTATTAGCTTTCACTTTTTGAATGTTTGTTTTATTGGACGTTGTATTAGGACTTTTTTTTCTTTTTATTATTTTTTTTTGCATTTTATATACCTCCGATTAATTCATCGACTACTTTAAGGTAATCAATTCTTGGTCTATACCCATCCTTTAATAAATATGCTTTTTCTTTAAAAAATTCTAATGGAACAGATTTTCTTTCTTCATTCGATAAAAACTCTTTAAAATCTTTTTCTAAAAGAAGATATGTTTCATTTAAACTTGTGAATCTTACAATTAAAAAAGCAATACCACCATGATTATATATATCACTTAGGTGTTTTATTTGGTGTTTGTGAATATTAGTTAGAGAAAATGCAGTTTTACTTTTTGTTTCTTTTGCCTCAAAATCGATATATTTACCTTTATATAATCCGTTATAGTCTGTTGTTGATGGTACTGTGAAGTATGCCTCTTTTACAACAGCTTTATTACGAGATGGATAGTCTACTTTTACTATTTTTAGTGGAGTAGGTTTTTTATATATATAGGCTTTATTGATTTCTCTATAATATTCATTAGAACTATTTATTTCACTTTCTAAAGTCATACCTCTATTTTTGTGGCTTTCTGTATTTAAAAGTGAATTATAATGATTATTAGTTTTTTTTATACCATTTGGATAGTTCATTTAATCACCTATGATTAATTATACTATAATTTTTTTTAATTTACCATATAATTTTATTTGGATTGTTAATGAGAGAAGTATGTTTTTTTTTATTGCTTTTTTATTTATTTATTCTTATTTTGTTGGTTTTATGATTTTTACTTTTTTTTGTATTATTATTGTTTTGGTGATTAAATGAATTTTTTAGAAATTAATATGATTCTTAATAAAATGATTGATAATACAAGGGTAAGTATGATAGACTTAGACATAGCCACTTTGAGTGGTTTGTTAATTGACAAAACTAGGCAATAATGCAATAATAATATTGTAAGGGATTGGTGATAAGTATGTATCAAAATAAGATTACTCTTAGACCTCAAGATATTCTCGAGAAAGATTTTAAAATTGATACTCGTGGATATCGTTTGAAGGAAGTTGATCAATTTTTAGATATAATTATTGGAGATTATGAGCAATTTCTTAATATTATTAATGGTCTAGAAAAAGAGAAGGCTGATTTACTTGCAGAAATTATGAGTCTTAAACAGGAACTTCGTAATTCTCAATTGAATGCTGAGGTTGCAACTAATAGAGGAAGTAGTGAAGTTAATAATGTTGATGTTTTAAAGAGACTTTCTCAGTTAGAGAAAATGGTTTATGGTTCTAGAAGTAAATCTGATGACATAGATAATAACAATTAATATATAGACAAACGCTGGAGTACTTGATACTCTTGAGGAAAGTCCATGCTCACACATAACTGAGATGTTTGTAGTGTTCGTGCCTAGGGAATAAATAACCTAGGGTAGTTTTACTAACGGCGGAATTTATTTCTAAGTCTTTTGATATGAAATAAACCGTAAAGTGCCGCAGTGACGATACTTTGGGAAACCAAAGGGTGAAACGTGGTAAACCCCGCGAGTGAGAAATCCAAAATTGGTAGGAGAGTCCCAACAAAAGAAATGAATGGAGTTGGGGACCAGAAATGGTAGATAAATGTTTGTCGCCTAGAAATAGGAACAGAACATGGCTTATTTATATTTATTGTTAATAAAATGAGGTGTTGTATGAAGGAATTAGGAGAGTATTTAAAAAGAACAAGAATTAGTAATGGTGTTAGTCTAACTGAAGCTTGTGAAGACTTAGATTTTTCAACATCACATTTGGAAAATATAGAAAGTGGTAATGTACGAGCTTTCAAAGATGTTTATGAGTTAAAAGAAGATATTAAACTATATGCAAAATATTTGGGACTTGATCCTGATAAAGTTGTTGATGAATTTAATGGCTTTTTGTTTCAACATACTTCTAAAATATCTCTTGATGATATTATGGCTGCTAAGAAGAAAAAAGAAGCTGAAGAGGAAGAAAAGAGAGTTAAGTCTCCTTATACAATTGAACATAAGAAAAAAGTTAGTGTATGGCCATTTGTAATTGGTGGAATTGTATTTGTTTTAATTGTTTTGCTTATTTATATACTTGTTAGTAATGCAAATAAGATTCCAAAAAGGACTGATGAATTGAGTTCATATAGGGAGGAGAATATTATTTATGAATTTACCAAATAAAATTACTGTTACTAGATTATTTTTAACTTTGGTTATTATTGTCATGTTAGTTATTCCTTATTCTTCTTTAGGAATAAACGTTATGACATTTGATGTTGGTGGAGTTAAGGTTGAATTAACTTATATTATCGCAGGAGTTATATTTATTATTGCTAGTTTAACTGACTTTTTAGATGGTTATCTTGCTCGTAAATATAATTTAGTTACTGATTTAGGGAAAATGCTTGATGCAATTGCTGATAAAGTTTTAGTAAATCCTATACTTGTAATTTTGGCTTGTAATAATTTTATACCTGCTATTATACCTGTTATTTATATTACTAGAGATATTATTGTTGATGCAGTTAAGATGCAAGCTGCTAGTAAAGGACATGTAGTTGCTGCTATTAAATCAGGAAAATTAAAGACAGCTTCTATGATGATTGGAATTTGTTTGGTATTTTTCTATAATATACCATTTGAATTTATAAATATCAGAGTTGATTTATTCTTACTATATTTTGCATGTATTATGTCAGTTGTAAGTTGTATTCAATATTTTGTTTTAAATAAAGAATTTATTTTTGGAGAGTTAAAAAGTTAATTTTAACAGTTGAATTTAATAAAAGCTTCTAATTATGTTAGAAGTTTTTTATTTTTCTAAAAGAATTTATATTCAATTTGGTAAAACAATTGTTCGAAAAAATGTTGCAATTTATTTTATTATATTATACAATGTATTTGTAAGTTATTTACAAGGAGGAAAATAAATGGCTGTAAATAAGGAAGATAAGGATAAATCTTTAGATAAAGTATTAAGTGATATTGAAAAACAATTTGGTAAAGGCTCAATTATGAAGTTAGGGGATAATAAACATTTAAAGGTTGATGTTGTTTCTAGTGGATGTTTATCTTTAGACATAGCTTTAGGCGTTGGTGGTTATCCTAAAGGTAGAATTATTGAGATTTATGGACCTGAATCAAGTGGTAAAACTACATTTGCATTACAGGCGATTGCTGAACATCAAAAATTAGGTGGAAGAGCTGCTTTTATTGATGCTGAACACGCACTTGATCCAGTTTATGCTGAAAGATTAGGGGTTAATATTGATGAGTTATTACTTTCTCAACCTGATACAGGAGAGCAAGCATTAGAAATTTGTGAAGCTTTAGTTAGAAGTGAAGCTTTAAGTATCGTTGTAATTGATTCAGTTGCTGCACTTGTTCCACAAGCTGAAATTGATGGAGAAATGGGAGATTCTCATGTTGGTTTACAAGCAAGACTTATGTCTCAGGCTTTAAGAAAATTATCTGGTACTATTAATAAAACTCAAACAACATGTATTTTTATTAATCAGTTAAGAGAAAAAGTTGGTGTTATGTTTGGAAATCCAGAAACTACTCCTGGTGGAAGAGCGTTGAAGTTTTATGCTTCTATAAGATTGGATATAAGACGTAATGAACAATTAAAGATGGGTGATGGAGTAGTTGGAAATAGAACTACAATTAAGGTTGTTAAAAATAAAGTGGCTCCTCCATTTAAAACAGCTGTTGTTGATATTATGTATGGAGAGGGTGTATCTCATGAAGGAGAAATCCTTGATTTAGCGACTGAAGCTGGTATTGTTGAAAAGTCTGGTGCTTGGTATTCTTATCAAGGTGAGAAACTTGGACAAGGAAAAGAAAATGTTAAATTATTATTAAAAGATAATGTTGAATTAAAAGAAGAAATAGAAAAAAAAGTTCGCGAATACTTTGATATTGATTTAGTAAATAATGATAAAACTGATGAAAAAAAGAAAAAATAAATTATTTAATATTGTAAGAAGATATGTCAATTGTCTTCTTCTTTTTTTTATTTTGTGTTATATTTTGGTTGTGGAAAAAATGTTTTTTCATAAAGTATTAGTGAGAGGATGATTTTAATGAAAAAACTTAAGGATATAATTAAGTGTGATTTTGATATTGAAATTTGTGGAATTACTGATGATTCCAGACTTGTTCGTGATGGGTATTTATTTGTTGCTACTAAAGGTTTTAATGTTGATCATTATGATTTTATTGATAAAGCAATTGAGAATGGTTGTAGTTTTGTAATATGTGATAGAGAAATAAATATTAATTTTCCTCATATGATTGTTGAAAATATAAATGATTTATTTTATGAGTTGTGTAGAAAATTTTATGATTTAAATTTTGATGAATTTAATTTTATTGGTATTACTGGTACTGATGGAAAAACTACAACTGCTAGTATTGTTAAGAAATTAATAGGTGATGCTGCATATATTGGAACTAACGGATTATTGGTTGTGGATAAACATTTTTCAACAAGTAATACTACACCTTGTGTATCAGAACTTTATAAGGATTTAAAAACTATTAGTGATAATTCTTGTTCTAATGTTGTTATGGAGGTTTCAAGTGAAGCTTTACTTCATGATAGAGTTAAGAATTTAAAGTATAAAATAGTTGGATTTACTAATATTACTGAAGACCATTTAAATGTACATAAAACTTTTGAAAATTATAGAGCGTGTAAATTGAAATTATTAGATTTGGTAGAAGAAGATGGTATTGTTATTGTTAATGGTGATGATAATAATTTAAGCAATATAGAATGTAATAATAAATATAGTTTTGGTTTTTCTGAAGTTAATGATTATATTATAAGTGATGTTGTTTATGAAAAGGATAAGACTTTAATTACTATTAATGATTCTATAAATAATAATTTTATAAAATTAGAAAGTCCTTTGATTGGTAAATATAATGTTTATAATGTTGTTATGGCATATTTGATTGGATTTTATTTTGGTATTGATAAAGAAGTGTTAAGAAAAAGGATTTCAGAAATTGGGGTAATTGATGGTAGATGTGAAAGACTTGATTTTGGACAAAACTTTGAAATCATTCTTGATTATGCACATACGACTAATGGTATTAAGAATATATTAAGTACTTTTCAAAATAAGTATAATAGAATAATTACTGTTACTGGATGTGCTGGTGGTCGTGAAAAAGAAAAGAGAAGAGAGATTGGACATATTGTAATGTCTTTGTCTGATATTTCTGTATTTACTATGGATGATCCAAGATATGAGAGTGTTGATGATATAATCAATCAAATGGTTGGTGATGAAAAAGATTACGTTAGAATTACTGAGCGAGTTATGGCAATACATTATGCATTAAGTATAGCAGAACCTAATGATGTTGTTCTTATTTTAGGTAAGGGACGTGATAATTATATGGCTATTCGTGATAAAAAAATTGATTATTGTGATTATGATGTTATTTGTAAATATATGAATAGAGAGATGTAAATTTCTCTATTTTTGTTTTTCTTGACAAGCTTTTAAAATAAAATTAAAATAGAGTTAGATTAGTGGATTATCTAATCTAAAGAATGGAGGAATATATGAATAATATTTTAATCTCCGTTTTACTTATTATTGTAGGCCTAGTTTTAGGTTTAGTTGTATCTTTTATTATCAACTTAATTAGAGGTAATTTAGCAAGTAAAAAGATTGAAAATTTATTTGAAAATACTAAAAAAGATATTGAAAAAATGAAAAGAGATGCAGCTTTGGAGCAAAAGGAAGAAGCTCATAGATTAAAGATGGATTTAGATAAAGAGATTCGCGAAAAAAAAGAAGAGATGAAAGAAAGCGAAAATAGATTATTACAACGTGAGTCTAATATGGATAAACGTGATGAGATGTATCAGAAACGTGAGTTAGCTTTAGATGAACGTGAGGATAAATTAACTGAGAGACAAGAAGAAATCCAAATTGAAAAAGGTAAAGTGGAGGAAATAAAAAAAGAACAAATAGAATTACTCGAAAAAATTTCTAAGTTTAGTAAGGAGAAGGCTAGAGAGTTAGTTATGGCTAAGGTTAAGGAAGGCATGAATAAAGAAATTACTGAATATATTCGTGAAAGAGAGAACGAGGCAAGACTTGAGGCTGATGTTAAAGCAAGAGAGATGATTGTTACTTCTATGCAGAAGTATGCTGCTGATATTGCAAGTGATCAAACAGTTACAGTAGTTGATTTACCTACTGATGAAATGAAGGGTAGACTTATTGGTAGAGAGGGTAGAAATATTCGTTCTATAGAGTCTGTTACTGGGGTTGATTTAATTATTGATGATACACCTGAGGCTGTAGTTTTATCTAGTTTTGATCCTTTAAGACGTGAAATTGCTCGTATTACTTTGGAAACTTTAATTAAAGATGGAAGAATACATCCTACTAGAATAGAAGAAGTATACGATAAAGTATGTAAGGATATGAAACAACAAATTATTCAATATGGTCAAGATATATTATTTGAACTTGGTCTTACTAAGTTTGATCCTGAACTTATTGAAATAATTGGAAAACTACATTTTAGAACAAGTTTTGGACAAAATGCATTACAACATTCAAAAGAAGTTGCTGAGTTATCTGGTATACTTGCTGGTGAGCTTGGTGAAAATGTTACTCTTGCAAAAAGAGCAGGATTACTTCATGATATTGGTAAAGCAATAGATCATGAGATTGAAGGAAGTCATGTTGAAATTGGTGTAGATATAGCAAAAAAATTCCATGAAAATGAGACTGTCGTAAATGCAATTGCATCTCATCATGGTGATTGTCAAGCTACTACGGTTATTTCTACTATAGTTGCGATTGCTGATGCTTTATCTGCGTCACGTCCTGGTGCTAGAAATGATAGTTTAGAAAATTATATTAAGAGATTATCTCAACTTGAAGAGGTTGGTAATCAAGTTAAAGGTGTTGATAAAACGTTTGCACTTCAAGCAGGTAGAGAGTTACGTGTTGTAGTTAAACCTGAAGAAGTAGATGATTTAGAGGCACATAGAATTGCTAGAGAAGTAAAAGAAAAAATTGAAGCTAATTTAAAATATCCTGGAACAATAAAAATTACAGTAATTCGTGAAACAAGAGCACAAGAGGAAGCTAAATAAGTTTCCTTTTTTTTGATATTTTTTTTAATAATATAGTAGGAGGTGTTTTATATAAAATATAAAATAAATTTTTATTGGTTAGTTGGAAAATTTGTTTGTTTAAATAAATATCGTACTACTAATATTATAAAGAAATGTTCTGAATATCTTAGTTATTATTTTGGAGATAGTTATTCATTTTCATATGATAAAGTTTTAACTATGAGAAAATTATTTTTGTATTTTCCAATTTATAGTCATGATTTAGAAAAAATAGGTTGGGATTATTATTTGGAACTTTTAAAATTAGATAAAGATATTTCTTATTTTTATTATAGAATATGTTTGTTTTGTGAATTGGATTTTATTAGTTTTAAGTATATGATTAATAATAATATTTATTATAGAATATAAAGTTATAAAAAAAAGGGATTATTCTTTATTTGAATTTTCCCTTTTAATGTCTAATATTACTGGAAGAATAATTGGTTTTCTTCCTGTTATGTTGTTTATATATGGATATAGAGTTTCTGTGATATCGCTTTTTAATGTTTGGAATGTTGTTTTTGGATTTGCTAGTGCTTGTGTAATTGCTTGTTCTGCTTTATTTTCTATTTTATGAATTAGTTCTTCATTTTCATTTACTAAAATAAATCCTCTTGTTGTAATATTTGGAGTAATTAATAATTGTCTTTTTTTCATGTCAACATTTACTATTACTACAAGTATTCCATCATTTGCCATAATTTTTCTATCTTTAATTACTGCACTTCCGATTTCTCCAATTCTATTTCCATCAACGTATACATCTGCACCTGGTTTAGATTCAGATTTTGTTAAGACGTGATTTTTAAGTGTAAGTGTATCACCATTTTTTAATATAAATGTATTTTCCTTTGGAATACCACAATTAATACCAATATTTGCTTGTTTCTTTAACATTCTGTAATCTCCATGGAATGGCATTAAGTATTTTGGATTAATCAATCTAAACATTAATTTTATTTCTTCTTCATTAGCGTGTCCTGATGTATGTAGGTCTGCTAAAATGTTGTTTGTATATACTTTTACACCTTTTAAGTATAATTTGTTTATTGTTTTAGAAATACTTAAAGCATTTCCTGGTATTGCAGATGATGAGAATATTACTACGTCATCTGGTCTCAATTTAATTTGTTTATGTGTTCCATTAGAAATTCTTGATAGAGCAGCAAGTGGTTCTCCTTGACTACCAGTACATAGAATTGTTACTTCATTTGGTTTTAAATTATTTGCTTCTTCTGGAGTTATTAATAGTTCTTTATGATCAATATATCCTGCGTTAAGGGAAATATTGATATTATTCTCCATACTTCTACCAAATATACATATTTTTCTGTTGTGTTTAAAGCATGTTTCAAATATGTGTTTTACTCTATAGATGTTTGATGCGAATGTTGCGATTATAATACGACTGTTTTTACATTTATCAAACATTTCATTTAATGTTTCATCTACAACTGATTCACTATTTGAAAAACCTTCGTTTAATGCATTTGTTGAATCACTTATTAAAACATCAACTCCATCTTTTCCTAATGATGCCATTTTATATAAATCTGACATTGGTCCTATTGGGGTTAAATCGAATTTATAATCACCTGTTGTAACGATTCTTCCATCTGGTGTTTTTATACTAATACCATGTGAATCTGGTATAGAGTGTGTTACTCTAAAAAATTCTATTTCTATATCCTTAAATTTTAATTTAGTTTGGTCGGTATAAGCAATTAAATTATCATATCTAATGTTTCTATCTTGTAATTTTACTGCGATTAATTCTTTTGCATGTTGTGGAGCATATATTGCAGGAATATTGATACTTTGTAATAAAAATGGAATTCCTCCAATATGATCTTCGTGTCCGTGAGTAATTAATAAAGCTTTGATTTTATCTTCATTTTCTTTTAGAAAAGTAAAATCTGGTAAAATATAATCAACTCCCATAATTTCGTTATCAGGGAATCTTACACCGGCATCAATAATAATAATTGCGTCATTATGCATTATACAATACATATTTTTTCCGACTTCTCCTAAACCACCTAAAACAACTATTTTTGTTCCGTTGGTTTCTTTATTATTCATAATTTCTCCTTTCGTTAATAAGTTTTTATAAAGAACTAACTATGAAATTATACTATATTTTTTTTGTTTTGTCTATTCTTTGGATTTTATTTTGAAAATAAGTTTGTGTTGTGTTATAATTACTTCCACAAAATGTAAAGGAGAATTTATGGAATTGGAATTTATTATTAGAATTGGTGTATGTTTACTTTTAAGTATTTTAATTGGTAGTGAAAGGCAATATAGGAATGGTGTGGTTGGTCTTAGGACTAATGTACTTGTAGCAATTGGGTCTTTTATGTTTAATTATGTTGCATTTGGTGTTAGTGGGAATCATGATTTTACAAGAATGGGAGCTGGTATTGTTTCTGGTATGGGATTTCTTGGAGCTGGTATTATAATTCAGGAAAATAATAGAGTTAAGGGACTTAATACAGCTGCTACTTTATGGTGTGTTTCTGCGATAGGAGTTTTGACTTCTTCTGGTATGCTTTTTGAATCTTGCGTTGGGACATTTTTAGTTTTATTTTCAAATATTATACTTAGACTTATTTCATTTTTTGTTATGAATAAGATTAAAAATAAATTAAAAGAAAAATGTATTTTAAGAGTTTCTTGTACAAGGACAATTGAGGGAAGCATATGTCAAACTTTATCTAGTTATATAGAACAACATAATTTGAATTTAATTAGTATGAATAAAGATGAGGTGACAAAGGACGAGGTAAAACTTGTTGTTACTATTATTACTTCAAGACCTGATGAAGTAGATAATCTTGTTAAAGCATTAAGCGCTGAGGTAGGAGTTACTTCACTTTCTTGGAAACATAGTAAGTATTATCAAGCAGATAATGAAGATGATACTTCTGAAGAGTAAATGTTTATGTTATAATATTTAAGAGGTGATATAATGGGACTTTTTAATAAGATTAAAGATATGTTTAGTGGAACTGAAAAAGATGAGAAAAAAGTTTTAAATGAACAAGTTGTAGAAAAAGATAATAATAAAGGTGATATTAAAGTTTATGAAAAGGGACTTAGTAAATCTCGTAAGGGGTTTGTTTCCAAGCTTGCTGATTTAACTAACAAATATAGTAAGATTACTGATGAGTATTTTGATGAATTAGAAGAGATTTTAATTATGGCTGATATTGGTGTGAATACTGTAATGGAGTTTATTGATAGATTGAGAGATAGAGTTCGTCATGAAAATATTACTGATCCTAGTGAGTTAAAAGAGATTATAGTTGATGAGTTATTTATTATCTATGTTAATGATGAAGTATTAAGTAATAAAATTAAATTTAATGAAAATGGGCCAACTGTAATTTTATTTGTTGGAGTAAATGGTGTAGGTAAGACTACTACTATTGGTAAACTTGCAAATAAATTTAAGGATGATGGTAAGAAGATATTACTTGTTGGGGCAGATACTTTTAGAGCAGGAGCTGTTGAACAATTAAAAGAGTGGAGCGAAAGAACTGGTGTTGGATTCTATGGAAAAGAAAATAGTGATCCTGCAAGTGTTGTATTTGATGGACTTGTTAAAGCAAAAGAAGATAAATATGATATTGTTTTAGTTGATACTGCTGGTAGACTTCAAAATAAAGTTAATCTTATGAAAGAATTAGAAAAAATTAATAAAGTAATTGATAATCAAATTGAAGGTGGAGCAACAGAAACGTTACTTGTTGTGGATGCAACAACTGGACAAAATGGTATTAGTCAAGCTAAAGCATTTAAAGAAATTACAAATATAACAGGAATTGTACTTACAAAATTAGATGGAACTGCTAAAGGTGGAATAGTACTAGCAATAAAAGAAAGCGTTGGAATACCAGTTAAATATATCGGACTTGGAGAGACAAAAGATGATTTACAAGTATTTGATATTGAAAAATATATTTATGGGCTATTTAAGGATATGATGTAGATGAAGAAGAATAGTAATCATAAAATAAATGAATTTAATATATTTAATATTAATGTACAGGTTATTTTAACTGTTTGTACTGTTGTTTTATTTGTTATGTATTTTTTTAATAAAGAATTTTTATGGTTGTTTGAAATATTTGCGGGATTTACTTTGTTAGATCTTGGATATAATAATTATAAAATTTATATGAAAGGTAAATTTATTACGATAGTTTATACTGTTACTGGTATTGTTTCAGTTATACTTGGAATATTAAATGTAATAGGTATTTAATATGGATATGGATGATGTTATTTATTATAATGAATTGTATGATTTATATGGTAAGTTATTAACTGATAAGCAAAGGGAATATTTTGAAGATTATTATTTTAATAATTTAAGTTTTTCTGAACTTGCTGAAAATTATAATGTTAGTAGAAATGCGGTTTTTAAACAATTAAAGATTACTAAAGAAAAGCTTTTAGAATTTGATAATGCTTTGAAATTATATGAAAAGAAGAAGAAAATTATAGATATAATTGATTGTATACAAGATAAAGATATAAAGGAAAAATTAGAAGACTTAATTTGATTGAGTCTTTTTTCTTGTAAATGAAATAAAAAAAATGTATAATTTTATTATGATAGGGAAACTGTTTAAGAAGAATGGAAGAGGGAATTGATATGTTTGATAGAATTACATATATAAGTAATGATGGGTGTGATATTAAATTAAAGAATGGTGGAGAGGTTTCTACTAACTTAATGAATTTACACTTGGTTTTTGAGGATTCTAATAAAAAAGTTCTTGGTGAAGTTGATGATTTAAAGGGAGATACTGTCAAGGCTAGATTTTTAGGTGAGATTGTTGGAAATAGACTTATTGGTGGTACTATTAGAAAACCTAATTTGGATGCAACTATTAGAGTAATTGATAAATCTGAAATTCCTATGATTACTGGAGCTGACGTGGATGGCTTTATGGAGCTAGGTGTTAGTCCTTTGTATGATGATTTTCCAATTTATTTAGATGTTAATAGTTTCTTTAGTAATCACTTTGCTATATTTGGTAATACTGGTTCTGGTAAATCTTGTGGTGTTACAAGACTTTTCCAAAATATGTTTCATGATCAAAGATTAAATCCTTATAAAGCTAATATCTTTATATTTGATTCATCAGGTGAATATTATAATGCTTTTAATAGTTTAAATTCAATTAATAGTAATTATAATTATAGATATATAAGTACTAATGAAGTTGATGGGTTAGGAGAAAAGTTAAGATTACCAATTTATTTATTGAATAAGGATGATTTAGCATTACTTTTACAATGTACAAGTCATTCTCAATTGCCAATAATTGAAAGAATGTTAAAATTAGCTTTAGTGTTTAGTCAAAACGATGTTGATTCTAATGCTTATAAGAACCATTTAATTGCTAAGGCTATTATGACTATTTTATATACTAATGAGACTGCTCCTAATAAGAGAAATGAGATTTTTTCTATACTTGCAAGTTGTTCTACTGATGAATTTAATTTAGAAGCTCCAGTACAAGGAATTGGTTATGTACGTAAGTTTAGAGAGTGTTTCTTGATTGATAATTCAGGGAATTTTACTGAGAGTGTATTACTTACTGAATATGTTAATTCATTTATTAAAGAAGAATATGATAATTATGAACCACATACTGGTGTGTTTTATAATCTAGATACTTTGGAAAAGGCTCTTAACTTTACATTAATTAGTGAAGGATGGTTAAGAAATGATCAGACTTATGGTGATGCAGTTACTTTAAGAGTTAGACTTCACTCTTTAATAGTTGGAGATAATGCGAAGTATTTTGATGTTAAAGATTATGTTTCACTTGAGACTTTCTTATCTAGTTTATTAATTGACAATGGTAAAAAATATCAAATTGTTAATATTAATTTGAATGATATTGATGATGATTTTGCTAAAGTATTGACTAAGATTTATTCTAGACTTATTTTTGATTTCTCTAAGGGTTTAAAAAATAGAGGAAGTATACCTTTTCATATAGTTCTTGAAGAAGCACATAGATATATTCAAGATGATAGAGATAGATTTTTATTTGGATATAATATATTTGAAAGAATTGCTAAAGAAGGACGTAAGTATGGTGTAATACTTGGGCTTATTTCACAAAGACCAGTTGAAATTTCTGATACTGTTATTTCTCAGTGTACTAATTTTTTAATATTTAAAATAAACCATCCAGTTGATGTTGATTATATTCGTAAGATGGTTCCTAATATTACTGATGAGATTGTTGAAAAACAAAAGTCATTGCAAGCGGGTACTTGTTTAGGATTTGGTCTTGGATTTAAGATTCCATTAATTGTTAAGATGAAAATGCCTAATCCATCACCTTTATCTAGTAACTGTGATGTTGTTAGTATTTGGGGTGGGGGTAAGATGCGTTCTTCTCAAACTTCTGTACAAAGTGTTAATTTAAATGATTTTTCTAATAGTAGTAGTTTGAATAATAATAGTAAATCAGTAAATTCAAGTATATTTAATGTAAATACTTCTAGTAGTCTAGAGAATCATAATCCGGCACTTGATTTTGGAAATAGACAGGTTGTTAAACAAACTAATAATGTAGGTAATATTTCTACTGCTACTCCTACAGTAAGTGAGTCTTCAACTACAAATAATTCTTCAACTACGTTTGTTTCACAGGGTGTATCTAATCAAATTGTTAGTGATGTTCCTACTGGGGAACATAATCCAGCACTTGACTTTGGGGTATCGTCAAATACTAATTCTTCTATTAATATGAGTAGTCCATCAAGTGTTCCAGTTACTGCATCAACTACAGCTGTGCCAGCTACTAGTCAGATAACTTCTGAGAGTACTTCTTTAGAACATAATCCAGCACTTGATTTTGGTACACCTCAAATAGTTAATGAAAAGCCTGTTTTTGTAAATGATGATGTTGAATCTAAGAGAGATATGATGGGAAATATTATTTCAAATGTTCCTAATCAAAATGCTTCAACTGCTCCTATTATGACTTCTCCAATGGATTTTAATTTGTCTAATACAAATAATAGTTCAAATATGGCTATGAATACTACTACGAATACTCAGGAGAAGGAAATGCCTAAATTAACTTTAGATGATGATTATGATGATACTGGAGTAGATTTTGCTTAAAATAGTGGTTTCCACTATTTTTTCTTTGTATAGATAATAATTTTTGATATAATAGGGAATAGGTGATAATATGTTTGAAACATTAGGAGATAGATTACAAAATGCTTTACATAAGATAAAAGGATATGGAAAGATTACAGAAGATAATATTTCTGAGATGATGCGTGAGATTAGACTTGCATTATTAGAAGCAGATGTTAACTATAAGGTTGTTAAAGAATTTACTAATATTGTTAAAGAGAAAGCTTTGGGTGAAGAAGTTGTATCTAGTATTAATCCAGGTGATTTATTTGTAAAAATTGTTAAGGATGAATTAACTGAATTATTAGGTGGAGAAAGTGAAGAATTAAATGTAGATGGTAATCCAGCTATTCTTATGTTAGTTGGTTTACAAGGTTCAGGTAAAACTACTACTGCCGGAAAGCTTGCTAATTTTTTAAGGAAAAAGCATAGTAAAAAACCATTACTTGTTGCGTGTGATGTTTATAGACCTGCGGCAATTGATCAGTTAAAACAATTAGGAAAAGAACTTAATATTGAAGTTTATGATGAAGGAAAGAAAAATCCAGTTGATATTTCTTTAAATGCAGTTCAATATGCGAAAGAAAATAAGTTTGATTATGTAATTATTGATACTGCTGGTAGACTTCATGTTGATGATGAGTTAATGCTTGAACTTGAAAATATTAGAACAAAAGTTAATCCTCAAGAAATACTTTTAGTTATTGATTCTATGATGGGACAAGATGCTATTAATGTTATAAGTGGTTTTAATGAACAATTACCTTTAACTGGTGTAGTTCTTACTAAACTTGATGGAGATACTAGAGGTGGAGTTGCTTTATCCGTAAGACATTTAACTAATGTTCCAATAAAGTTTATTGGTGTAAGTGAAAAGTTAGATGGACTTGATTCTTTTGATCCTGAGAGAATGGCTGGAAGAATTCTTGGTATGGGAGATATTGTTTCTTTAGTTGAAAAAGCGACTGAGTCAATTGATGAAAAAGAAGCTGAGAAAACTGCAAATAAAATGATGCAAGGTAAATTCGATTTAGAAGACTTTTTATCAACAATGAAGCAAATAAAAAGATTAGGGCCTCTTGAAAATTTACTTAAGTTAATTCCAGGAGCAAAAAAGATGGGGCTTAATAACGTTAAAGTTGATCCAAAACAAATGGCACGAATTGAAGCAATTGTTTTATCAATGACTCCAAAAGAGCGTAAACATCCTGAAATTATAAAAGCTAGTAGAAAAACTAGAATAGCATCTGGGTCTGGAACTTCTGTACAGGAGGTAAATAGATTGCTTCAACAATTCGATCAAATGAAGAAAATGATGAAACAATTTAGTAATGGAAACATGAAATTACCATTTTAATAATATTTGAATTGGGCTTTTTTAGTAGAAATAAATCATTATTTACATAATATATTCTAGGAGGTATAAAATGTATAATAATGATTTTTTTCAAAAAATGAATATGGAAAATATTGTAGATGGTAATAATAACAATATTACTAATGATATGAATGTTGATGTTAATGTTAACAATTCTAATATGAGTGGTGTTATGCAACAACCAATTGGTGAAGGTGTACAAGAAAAGGTAATTCATAGAACTTTTGTACATGAGGTACCACATGTTTGTGTTTATTTGTAAGACCAATTATTTGGCCTTTTTTAATATATAATAATTTTGTTTTTTGTAGTATTATAGTTATTAGTAAAAATCATTAATTTTATTGATATTATTAGAAAAAAGTGCTTGTGGAAAAAATATTTTGAAAATCATTTGTAAGGAGTAGTATATGATAGTAAAGGATTTTTATGTAAGTGATAAAGATTATTTTATAGAATATTTAATTAGATATTTAATTAAATATGGGATAAGTTATTGTTTTTTAAAAGAAGAAAATGAAATACATTTTGATAATTATATAATTAGATTTCATGGGAAAGTAAATGAAATTGATAATATAAGTGCGTTATTAAATACTTTAATGGATACTATTTCTATGGATAAAAATGAATTTTTAAAAGTTTCTGAAAACAAAGAATTTGTAGATAAAAAGGTATATCAAAGAAGAAATAAAATGTTAATAAAACAAGAAAATAGACGTTATAGTAAATTGATTAATACTAGAAGAAAATAATTTTTTGACTGTGGATAATTATTTATCAATAGTCTTTTTTTTATTAACAAACATAAAATATAATGGTGATTTTTTTAGATGAAATATGATATTAGATTGATTTTTAATGAAGAGTTTGATTTGAATGAGATTATGTCTTCGATAATTATTAAGGAATATATAAATAAAAATGGTGTATAGTGTTGGATTATATATTAGATTGTCTAAAGAAGATAAAGATAATTTTTTAAGTGAGAGTGTAGTAAATCAGAAAAGTTTACTTAGACAGTATGCAATAGAGAATAATTTAGAAATATTTGATTATTATATTGATGATGGATACTCGGGTACTAATTTTGATAGACCTGAATTTAGAAGATTAATTAATGATATTGAAAATAAAAAAATTAATATGGTTATTACTAAGGATATGTCAAGGCTTGGAAGAGATTATATAGAAACTTGTAATTTGATTGAAAAGTATTTTCCTTTAAATGGTGTTAGGTATATTGCGATTACTGATAATATTGATACGTATTTAGATAATTCTAATAATGAAATTACTCCATTTAAAGCTATAATGAATGATTATTATGCAAAAGATATTTCTAAGAAGATAAGAAGTAGTTTGATTGCGAAGAAAAGAGAAGGTAAATGGGTAAGTGGAAGATGTCCGTTTGGGTATGATAGAGATTCTAAAGATAAAAATCATTTAGTAATTAATTTAGAAAAAGCAATTGTTGTTAGAGATATCTATAAAATGTATCTTGATGGTATGAGTATTTATGCTATAACTAAAAAATTAAATGATAATTCTGTAAAAACACCTTCAGAATATTATGATTTTAAATGGAATGGAAGTTGTTCTTTTAATAGTAATTGGAATTCAAAGACTATTAAAGATATATTGACTAATGAGGTTTATATTGGTAATTTAGTTCAAAATAAGAGAAGTAAAATTAATTATAAGATTAATAAAGTTGTTTATAATGATAAAGATAAATATATTGTAGTATGTAATACTCATGAGGCAATTATTGATAAAGATGTATTTTATAATGTACAAAAGATATTATCTAAAAATAAAAAAAGATGTGATAAGTTGGAAGATTATTTATTGGATGGAATAATTTATTGTGGAGAATGTCATAAAAGAATATTAATTAATTCTAGAAGAAAAAAGGATGGTAATTGTTATACTATATGCAGTGGGTATAGAAAGAATAAGGGGTGTACAATACATTCAAATAATTATAATAAACTAGAAAAAGCAGTTGTGGAAAAAATATATAATCATGTAGTTAGTAATATTGATGTGGAAGAAATAAAGAAAAAATGCTTGTGCAAAATTGAATTGTTGAATAAAAAAAATAGTAAAAATAGTTGCAATTTTTTTGATAAAGAAGTTCTGAGTAATGAGATATTAAAACTAGAAGACAGTTTAGATAAAATTTATATTGATAAAGTTAATGGTTATGTTGATTGTAGACAATATGAAAGAGTAAAAAGTAAAATTGATAAGAAAATTAAATGTTTACAAAATGAAATTAGTTTATTAAGTGAGGTAATAGTTGATAATAAGAAAAATAGTATTATTGACTATGTGGATAATTATTTTCAACATTTAAAAATAACTAGAAATGTGATAATTATGGTTGTGGAAAAAATATATTTGTATCAAGATGGTAAAATAGATGTTATTATAAAGTAAAATTTATAGTTTTACTGAATAAAAATTAATTTTTTTCTTTTTTTGTGGTATACTTTTTTAGATAAGAAGGTAATAAAATGATTCAATTATTTGATATTAAGAAAGCAAAAAAAGATTTGAAAACTAGTGATAGTGAAATATTAAAAAGGTATTTAGATTTTTCTACTAAAACCATAGATGAAGTTTTTTCTATCTGTGAGAGTAGTGAGGTTGGGCTTAATGAAAGTAAAGTCAGGTCTAGACTCTTAAAATATGGAAAAAATGTAGTGGTTAAAGAAGATAATAAGAGTCCTTTATATTTTCTTTTTATGTCCTTTAAAGATGAATTTATTATAATTTTATTAGTTTTAGCTTTAATTAATTTTCTTTTAGGTGATAAGCTTGGTTCTTTAATAATTGTTGTTATTGCAATTATTAGTGTTTTGATTAGATTTTTTCAAGATTATTCAGTTTATAAATTTAATAAAAAATTAAAAAGTAGTATATATTCAACAGTTAATGTATTTAGAAATGGTGAAGAAAAAGAAGTTAGGGTAGATGATGTTGTAGTTGGTGATATTGTTAGACTTAATGCAGGTACTATAATACCAGCTGATTTAAGAGTAATTGATTCTAAGGATTTATTTCTTAATCAATCTGTGTTTACAGGAGAAAGTGTTTTAATTGAAAAGGTTACTAATAGTGAAGTGGATGCTAAAGAAATATTTAGTATAGATAATATTTGTCTTATGGGAACATCTGTTGTTAGTGGACGTGGAAGTGGAGTAGTAATTTCTACTGGATTTGATACTTATCTTGGACATGTCGGAAGTGAGGTAAATACAAAGGAAGAGATTACTAATTTTGATAAAGGTATTAAAAATATTTCTAAGTTACTAATTAAATATATGATAGGTGTATGTTTAGTTGTTATTATAATTGATGGTGTTATTAAACAAAATATTAGTGAAGCTTTACTATTTGCTTTAAGTGTTGCGGTTGGTATTACTCCTAGTATGTTGCCGATGATTCTTAATGTTAATTTGACTAAAGGTAGTAGAAGTCTTGCAAATAAGAAAACTTTAGTAAAGAAAATTGAATCTATTCAAAACTTAGGAGCAATTGATATACTTTGTACTGATAAAACTGGTACTCTTACAGAGAATAAGATTACGCTACAAAAATATATTGATGCGGAAGGTATGGAAAATGATGAGATTTTGGAGTATGCTTTTTTGAATAGTTATTATAGTACTGGTATTAAGAATTTAATTGATAAAGCAATTATTGTTTATGGAAGAGATCATGATATTTTAAGCAAGATAGAGAAGTATGAAAAGGTGGATGAGATTCCATTTGATTATACTAGAAAGAAACAGAGTGTTGTGGTGAGAAATAAATCTTCTTATAGAATGATTACTAAGGGTGCTTTAGAGGAGATTATTAATGATTGTTCAAATGCTTTTATTAAGAAAAAAAGTGTTCCTATTACTAAAGATATAAAAGAAAAAATAAAAGATAAAGCAATTGAACTTGCTAATCAAGGAATGCAAGTAATTGCTCTTGCGGAGAAGAGAAGTTATCCTGGAAAAGAAAAATTTAGTTCTTCTTGTGAGAAAGATATGGTATTTGTTGGATTTGTTGGTTTTTTAGATCCTGCAAAGAAAGATGTTAAGAAGACTTTATCTGATTTATCTAAGATTGGAGTTAGAACTAAGATTTTAACAGGAGATAACCCTTATGCTACTAAGAATATTTGTAATTTAGTTGGTCTTAATGGTGATGATATTCTTCTTGGTAGTGATATTGATAAGATGAGTGATGATGAGTTAAGTAAAAAGATTGAAGAAATTGATGTATTTGCTAGAATGAATCCCCTTCAAAAAGAAAGAGTTGTTTCCTTATATCGTGAAGCTGGTCATGTTGTTGGATATATGGGTGATGGTGTAAACGATGCACCTTCTCTTAGTAAGGCTGATGTTGGGATTTCAGTTAATAGTGCTACTTCTATTGCTAAAGAAGCAAGTGATATAATTATTTTAAAACAGAGTTTAAGAGTTATTTATGATGGAGTAATTGAAGGTAGAAAAGTATATGGAAATATAATTAAATATATGAAGATGGCTTTAAGTGCTGATTTTGGAGATGTATTTAGCATAATGATAGCAAGTGTATTTTTACCATTCTTACCATTACTTCCTATACAGATGTTATTACAAGATTTTATTTATGATTTTTCTCAAATAGGTATTCCATATGATAATGTAGATGAAGAATTTTTAAAGAATCCTAAGAAGTGGGATACTAAAGGTATATCTAGATTTATGAAAGTAATGGGTATAACTAGTTCATTAATAGATGTTATTTCATTTATAATTTTCTGGTTTATATTTAAGTATAATTCAGTAAACATGCAATCTTATTTTCAAACTGCTTGGTTTGTAACTTGTCTTGCTACTGAACTTATGATTATTTATAATGTTCGTACGTCTAAGAAACCATTTATTGAATCAAATGCTAGTAAAAAGTTAAATTTATTAACAATATTTTCTTTAGTACTTACAATTATTTGTCCTTTAGTATTATATAGAATTGAATCATTTCATTTTGTAGTATTACCAATAGGATTCTATTTCTACTTAGTATTATTAATTCTTTTATATTTTGTAGTTGTTTCATTTATAAAGAAAGCATATATTAAGAAGTATAATGAGTGGTTGTAGTACTTTTAGTTTATAGATTATTATTAAGGTGTCTAGTGTGTAGACGCCTTTTTGTGTGGTTAGTTTATTTTTGATGATGATAAGCCTTATTATATGAGAGGGTTGAAAGAATATCAAAGAGATAAAAAATTTTTTTAGATACTATTTTTTATGAACAAGATTTATATGAACAGGTATGTTTAGAATTACTTGATTTTAAGATTGATGAATAAGTATTACTTAATGAAGTAAACACATGTTTGTCCTATACATACTCGTATAATTAATCATCACGTTTATAAACATACTTATCGTCCACAATATACATGTTCTGAAGAGAATGTATGTAGTAATGTTCAATGTGGTTCTTGTTGTCAATTTAAGTAATTGTAAATATTTGTGTAAATATTAATGTCTAATTGTGTCATGTTACTTGTCTTTTAAATGGTAGTGTTTTATTCTTATAGTAGGGAGTGTGATACGAATGATATATCCATCTATAGATAAACTTTTAAACATCGTAGACTCTAAATATGAATTAGTTCATATTGCTGCTAGAAGAAGTAAACAAATTTCGAGGGAAGGATATTTACAAAAGCCTGAATCCGAGTATAAGAGTAAAAGGAATATAGGAAGGGCCCTTGAAGAAGTCTGTGATGGACTTATAGAGGTTAAGAAGAGAGGAGAATAATCTTCTCTTTTTATATTATTATTTATGCTATAATATTTTTAGGTGATAATCATGAAAATAATTAAGTATAAGAAAGGTTCTAAAGGACTTTATAAAGTAGAACTTGATGATGGAAGAGTATTATCTTTATATGAAGATGTTATTTTAAAATTTGATTTGCTTTTAAAAAAAGAAATAATGGATTCAGATTTGGATAGTATTAATAAATATAATTTAGAATGTGATGTTTACTATGTTGCACTTAATAATATTAAAAGTAGGTTTAAAAGTGAATTTGAACTTAGAAATATTTTGAAGAAGAAAGAATATCCGGATGAGTATATTGAATTAGCTATTAATAAACTTATAAAGCAAGGGTATTTGAATGATAGATTATTTGCGAGAAGTTATATCAATAATCAGATGATTACAACAAGTAGAGGACCACTTAGAATTCAACGTGATTTATTAGATAAAAAGATTGATTATAATGTAATTAATGAGGAACTTAGTGTTTTTAGTGAAGAAGAACAACTGATGAAAATAAAAAAGATTATTTCAAAAAAACTTCAATCAAATCATAGTAGAGGAGGATATGTTTTAAAACAAAAGGTAGTTAATGATGTTAAACTTCTTGGATATGATAGTTTAGTTATAAGTCGTGTGATTTCTGAATTTGATTTTTCTAGTAATGATGAGGATATTGCGAAGAAAGAGTATAATAAATTATATAAGCGTTTAAGCCATAGATATTCAGGTGATGAATTAGAGAGAAAGATAAGAGAAAAATTATATCAAAAAGGTTTAAAATTAAAATAAAAAAACTTCAAATTTAATTGAAGTCTTTTTTTTATGAATTAGTTGAATTTTTAGAGCTATTTGCTTGTTTCATTAAGTTATTCATATAGTCTTCATATGCTTTCTTTAATGTATCGTCGTTCCACTTAATTCCATTTTCATTTCTTATATCCATTAATGTTTCATAATAAAGTGTTTTACTATTATTAAGTTTTTGTTCAGTAAGCTTATCAATAATATCTGATTTTACTTTTTTAAGTTTAGGTTTATCTTTTTCTCCAGTTTTTAAAATAATATGGTAACCATAAGTTGTTTTTACTGGTTCTTTTGTATATTCATCTTTATTTAATTTTTTTACTGCATTAGAGAATTCTTCAGTCATATCATCTAAATCAAAATAACCTAAATCTCCACCATTAGATGCAGTTGCATCATCACTTGAATATTTCTTAGCTAACTCTTTAAAGTCAGCTCCTTCATTTAATTGTTTAATAATTTTTTCTGCTTTTTTCTTTGCTTTATTTTCAGCTTTAGTTTTTTCTTCGTCAGTTGCATTATCTTTAACTTTTGAAGATATTAAAATGTGGCTTGCTTTTACTTGACCATATATGTTTTCATTGTAATATTTTTGGATTTCATCATCTTTAATATTTTTCTTTATATAGTCTTTTACGGCAAGATTTTTCTTATATTCTAGTCTTAATGAATCTTCTAATTCACTTTCTGATTCTACTCCGAAGTAGCTTTGAAGTACATTTTTATATGTTGATTCATCTTTACCATAATATTGTTTAATTTGATTAATTTGTTTCTTTACTGCTTCATCTTCTTCATTAGATTTTTTGTATTTTTTTTCAAAAATGCTTTTATCGATCATGTTAACTAATTTTGAAATATTATCAGTTTTTATTTCATCATAATATTCTGATGCTGTAAATTTTCCACTATCAACTGAAACTGCTACTTTAGCTCCATTTTTTAAATCTGTTTCTTTTCCACATCCTGTAGTTATAAAGGCTACTATTAGAAGTAAACTTAGAAACAATAATGTTTTTTTCTTTTTCATAATTTTCCTCCCGTACATATAAATAATAACAAAATTTACTTTTTTGTGCAATAAATATGGGCATAATAAGAACATATTTTAATCTTTGTAATAGAATATCATGAAAGCAATAAAAAGGAGGAAAAAATATGACTAATTGTGGTTCAACTAGCGGATCTGCTATCATTCTTGTTTTGTTTATACTTTTAATCATTATTTTAGGTGCTTATATTTAAGGAGGTGTAAGTAATGGCTTGTCAAAATAGTGGAGTTACAACAAGTGGTTGTAATACTGGTAAAGGTAATGGTTACTTAATAATAATTATTTTATATATATTATTAGCAATCATCCTTGGTGGTACATTATTATATTAAAAAATACCAAGAGATGCTCTTGGTATTATTTGTATTCATAGGTAATATTTGATGCTTTTAAAATATCTGATTGCTGTTTTGTTAATATGCTATATATTATTTGTGAAGAGTATGGATTATTTACAAATTCATTTGTAATATTTGAAATAATTAATGAAGTTGTAATATCTTTGTTGTTTATAAGAGTAAATTTATATGATTTTGGAGTTATATTAAGTTTATTGTTTTTATCAATATATTTAATTATTTCATTTGTTATTGTTTGATAGTCCCAGTTGTTTACTTCTATATCTTTTTCTAATGTATAGAATTTTATTGATAATAAATCATCTTCATTTATTATTATTTCTTTTAGTTTTGAGTTGAAATCATCTAAATTTTTATCTATTTTTACTGTGTATTCTTCATTTGCTTGTTCTTTTATTTGTTTATTTAAATTATTTTGTAAGTGGTTTATTAATGATTTGCCTTGAAGATAATCTTCTTTATATGTGTCTTTTATGTTTCCTTTTTTATATATTATATAGAAATATAAATTTTTGTTTTCTTTTGATGTTATTTTCATTTTATATTCTGTATTTTTATAGTTAATATTACTTTGGTTTATGGAATTTTTTATATCTGAATAGTTTTCTTCTATATATGTATTTATCTTTTCTTTTATTTTTGTTGAGAAAAGAGCTCCTCCTTTTTCATTCATAATAATTAGTCCGAATGATACAAAGACTATTAAAAAAAATATTGCTCTTCCATAAATTAAACTGTTTTTTGTATTCATCTTATCACCAATATAATTGTACATGATATTTTTTATACAAGCAAATAAAAAAATATCTATATTTGTGTATTGTTTTGGGTTCCTTTTTGTGATATATTTAATAGTAGATTAGAATAGAATAATTAGGTGGTGTTTGTCATGAAGATACAAGTAGGGCAAGTAAAGTATAAGGGTAGAGATGACTATAGAGTAGTTTATGGCACTACTGATGATGGTAGGCTTTATTATTTTTTAGATGATGTTGTTTTAGAAAATGGGGGACGTATTGCATCTACAGAGTTAGTAGAAGCAATTGATAATAGTGTTAAACCTAGCCATGTCGGAGTTATTAATAATGAAGGTAGAGAAATAATTCCATGTAATAATAAAAATGTTAAACTTATTACTAATGGAATTTTACTTGTCGAACTTTCTGAACCACAAAGCGAAAATGTAAAAAACACAAATATACTTAGAAATGATCCTGCAGCTGCTACTAAATTAGTTTCTACTCCTGCTGCTATAAAAAGTAAAATTGGTTCAGTTATGAGTAAAGAAGGTAGATATGTATTTAATGATTTATTTTCTGAAGCTTATATTTGTGATTTAGAGGCTAATGTATTAGTTGATGGATTATATAGTTTTGTTGCAGTTGATCCAACTAATCAAAAAATATATTTAAGTAAAAATGATGTAAATGATAATGTTATTGAATATTCTATTCTTCCACCACAAGTTCAAAATGATGTTACTCCAAGTACTGATTCAAATGATATTGATGTAACTGAAGTTGCTGTTCCACAAGATACGGTTGAGGATGCATTAAATTCTTCTGAAACTTCAGATAATTTAAATACTGTTCCTGATAATGAAATGTCTAATGTTTCTTCATTGACTGATGAAGCTGGTGATACTCAAGAAGAAATTGTTGATAATGGTGATAAAACTAATGATAATAGTCAAGAAATTACTATTCCTCAAGTTAATACAGTAGAGGAAAGTGGCTCTTCTGTTGAAGATGAAGTTCAATCTTCAGATAGTTTATATGCTCAGGAAGAAGTTAATGATGTTCCTATGGATGAACAGGTTAATGTAGAGAAAGATAGTTCTGTAATTCCTAGTGTAAGTGATACAACTATTGATACTGAAAACAAAGAAGATACTAGTACAGAAGTAGTTATTGATAATGATGAAAGTAATGAAAGTGAGGATTCTTCAAAGAAAGTTATAGAAGAATCACCTGTTGAAGAACAAGTTAATGTGGTTGAGCAGGAAGAAAATAGTCAACCTGAAGACTTTGAATTTAATTATGAAGAAAAAGATGATAAAGAACCAAAAAATGATGATAATGAAAAAAATAAATTAGAAGAAATGTATGATGATTCTGCTTCAGATAATGGAGATATACCAAATTATAGTTTTGATGAGTTTAATGAATCAGAGCTAGATGGAATGTTAGACGATGATGTTTTTGTAGATAGTGAAATAAAACCAGATAAGATAGATACAATGGATGATTTTGATATTAATGATATTAATATTAATAATTCTAAACCTGATAATCTTATTGAAGATGTTGCTCAATCTTTTAAGGAGTTAATGAAGAGTAATAGGGAACAACGTATTGTTATTGCTAAGTATAAAGAAAAGATAAAAAAGCTTACAATGACTTTAAATATGGTAAATGAAAAGAAAAAAGCACAGGCAGAATCATTTAAAGAATTATCTAAGCATTATAGAAAACTCGAAAATGATTATACAAGATGTAATACTAAGGTTCAGTTACTTGAGAGTAAAGTTGAAGACCAGGAGAGAATCATAAATTCACAAGAGAGAGAACTTACAAGTATAAGGCCTCAACTAGCTGGAAAAGAAGAATTAGCAAAATTAGTTACCGACGCAAGAGCCTTATTAAATTCGGATTCTATGGATGATGATTATTAGTACAGACAAGCATCATAATGTATTTAGTCAACTACTAAGGTGTAGTTGATTTTTTTTGATAATATTTAATTTTTATGATAAAATAGGTATGATTTCCTAGGGGAGTGGTTAAATATTATGATTTAATATAATTTTTTTGAATAGAATATTTATAGTAATGGAGGTGTAAATATGAACAGAAGTGATTTTCCTATGCTTAATTCTGATATTGTTTATTTTGATAATGGGGCTACTACTTTAAAGCCTATGTGTGTTATTGATGCTATGAATGATTATATGATGAATCATACTTCTAATATACATAGGGGTGATTATAATTCTGCTATTAAAACTAATGAGTTATATGATGATGTTAGGTCTATTGTTAGTGACTTTGTTAATTGTAGTGAAAATGAGGTTATATACACTAGTGGAGCTACTATGTCTTTAAATATGGTTGTTTTTGGATATATGAAGAGTCATTTAAAGAAGGGTGATGAGGTTTTATTAAATAAGGCTGAACATGCTTCTAATATATTACCTTGGATAATACTTAGTAAACAGATTGGTATTGTTATTAAATATGTTCCTTTAAACGAAAATTATGAACTTACTTTAGATAATATAAAGAAATGTGTTACAGATAAAACTCGTGTTATTAGTCTTGCACATGTTTCTAATGTTATTGGAGATGTTAGAGATGTTTATTCGATTGGTAAGTTTTGTCATGAAAATAACATTTTATTTAATGTGGATGGGGCTCAAAGTGTTCCTCATATGAAAGTCGATTTTAATGAATGTTATATGGATTTTCTTAGTTTTTCTGGACATAAGATGTGTGGACCAACTGGTGTTGGAATTTTAGTTGGAAGATATGAATTACTTGAAGAAATGAATCCACTTATGTATGGTGGTGGGATGAATAGTTTCTTTGAGGATGATGGAAGCTATGAACTTAAGAGTATACCTACAAGATTTGAGGCTGGTACTCCAGCTATTGCAGAGGTAATTGGATTGGGTGAAGCTATTAAGTATTTAATGAATATTGGTATGGATAATATTCATAAGTATGAAGTAGAGTTAAAAAAATATTTGTTAGATAGTATTAAGAATATACCTAATTTGATTATATATAATAAAAATAGCGATAGTGGTATTTTGGCATTGAATTTAGATGGTGTTTTTGCTCAAGATTCTTCAATATATTTAAATAGTTATAATATTTGTGTAAGAGCTGGAAATCACTGCGCTAAAGAATTGAAGGATGAAATTAATATAAAAAATACTGTAAGAGTTAGTATGTATTTTTATAATAATCATGAAGATATTGATAAATTAGTAAGTGCTTTAAAAAATAGTGAAGATATTTTTAGAATAGTGTTATAGGAGTATTTTATGGATAGTGATTTAAGAAGAGAAATAATTTTAGATAATTATCAAGAACCAATGAATAAGGGGTTGATTGATAATGATAATTATGTTAAGACAAGGTCTAGTAGTGAGAGTTGTATTGATGATTTGTCTTTTATGATGTTAATTGATGATGATATTATTAAAGATATTAGATTTGATGGTGAAGCTTGTGCTATTAGTACTTCTGCTACTTCTATTATGATTAGAAGTCTCATTGGAAAGAGTGTAAAAGAAGCTAGAAAGATACTTACTAATTATGTAAATATGATTAATGAAAAAGAATATGATGAGGATTTACTTGGTGAATTAGTGGTTTATGATGAAATTTGTAAACAACCTAATAGAAAAAATTGTGCTTTACTACCAAGTGGAGCAATAGAAAAAATGTTGGGAGAATTAAATAAATAATGAAAATTGATACAAAAAAATTAAATTTAGCTAAATTAAACTATTTTGATAAGGAGGAGAATGGTACTGAGGTTTCAGATATTCAAGCATATGCTTTTTTAGTAGAGCTTAATGGTGACTATGTAAATTTCTTTAATCCATTTGGCGATGAAAAATTACAAGTTTTTAAAAAGTCTGTTTATCCAAATGTAACTAAAGATGGTGAAGAATATGGAAATAGATTAATTCAAGTATCATCTGGAAATGTTTTTGATGGACCTTGTTATATAATTGAAAATATTGATGTTACTGAAATGCTTGGAACTGATGAAATATCAGATGAAGAACTTGGAGAATATGTTTGTAAGTCATCTAAATTCTTTATTGATAGAATTGAACTATTAAAGAAAAGAAAGGCTAATTCTGTAAGACAAAGAATTTTTACTAATAAAAAGATAGAAGAAGATTTACAGGAAATGGAAAAAATTGATGAATATTTTGATTCACACGAAAAAAACAAAAAAATATATAAAATAGGGTAAACTTTTTAATTACTATAGTTTATACGGTTGAAAAGAGAATTTCTGCTAGGGAGATTTTCTTTTTTTGTTTTGGAATGGTACTTGAATTTGGTAATTTGGCGATTTGTATATATTTTTGTTTTCAATTATAGTGTTGGTGAAGGAGGTGATTTATGTTAAATCAGGTGGTTTTGGTTGGAAGATTAACTAGGGATGTTATTGTAAATAAATCTGATAAAGGTATTAAAGTTGCTACTGTTTCATTAGCTATTCCTAGAAGCTTTAAAAATGCTGATGGTGTTTATGATACTGATTTTGTTGACTGTGTTGCTTTTGATAATGTAGCAGCTAATACTAGTGAATATTGCAGTAAGGGAGATATCGTTGGAATTAAAGGAAGAATTCAATCAAGAATTATTGAAAATGATGATAAAAAAGAATATGCAACTGATATAGTATGTGAAAAAATTACTTTTTTATCAAGTCATGTGAAAGATAATAAATAGATATAACAACTGATTTTAGTCAGTTGTTTTTCTTTTTGTTTATGTTTATGTTATAATACTTTTAGAATAGGTGGTTTAATGATAGAAGTTAGAGAATACATGGATAAAGATTTAGATAATGTAAATAATATATTAAAAGAGGCATTTAACATTACTAAGAAGAATTTTAAACATAATAATATATGTGAAGTTGTTGGATTATATAATGGTAATGTATGTGGATATTTATTGCTTACTAAAGTTTTTAATCCAATAAAAGATAAATATTATTGTTTAGTAGATTATGTATGTGTATCTTCTAAATATAGAGGGTTAGGTATTAGTGATAAGATGATGGATTATGCTTATTCATTTGCTAAGAGTAATGATTGTATGTATTTACAACTTACTTGTAGTTTTTATAGGACTTCTGCTCATAAGTTATATGAAAGATGTGGATATGTAAAGAGAGAGTCTGATATATATAGGAAGGTGTTAGTGTGATATTAGATATTATTAATAAGAAAAGATTAGGTAAAGAATTAAGTTATAGTGAATTAGATTATTTTTTTAATGGATATTTAGATGGAAAGATTGCTGATTATCAAATGTCTAGTTTACTTATGGCTATTTGTATTAATGGTATGAGTGATGAAGAAATATTTGCTCTTACTAAGATATTTATTGATAGTGGGGATGTTTTAGATTTTAGTGATATTCCTGGTATTAAGGTTGATAAACATTCAACTGGTGGTATTGGTGATAAGACTACTTTAGTTATTGCACCTATTGTTGCATCTTGTGGTGTACCAGTAATTAAAATGAGTGGTAGAGGGCTTGGATATACTGGTGGTACAATTGACAAGTTAGAAAGTATTCCTGGATATCGAATTGATTTAAGCGATGATGAACTTATTAAACAAGTTCATGATATAGGTATTGTTGTTACTGGGCAAACTGGAGATTTAGTTCCAATGGATAAAGTTATTTATGCTTTACGTGATGTTACTGCAACTGTTTCTTCTATTCCTTTAATTGCTTCTAGTATTATGAGTAAGAAGATTGCTGGTGGTGCTGATAAGATATTGATTGATATAAAAGTTGGAGATGGAGCTCTTTTAGGAACTAAAGAAGAAGCTAAGAAATTAGCAACAATTATGAAAAAAATTGGTAAAGTTTATAATAGAGAAGTTCAATGCGTTGTTAGTGATATGAATATTCCTCTTGGTACATCTGTTGGAAATAGTTTGGAAGTTTTGGAAGCGATAGATGTTTTATATGGAAAGGAAGATAACAATAACTTTGTTGATTTATGTATAGAACTTGCAACTGATATGGTAAGCATGGGAAAAGAAATTACTAGAGAAGAGGCAGGTGTTTTAGTTAGAGAATCTTTAAAGAGTGGGGCTGCTTATAATAAATTTTTAGAACTTGTTAAAAAGCAAGGCGGAGATCTTTCTAAATTAAAAGTAAGTAATAATAAATGTGTTATAAAATCTCCAAACAGTGGAATTATTAAGAAAATAGATGCTTTGGAAGTTGGAAAATTATCTCTTGCTCTTGGTTCAGGGAAAGTTTCTATTAAGGATAAAATCGATTATACTGTTGGTGTTAAATTAAAGAAGTTAGTTGGAGATTCTGTTAAAAAAGGTGATGTCTTAGCAGAACTTTATTATAATAAGAAAATGCCTGATTTTGATGTTGACAAGATTTTTAAGATAAATTAAAAAAAAGGTTTGAAATTATTTAGATTATGTTATAATAATGATATAAAGGTAGGGTGAATTTATGGAGAAAATTTATATGGAAGAAAACAAAAACAAAAATAGAAAAGTTGTTGATGGTTCTGTAGTTTTATCATTTGTAGTTGCTATATTTGCTCTTATTTCACTAGTTTCTGTGGGATTTAATCAAATAAGTTATGCAGCTCCTACACCATTAACTGAGGATAAATTTATATTTAATGTTGGACAAGGTGCTGATGGTGAAGCAAAAATTGCATTAGATGGAACAACAGGATATCATGTTCCAGTATATTACAGGGATAATGATAAGAATAATTATGTTTTTTGTGTAGAACATCATGCTGATGTTAATAATAATACTACTTATACAAAAGGTGGAGTTATTGATGACTATGGTTTATTATATTTATTAAATAATAGTTATGCATCAGGTAAAGAAATAATAACTGAAGGTGAAAATAGAGAATATGCTAATGTTTATATTACTCAAACAGCTATTTGGTTATATTTAGATGAAACTCAAAATGATAGTATTCATGATTTATCAGAAGAAGAAAAAGCAGTTATTCAAAAAGAAAATGGAACTTTAACTTATAATGATGGTACTGTATTGGGTGATAAATCTATTCAAGTAAGTAATTTATATTCTCTAATTAGAGGTTTAGTTGATAAAGCTAAGACAGTTGATAGTAGTAGACAATTATCTGTTGCATTTGGCAATGGTTCTATTTCTAAAGTAGATGGTGTTGATTATTATCAAACTCCAATTGTAAATGTTACAAGTGAAACATCTGAGCAACTTAAGAATTTTGATGTTAAAGTATCTGGTGTAAATAATGCTAAAGTTGTTGATGAGAATGGTGCAGAAATTACTGCATTAAATGGTCTTGCTAAGGGAACTAAATTCTATATTAGAATTCCTGCAGATCAAGTTTCAAGTGATACAAAAACATTAACAGTAGAAGTTGTAGGACATTTTGATAGTGTTGTTGGTAATTATTATATTGCTGATGGATTACAAAAAGTTGTTACTGCATCAAATACAGTTGTTGATATAAATGCAAGTGATTCAATTGATGTAGTTGGAGCTCCTAATACTGGTATGTCTACAGCACAAACAATTTACTTTATAGGTTTAATTGTATTATTATGTGGTGTTGGTATTGTTTATGCGAATGCTAAACCAGCTGAAAGTAAATAATAAAATAAAAAAGAGCCATATACTATTTATTGGCTCTTTACTTGTTTTTGTAGGCATAATTATTCTTTCTTCTAATTATTTTTTAAGAATGAGAGATGAAGTTTATTCTGATATGAAAATATCAATGATGGATGTTGATTCTAATACTGGTGAAGAAACTAAAATTGTTTCAGATGTTAAACCAGCAGAAAATATTGTTTCTAATAATTCAGAAACTAAGAATTACGAAGTTGATTATAGTAAATACCTAGGCGTTTTGGAGATACCTAAAATTGGTTTAAAAAGAGGCTTTTATAACGTAGATAATAGATATAATAATATTCAGTATAATGTAACTATGGTTAGAGGGTCTAATTTACCGGATGTTTATCAAGGTAATTTGATTTTAATGGCTCATTCTGGAGATGCTTATATTTCTTATTTTGCATATCTATATAGGTTAAATATTGGAGATAATGTATATGTTACTTATAATGGTGTTAAATATCATTACAATATTGTAAATATATATAATGTTCCTAAGAGTGGAGCTCTTAGACTTATTAGAAATCATGAAAAGACAACATTAACAATGATTACATGTACTAAAAATGATGATTATTCACAAACTGTTTATATATCTGAATTAGTTGAATAAAGAAGGTGGTAATATGAATTTATCTTTGATTGAAAAGTTGGGTGTTATTTTTAAATATACATTTTCTTCTTTTTTATCTATAGAAATGTTCATATTTAGTCTTCTTTTATTTTGTATTTTAGTTTATAGTGTAAAAGTAAATAATCATTTTATTCAAATGATATCTATAGGTATTTATATTGGATTTGTAATTGGTATTATAATTAGTTATACATCTTATGTTCAAACTAGTTTTAATTCATTTACAAAAGCTATTCTTAATTATATATATTTTCCATCTACAGTTGTCTATTTTTTTATTATAGTTTTTGTAACTATTCTTATTCTTTATACTTTGTTTTCTAAAAATATTACAAATATAAAGAAAATATTTAATTATTTGTTTTTTAGTATAATGTATTTTTTCTTTATGACTTTTATGGCTTTATCTGCTTTTGATGGAGTAGATTTAATGGAAATTACTGAGTTATATAAGAATGATACAATTTTATCTATAGTACAGATTAGTAATTTATTACTTGTTATTTGGTTAGTTGTTACTGGTTTTTATTACTTGTATAGATATTTTAAAAAGAGATTTGATTAATATAAAAACATTAGATTAAGTTCTAATGTTTTTTTGTAATTATTTATTCGAAAAATGACTTATGATATAATAATGTTGTGAAGTAAAAATAACATTAAGAACCTGGTTGGACATGGGGTGATGATGGAAAACCACAAAGAGGTCAAGCACATAATTTTACTAAAGCTGTTATAGAAGCAACTGCTACAATGGGAGCTGGGTATCTAATATATAGAGGTGTAAGAATGATTCCTTCATTACTACCAACTTTTTGGTGGACTATTCCTATAAATGCTGCTACACCTTAAGGAGGATTTATGATTGGTATAAAGTTTCTAATAGAAAATAAATATGATATAATTTTGAGTAAAATATTTCACGGTATAGATTGTTCCAATTTTAGATGGAAAATTGAGGATGAAGAAGTACTAGGGGAACAAGGAAAATCATTTTTTGCTAAAACTGATTACAGTGATAATGAGTTTCAAAAAATTGTTCAAAAGGAGCACTATCCAATATTCTTGAATTTACAGATGTATTATAAGAATAGTGATGTAAATGATATTAAGAATTATGATCAATTTTTAACAAGCTCATGCCAACTTATTCTATTTATAGTTGATAATATTTTCGTTGAAATATATGCTAAAAACCAAACTATATTAGAAAAAATATCAAAAAATGCAGTTAATTATGATTTTTCTAATATTGAATATATTAATGAGAGTATAGATACACGTAAGACTTTTTCTTCTTATTGTCAATTATTGAGTTGATAGGTGAAAGTAAAATTTGAATAAATTCTTTCTCAATTGTAAAAATGAAAACCACTGGATTGTCCAGTGGTTCTTTTATGCTTTAGTGTTGAGTCTTTAATAATGTAATTTTCCTTTGTTGTATTGTTTTTTAGTAAAGTTAGAATGAAAGATCTTACAGGCAATATAGAAAAATACTGGTTTCTTTAATGTGTTGCGATATATTCTTCTAAAGTAATATTATGTTTATGAATATATTTAGCTATATCTTTACCAACATATCTATAATGCCATGATTCAAATTCATATCCAGTTTCATTTTCTTTGTCTTTTGGAAAACGTAAGATGAATCCATACTTATAGGCGTTTTCTTGCATCCAATTATACTCTTTAGTTTTTTCAAAATTTGTGTATGTTTCTGTTTGATTATATACATCAACGGCAAGTCCTGTTTGGTGTTCTGAATTTCCTGGTCTTCCTGAATAAGTGTCTGCGGCTTCTTTACCATCACTTTTTACATATTTATTATATAAATCTACTTGATATTCATAACTTCGATATGTTGACATAGCTATAACCTTATAATTTTCTTTAGATGCATCTTTTGAAAGACTTTCAAAAGCGTTGGCTGCTTCTTCTACCATTTTCATATTACTTAAAGCATAAGTTGAACTTAAGCTTTTTAGATTTTCTGGTACATAATCTTCTTTTAAATAATTATGTTTATTTACTAAAATATTTATTTTATTTAGATTAATTGTTTCATGCATATCTTCATATTGCTTTTTATCTAGATCCATATTTACATCTTTAATTATTTGTTCATCACTTAAATCTTTATTCTTATTTTTATATGATATATATCTATCTAAATTTTCCATTTTAAAGTAACTTATTTTTTTATTTATATTATTTAGTTTTTGTAGTTTTTTTTCTTTTTTAGTTAGAGTTTTATTTTCTATTTCTTTTTTTGGTGAGTCAAATGTATTTAATATTAGTGTTGTTAATTTTGTAAATGAGAAGCCTATTAATACTATAAAAATTATAAATATTATAAAGTTTTTTTTCTTAATTTTAATTTTTTTCTTTCTTGTACTCATTATTATCACCTAATTATATAATAGCATTTATTTTTTAAATTATGAATAAATTGAATAAATTTTACATATAAACTACAAGGAGGAATGTATGAAATTACTATTAATTATTTTTGGACTTTTAAGTTTGATAATACCCTTTAAAGTTAATGCGGAGGAGTATTTGCCTAATGGGAAGAGTGGAATATTAATTGAGGCAAATAGTGGAAAAATTCTATTTGAAAAGAATAAAGATGAGAGATTAAGTATTGCTTCTATGACAAAGATGGTAGCACAAATTATTATTTTAGAAGAAATTGAGTCTGGTAATATTAAGTGGAATGATATTGTTACTGTTAGTAGAAATGCTGCGGATATGGGAGGTTCACAAATATATATAAGTGAAGGAGAAAAAATAAGCGTTGAAGATTTGATGAAGGGTATTAGTGTGGCATCTGGTAATGATGCAACAGTTGCGATGGCTGAGTATATTAGTGGTAGTGAAGAGAAGTTTGTTAAAAGAATGAATAAAGTTGTAAAGTCTTTAGGACTTAAGAATACAAATTTTAAGAATTGTACTGGACTAGATGAAGAAGGACATTATTCTAGTAGTTATGATATGGCTATGATTGCGAGAGAGTTAGTTATCAAACACTCTGAAATATTGAGATTTTCTTCAATTTATGAAGATTATTTAAGAGAAGATACTAAAGATAAGTTTTGGCTAGTTAATACTAATAAATTAATTAATTTCTATGATGGTGCTGATGGATTAAAGACTGGTCATACTGATAATGCTGGATATTGTTTGTCAGCAACTGCTAAAAGAAATAATTTAAGATTAATTGGAATTGTTTTAGGTGAAGAAAATAGTAAAGTTAGAAATAGTGAAATGATTAATTTACTTGATTATGGTTTTAATAATACAAAAATGAATATTTTGAAAAAGAAGGGAAGTATTGTTCAAAAAGTTAAGCTTGATAAAGCTGATTCTAAATATTTAAATGTTGTTACTATGGATGATTTGGGTGTTGTTGAAGAAATTGGTAATAAAAATAAATATAAATATAGTGTTAGTTTAGACGATGTTTCTTTTCCTATATACAAAGGACAAGTTGTTGGGAAAATAGATGCTATTTATAAAGGAAAAGTTGTAAGTAGTACTCAATTAATTTCTAAGAGTGATGTTAATAAAATTAATATATTTAAGTTAATAGGAGAAAATATTATTAGTTTTGTTAATGGATTTTAAATAGCAATTAATGCTATTTTTCTTTTTAGATTTTTTTTAAATTTGACTTTTTTATAGCTTAGTTATTTGGTATAATGTGAGTGTATAAAAGGAAGGTTGATATTATGGCAAAAAAGAGGCCTTATAATTATAGTGGTAATACAAGACCTAATAATAATAGAAAATATAAAAATAATAATAGAAATAATGGTGTTAGAAGAAACAATTATAATAATAAAGAAAAGAAAATTGATTTAGATAAAACATTAAGTATTAAAATAGATGATGAAAGATTAAATGATGTAGATACTCTTGATACTAGTTTTTTAGAAGGTAGAATGGATAAGAAACCTAAAAGTAATAAGAAGTATAAGGAAAAACTTTTGAAGAATAAAGGTAATAATAAAAAAATAATAGAACATCTTAAAGTTTTAAAAAATGTATTTTTTGGATTAGCTTTTATTTGTATTATTGTACTTATTGTGTTAATTTTAGTAAATCATTCTTTTGATAAAACTAATAAAGTTAAAGATACTTCTAGTGATGATACTTCAGCTGTTGAAGAAAAGGAAGCTATTGATGATAATTATTTATTTGTAGGAGATTTTTATACTGATAAGTTTAATTTTGATGATTTAGATTATCATTATGTTAAGAGTGTTGATAAAGATTTAACTACGGAAAAATTACTTAATGATTTAGATAAAAAAATATATGATTTTAATCCATCACATGTATTTATAAATGTTGGAATTAATGATTTAGACGATAAAAAGAGTAATGATGAAATAATTGGTAATTTAGAGAATATAATTAAAGGAATTAAAGAAAATAGACCATATGCTAAAGTGTTTGTTGAATCATTATATCCAATTAATAAAGATGTATCTAAGTATGATAAAGATATAATTGATGAAGATGTTGATAATAAAAGAATTAAAGAATTAAATAATAAAATAAAAGAGTTATGTAAAGATGAAAAAGTAGAATATTTGGATTTATATTCAGTACTTGAAAGTGATGATAAACTAAATTCTGATTATACTGAAAATGGTGTTTATTTAAATGATAAGGGTTATGATACTATTTTAGAGAAAATTAATAAAATTTTAGGATGATGAAGTATGAAAGAGAAGATATTTAATAATAAAAATAGATTGATATTTTTAATAAGTTCATTAATTTTACTTATCGTTTTATATATTATCTTGATTTTTATTAATTATTCTTCTTTAAAAAAATATGATAATTTAATACTAAAAAATGTTTATGTAGAGCAGTTTGATATGTCTGATTATTCTTATAAGCGAGCTAAAGCAAAACTAGAATTTTATAATGAATATCTACTTAATAAGGTTGTTGTTTTTAAGATTAATTCTTCTGAGTATAAATATACTTTAAAAGATCTTGGGTTTAATATTGATTATAAGAGAACTTTTAATGAGATTAAGAAGTATCAGGATAATTTAAGTGTTTCTAAAAAATTAATGATTATTAATAGTAATGAGAAGATTAAGTTTGATGTTTATTATAGTGTAAATGATGATGGATTGGTTAATTCTTTAAATAGTATTAAGTCTATTGTTGATGTTTCTGCTGTAGATGGTTATTTTGATACTAGTAATGGAGTTAAGTATGTTAGTGGAGTTGATGGGTTCTCTTTAAATGTTGATATGAGTAAAGAGATAATTAAGGATTATTTTTTGAAAGCTGTTGATAAGGAGATTAATATAGAACTTGTAGGGGACTCTGTTAAATCTAATACTAATGAGAGTTATGCTTCTATTGATACTATGACTTCTTCTTTTACTACTACTTTTAATGCTGGTGTTACTCAAAGAGCTACTAATTTAAGGTCTGCTCTTAATTATATAAATGGAGCTATAGTTGAGCCTGGAGAAGTTTTTTCTTATTATAAGTATGCTGGACCATATAATAAAGCTGGGTATGTTTTCTATTACGAGTTTGTTGGAAATGGAGTTTGTCAGATTGCTACTACAGTGTATGATGCTGCTTTACTTGGAGGATTAGAGATTGTTAAAAGATATCCACATGCTAAAAAGAGTGTTTACGTAGATGGAGGGTTGGATGCTACTGTTGCTAGTTATTCTAGTGGATGGAATATTGACATGCAATGGAAAAATACATATAAATATCCTATATATATAAAAGCATATGCTGTTGGAGGAGAAGCTCATGTTGAATTTTGGTCTAATAGTAATGCGAAAGAAGGAAAAACTTATTCTACAGAATCTGTTTGGTTAGGTGGTAGAGGTTATACTACATATTTACATACTTATAAAGATGGTGTAGAAATTGATAAGAGTAAGATTGCTACAACGTGGTATATAGAAGATTAGATTTTAGTTCTAATCTTTTTTTGTTTTCATAGTATTTATTAGAAAGCGAGGAAATAAACATGGAAATGTTAAAAGTAAGTAGTAAGTCTAATCCAAATAGTGTTGCTGGTGCAATAGCTAATATATTTAGAGAAAAAGGGAATGTTGAAATTCAGGCGGTAGGAGCTGGAGCTTTAAATCAAGCAATTAAAGCAGTTGCAATTGCTAGGGGATTCGTGGCACCGACTGGTAAAAATTTAGTGTGTATTCCGGCTTTTCAGGATATCTCTATTGATGGGGAAGAACGTACAGCTATAAAGATAATTATTGAATCTAGATAATTGTTTAAAATAAATTAAATTACTTCTTATTTGATGATGAGAAGTAATTTTTTTCTTTACTAAAATTTTTACTTAATCTATAATTGTAATAGATAGGAGGATTGAATATGAATAATGATAAATCTTATACAATATATTGTTCTAGATGTGGAGCTCCTATGAAGAATGGTGCAAGATATTGTATGAAATGTGGTAATTTAAATCCTGAGCATCCCGAAAATAAATCTATGGAAAAATATATACCTAAAAAACAAATTTATGTTGTAGGATCTGGTAAAACACTTATTGGTCATTTAAATCAAAATGGTACTATTTCTAAATGTTTTGCAAATAATATAGGTGATAGTAGAATGTGTTTTATTGTTACTTTTTCTATTTATATTTTATTAATTCTTTTTTTAGGTTTAGTTACATTAGTTAATTATAATATTACGGATGTTACTGATATTATTTATACTCATTTACCAATGAATCTTTTATTAATTTCATATCTATTTATGATGGTATTTGCATCTGAAAGATTATATATGAAGTCTAATCATCCATGGTGGGCAACGTTAATTCCAATTTATAATAATTTGGTTTTTTCAAAGATTACTCTGGGTAATTTTTGGTTAGGACTTATTGGTTTTATACCTATTGTTAATGTAATATTTTACTTTATTATTTTTTATAAGTTAGGTAAAAAATTTGGTAAGAGTGGTGTTTTGACTGCTTTATTTCCATTTATTATGATTCCGGTTATTGGTTTAGGGGACTCTATATATAATGGAGTTAGTTATGTTACTTCTAGTTTAGAAAATGGAATTGAGAAAGAATATAAGAGAAAAAAATTCTTTTTTGGAACTATTACTTTTGTAATGCTTTTATCTTTAGCATGTGTTATTTATACTAATTTAACTACTATTGATGAGAAGATTGATAATATAAAAAAGAGATATTTAATTTATGTTTCTTCTACAGTTGTTGATCAGATAGATAAAAGAGTTAGTTTTGGTAATAATAAAGTTATGTGTGATGATGAAAATTATTCTGGAGAGGATGGTACATATTATTTTGAATATGCTGATGCTTCAGATGAATTTTATATCTTTTTAGGTTCTTTTGTTGATCCTGTTTCTGTTGTTGTTAGAATGGATGTTAATCAAGGAAATAGAACTTATTATGTTAGTTTAACTAATGGTGAATTAGGATTTGAAAATATTGAGTCAAATTCTATTGATATTAATTCAATTACTAATTATAGTGAGATAAATAAGAATTATTCATATACGTCTACGTGCTTTTTTAAATAGTTTCTTAATAAATAACTTGCAAAAGTAAGTAAATTTTACTATAATTAAAACAAGTCGATGATTAGAACCAATAATAAGATTATTTAAGCGGAGAGAGTTCGTGGTTGGTGGAAACGAATATTAGATACTTATTTATCTACTCTATAGATGATATTTTATCCGGGTAATACCGTTATCTAAATAAGTTAAATAAAGGATGGTACCGTGCATTTTGCACTCCTTGGTATCATTCTTTTTTTGTATCTTGGAGGTGAAATATGGATAATCATATAAAAACTGGTATTGGAGTTTTAATTGAAGACGATAATAGAATTTTGCTTGGTCATAGGGTGGCTTCTTATAAGGATACAGGTGGTATTTATGAGCCTGATTCGTGGACTCTTCCTGGTGGAAAACAAGAGTATGATGAGACGACAGTTGATGCTGGTATTCGTGAAGTAAAAGAAGAAACTAATTTGGATATTTCTTCTTTGGAATTGTTCTTTGTCTCGGATGATATTTCTCCTGATAGACATTATGTAACAATTGATTTTATTACTAATGATTTTAGAGGTAATATTAAAGTTATGGAACCTGCAAAGATTGATGAGTGGAAATGGTTTTCTATTGATGAATTGCCAGAAAATATATATTCTCCATCAAGAAAATGTATAGAACATTATAGAAAAATAAAAAAAGGAAATGAGGAATAAGATATGATAGATATTAAGTTAATAAGAGAAAATAGGGATTTAGTAAAAGAAAATATTAAGAAAAAATTTCAAGATGAAAAGTTACCTTTAGTTGATGAGGTTTATGAATTAGATAAGAGAGTTCGTGAAGTTCAAGTTAAGGCTGATGGATTAAAAGCTGAGAAGAATAGATTAAGCGGTGAAATTGGAAAATTAATGAAGGAAGGTAAAAAAGAAGAAGCTGAGGCAATAAAGAAGACTATTCAAGCAAATGCTGATGAAATTACTAAGTTAGAAGAAGAACAAGAAACTTTAACTAGTCAAATAAAAGAAAAAATGATGGTTATTCCACAAATTATGGATCCTTCTGTACCAATAGGAAAAGATGATAGTGAAAATGTTGAAGTTCAAAAGTTTGGGGATCCATTTGTACCTGATTATGAAATTCCACATCATGCAGATATAATTGCGAGAGTTAATGGAATGGATAAGGAAGCTGCTGGTAGAACTAGTGGTGAAGGATTCTACTATTTGTTAGGTGATATTGCAAGACTTCATGAGGCAATGATTGCTTATGCAAGAGATTTTATGATAGATGCTGGATTTACTTATGCAATACCTCCTTTTATGATTCATAGTGATGTTGTAACAGGAGTTATGTCATTCCCTGAAATGGAAGCAATGATGTATAAGATTGAAGGAGAAGATTTATACTTAATTGGAACAAGTGAACATAGTATGATTGGTAAATTTAAGGATCAAATCATAAAGAAAGAAGAATTACCAGTACATATGACAAGTTATTCACCATGCTTTAGAAAAGAAGGTGGAAGTCATGGTCTTGAAGAGCGTGGACTTTATCGTGTTCACCAATTCGAAAAACAAGAAATGATTGTTATTTGTGAACCTGAGGAGTCTATGGAATGGTATGAGAAGATGTGGAAATTAACTGTTCAATTATTTAGAAACTTTGATGTGCCAGTTAGACAACTTGAATGTTGTAGTGGTGATTTAGCTGATTTAAAGGTTAAGTCATGTGATGTTGAAGCATGGAGTCCAAGACAGAAGAAATATTTCGAAGTTGGAAGTTGTTCTACATTAGGAGATGCTCAAGCAAGACGTTTAGGTATTCGTGCTAAGGGAGAAAAGGGTACATATTATTTACATACATTAAATAATACTGTAGTTGCTACTCCAAGAGGACTTATTGCTGTAATTGAAAATAATTATCAAGAAGATGGTTCAATTAAAATACCAAAGGCATTACAACCATATATGGGTGGTAAAACTGAGATTAGACCTAAAAATTAAGAAGATTAATTTCTTCTTTTTTTGTTTCCTTTTTATGATATAATTTAATTAGGATGTGGTTATATGAACGATAGCATTGGAATTGGTTTTGGTAAACAAAATGATGATGAATTATATGGTAACCAAGAGATTAAGCAAGAAAAACTACATGGTTATAGTTGCCCTAGTTGTTTGAATAAGTTTAAATCTGCTGATACAATTATAAATTGTCCTTATTGTGATTCATTAGTTTCTAGTTGTGATATAGACAATATAACTTATGATGGTATTATTCCGTTCTCAGTAAGTTTAGATGATGCGGTTAATGCTTATAAGAAAAAAGTTTTGTTTAATCCATTATTGCCATTTGCATTTAAATCAAAGAAGATTATTGCTTCTATAAAACCTTTTTATTTATCTGCTAGGATATGTAATACTAATATTAGTGGAGATGTTTTATTTTTAGGTGGTAATAAGACTAGTAAAAATCAAAAACTTTCAACTATTCAAAAAGTTGAATTATCTTATACTTCTAATTTTGATTATAATAATGTTTATATTAATACTTGTTCTAAGATAGATGATTCTTTTTTGAATACTGTTAATGATTATAATTTTTCTATGGTTAATGGCTTTAATGAAGATATTTGTGGCAATACTCCTATAATTATTTCTGATATAGATAATAATGAGGTTAGTGATAAGCTTAATAAGAGAACTATGAATCATGCATTAATTATAATTAGGGATAATATACAGTATGGTTTAAAGAAACTTGTTGAGAATAAGATGACTATTACTGATAAGGGTGGTATTAATATATGTGTACCTGTTTATTTATTAAATATTAAGTATAAAGATAAGAATTATATTTATTTAATGAATGGTCAGAATGGTAATAGTAATTTAATGGTTACTATTGGAATATTAGAGACTTGTATATTTGCTTTTATACTTTTTGCTTTAATCTTTTTAGTAGGATTTTTAGTTACATGGTTATTTTAGGAGGGTATATGAAGTATATTAGGTATATAGTTTTAAGTTTTGTTATGTTTTTTATATTTACTATTAATACTAGTGCGAGTACTAATACATATACTAGAACTAGTGATAATTTATTAGTACCTAGTGATGTTGTAGTTGATAGTAATAATATAAATAATATAATGAAGACTCCTTCGGTTTCTAGTAGTGAGAAGCTTTATGATTTTGCTGATTTACTTACTGATAGTGAAGAAGAAAAACTTATTAAGAGAATTAATAAATATGTTAATAGTAGTACTATTGATGTTGCGATTGTTACGACTAATGATTTGTTAGGATTTAGTATTGACGATTATGCATATAATTTTTATGATTATAATGATTTTATGAAAGATGGTATTGTATTTGTTATATATACTGGTGGTAATGAACCTGAAATATATATGGGAAATAGTGGAGATACTGAGGGAAAAGTATTTACCATTTATACCGATTATTGGATAAATCAGATTTTAGATTATGTTTATAAAGATATAAAGGTTGGTAAATATTATAGTGCTTGTAATAAATATGTAGATTCATTGGCTGCACTAGTTGATGTTGAAAGAAATGGTAACTATAGAATGGATGGTAATGGGAATTTAATTAAGAATATTCCTTGGATTGAGATAGTTGTTTTATCTTTAACTTTAACATTTATTATAATAGTTATTATATATTCAAAGGCTATGTCTATGAAAAAATTATCTTATGCTGATAGGCTTGATGATTGTGTAGATAAAAGTAATTTGATGGTTAAAAATAATTCATATACTAATACTTATATAAATAAGTAAAATGAGTTATAATTATTATATTAATAGAAAAGGAGAAATTTTATGGGATTAATTAAGGCTGCTATTGGAGCAGTAGGAAGTACTCTACATGATCAATGGAAAGAGTATATAAAATGTGAGGATTTAGGTAATGATATTTTAATGAAGAGAGTTAGTACTCCTAATGGTATTATTACTAAAGATAGTGCTATTCAAGTAGCACCTGGACAAATTGCTGTTATTTTTGAGAATGGTAAGATATTAGATGCTTCAGCTGAGGCAGGTATTTATACTTTTGATGCTTCTTCATCTCCAAGCTTTTTTGCTGGACAATTTGGAGAAGTATTTAAAGAAATGTGGACTCGTTTTACATATAATGGTGGAACAAATAAGGAACAAGCTGTATTTTATATAAATGCAAGAGAAATTATGGATAATAAATTTGGAACTCCAGCACCAGTACCTTTCCAAGATTGGTCACATCCAATTCCAAATCAAATGACTGGTACTATGAGTCCATTAAGAGTAGAAGTTAGATGTTTTGGTAAATATACATTTAAGATTACTGATCCATGTGCTTTTATGAGTGAGATTGCAGGTACTGCTGATGAGTATAGAAAAGATAAAATATGTGAACAAATGCGTTCAGAAGTTATTGGAACTTTCCAAAATGTATTAAATGAGCTTGGAACTAGTAAATATAAAGTACCAGTTTTAGAGTTACCTAGTAATACAGATGAAATTAAAAAAATAATGAATGAAAAAGTATTTGATGAACCAATTCGTAAGCGTGGTATAAGTATTACAGGATTTGTAGTTGAATCTGTTACATTAGATGATGAATCTAATAAGAAGATTGATAATTATGAATTATCTAGTAATACATTTATGCAACAAGGAACTCTTACTGGTTCATATGCAGATGCACTTAAAGATGCAGCAAACAATCCAAATGGAGCTGTTAATGGTATGATGGGAGTTGGAATGGTTAATATGGCAACAAATGGAGCTGTTAATTCAGCTACTGCTGGTGCTTTTGCAGCTCAAGCTCCTGGAGTTTCTCAACAAGATCTTCAAGGTGGAGTAACTACTACTGCTAGTACAGGTACTTCTTCAAAATTCTGCCCTGAATGTGGAAGTCCTACTAATGGCGGAAAATTCTGTGCAAATTGTGGAAATAAATTAGCATAATTATTATTTAATTAACCTCAGTTTTTGTTGAGATTTGAGGTTTTTTTCTTTTGATTTTTAATAAGAATATTTTATATTAGATAAATATTTGTTTATATAGCTTAGATAAAAAGATTTGATTTTTAATGAAAAACTTCTAAAAAAATATTTTGTAATAGTAATTATTTCTTTATTTTTCAAGGAATTATTGCTTATACAAATTTTTTATAGCAGCACTTTACATGCTTATTTGACAATTTTTGGTTGAACTAGTAGAATAATTAAATGTCACATGTAAAGAGGTGTTTAATATGTTAAATAAAAAGCAACAAATGATTGAGGCAACTTTGGAGGAACCGTCCCTGATTTTCAAACTTATTAAAGATAATGAGTTTGAAGTAATTGAAGAAATGATTGAAAAGAATTTAGTAGATGTCAATTTAGAGGACAGTGTTGGTAATGATGTGGTTACCAGATTATTAAAAGTAAAAGAGTATGATTTAGTTATTCCATTAATGAAGAAGAGAAATTGGAAGGTAAATCATCAGAATAGTGAAGGAAATACATTTGGTCATATATTGGCATTGGATAATTCTATAAATACAATTAGAATTGTTAATGAGTTAGTTAAAAAGACAAAGTTTTTACCTAATATAAAAAATAATAAAGGTGAAACTATTTTAGATAAGGCTATTAATAATAATTATTTATGTGCTGCATTTAAGATATTAGAAGATAAGAGATTTACTTCTATAGATGTTTTTTCTTTTAAAAATTTAGTAGATGCTAGTATTAAGAATGTTTATTATGGAAAATATTCTAAGTTAAATAATTTAGAAGTTATAGTTGATAATTTAGAAAAGAAAGAATTAAATTCTACTATGACTGATTTAATTAATAATATTAGTGAGAATATTGATACTATTAAAAGAGATATAATTAATAATGATTCTAGAATATTGGATGAACTTATTAATAGCCATTTAGGATAAGACAATTACTTGTTTTATTCTTTTTTTTTTGATATTATAAGGTAGTTAAAAGGAGTGATATACATGCATTTACCTGATTATAAAGAGGCTAGAACTAGAGATAAAAGAAGTTATGATAGAATTGATTTTAAGTTGGATTCTTCAGTTATTAATAAATATAAAGGAAAGACTTATTTTATTAAGACTTATGGTTGTCAAATGAATGAACATGATAGTGAGAATGTTGCGGCATTACTTGAAAAGTTGGGATTTAGTAGGGTTGATGATTATAATGATGCTGATTTAGTATTACTTAATACTTGTAGTATAAGGGAAAATGCTCATAATAAAGCATTTGGTATGTTAGGAAGACTTAAACATTTAAAGTCTGAAAAACGTGATTTAATTATAGGCTTATGTGGATGTATGGCACAGGAAGCTAGTGTAGTTAATGAGATACTTAAAGATTATAAATTTGTTAATTTTGTATTTGGTACTCATAACTTATATCAATTACCTGATATACTTAACAAAGCAATTAATGATAATAAACAACAGATTGAAGTATTTTCTCGAGAAGGAGATTTAGTTGAAGGATTGCCTGTTGTTAGGGCTAATAATTATAAAGCATATGTTAATATTATTTATGGTTGTGATAAATTCTGTACTTATTGTATAGTTCCTTATACTAGAGGAAGAGAAAGAAGTAGAAAAAAGGAAGATATCTTAAAAGAAATTGATGAGTTAGTAAAAGATGGTTATAAAGAAATTACTTTATTAGGACAAAATGTTAATGCTTATGGAAAAGATTTATATGATGACTATAATTTAGGAGATTTACTTGAAGAAGTTGCGAATAAAAATATTCCGCGTATTAGATTTATGACTAGTCATCCTTGGGATTTTACAGATAAAATGGTAGAAGTTATTGGTAAATATCCTAATATTATGCCTAGTGTTCATTTGCCTGTACAAAGTGGTTCTTCTAGAATTTTGAAATTTATGGGTAGAAGATATACAAGAGAAAGTTATTTAGAATTATTTGATAAAATAAAAAAGACTGTTCCAGGAGTATCAATTTCTACAGATATAATAGTAGGTTTTCCAGGAGAAACTGAGGAAGATTTCCAAGAAACATTAAGTTTAGCTGAATATTGTAAATATGATAATGCATTTACATTTATATTTTCTGCTAGAGAAGGAACTCCTGCTTGTAAATTAAAAGACGAAGTTGATATTAAGACTAAAGAAGAAAGATTATATAGATTAAATGATGTAGTTAATAAATATTTTTTAGAAAATAATAAAAAATTAGAAGGCAAGACTCTTAAAGTTTTAGTTGAAGGTGTATCTGAAAAGAAGGATATGTATTATGGATATAGTGAAACTAATAAACTTATTAATTTTGTAGGAGAAGGTGTTAAGCCTGGAGATATAGTAGATGTTAAAATAACGGCTGCTAAGACATGGAGTTTAGATGGAGAACTTGTATAAAAAATTGGATGATGTAATTCTTTGTATTAAGGAGTCTAATGAGTATAAGAATGTTATAGATATAAAGAAAAAGATGGATTCTAATAAAGAATTAAAAAAGAAAATTAATGATATTAAATTATTACAAAAAAAGTATGTTAAAAGTAATTATGATTCTTCTGTAAAAAAAGATTTAGATAAATTAAATGATGAATTATTAGAAGTACCAATATATAGAATATATTTAGATAATTTAAGTGTTGTTAATGAAAAGATAGAGTATGTTAAAGATAGTTTGAATGATTATTTTTATGATTTATTTAATAAAAAATACTAGAGTTTATTTCTAGTATTTTTTTAGTTCTTCGATTAGTTTTTCTGTTGCTTCTTTTATAAAGTCTTCTACAGGATATATATCGAATGTATATCCTCTTTCTTGTTTTGAATTTTCAATAATGATACCCATTTTATTAATAAGAATATCTAATTTATCGATTGGTATTTCTGTTATGATTGTTTTTGGTCTTTTAAATTCTTCATAAAAAAGAGATAGGTCCATATTATGATTTTCAATTATTTGAATATTAACATTTGTGTAGTCTGAATAAATCATACTTGTCATTTGTTCTTTGCTACAAGTCATTACTGTTCCATCTAATAATTTTATTGAATTGTTATATTCTAATTTTGTCATAAAGTTTTCATACCATAATTTATCTGTATATAGATGTATAAAATAACCTAATTCAAAACTATTCTTTTTAAATTTTTTGTATTTATTAGTAAATATTTCTAGGTTTGGGATATCTTGTGGTGTATTTATAATAAAATGTGATTTATATTTTTCTTCTCCTATTTGTTTTGCAATATCTGGGGCAATTGATCCTAGATAATAATCTTTTCTATCTTTAATTTTTAAATGTTTTTCTAATTCTTTAGCTACTGCTAGATGTATGACTGCTGATGCCATAGAAACCTCCTTTTATATTTCTTTATTTTATTATAGCATATTTTTTGTACTTTTCTTTTTGTTAGTGCATAAATTATAGTGGAGGTATATATGACTAATTATAGAGAAATCGTTACTAAAGCGGTGATATCAAAAGGAAAAAAATTATTTACAACTACACATTCTATAGCTGTAGATAATCCGTCAACTATTTTGGGATGTTGGGTAATTAATCACAATTTTAATGGGAATATAAGTGGTAATCAGATTATTTTAGATGGAAGTTATGATGTTAATATATGGTATTCTAATAATAATGATACTGGTACAAAGGTAGTTACTCAAACAAATAATTATCATGAAGTAATTAATATGCGAGAAAGAGATGATGTAAGTGGAGAAGATATTATTGTTAGGAGCTTAAAACAACCTAGTTGTGTTAAAGCTGAAATAGATGGAAATTCAATATCTTATACTATTGAGAAAGAGCTTGGTATTGAGTTAGTTGGAGATATTAAAGTAAAGATTGAAGCAAGCTTAGATGAAGATCCTTGGGATGAAATAGAGGATACTAGTATTAATACAAATAATGATAATGATGATAATACAGAGGTTACTAGTGATATAGATAATGTTAATGAAAATTTTATTGAAGATTCAATTTAGTTGACTTTAAAGAGATAACTATTTATAATAACAATCATTTGAGGGGATATTATGAATAGTTTTTTTGATGTAGAAAAGGAACTTGAAATGACGGATAAAGTTATTTCAGGAAAAAATATAGATAGTAGTTATGATAATATTTATACTAGAAGTAATGAAAAATTAGATGAATTATTTAAACAATTTGATGTTTCTAATAAGAGGATTTTAACTGTACTTGCTTCCTCAGATCAGTTATTCTTTTCTTTATTGAATGGGGCTAGTAGTGTAGATTGTTTTGATATAAATAGATTAACACAATATTTTTATTATTTAAGAAAATGGAATATTATTTATAATAATAAATTTTATCTACCAGTAAATGTAACGGGATTATTTATAAATGATTTGTTATGTAAGGCAGAGTCTAATATTTTAAGTGAAAATGAGGAAAGAGCATATAGATATTGGTATAAATTTATAAGAACTTATCCGGCTTTTATGTATAAAAAAATGTTTTTTACTCCTTTGGGAAAGAGACAATATGACATAGATATGGATTTACTAAAGGAGAAGCTCGTTACTAATGATTTAAATTTCAGATGTTTGGATTTATCTGATAAGGTTTCTAATGATGATTATGATATTATTATTACTTCTAATATTTCTGAGTATTTTTATGATAATTATGAATTGCTTTCTAATTATAAAAGTAATTTAGTTAAACTTCTTGGGGATGGTGGTAGTATTATTAGCTCTCATATGATGTTTTATACTATTCCTTCTAGTGAGATGAATTTGTTTTCTGATGAATTTGATTTTCGTGAGTTTCCATTTTATTATGATGAGTTTTATAGTGATTTAGCGTCTAGTAATTTTCCTTTGGGTTATAGTTATACGAAAAAGAGAGATGTCAACAAAAAATAGTTGACATCTTTTGATTTGTTATATATAATAACATTGTTATTTAGAAATGGAGGGATATTATGGCAGTTAAATTAAGATTAACAAGAATGGGTGCTAAGAAGAAACCTACTTATAGAATTGTTGCTACTGATTCTCGTCGTCCAAGAGATGGACAATATTTAGAGTTAATTGGTACATATGCACCAGTTGGCGAATGCAAAGTAAGAATTGATGAAGAAAAAGCATTAAAATGGTTAAATGATGGAGCACAACCTACTGATACTGTTAAGAACTTATTAAGTAAAGAAGGAATCATGAAGAAATTTGCTGATTCTAAAAAGAAGGATAAGTAATTATGGATTTAGTAGAACTTACAAAAAACATTGTAACTTCTTTAGTAGTTGATACTGATGGAGTTAGTGTTAAGGAATTTCCTAGTGATTTAGAAAATACTATTCTAATTCAAGTAATGGTAGCTGAATCAGATATGGGAAGAGTTATTGGGCGTGATGGACGTACTGCTAATGCTATTAGAACTTTAGTACAAGCAAGCAGTTCATTACATGACAATAAGTATGTTAAAATTAATATAGATAAATTTTAATATTAAAACTAGTACATTTTTGTATTAGTTTTTTTACTTTCTTTTTTTATTTATTTATTATATAATCTTTATGAGGTAATATTATGAAAGATAATTTATTAATTCCTAACCATGTAGGTATTATTATGGATGGGAATGGTAGATGGGCTAGAGAACGTGGTATGGTTCGTACTATGGGACATAAGACTGCAGTTAAGACCTTGAAAAATTTGTGTATTCATATGGCTGATATGGGTGTTAAGTACTGTTCTTTATATGCTTTTTCTACTGAGAATTTTAAAAGAGATAAAAAAGAGGTAGACTTTTTGATGAATTTATTTATAAGTTCATTTAAGAAGGAGTTTGACTTTATCAAAGAAAAGAAGGTAAGAGTTTTATTTTCTGGAAGAAGAGAACCATTGCCTGAAAAAGTTTTGGAAGCAATGGATGAACTTGTTAATGATACTAAAGATAATACAAGTCTTGTCTTAAATATTTGTCTAAATTATGGAAGTCATGCGGAGATAGTTGACTCTACTAAGAAAATTTGTGAACTTTATAAAAATGGTGATATTTCATTAGATGATATTACAGAAGATTTTATAAGTAAGCAAATGTATCAAGATTTGCTGCCACTTGATTTTGTAATTAGAACTAGTGGGGAATTGAGACTTAGTAATTTTATGATGTATCAAGCGAGTTATGCTGAATTTTATTTTCCAAAAACTTATTTTCCAGATTTTAATGAGAAAGAATTTGATAAGGCAATTTTGGAATTTAATAAAAGAAATAGAAGATTTGGAGGGATTGTAGATGAAGACAAGAGTGCTTAGTGCGATATTGATTATTGCGGTATTTATACCATTTTTTATACTAGGAGGAGTTCCATTTTTAGTATTTATGTCTATACTTGGACTTTTTGGATTTTATGAGTTACTTAAAGTTCGTGAATCTAAAAAGAAATTTCCTTTATGGCTAAAGGTTATTGCTTATTTGATGGTACTTGGTTTTTGTTTAAATAATGTGGGGTCAATTGAATTTACTTATAACTTTGATTATAGAGTAATGGCGTTAATTATATTTTTATTTTTAGTACCTATAGTATTTATTAATAATAATAAAGAATATAATTTGAATGATGCTTTGTTTTTAATTGGTTCTGTATTATTTATTGGATTTAGTTTTAATTTAATAATAATTACTCGTAATTTTGATATGAATTACTTACTATATTTATTATTAATTACTACTATGACTGATACTTTTGCTTTACTAAGTGGTATGCTTGTTGGAAAGCATAAGTTATGTCCGAATATTAGTCCTAATAAGACTATTGAGGGAGCAGTTGGTGGAAGTATAATGGGAACTATAATTGCAAGCGCATTTTATTTTACAGTAATTAATTCATCAATTAGTTTAGTGTTTTTAATATTTATTACTTGTTTATTTACAATTATAGGACAAGTTGGAGATTTAGTTTTTTCATCTATAAAAAGATATTATGATGTTAAGGACTTTTCTAATTTAATACCTGGACATGGTGGTATACTTGATAGATTTGATAGTTTAATATTTGTTACATTAGCATTTATAATTATTGTAGGATTAATATAAGGAGGGGTTTAATTGTCAATAATATTTAATTTAATTTTATTTGTTATTATTTTAGGAGTAATTGTATTTGTACATGAATTTGGTCACTTTATATTAGCTAAATTAAATGGTGTATATGTTTATGAGTTTTCTATTGGTATGGGTCCTCGTATTTGGGGAATTCATAAAGGGGAAACTGATTATAATATAAGGGCTATTCCTATTGGTGGTTTCTGTGCTATGGCTGGGGAAGATTTAGACGATGATGATTTGAAGAAGATTCCAAAAGATAAAAGATTACAAGCTAAAAAAGCATGGCAAAGATTTTTAATTATGTTATTTGGACCTTTGAATAACTTTATACTTGCGGTAATTCTTTTATTCTTTATTGCACTTATTTGGGGTGGCTCTACAATGCGACCTGTTATTACTCAGGTTGAGAAAGGTTCCGCTGCATATAATGCTGGAATTAAAGCAAATGATAAGGTTTTAAAAATTAATAATCATAAAATTAGTACAAGTGATGATATAACTCTTTATTTAGCAGTTTCTAATCCAAAGAAAGGTTCTACTTTTAATGTTGAACATAAAAATGGTGAAGTTGAAACTGTTAAAGTAAAACCTGTAAAAGTAAAAGTAAAAGATTCTGTTTCATATAAATATGGAATAGGAATTTCTCAAGAAAAAACAAAAGGTTTTGTGGGAGCTATTACTTATACTTATCAAAAAACAGTTTCTATTTTTAAACAAATGTATATTACAGTTGGATATTTATTTACTGGTGGTATTTCATTGAATCAATTATCTGGACCAGTTGGAATTTATTCAATAGTTGGTGAACAAAGTAAAGCTGGGCTTGCTAATATTTTATATTTAGTTGCGTTTTTAAGTATTAATGTTGGATTTATTAATTTACTTCCAATTCCTGCTTTTGATGGAGGACATATTTTATTTATAATTATTGAGAAATTAAAAGGAAGTCCAGTTAAGCCTGAACTTGAAAATAAAATTCATACGGTGTTTTTAGTCTTATTAATGATTTTGATGTTAGTTATAACATTTAATGATATTTTGAGATTATTTCATTAGTATTTGATGTACAATTATTTTACATTTTATTAAATATTAAAGTAGTTAATTAATTACTACTTTTTTATTTTAGGTTATAATTTATTTAGAGTAAGGAGGAATTTTATGATTATTTTGTTTTTACTTATAATTGTTGTGTTACTTTTTACTGGCGTTGTTGGATATTTATTATTTAATAAGGATAATAATTTAAATTCTATCAATAATACTATTGTAGATGATAGTTCAAAATATATAGATGATGAAATAATTTGAGGTGAATTGTGTGGATGTAGTATATATTACTTTAATAGTAGTTGCTGGTTTATTATTTTTTATTGGAGTAATTATTGGAATTATTCAAAATAGTTATGTTAAGAGTTTAGAAAATACTGTTAGTATACCTATAATTAGTGATGGTATAAGGAAAAGAGCTTTTTCTAGAAATGATAATATTGAGTCATTAGATGTTGATGATGATTGTGATGAAGAATTGATATAAAATTCTTCTTTTTTTCTGATATAATATGTTTATTGGTGGTGATACTTTGATTGCAGGTGTTTTAGTTGAAATATCAAATAAAAATGTTGATAGGATTTTTGAATATAATATTCCTGATAATCTTATTAAAGATATTAAGGTTGGAATTAGAGTATTGGTTCCGTTTGGTAAAATGAAACTTGAAGGGTTTGTATTAGAGATAAAGAGTGAGAAAAGTACTAATAAAGAACTTAGAGATATATTAGAAATTGTTGATGGAGAGATTGTTTTAAATGATGAGTTAATGAAACTTGGAAAAATTATGAGTCATGATACTTTATCAACGTTAATATCTTGTTATCAAGTAATGTTACCAAAGGCGTTAAAAGCTAAAAATGGTTCGGAAGTTAATATAAAATATGATACTTTTTATAAGATAAAAAATATTGCTGATAATGTTAAGTTAAACGATACACAAAGAAAAATAATAGATTTAGTAAGAAAAGAAGAATTAGTTATTAGAAAAAGATTAATGGATATTTCTTCTAGTAGTTTAAATACGCTTTTAAAAAAGGGATATCTTGAAGTGGTTTTAAAAGAACATTATAGAGTTAATTATGACAGTAGAGAGTGTGTAATACATGAACTTACACCATTACAAAGGTTGTGTGTCGATAGTGTTATTAAAAATGATCCTAATACTTATTTATTATATGGGGTTACTGGTTCTGGGAAAACTGAGGTTTATATGGAACTTATTGATAACTATTTAAAGAAGGGTATGAGTAGTATTGTTTTGGTTCCTGAGATATCTTTGACTCCGCAGATGGTTAGAAGATTTCAAGAAAGGTTTGGTAAGAGAATTGCTGCTTTACATTCTGGACTTAGTGATGGTGAAAAGTATGATGAGTGGAGAAGGATTATAAGAGGTGAAGCTTCTATTGTTATTGGAGCTCGTAGTGCAATATTTGCTCCTCTTGATAATATTGGAATAATTATTATTGATGAAGAGCATAGTGATTCATATAAACAAAGTGATCCTAGTCCAAGATATAATGCAAAAGATATTGCTTTGATTAGGTCTAAATATCATAATTGCCCACTTGTTATGGGAAGCGCTACTCCATCACTTGAAGCAATGGCTAGAGCTCGTAAGGGTGTTTATAAGTTGTTGGAGTTACCTGAAAGGGTTAATGGTAAAACTTTGCCTAAAATTAATATTGTTGATATGAATCAAGAATTAAGAAAAGTAAAGGGACATTTTTCTAGAGTACTTATTGATGAAATAAATAAAAGACTTGATGTACATGAACAAGTTATTTTGCTTCTTAACAGGCGAGGTTATTCTAATTTTGTTACTTGTAAAAATTGTGGTTATACTTTTAAATGTCCAAATTGTGATATAACACTGACTTATCATAAAAGTAGTAATACTCTGAGGTGTCATTATTGTGGATATGGAGAACGTGTGTACAGTGAATGTCCAAGTTGTCATGAAAAGTCACTTAGTAATCTAGGGGTTGGTACTCAAAAGGTAGAGGAAGAATTGAATGAAACTTTTCCTGGTGTTAGAGTTCTGAGAATGGATTATGATACTACTTCTAGAAAGGGAAAACATGAAGAGATGATTGAGTCTTTTAAAAATGGGGAATATGATATTCTTCTTGGTACTCAAATGGTAGCGAAAGGTCTTGATTTTTCAAATGTAACTTTAGTTGGAGTAATCAATGCTGATACATCTTTAAACATTCCGGATTTTAGAAGTAGTGAAAATACATATTCTTTACTTAGCCAGGTTGCAGGTAGAAGTGGTCGTAGTAAGAAAGATGGTAGTGTTATTATTCAGACATTTAATCCAGATCATTATGCTATAAGTTTAACTAAATATAATGATTATTTAAAGTTTTATGAAAAAGAGATGGCTATTAGAAGACAGTTAAAATATCCTCCGTATTTTTATTTGTGTAATATTAGAATTAGTGGAGAGGATTCAGCTTATATATTTAATGAGGCTTTAAAAATAAAAAGAAGTTTAGATAGAAATTTAAATAATTTTATTATTTTAGGACCTAGTTCTAGTAGTTTATTTAAAATTAATAATATATTTAGATATAATATTATTTTAAAATATAAGAGTGATTTAGGTTTACGTGAAGTTTTAGAAAAAATTATTGATCACTATAAAACTAATAAAAAGATTAAAGTTGATGTGGATTTTAATCCTAGTCAAATGTTATAAAATATGGTATTCTATTTATTAGAATAGGGGTGAATGATATGAATAATCAATTACCAGAAAAAGATGAATTAGAATTTAATAAGAATAAACGTGAAGGTTATGAACAATTAATGAAAGATTCTTCATCTAATTTAGATGGGTATTGGGATAGAAAAAATCCTTTTGTTGTAATATTTTTACTTATTTTATTTATTATTATTGTTGTAGGAGCAGGGTATTATATAATAACTTATTATAATACTATGAGGTAGTTAATTTTTTTAGGAGGGGATTATATGCTTGATGAATATTTAAATAGAAAAGATGTTCATTTATTTATTAATAGAATAATAAATAATAGTGGGTATAATTCTAAGGACAGAGTATTATCTATCATGCGTTATGCTACTTCTCGTGATATAGCTCTTTTTACTTTTTATGATGCTCTTTTTAAATTTATGGTTGTTGTCGATGATTTTGTTTTATTTCCAGAATATCTTAAAGATCTAGAAAAATTATATAAAAAAATTGATAACTATGATGATGTAAGTGCTGGGATTAATAAATTAATTTGTAAGAATGTTGTGCTTAAATTAAATATAAAGAATTTAGATGATAGTCGTAGTAAATATAGAATTGTTGCATATGTATTTGATAAATATATTGTTAATGGGTATTATTTTCATGGATTTAATAGTGCTTATTTAGATGATGTGAAAAAAGGTGTTTTTAATCCAGAAGTTTATAATAGTAATTATGATAAGATGAAAAAAATAGATAATATATTTAAAAAATATAATATAAATGGAGTATTTGAAAAAGACTTTTCCAAAAAAGAAATATATTATACAGATAGTTTAGTTATGGGATGTTACTACTCAATGTATTCTCCTTTATACTTTTATAACTTTTTACTAGATAATAATTATTTTAAATATGAATTTAGAGAAGATGAATATTTAAAAGATGGACTTTTAAATTATACTAAGAACTTGAAAAGGTTTATGAAATTTAATGGTTTTAGTGAGAGTGATAAGAATACTGTTTTAAGTATTGTTTGTGATGAGTGGAGATTTATTAATAGTAGAAGTAATAATATTAATTTGTTGTTTGTTAGGAGAAGTTCTATTTCTAATAATTCTAATAATATAAATGATTATTATGATGAGAATGGTAATGTTTTTGAGTTAGTTGATAAGATGCTTTGTTGTAAGAAGAATAGTATTTCTTCTAGTACTTGTTTATATAATAATTATGGTATTATTAATTTTTCTGATTGTTTTATGAGTAATTTTGGTAATTTAGATATATCTAATTTAGATGATAAACAATCTTATAATAATAGTTTAAGTTTTAGTAATGCTTATGGAAAGGCTTCTATTTTTATAATTTTAGGTTCTCTACTTATATCTTTTGGTGTTATTATAACTATATTGATGATTCTTAGAGGAGGTAGTTTATGAGAGTTGTATTTATGGGAACTCCTGATTTTGCTGTTACAGTACTTCAGGCTTTAATTGATAATTATGATGTTGTTGGAGTTGTTAGTCAACCTGATAAGAGAGTTGGAAGACATCAAGAACTTAAGTCTACTCCGGTTAAAGAGTTAGCTCTTAAGTATAATATTCCTGTTTTTCAACCAGTAAAAATAAGAGAGGATTATGAGGATATATTAGCTTTAAATCCAGATATTATTATTACTTGTGCATATGGACAAATTATTCCTAAGGCTATACTTGATTTTCCACGTCTTGGTTGTATAAATGTTCATGCATCATTACTTCCTAAATTAAGGGGTGGGGCACCTATTCATAAGGCTATTATTGATGGTTATAAAACTACAGGTATTACTATTATGTATATGGATTGTAAGATGGATAGTGGAGATATTATTTCTCAAGAAGAGGTTCCTATTTTAGATGATGATAATTTAGAGAAGTTACATGATAAGCTTAGTGAAGTAGGAGCAAAACTTTTAATAGAAACTTTACCTAGTATAATTGATGGAACAAATGAGCGTATAAAACAAAATTTAGATGAAGTTACTTATGCTTATAATATTAAACGAGAAGAAGAACATATTGATTTTAGTAAGAGTAGTAGAGAAGTATTTAATTTAATTAGAGGACTTAGTCCTATTCCTTCTGCAAATGCTATTTTAGATTTAAAAGAAATGAAAATTTATGATAGCTATATTTTAGATAAAAAGTATGATGGTTTTACTTCAGAAATTGTAGACATTATTAAAGATGGTATTGTTGTGAAAACTGGGGATGGAGCAATTGTTTTAACTTCTATTAAACCATTTGGTAAAAAGAAAATGGATGCGAAGTCTTATGTTAATGGGGCTTCAAGAGATAATCTTATTGGTAAGGTGTTTGAGTAATGAAAAAAGTTATTGATATTTTTAAAGAACTTAAAAAGACTCCTAGAGGGAAATCTATATTATTTTTTGGTGGATATTTAATTTTTTTCGTTGTTTTAATGGTTCTTGTTAGAGTATCTGGAAATAATAATTATAAATCTGATTCTTCAATATATAATAATAGAGAGCTATTTTCTGTTAATGAGATAAGAGATAATAATTATAAATTTACTTATAATGTTAAGTTAGATGGAGTAGTTTATAGTTATAGTGGAACACGAAATAATAATAGAATCTTATTTAAATTTAATAATTTAGATTATTATGTTGATGGGAATAAGTATTATGTAAATAATAATGGTACTTGGAATTCTTGTGATAATCCAATTATGTTTAATGAGTTTTTTTACGGAGAAAATGTTAAAAAAATACTTAATAGAGCTAGTAATGAGTCTACTACAAAATATGAAGATGGTAGACGTGAGTTTAATATGCTTATTTCTACTAATACTTTAAATGAGTTATTTACTGGTAAAATTACTGATTTTGATGAAGTGCCTAATAAGATTGTAGTGGGTACCACAAAAGAGTTAAAGGCAAATAGTATTAATTATAATTTAGATAGTTATTGCATACTTAGTAAGTTATGTAATACTGGTCTTACTATTGATGTTTTGTATGATGACTTTGGTAAGATAGAAGTAATAGATAATCCTATGGAGTAGGCTTATCTTTTTATGTTATAATATGTTATTGGAAGTGATATTTATGAATATATATGGTTTAACTTTAGAAGAAATGGAAGATTATTTTGTTAATAAGCTTAATTCTAAGAAGTTTCATGCTTTACAATTGTTTGGTTGGTTATATGAAAAAAGAGTTAAGAGTTATAGTGAGATGTCTAATATAAAGAAGGATTTACTTGATATTATTAGTCGAGATTATAGTATTGATAGATTAAAGATTGTCAGTGTTGAAGAGGATAAGGATGTTTCTAAATTTTTATTTGAACTTAATGATTTTGAACATATTGAGGCTGTTTTAATGAGACATGATTATGGGAATAGTGTTTGTATTTCAAGTCAGGTTGGTTGTAATATGGGATGTAAGTTTTGTGAGTCAGGTAGAAGAAAAAAAGTTAGAAATCTTGAAAGTTATGAGATGGTTTTACAGATTATTATGATTGAAGAACTTATTCATGAAAGAGTTAGTCATGTTGTTGTTATGGGAATTGGAGAACCTTTTGATAATTATGATAATTTGTGTAAATTTTTAAGAATTATTAATCATCCTAAGGGTATGGCAATAGGAGCTAGACATATTACAGTATCTACTTGTGGTATTGTTCCTAAAATACTTGAATTTAGTGATTTTCCATTACAAATAAATTTAGCTATTAGTTTACATGCTCCAAATAATGAAATTAGAAATAAAATTATGCCTATTAATAAGGCTTACTCAATAGATGTATTAATTCCTGCTTTAAAAACTTATTTAGAAAAGACAAATAGAAGAATTACTTTTGAATATATTTTATTAAAGGATATTAATGATAGTTTGGATTGTGCTTTAGAGCTTTTGAAACTTGTTAAGGGAATAAATTGTTATATTAATTTGATTCCTTATAATGAAACTGAAAATATTGGTTTTAAGAGAACAAATACTATTCAAATTATGAGATTTTATGATATACTTAAGAAGAATAACGTGAATGTAACAATCAGAAGGGAATTCGGTGGCAAAATAAGTGCTGCTTGTGGACAACTTAGAAGTAAGAAGGAGGAAGTATGAAATCTTTTTATTTGACAGATCCTGGAAAAGTAAGAGATCATAATGAAGATAGTGTAATTATTTTAAACAATGAAGCTGGTGAATGCTTGATGGCAATTGCTGATGGAATGGGAGGACATTCTGCAGGAGAGGTTGCTTCTTCTATTGCTATTAATTATTTAGGTAAACATTTTAAAGATACTTTTAAAAATATGAGTAAAGTAGACGCAGTTAACTGGATTAGGGATGCGGTTAATGAGATAAATACATTAATTTTTAAGCATGAGAAGAGTCATCCTGAAAGTAAAGGTATGGGAACAACTCTTGTTATGGCTGTGTTGACTGATGAGTATTTACTATTTGGAAATGTAGGAGACTCTAGTGGATTTGTTATGAAGGATGGTAATTTACATAAGGTTACTTATGATCATACTTTAGTAAATTTACTTGTTAGTGCAGGGGAACTTACTAAGGAAGAAGCTAGTGTTCATCCAAAGAAAAATGTTTTGATGAAGGCTCTTGGCGCTGCTACTGAAGTTGATGTTGATATATTTGATTGTGATATGGATATTTCAGAAATTCTTTTATCTAGTGATGGTTTAACTGGAATGCTTGATAGAGAAGGAATTGAAAAGGTTTTACTTGGTGAAGGTAGTGTTGAAGATAAAGTTGTTAGACTTATTAGAAAGGCTAATAACAGGGGTGGTACAGATAATATTTCGGTTGCTTATTTAATTCGTGAAGAAGGTGAAGATAAGTGATTACAAAGGGTCAAAAAATAAATGATCGTTATGAAGTAATAAGATCAATTGGTGAAGGTGGAATGGCGAATGTCTATTTAGGATATGATAATATCTTGGATAGAAATGTTGCGATAAAAGTATTAAGAGGAGATTTATCTAATGATGAGAAGTTTGTAAGACGTTTTCAAAGGGAGGCTTTATCTGCTTCTAGTCTTGCTCATCCTAATATTGTTGAGATGTATGATGTTGGAGAGGATAATGGAACATATTATATTGTTATGGAGTATGTTGAAGGCAAGACTTTAAAACAATTATTAAAGAAGCGTGGAAGTCTTACTCTTAGTGAAGCAATTGATATTATGCTTCAACTTACTGATGGTATGGCACATGCTCATGATTCATATATAATTCATAGAGATTTAAAACCTCAAAATATTATGATTCGTGATGATGGACAAATTAAGATTACTGATTTTGGTATTGCAATGGCACTTAATGCTACACAACTTACTCAAACAAATTCTGTTATGGGAAGTGTTCATTATTTACCACCAGAGCAAGCGAGTGGTAAAGGAAGTACAATAAAGAGTGATATTTACTCAATGGGTATTATTTTTTATGAGTTATTAACAGGTTCTCTTCCTTTTAGAGGTGATAATGCTGTTGAAATTGCTCTTAAACATATGAGAGATCCACTTCCTAGTGTTAGAGAAGATAATCCTAGTATTCCTCAAAGTATTGAGAATATTATTAGACGTGCAACAGCTAAAAATCCAAAAAATAGATATGATAGTGCTAGGGAAATGCATGAAGATTTATTAACTGCACTTGATGATTCGAGAATGGATGAAGAGGTATATCAATATAAGTATCCAGAAAATGAAAGTGAGCAACGTCGTAAGAAACCGGTTCAAAAAGAAAATCATGAAATAGATGATGAAGACGATGAAAATGATGTTGATGATACACCAGTTGCTACTAAGATAGAAGATAAAGAATTAAAAAGAAATAAGAAAATAATAATAATTTTAGCTAGTATTTTTGGTGGAATTGTATTATTACTTTTATTTATATTTTTGATATTTCCAATGTTTAGTGGTAATAAAAGTGTAAAAGTACCTGATTGTAAGGGATTAAAGGTAAGTGCTTGTGAGGCTAAACTTGAAAAAGCTGGATTAAGTGTTAGTAGTAATATTAAAACAAAAGCATCTGATAGTGTTAAGAAAAATAGGGTTATTAAGACTAATCCTGCAAGTGGTAAGAGTATAAAGAAAGGTACAGAAGTTACTATTTATAAGTCCAGTGGTAAGAGTACTATTGAATTAGAAGATTATACTGGTCAAAATTCAATAGAAGTAAAGACTGTACTTGAAACAAAATATGGACTTGTTGTTACTATTGAGAAGAAAGATGTTTCTAGTGATGGAAAAGATCATGAAGATGATGAGATAGTTGGACAATCACTTGCTGCTGGTAGTAAAGTTAAAAAAGGTGATACTTTAGTTTTATATGTACCTGAGGATGCTAAGTTGTTTGTTGATATGGCAGCTGAGGGTTGGACAAAGGATGATGTTGAGGCATTATGTAGTGAGTATAATTTAAGTTGTACTTATACTGAGGTTGAAACTAATTCATATAAAGAAGGAGCAATTATTGGACAATCAAGAAGAGTTGGAAGTACTATTTCAAATGGTTCTAGTTTAAATGTTCAATATGCTGTTAAACCAAAGAAGACTACTATATCACCATCACCTAGTGCATCTAGTAGTACATCACCAACACCATCTGGTACTCCATCAACTAGTGGTAGTGGAGATTCAAATAGTTAATAGGGGGATTTATGAAGGGACAAATTGTTAAAATTAGTAGTGATTTACATTTTGTTAACTTTGAAAATAGTGTTTATCCTTGTAAATGTCGAGGTATATTTAGAAAAGAACATATTACTCCAGTAGTTGGAGATTATGTTCTTTTCAATAAAGATAAAAAGTTAATAGAAGAGATTATTCCTAGAAAAAATTTATTTTATAGACCTAAGGTAAGTAATATTGATCAGGCTTTTTTAATTACTAGTTTGAAGTTACCTGATTTTTCACTTAATTTACTTGATAAGTTTATTGTATTGATGGAGATTAATAAAGTTAGACCAATTATATGCATTACAAAGAGTGATTTAGTATCTTCAGAAGAGTTAGAAAGTGTAGAGAAAATTTTAGACTATTATCGTGGTATTGGATATTGTGTTGTTTATAATACTGAACTTGATAAAATTGAAGAGTTACTTAAAAACAAGACTAGTGTTTTTACAGGACAGACAGGTGCTGGGAAGAGTACTCTATTAAATAGACTTAATCCTTTATGGAATTTAGAAACTGGTGAGGTTTCTACTGCTTTGGGGCGTGGAAGACATACTACTAGAGTAGTTGAATTATTTGAATTATTTGGTGGTAAGGTAATGGATACTCCTGGTTTTTCTTCTCTTGAATTTAAAAACTATACAAAAGAAGATATACGTAACGCATTTATTGAATTTAAGAATTTTCCTTGTCCTTTTAGTGACTGTAATCATACAAATGAATCAGAATGTTTAGTAAAAAAGGCAGTAAAAGATAATAATATATTAGAGAGTAGATATTTGAATTATCTTAGTTTTATAAAGGAGGAAAAGAAATGAAAGTTTGTGCATCTTTTTTGAGTAGTAAAAATATACCAGAGGATTTGGTTAAGTTAAATGACACAGATATTGACTTTATTCATGTTGATGTTATGGATGGAAAGTTTGTTCCTAATAAGACAATGCCTTTTAGTGAGATGAGACATATTAGTGATTATACTTCTAAGAGACTTGATGTTCATTTGATGGTTGAGAATCCGTCTAAGTATATTCCTCTTTATGCTGAACTTAATTGTGAGTATATTACTTTTCATGTTGAAAGTAGTGAGGATATTACTAAGAATTTAGAGTTAATTAAAGATTATTCTATTAAGTGTGGTCTTGCAATTTCACCTGATACTAAGGTATCTAAACTAATTCCATATTTACCATATTTAGATTTAATTCTTGTTATGAGTGTTGTTCCAGGACAAGGTGGACAAGCTTTTATTGAAGATAGTGGTAAGAGAATAGATGAGATAAGGGAACTTATTAAATCTTACAATTTGAATATTTTAATTAATGTTGATGGTGGAATTAATAGTGATACAAAGGATAAATGTAGTGGGGCAGATATGTTGACTGCTGGAAGTTATATTGTTGGAAGTGATAATTTTCAGGAGAAAATATCTAGTTTAAGATAAACAGATATGATATAATTTGTTTAGAATAGGAGTTGATAGTGTGAATAATGAGAATAATAATACTAATGCTTCAGTAAAATTTAATTATACTAATGGTGGTGTGCCAACTAGTGTCCCTGTATCTAGTCCACAACAAGGAGTTACTTCAACTGTTTCACCTATACAAATAGGCACTTCAACTAATGCTCAAACACAATCAGGAATGGTAAATACAGGAGTTATTTCACAAACACCAATTAATAATGGAGTAGGTACTACTACTGTGCCTTTAACTGTTCCTACAGGACCTCAAATAGTAAATGATCCTACAGCAGATTTAAAAACTGTAAATGCATCAACTATTAACACAACAAGTTCTGAACCTAGAATTACAGGTACAGAGGTTGTTAGTAAGGTTATGCAAATGGATGAGAAGAAGACTAATAATGCAGGTGCATTTGAAAATCAGAAACTTAAAAAAGTAGAAGTAGAATATAAACCTCCTAGTAAGTTTAAAATGGGTGTGATGATATTTTTCTTTATCTTAATTTTGGCGTTTATTATATTTTTACCAGAAGTTACTACTTTCTTAAGTGAATTAAAACCTGGTGGACAAAGTAATACTACTGTTGATGATATTACTACAGGAAATTTAGTTTGTAAGCTTGATACAAGTACTAAAAATTTAGATAAGAGTTATATTAGAACATTTGCATTTACTGATAATAAATTGGAGAAAGTTACTATGGAAACTATTACTAAGGGAGATATTGATGAAGATGCTTTAACTCTTGATAAGTTAAATAATAGTTGTAATTCTATAAAAGAGGGAGTCTTATCTCTTGATGGTGTTGAAGTTGATTGTGATTATAGAAATGGTAAGTTAACTGAAACTGAAGTATTTGATTTAAATGCTTATAATTTTGAGTCTGTAAAGGCAGCTTATACTGAAGCTGGGGCTGATATGGTTAAATATGAATTTGGAGAAGATATAAATTCTATTAAGACTAGTATGTTACAAGGTGGATTTAGTTGCGAGAAGAAAGCCTAATTTGAAAACTTCTTGAATACATGGTAAAATGTATTTGAGGAGTTTTTTTATGAAGTATTTTTATTATGGATTAAATGTATTTTTAATCGTAGCAATTCCTTTGATGATATTTGTTAATAAAGATTTTAATACTGCTTCTGTTGATTATGGTGCAAAGGTTTTGAATAGTAATGAATTTATTAGTAGTGTTCAAGCTAGAGAAGTAACTCAACCAGAAGTAATTTCAGATAATAGTAATGGTAATACTGGTAAAGATGTTAGTGTTGAAAGTAGTATTTCATTACTGGAAGAGTCAATATCTTCTAATGTTACAAGTGCAAGTATAATTACTGATGTTTTAGAATCACAAGTTGGAGCCATGTCTGCTTATGGGCCTGATTGTATAGGTTGTAGTGGAAGACTTGGTGGAGGGTTTGATGCTAGAAGCGGTGCTTATACATATAGTGATAGTACTTATGGTAATATTAGAATAGTTGCGGGAGATGCTAGTTATCCATATGGCTCTATTGTAAGAGTTAAGGGTAGTAAGCTTGGAGAGTTTTACGCAATCGTTTTAGATAGAGGAGGAGCTATTGGTAAGGGTAAAAGATTTATGTTTGATTTACTTTTTCCTAGTAATTCGGTAGCTTCTCAATTTGGAACAGAATATAATTTAACTTTTGAAATACTTAGATATGGGTATTAGAATATTAACCTAGTCAATAGGTTAATTTTTTTTTGAAAAAAGTCCTTTTAATTTATAGAATTTTTCGTTATAATATGACAAAAAAAAGGAGGTTTCTAATATGAGAGATAATGTAAGAAGATATAATGTTGTTCGTGGTGATGAAAAAGTAGAAAAACCTAAGAGAAGATTAAAACCCCAAGTAAAATTATTTTTGGGAATATTGGGACTTAGTATAGCTATATCAATGTTATCTAGAGCTTGTGAAAAAGTTGATGCATTGTCAGAAAAGCTTTATTTAGTAAAGGTTAGTGACTGTGATGCGGATACAAAGATATATGATGCAGAAGGAAATGAAATTGATATAAGTGTTTCTGATGGTTATTTAGCTGTTGTTGAGAGTGAAAAGACTAAAAAAGGAAAAACTTATCCTGTTATTTTATCTGATTCTGAAGGTCAGATGACTTTTGGTTATATGGATGGTAGATACTTAGAGGATAATAAAGCGTTAGATTCTGCAAGGAATATTTTTGAAGAGGATAGGTATATTATCTCAGAAGTTTTTGCGAAAGATGGTTTATGGTTAAGAGAAAATACTACTGTAGATAAGGATACTGATGATGCGGTTCACCTTTCTCAAAAGACTAATCTTGCGACTTCTCCAGCTCATTATTCATCTAAGGATAATTCATATTCGTGGGTAAAAGCTTTATATATTGATGAAGAAAATGCGAAGATGAAGCTAGGTTATGTTGCGAGTGATTACGTTTTAAGAAAAGATTATGATGTTGCTAAAGGTAAAAGATTCATTGTTTCAACTACTAAGGGTTCACCTTTAAAACTTAGAGAAGAAGTTGGTAATATGAGTAATGAATCTGTTGTTTGTCCAATTCCAAATGGTAGTAAAATAGAGGTTTTACCTAATATGCCTTCAATTCATACTGATAATAAGGATTGGCTTTATGTTGCATATAAGCATGATAATATAATAGATTATGGTTATGTTGCGGCTACTGTATATAGTGATGATGGTAGCGTTGATACCCATTATATAGTTGAGGATTTGCAAGATACTGAAACAATTTTTGCTGATGGAAAAAATGATAATTATCAAATTCTTCATGTTGATACTAGTGGTGATGGAGGTGTTGATTTAAAATTAAGAGATGCACCTGGAACAGATTCTGAAATTATTTCTTATATAGAAAATGAAAGTTCAGTATTTAGTTATCAAAGTATTATTGATAATTCTTTAAAGAATGAAAAAGTTGATAATCACGATTGGTTAAAGATTGTTACATTAGATGGTCAAGTTGGTTATGTTGCGGCTGATTATTTAGCTGAAATAAATGATGTTTTAGAAAATAATGCTGTTGTTGATCAAGATGAACAAGCTGATGTGAAAGAAGAGGAAGTAAAGGAAGAAGATACTGAGAAGAAGGAAAGTAATGATAACGCTGTTTCTAATTTAAAAAGCGGTGATACAATTTCTATGTCATTTACAACATCTAATAAAAAGAAAGAAAATACTGTTGATGGATATTTTGCAATAGATATAACAGATGAATTTAGTGCACAAACGCTTGAAATGATGCTTAAGAATGATAGTCTTTATGATTCTTCTGCTGTAAATGATGGGTCTTATCTATTAAAGACAGAAACTAAGCCTTCTGCTGTTATTATAAAGTTAGGTGCGACAGGATATGGTTTAAGTCAACCTGTGGGAAGCCCAAGTCTTGTAAATGCTAATTATAATAATATTAGACAACTTATAACTATTTGTGAGGAATATCATGTACCATATGGTTTCTATTATTATTCTCAAGCTTTGACTAATGATGAGGCTACTATGGAAGTTGATAAAATAAGTAGTAAGTTAGATGAGTTTGGTAATTTGCCTTTTAATATGCTTCCATTTTATTTAGATGTGGAATCTCCTGAACGTGGTAGATTGTATAATTATTGTGTTAATAATAATTCTGATAATACTAGTGTTGTTAATTTTGAAATGAATGCATTACGTGAAGTTACTGGAAAAGATGTTTGTTTATATACTGATTCTCATACATTAAAAAATGTTATTAATATTGATAAATTAGAGAAACAAAACAAAGCTGATATGTGGTGTGTTGAAGTTTCACCAGCTCATACTGATTATGTAATGGCATTAGATGAATATATATCTATGAGACAAGTTGCTTTAGATAGAAGTTTCAATGGAAAAGGTGTTGACTATAATTTTATAAATAAAGATTACTATGATAGTCTTGTAGATGAAAAAGGTAAATCTTTGGTTAAGGAATAAATTTGTTTTTATAAGGAAGATGTAATTTACATCTTTTTTTGTTTTTGTTATTATTAATAGGAGGTGTAAAATATGAATGAGACAATAATAAAAGAGATAGCAACTAATTTAAATATAAGTGATAAACAAGTAAGTGTTGTTTTAAATTTACTTAGTGATGGGAATACTATACCTTTTATTGCGAGATATAGAAAAGAAGTTACTGGAGCTCTTGATGAAGAGACAATTAGAAGTATTAATGAAGTATATGAATATCAAGTTAATTTATTAAAGAGAAAAGAAGATGTTATTAGATTAATTGATGAGAAGGGTATGCTTACTGATGAGATTAAAAATAATATTATGAAATGTAGTAAGCTTGTAGAAGTAGAAGATATTTATAGACCATATAAGGAAAAGAAAAAAACTAAGGCAACTGAGGCAATTGCTCTTGGGTTAGAGCCACTTGCTAAAATGATGATGACTTTTCCAACAACAGGGGACATTGATAAGTTATGTAGTAAGTTTATAAATGATAAAGTTCCAAATACTGATAATGCAGTTACTGGTGCTTGTTATATAATTGCTGAATGGATAAGTGATAATGCATTCTATAGAAAATGGATTAGAAGTTATTTTTATAAGAATGGTATTATTACTTCTAAATTGAAAAAGGGTGCAGAGGATGAAAATAAAATATATGAGATGTATTATGATTACAATGAACCTGTAAAATGGATTAAACCTCATAGAATACTTGCTCTTAATAGAGGAGAAAAAGAGAAGATTCTTACTGTTAGTATAGATGTTAATAAGGATGAGATAATCGCTTATTTAGAAAAGAAAATGATTAAGAATGATAAGAGTTTTGTTACTAGTTATGTTAAGAATGCTATAAATGATTCTTATAAGAGATTGATTGGTCCTAGTATTGAGCGTGAGATTAGAAGTGATTTAACTGAGAAGGGTGATGAGGCTGCAATTGATAACTTTGGAAAGAACTTGGAAGCATTACTTTTAACTCCTCCATTAAAAGAAAAAGTTGTTCTTGCGTTTGACCCAGGATATGTTAATGGTTGTAAATTAGCTGTAGTTGATAAGAATGGAAAGTATTTAGATAGTACAGTTATAAAGCCTTTCTTAAAAGGAGATAGTGATGAGCGAATCAGACTTTCTATGGAAGTAGTTGTTCAATTGATAAAGAAATATAATGTTGATATCATCTCTATTGGTAATGGTACTGCTTCTCGTGAGTCTGAAAAGTTCTGTGCTGATATGATTAGTAAATATAATCTTAATTGTAAATATGTTATTGTAAGTGAAGCTGGTGCATCAATTTATAGTGCTTCTCCACAAGCAATTGAGGAGTTTCCTGATCTTGCAGTTGAGAAAAGAAGTGCAGTAAGTATTGGTAGAAGATTACAAGATCCACTTGCTGAACTTGTTAAAATTCCACCTGAAGGTATTGGAGTTGGTTTATATCAACATGATGTTTCTCAAAAGAATTTGTCTAATTCATTAGACTTTGTTGTTGAAAAATGCGTAAATAGTGTAGGTGTTAATGTAAATACTGCTAGTGCATCTTTATTAAGCTATGTATCTGGTGTAACTAAGGCGGCTATTAAAAAACTTATTGACTACCGTGAGAGTGTTGGTAAGATTATGTCTCGTGATGAGATAAAAAAGAAAAAGTTACTTACACCTAAGGCTTATGAACAAGCAATAGGTTTCCTTCGTATTAATGATGGTGATAATGTACTTGATTCAACTGCAATTCATCCAGAAAGTTATGATGTTGCATTAAGTGTGTTAAAGGATTTAGGATTTACTATTAAAGATATTGGTAGTAGTGAGTTAGTTGAGAGTCTTGATAAAATTGATGTAGAGAATGATTTTTCTAAATATAATACTGATAAATATACTTTAGAAGATGTTATTTCATCTTTAAAGAAACCTAATTTAGACCCAAGAGACTCTTATCCACAACCAATTTTAAAGAGTAATGTTTTAGATATAAAAGATTTACATGTTGGGGATAAGTTACAAGGTACTGTTAGAAATGTAGTTGATTTTGGATTATTTATTGATATTGGATTACATGATGATGGACTTGCTCATATTAGTAAATTAAGTAATAGTTATATTAAACATCCAAGTGATTTATTTAGTGTTGGAGATATAGTTGATTGTTATGTTGATGATATTTCATTAGAGAAAAATAAAGTATCTCTTAGTTTAATTGAAAGATAGACTAGTTTAGTTTATCTTTTTGTTTTATAATAATTTTTAGGAGGGATAATATGATTAAACCTAAAAAGTTAAATAAAGGGGATAAGGTTGCTTTAGTTAGTTTATCTAGTGGGTTGTTTGGAGATGAGGCAAATAAGGCTAGACTTGATAGGGCAATTAATAATTTAAAAAATTTATTGGAGATAGAGCCTATTTTAATGCCTAATGCACTTATTGGTAGTCGTGAAGTTTATGAACATCCAGAGTTACGTGCGAAGGATTTGATGGATGCTTTTAAGGATGATTCTATTAAAGGAATTTTTAGTCTTACTGGTGGAAATGATACTATTAGAATACTTCCATATATTGATTTTGATGTTATTAAAAATAATCCTAAAGTTTTTATTGGATTTTCTGATACTACAGCTAATCATTTTATGATGTATCATGCAGGACTTGTTTCTTTTTATGGACCTGCCGCAGGAGTTGAATTTTCTTTACCAGAAGTTCCTAGTATTGATGTAGAAACTGTTAAGAATACTATATTTAGTGTAAATGATGAGTTATTACTACCACATAGTGGAAAGTATGCTAATGATCCACTTGATTGGAGTACAAGTATTTTAGATATACATGATGATAAAGAGTATGAAGTTATTCAAGGAAGTGGAGTAGTTAGAGGAAGTCTTCTTGGTGGATGTATTGATGTATTTGTATCTATTAATGGAACAAAGATTTGGCCAACACTTGATGAGTGGAAGGATAAGATTTTATTTATTGAAACAAGTGATGAACAACCAGATCCAGCTCTTGTAAAAGAAGTATTACAAAATATGGGAGTACAAGGTATTCTTGGAGTAATAAAAGGAATTATAGTAGGAAGGCCAAAGAATGGTAAATATTACGATGAATATAATGAAGTAATTAAAGAAGTATGTAGAATATTTAATCGAACAGATTTACCAATTATTTCTAATGGCCATTTTGGACATGCTTGGCTTTGGAATGTTATGCCACTAGGTGTTGAAATTGAAGTTGATTTAGATAACAAAAAATTAAAATTAATTGAAAATTGTGTAGAAGAATAGTTAAAAATATGATATTATTTAAGAATAAAATTTAATTGGGAGATGGTTAGATGGTATTAGACATTTTACTTGATACTGTAATTGATTGTTTGAAATTGATTCCATTTTTGTTCATAGCGTTTTTCCTTATGGAATTATTTGAACATAAATTTAGTGATAAGACTGGTAAGATTTTAAAAAAATCAGGAAAATTTGGACCGGTATTAGGTGGTGTACTTGGAGCTGTTCCACAATGTGGTTTTTCTGTTTTAGCAACTAATTTATATGTTATGAGAATCATATCATTAGGAACTTTAGTTTCTATTTATTTATCTACTAGTGATGAAATGTTACCAATATTATTATCAAGTGGTGTTAGTTCATCTAAAATAATTTCATTAGTAGTTTTTAAAGTCATTATTGGTATGGTATGTGGATTTTTAATTGACTTGTTGTGGCATAATAAAAAAAGAAAAGGAGACTTTCATATATGTGAAGAAGAACATTGTGATTGCGAAGAATCAATATTAAAATCAAGTGTTATTCATACAATTAAAACTTTAGTGTTTATATTTTTAATTACTTTTTTACTTAATTCTTTATTTGAGATTGTTAGTGAAGATGTAATAGAAAGATTATTTTTGAAAAATAGTGTTTTTGCAGCTTTTGTGTCTAGTCTTATTGGACTTATTCCGAACTGTGGAGCGTCTATTGTTATTACTGAGATGTATTTAAATGGAGTTATTACTTTTGGTACATGTATTGGTGGACTTCTTACTGGTTCTGGTATAGCTTTATTAGTACTTTTTAGAACTAACAAAAATAAGAGTGAGAATATTAATATTTTAATCTTATTATATTTATTAGGAGCTATTATTGGTACTTTTATAAATATATTAGGAATAAATTTATGATACTTACATTATTGTAGGTATCTTTTTTGTTTGATAAAATGATTGTGGAGATGATTATTTATGGTAAGTGAAATTTATAGAAGAACTAGTGTTAGAAATTTTTTAGATAAGGATGTTTCAGATGATTTAATTATTCAAATAATAAAGGCTGGTATGCAAGCACCTTCTGCTAAAAATCAACAACCATGGGAGTTTTATATAGTTAAGAATAAGAAGTTAATAGAAAAATTGTCATCAACAACACCATATTCTTTGTTTTCTAAGGAAGCTCCTATTATGATTGTTCCTTGTTATAGGGTTGATTGTATTGAACCTGATTATGCTTTAATTGATTTATCAATTTGTATGGAAAATATGTGGCTTGAAACAGATTCATTAGATTTAGGTGGTTGTATGATTGGTATTGCTCCAATTGATGAACAAATGATGAGTGTTAAAAAAATTTTAAATATAGATGATGAATTGGAACCATTTTGTTTATTTCCTATTGGATATCCTTCTAAAAAACATCGTCAGCAAAATAGATTTAAGGAAGATAAGATACATTTTATTGACTAGTATAGTTACAAATAAAAACCACTAATAAGTGATGTGAATCTAATTTTTTAGAATCATTTATTAGTGGTTATTTTTTAAAATTTTATTATAATTATTTTATTTTCTGTTTCTATAAAACCTTCATTTTTTAAATATTTTATTTCTCTTGTCATAGCACTTCTATCTACTGATAGGTAACTTGCAAGATCTGTATAAGTCATTGGTAATTTGAATCTTTTAGAACCTTTTTTCTTTGAATATTGTTTGAAGTATTCAAGTAGTTTATCTCTTGTTGTATGTTTTGTTAAAAGTTCTATTCTTGCATTTTTATTGTGTAATTGTTCATTTAAAATTTTTATTAAGTTCTTTATAAAGATTATATAGAAATCTGTTTTTATTATTTCATCATTTGTTATTTCATTATATTCTATAAAGGTTATTTGAGTTTCTTCTTTTGTAATACAAGTTATTTCATCAGAATTAACATTATATGTAATACTTCCAAAAAATTCTCCTTCTTGTAATTCTTCTAGTACGGTATTGTTTCCATCATAGTCATTATATATCAATTGGACACTTCCAGTGTCAATTAGAGCTATAAAATCAGTCATGTTTACATTTGACAACACATTGACATTTTTTCTATAGATTGCGGTTGATGACTTTAGAATTTTCTTTAATTTCAATATATTTTTGTCATTAATATTTTCGAAAAGTTTGGTCATAAAATCACCTCTAAAAATAATTTTAACAAAAAATGTCATATGTTGCAAATGCAACAAAGATTATTTATTATTTGGAGTATAATGAGTTCATGATGTAAAATTAAAGTGAGGTAAAAGTATGAAGGTTATTAAAAGAGACGGACATATAGTTGACTATAGTCCTGATAAAATAGAGGAAGCTGTTAATAAGGCTAATATGGAGGTTGCTGAGGAAGATAGAGTTAGTGATATCCAAATTAGAAATATTATTAAATATATTGAAGGACTACATAAAAAAAGAATGTTAGTTGAAGATATTCAGGATGTTATTGAAAAGAGATTAATGACTCTTGGTAAGTATGAACTTGCTAAGGAGTATATTACTTATAGATACACTAGGGAGTTAGTTAGAAGAAGTAATACTACAGATAAATCTATTAAGGAATTAATTGATGGAGAGAGTGAGTATTGGAATACTGAGAATTCTAATAAGAATGCAAAAGTTGTTACTACTCAAAGAGATTATCTTGCAGGTATTACTAGTACTGATATAACAAGAAGATTCTTATTACCTGAGGATATAGTAACTGCTCACGATCAAGGTATAATTCACTTTCATGATGCTGATTATTTTGCACAAAATGCATTACATAATTGTGATTTAATAAACCTTGATGATATGTTACAAAATGGAACAAATATAAATGGAGTAATGATTGAGAAGCCTCATAGATTTTTAACTGCTATGACTATAGCAACTCAATTAATTACTGCTGTTAGTTCTTCACAATATGGTGGATGTACAATTACACTTACACATTTAGCTCCATTTGTTAGAAGTTCTAAAGAACTTTACTTAAAAAAGTATAAAGAACGTAAATTAACAAAAGCACAAATTGAAAAGTTTGCTACTGAAGATTTGAAAAAGGAGATAACTGATGGTGTTCAAACTTTCCAATATCAAATCAATTCAATGACTACTACAAATGGTCAAGCACCTTTCTTAAGCGTTTGTATGTATTTAGGTGAAACAGAAGAATATAAAGAAGAACTTGCTATGATTATAGAGGAAGTTCTAAAGCAAAGAATGGAAGGTATGAAGAATGAAAAAGGAGTTTATATAACACCAGCATTTCCTAAGTTACTTTATGTTCTTGAAGAAGAAAACATTAACCCTAAAGGAAAATATTATTATTTAACTGAACTTGCTGCTAGATGTACTGCTAAGAGGATGGTACCAGATTATATTTCAGAAAAGGTAATGAAAGAAAATAAAATTAATTCACTTGGTAATGGAGAATGTTTCCCATGTATGGGTTGTCGTTCATTCTTGACACCAGATAGAACATTTAATGTTGGAAATATTTCTAAAGCATTAAATTATGTTGAAAATAAAGGTAAATACTATGGTAGATTCAATCAAGGAGTAGTTACTATTAATTTACCTGATGTTGCATTAACAGCAGGTAAAGATATGGAACTTTTCTGGAAAGTATTTGATGACAGGCTTGAATTATGTCATAGAGCATTACAAATTAGACATAAACGTTTATCTAAGGTTACTAGTGATGTTGCTCCGATATTATGGCAACATGGTGCACTTGCTCGTCTTGAGAAAGGTGAATCAATTCATGAATTATTACATCACGGATATTCTACAATTTCTTTAGGATATGCTGGACTTTATGAATGTGTTAAATATATGACAGGACATTCTCATACTGATAATGGTAAAGGTCATGAATTTGCATTGGAAGTAATGCAGCATATGAATGATAAATGTAATGAATGGAAAGAAGCAGAAGATATTGATTATTCATTATATGGTACTCCAATTGAATCAACAACATATAAATTTGCTAAATGTTTAAGAGATAGATTTGGTAAAATTAAGGGTATTACTGATAGAGATTATATTACAAATAGTTATCATGTTCCTGTATTTGAAGAAATTGATGCCTTTACTAAATTAAAATTAGAATCTGAATTCCAACGTTTATCTCCAGGTGGTGCAATTAGTTATATAGAAACACCAAACCTTGAAAATAATATTGATGTTGTAATGGAAGTAATTAATTTTATATATGAAAATATTATGTATGCTGAATTAAATACTAAAAGTGATTATTGTCAAAAATGTGGATATTCTGGTGAAATTTTATTGGATGACAGTTTAGAGTGGTATTGTCCAGAATGTGGAAATAGAGATCATGATACATTAAATGTTGCAAGAAGAACGTGCGGATATATTGGTACTAATTTTTGGAATAAAGGAAGAACTCAAGAAATAAAAGAAAGAGTTGTTCATATTGATAATAAGGATGATGAATAAAAATGAGATATAATAAAATAAGGAAAATGGATATTTCCAATGGACCGGGTGTCCGTGTATCAATATTTATGCAAGGTTGTGAATTTCATTGTAAAAATTGCTTTAACGCAGAGACATGGAGTTTTAAAGGCGGAAAAGAGTTTACAGATGATACAATAAATAGAGTATTAGAATTATCTGATAAGGATTATGTTGCAGGGCTTTCTATTTTAGGTGGAGAGCCTATGCATCCTAAAAATATTGAGGGAACTGTAGAACTTGCGAGAGCATTTAAAAAGAAATTTCCAAAGAAAACAGTTTGGGTTTGGAGTGGCTTTTTATATGATGACATTATGGAAAGAAATAAAGAGGTATTTGATTATATTGATGTTTTGGTAGATGGGCAATATGATGATAATTTGTATAATCCTACTTTAAAGTGGAGAGGATCATCTAATCAAAGAGTTATTGATGTTAAGAAAACTAAAAAGAGTGGTAAGGTTACTTTATTTTGTGATTAGGAAGTGATAATATGCATACTAATATTTGTTTAATAGGGAGTACGAGGTTTGAAAATATTTTTAGGGAGTTAGAGGTATCTTTATCATTAAAAGGATATATTGTACTATCTCCTTTAGTTTATAACCAAACAGGTGTTAATCCTGGGTGTGGTGTAGATAATAAAAAAATTTTAGATTATGTACAAAAGGAAAAAATAAGACAGAGTGATTTGGTTTTTGTGGTTGATAAGGATGGATATGTTGGAAGTTCTACAAAGAATCAAATAGAGTATTCAAAATTATTGAATAAAAATATTTTATATTACAGTAAAGGAGATGTTGAAAAGTTATGAGTAAAGTAAGAGGTTTTGAGGTTGTAAAAGGGTATGAAGATAAAGATATTCACTTACCAATTAGAAAAACGGCATATTCTGCAGCTTATGATTTGGAGGCTGCAGAGGATATAGTATTACCAAGCTTTGAAAAAGGAAGTAAACCTATACTTATTCCTACTGGACTTAAAGCTTATATGCAGCCAGATGAGGTTTTAATTATTGTTCCAAGAAGTTCTGGGCCAAAAAAACAAGGAATATCATTTCCACATAGTGCTGGAATTATTGATGGAGATTATTATGGTAACCCTGATAATGATGGACATATCTTTGTTCAATGTATTAATTTAAAAAATGAAGATGTGAAAATAAAAAAAGGTGAGGCAGTTGGTCAAGCTATTTTTCAGAAGTTTCTTATAGCTGATGATGATCAAGCTGATGGTGTAAGAATTGGTGGATTTGGGTCTACGGATAAGTAAAGTAAGATTTTCTTACTTTTTTTCATTTTATATAAACTTATTTTTTGAGAAAT
>OIYG01000118.1_pt1 | contig 86755 bp, 81 predicted proteins | sample 1587861 | NCBI WGS metagenome assembly OIYG01 (sample SAMN03283272) | human gut metagenome | biome: human-associated habitat; material: feces | host: Homo sapiens | place: Peru | collected 2012 | reverse complement strand
GAAAATTTTTGCGATTGAAAAGAGCAAATTAATTTTCTTGTTATTCAGAATCTGTTTCTACCCCACCCCAAAATCTAACTAAAAGGTGAACTGGTTTCATGGCCTCTTCATTGCACGGTTTAACAGGATTTTAGTGGCTTAATTTTTTGTTTTATTTTGATTATTAAAGAGATGCTGAAATAAATTCAGCATGACTATTCGGTGAGCCTAGCAAATTTTTGTATTTTTTCTGGATTGCCACGACAATCTTACGATTCTCTCGCAATGACGAAAAATTCGCTAAACACTCGCCAATACCGTCATTGCGAGCGATTAGCGAAGCAATCCAGTATTATATTTTCAACATTGAACACCTCTTTCAAACCCAAACGTTGGTCAGACACTGTCTGACATTTAACATAAAAAAAGTGTCATAAGAAAGGTGAATTTCTTTATGACACAATAAAACGTATGTTTATTAAATTAAGTCTTTAACTATCAACAAATGTTCAGATACTATTTTGCTTGGTTCAAAACGTATCTTGCTGCGTTTGTAATTGGTTCAACTGTTCCGTCATGGAATACTACCGGGAAAATATCGCCCATATCTGTTGCATTGTTTCTTACGATACAAGAACCAACTGTTGATGCGATAGAAGTTGTTCCGCCACCACCACAAGTAACTTCTTTGTTAGGAAGAGTTGTTCCGTTTACATCTATAAAGCCTACACAAGCAGAACCTGCGGTAGCGTCCGTAGCTTTGTCTTTCTTGGATTTTGACAAGGCAGTAATATCACCACCGACATCTAATGTACATCCTGCCATTTTTGATTGAAGAGCAATCATTGAACCATCTGCCAGTTGATACGCAATATCAAAGCTATTACCGTCTTTTATTGTGTCGATTTTTGGAGCGTAAGAAGATTTTTTATCAGCAGTTTGCTGCCCAGCCACATTCAAATCAGAATATTTCAACTGTGTAGCACCTGATAGTGTTCCATTAATCAAGGCACAGATATTTGAAACAGAATCAGGTTTTGCTGTACCGTCACATGTTCCACCACCTGTAATTGACGCATAGTCTAAGTCATATTGTGCGGTTGCCATCAATGCGGCTTGGTTCAAGGTTGACAAAGTTTTTTTGTACTGTGATTTGAACTTTGCACTGTTTGTGTTTGAAATCAAGGTTGGGATAGTCATTGCCGCTACAACACCAATGATACCCAATGTAATCAATACTTCTGCCAAAGTAAAACCGAATCTTTTTGTTCTCATGTTGAAATTCCTTTCTTTTTTCATAAAATATAACTTCCATTTTGATAACAGAATCTCGGATAATTGTATAATTCTATTTAAAACATAGAACTATATAATAATTATATCTTATGAATAGTATTTTGTCAATCCTACAAGTAGAATTATCAGAAATATACACCCAACAGATTGTTATATTTATTTGTTTAATTGATAAATTCATTAAAAAGAGGACAAATAAATGGCATTAAAACAAGATTTGGGACAACGAATACAATATTTGCGTAAGCAACAGAAACTCACGCAAGAAGCTCTTGCCGAACTTGTCGGAATCGACCCCAAAAATATCAGCAAAATAGAAAACGGCAACAACTATCCGTCAGCCGAAACCCTAACCGCCATTGCAACAGCCCTGAATGTTGATATCTATGAGCTTTTCGTTTTCAGCCCAATTCCGTACGAGCAAATGCGAGAAGAAATAATTTCCTCTCTAAATTCGGACAAAACACTGTTATATCTTTACAAATGTCTAAAATTCGGCAAATAATCAGAAAATATTTATCCCAAAGCGTTCTGCCAACTCCGAAATCATATAAAACGAACCACAAATTATGTTCAATTTTCCGTCCGCAAACGGAATTTCCACATCTTTAGTTAATTCGACAGCCTTCACAGGGCTAACCTTTTGCAATTCCTCAAAAGTACACGAATTTTGGTGTCCGAAGTGGTAAAAATAAACCTCATCACCTTTTCCAAACAACGAATTTATCATTTTTGAATATTCTTTATTTCTCAAACACCCAAAAATAAATCTGCGTTCCTCATCAGGATAATACATTTCCAAACTTTGCCTCAACGAGTTTATCCCGTTCGGATTGTGAGCCCCGTCAATAATCAAATTTTTCTCGGCAATATATTGAAATCTGCAAGGGTGTTTAACATTTTTAATCCCTTCTTCAATAACACTTTGTGAAATTTCAGGAAATGCCGTCTCTATAACTGCAAGTGCCAAAGCCAAATTTTCTTGCTGAAACGCACCCTTCAACGCCAATTCACTCGTATCTGCAAACGGCAAAATCACCATTAACATTGAACCTTTTTCATCCGCAACATCTTTATATACTTCCAGTCCCTCAAAAACAATACAAGGACAATCGGGTTTCATAATTCCAGCCTTCTCAAACGCAATCTCATCAAGCGTTTTGCCAAGTCGTTCAGTATGGTCAAAATCAACATGCGTAATTACAGAGCATAAATGACGTTTAATAACATTTGTAGCATCAAATCGTCCGCCCAAGCCCGTTTCCAACACAACAACATCAACGTCATTATCTGCAAAATACTTAAACATCACCGCAGTAAGAAGTTCAAACTCGGTCAAATCAATCCCGTTTTTATCGGCAAGTTCTGATATTTCAAAAATATACTTTGCAAAATCCTCATCTGAAATCGGACGTCCGCAAATCTGAATTCGCTCGGTATATTTGAAAATATGCGGGCTCGTGTATAATCCGACCTTTTGCCCCGCAGCATTTAAAATTGATGACAAAATTGAGCAAACTGAGCCTTTTCCGTTTGTACCCGCAACGTGAATACAGTTCAATTTATCTTGCGGATTACCCAAAATTTCCAAAATTTTAGAAATTCTCTCAAGCCCTAGCGAAATATGAAATTTCCCCACAGATGTTAACAATTTAACCACATCATCATAAGTTTTTGTCATAATTCAATGTCCTTTTAATGTTGTTGTCAGGATAGCAATGCCGACCTACCTTGTTTATCTATTGCAGTCGTTGTTGTCGGTTCAATTTATACCCCATACCGATAGAAAATATCCCGAAGCGGAAACTTCGGGATATTTGTCTTATTTATCTTCCAAACCTTTGCGTTTGTAAAAATCCTCGATAAATCCTGTGTTGAACTTACCGCTCATAAACACCTCATCTTCAATAATTGCTTGGTGGAACGGAATTGTTGTTTCAACACCTGTTACAACATATTCTTTCAACGCACGGTACATTCTGCGGCGTGCTTCGTTACGATTACGCCCCCAACAAATCAACTTACCAATCATTGAATCGTAATATGGCGGAATTTCGTAATCTTGGTAAACATGCGAATCAACTCTGACACCAAATCCGCCCGGAGCCAAGTAACCTGTAATTTTACCCGGGTTTGGCATAAAGTTTTTCATTGGATTTTCAGCATTGATACGGCATTCAATCGCATGACCTTTTAGCTGAATATCATCTTGTGTATAACTCAATTTTTCACCCGCAGCAACCAAAATTTGTTCTCTTACAAGGTCAACGCTTGAAATCATTTCAGAAACACAGTGTTCAACCTGAATTCTTGTATTCATTTCCATAAAATACCATTTACCGTCATGGTCTAACAAGAATTCACAAGTTCCTGCACCTTCGTAATTGATAGCTTTGGCTGCACGAACAGCCGCAGCACCCATTTCTTTTCTTGTTTCTTCATCAATCGCAGGAGAAGGTGCTTCTTCCAACAATTTTTGGTGCCTACGTTGGATAGAACAATCTCTTTCGCCCAAGTGAACAACATTTCCGTAACTGTCACCCAAGATTTGAACCTCTATGTGACGAGGGTTTTCAAGGTATTTTTCTGCGTAAACATCAGGATTGCCAAAGAAATTCTTAGCCTCAGATTGGCAAAGTTCCATATTTAATTGAACTTCGTCATCATTTCTGCAAATTCTCATACCTTTTCCGCCACCGCCTGCAGTAGCCTTCAAGATAATCGGATAACCTACACGGTTAGCAAACTCTTGAACTTCCTCAACGGTGTGAACAATACCTGTTCCGGGAGTTACAGGAACATTATTTTCAATCATTGTTTTACGGGCAGTAGCCTTGTCACCCATTTTTTTCATCGCCTCAGAAGACGGTCCGATGAATTTTATACCTTGTTTTTCGCAAATCTCAACGAAATCCGCTCTTTCAGACATAAAACCGTATCCCGGGTGAATTGCCTCAGCACCTGATACCATAGCCGCCGACATAATTGCAGGAATGCTCAAATAGCTATCCGCACTTTTTGCAGGTCCGATACAATATGCTTCAGTTGCAAGTCTTACATGCAACGAATTTGCATCAGCCTGTGAATAAATCGCAACTGTCGGAATTCCTAATTCTCTACACGCTCTGATAATTCTTACTGCAATTTCGCCTCTATTGGCAATTAAAACTTTTCTAAACATTTTTACAAATATCCCTTACTAAAACAAAGAAGTGAACGAATTGAAACCCGTTCACTTCTTGAAATTTTATATTACTCTACATATAACAAAACTTGACCGAATTCAACAGGTTGACCGTCTTCAACACAAATTTCAACGACTTTACCTGAAACTTCTGATTCAATTTCGTTCATCATTTTCATTGCTTCTACGATACAAACAACATCACCTTGTTTGATTGTTGAACCGACAGTAACGAACGGAGCAGCATCAGGAGATGGGGACTTGTAGAAAGTACCCACCATTGGAGATGTAATTGGTGTACCTTTTTTAGCAGGAGCAGGAGCTTCAGCACTTTGAGCAGCAGGTGCTGCAATCGGTGCTGCCGCAGGAGCTGCAACAGGAGCAACAACTTGTGGTGCTGAAGTAACAACTACGTCTTTTCTCAAAGTGATAGCCTGTTCACCGTCTTCAAGAGAAATCTCGGTCATGCCTGTTTCTGCCAATATTTTTGCTAATTTTTCAATATAATCTGTTTCAAATTTCATATTATTTTCCTTTATACTACCGAATTTAGAATTAAAGATAACTAAAAACTAGCATCTATCTAAGTATTCATTAGTTCTTGTATCAACTCTGATTCTGTCGCCGTTAGAAACGAAGAACGGAACGTTAACAACCGCACCTGTTTCAAGAGTAGCAGGTTTAGTACCACCTTGAGCTGTGTTTCCTTTTTCGGCAGGCGGAGTATCAACAACTTCCAACTCAACGTGAGCAGGAATATCAACACCGATAATTCTGCCTTCGTGAGTCAAAATCATAACGTTCATATTTTCTTTCAAGTATTTAACACCTGAACCGATTTGTGCTTCTTCAACGTGCATTTGGTCATAAGTTTCATTATCCATCATCACATAAGCAGAACCTTCTTTATATAAATATTGCATTTCACGTCTGTCAAGAGTAGCTTTCGCAACTTTTTCACCGGCTCTGAAAGTTTTTTCAACAACTTGACCTGTGATAACGTTTTTCAATTTAGATCTGACAAATGCAGCACCTTTACCCGGTTTTACATGTAAAAACTCAACAACTGTCCAAAGTCCGTTATCGAGTTCAACTGTCAAACCTGTTTTAAAATCGTTTACTGAAATCATATTTTTCCCCTTTATAAAAATAATATCGTTTTTAACTTAGAATAACACAAATATTCCAATTTGCCAACTGATAGGAAACAGGTTTACAAATATTCCGTTACAAAAGAAAAATTTATGGTAAAATAAAGGCATGATTACAAGATATTCAAGAGAAGAAATCTCAAAAATTTGGGACTTAAACACAAAATTTGATTACTATTTAAAGGTGGAACTTGCGGTATGCGATGCTTACGCACAGTTAGGGTCAATTACACAAGAAATTGCAGACGAAATCAGGAAGAAAGCAACTTTTTCGGTAGAAAGAATTGACGAAATCGAAAAAGAAGTTCGTCACGATGTGATAGCGTTTTTAACCTGTGTAAACGAAAGTCTTGGCGATTTGGGGCGTTATGTTCACGTTGGACTGACAAGTTCTGACGTCATTGACACTGCGTTTGCCTTGCAAATTCAAGACAGCGGGAAAATTATCGAAAAAGATTTGGAACAAACGATTTTAACCCTGAAAACCCTTGCAAATAAACACAGAAACACGATTTGCATAGGTCGTTCACACGGTATTCACGCAGAAATTATGACCTTTGGTGTCAAAATGTGTTCTTGGATTGATATTCTTGAACGTCAACAAGAAAATTTCACACACGCACTAAACCAAATTCGAGTAGGGCAAATTTCAGGACCTGTCGGAACTTACAGCAATATTTCGCCTGAAGTCGAACGAATTACCTGCGAAAATTTAGGACTAAAACCAGCAAGAGTTTCCACCCAAATTATCGCAAGGGATTACCACGCTTACTTTATGCAATCCTTAGCACTAATCGCAAGCGTTATTGAACAATTCGCAACAGAAATCAGACACTTGCAAAAAACTGAGGTTTTGGAACTTGAAGAAGGTTTTGGCAAAGGGCAAAAAGGTTCTTCGGCAATGCCACACAAGAAAAACCCTGTTTTGAGCGAAAATCTTTGCGGACTTGCACGAGTTGTCCGTGCAAATTCTATCGTTGCACTGGAAAATATACCGCTTTGGCACGAAAGAGATATCTCGCACAGTTCCGCAGAAAGAATTATTTTCCCTGACAGTTTGATTTTGATAGATTTCATGTTGCACAGATTTAATTCTCTAATGGAAAATATTGTAGTTCACGAAAAAAATATGTTGAAAAATACCGACAAATTCGGCGGTATCGTATTTTCACAAAAAGTTTTGTTATCACTTGTTGCAAAAGGTTTGACAAGAGAAGAGGCCTATACAATCGTTCAGCGTAACGCTCTTGATGCTTTCCAAAATGACGGCAATTTCAAATTGAACTTAGAAAAAGATTCCGAAGTTACAAAATTGTTGACAAAACAAGAAATCGACAATATTTTTGATAAACAAACCTTCTTGCAAAATATTGACGGAATTTATGATAGAGTTTTAGGGTAATTTGAATAATAAAATAATTACTTATTTGATTTTTGCCAATAACTCAATGGTTTATATAAAATATCCCAATACGATTTTGAACTATCAATAGGATTGAGATTTCGATGAGCATAATAGTAACAACCGTATTGATTAGCTGAATTCTGTATGAGCGGATTACACATAAAATACCACTTTTCAGGATATGAAGTATATCTAAATATATCATATCCCAATCGATTTGGTCCTTTTATTGGTCCGTTTGTATCAAACCAAAAATCAATAAACCCAATAGAACCTGAATCGTATGCCCTTAGTTTCGTGACCATAACTCCATTTGGTAAGATATAACCTTCTGAAACCGGACACCCTGATAATCTGGAACCAAGCATATTATGACAACCATCCCCATGTCCAATTAGGTGAAAATAATATTCATCTCCACTAAATCTTGTTGCACCTGTAAATTGATTTTCCCATACTTTATTCATTTCGGGTATTATTGCTTTAAGGTCGTTGAAGGAACTATCGTTATGGGTATTACCAATTAAAAGTCCTGAAATATCAAAACCGACTTCATTTGAAGTATTGAGTAACACTTGTTGCAACACCGCATCTGCCTTTTTAAATTGAGCCTCCAAAACTTTTACCTTGTAATTTGTAATTAAACTCGGCAAAGTCATCGCAGCAACCACACCGATTATTCCCAGTGTTATCAATACTTCCGCCAATGTAAATGCTCGTTTTTTCATGTTTTCGTGTACTCCAAATATCTCGTCTTATTTCCATTATGAACAATTTTGACATAGGAGTACACCCGCCCCGCCATACCATACCATACCATACCATAAAGGAATTATAGCAAGGGTTCCCGACTTTTTAAACTCATATTTACATTCTTAACATTTTGCATATTTGAGGAGTTTTGCGAAGATATATTACGAAACCCTCGTTATTCTAAAAGGTATCAATCTTCCTTATAGTCATGCTGAACTGACTAGAAAATAAGTTGAGATGAAATCGAAACGTAATTTTCTGTTCCTACTCGGTGATTCAGCATCTCTTCCATAATCAAAATAAAACAAAGGATTAAGTCCCTAAATCCCGTATATACCTTGAAATGAAGAGACCCTGAAACGAGTTCAGGGTGACCTTTTGGTGAGACTAACAAAGCTTTCGTCATTCTGAAAGGCTTAAAAAATCCTTTGAGCATGCGAAAAGTGATTTTTAGCCTATTCAGAATCTCTTTCAATTACATCAGGATAAACAGATTCCGGATCGTGACTTTTTGGTGAGCCTACCAAAGCCCTCGACATTCTAAAAAGATTAAAAATCAAGCAATTTTAATTGCAATCTTATTCAAAATCCGTGCAAAACACAACAAAAATATTTTTCTACCCAATAAAAATATTTACTTTGCCAAGTTTGCAGCATTATAAGAACTTCTCACAAGCGGTCCGATTTGGTATTTATCAAACCCAACCGTTTTGGCAAGCGTTTTCAACTCCTCATACTCATCAAGTGTGTAATACTTTGCAACGGGCAAATGTTCCTTTGACGGCTGAATATACTGACCAACCGTGAGAATATCGCATTTCACCCTATGTAAATCTTCAAAAGTTTCTCTAATCTGTGCAAAATTCTCGCCCAATCCAACCATCATGCCTGATTTTGTGGTAATCTCGCTATTTTCTTTGACATATTTCAAAACCTCAAGCGAATTTTCGTAATTTCCTTGCGGACGTGCAGTTTTAAAAATTGCTCTTGTCGTTTCGATATTATGGTTAAAAACATCGGGTTTAGCAGCAATCACAACATCTAATGCCGTTTTATTATTTTTAAAATCAGGTGTCAAAATCTCAATTTTCGTACTCGGCATAACCTCTCTTATCGCATAAATACATTTAGCAAAATGTTCGGCACCGCCATCAGACAAATCATCTCTTGTGACAGAAGTAATCACCGCATATTTCAACCCCAAATCCTTAACCGCTTTTGCAACATGATTTGGCTCATTTTCATCTAACGGTTCGGGTTTCTGACAAGAAATGTTACAATATTTACAATTTCTCGTGCATACATTTCCCATAATCAAAAAGGTTGCGGTGTTATGCGTATAACACTCGTTTTTATTGGGACAGCGGGCATTTTCGCACACCGTATTCAAGCAATTATGCTTCAAAATTCGGCGAACATTTCTTGTCGCATCCGTATCAATTATGGGTCTTTTTAAAAATTCTGGCAATCTTTCACGCACTTTTTTATCCTTTCAGGGTTTAATATACATGTGAGCAAAAATTTTTTTGTTTGCTTTTTATAATATAATATTATATAAATATATTATAAAAGCAAAGATATAGGAGTAAAACAATGAATAAATCAGTATTACTTTTAATAGCAATAGCGTTCGGAACACTATCTGCTTCCGCTTTGGAACCGCTAATTTTGGAACCTTTGGGGAATTATGCCCCTGTTCAAAATCAAGCCTACAGCCATGTAAGTCAAGCAGTTGATTCTGAAGTTAATGTAGGTCTTGAAAATGCACAAGAACAACAAATTCATACCGCAAAATATAACACAAACCCTAACATGATTCCGCAAAATGCTGCGGCAGAAGGTTTGCCTGTTACCAGAAAACAATACACCGGTATCAGAATTGAAACAAAACAAGGCAGCAGGACAAACACTCAGTGGAATCCTGGTGGTAAAGGCACAAGATCTTATTTTTAATAAGTCTTTTGCATAATTAAATTTGCATGAAAAAACACCTCAAGTTGAGGTGTTTTTTCTATGCTTTGTAAAATATTGCCTAAGCAGATTTATTTAAGAAATCCTACTTTCTTCCTCTGATATAAGAAAGTACGCCATTGATAAAGGTCAACGGATGAACAGGACAACCCGGAATATATAAATCAACAGGATATTTTTCCAAAAATTCACGATTGATTTCGGTACTGTCTTGGTAAATCCCACCTGAAATTGCACACGCTCCGCACAAAATTACCAATTTTGGAGCAGGAACCGATTTGTAACAATCTTCCAATGCATAAGCCATATTTTTTGTAATAGGTCCTGTGATTACGATACCGTCGGCATGACGAGGAGAAGCCACAAAATCTATACCAAATCTGCTCATATCGAAATTAACGTTATTACAAGCGTTCAATTCCATTTCGCAACCGTTACAACCACCTGCGGAAACTTGACGCAATTTCAAAGAGTGACCAAACATTTTGATAATTTCTTCTTTTGTTTCAATCGCTGTTCTCAAATAGTCATCATAAGTTGTTTCTGTAGTAACGACAAGTTTTTCACGGCTTGTCGATGTCAATTTGTAATTATTTGTCAATTCGATTGCACTGCATGCTCTTTCGCACGCACCACAAAAAGTACATTTACCCATGTCAATAGACAATGGGTTCAAATTCAACGCACCTGTCGGACAAATACCTTCACATACGCTTGTGTCTTCGCCCTGATGTAAAACGGGAAAACCTCTGAATTGTTCTCTCATCGGTGCATTTTCTATATCTTTAATAAATTGTTTTCCTTGATAAATTCTTGCTTTTAAAGTATCTAACATTATTATTATTCCTTATAAATCATTACCTGAATATGATAAATTGAAGCTCTTGTTACATAGCGGGAAGTCTGAAACTCCGTTGTTTCTAACCGCTAAAGCCAAGCCGTACCAGTTATTAAATGACGGGTCTTTAATCTTGTAACGAGAGATTTTTCTATTGATATCAGTCATCACAATGTGTACGATTTCACCTCTCCAACCTTCTGCCAAAGAAATTACCATAGTATCCGCCGCCAATCTGTTATTAACACCGTCAGCGATAATCGGTTCGTCTTTGTAATCCTTCAATTTTTCAAAAATCTTTCTAACCATTGCCAAAGATTGTTTAACTTCTTTATATCTCAACTTAAATCTTGAGTTAACGTCCCCCATAGCCTTGAACGGTTTACGCTTGATATCAAGTTCACTCATCCATTTATCAGGGAAGTCAAATCTTGTATCAATATCAACACCTGACGCTCTTGCTGCCATACCGACTAAACCGATTGAAGAAGCTTTTTCAAAGCTTACGGTACCTGTTTTTTCAAGTCTTGACATTACCGTAGAATTTTTCAACATGGTTTTTGTCATTCTATCAACATCTTTTTCAACTTTATCAAAAGTTTTCAAGGCTGTAGCAATTTTTTCTTCAGACAAGTCGTAATTTACACCGCCAACAGTGATAAATCCACGACCAAAACGGCTTCCGCACATCGTAAGCATTGTATTAATGACCAAAGTTCTTGTTGCACCGAATACCGCAGAACCCATTAAGTATGCGATATCACCCGCAATAGCACCCATATCACCGATTTGAATAGCCATTCTTTCCATTTCCAAAGCGGCTTTTCTGATTAATTGAGCCTTATTGGAAACCTGAATATCCTTCAACACTTCCATTGCTTGAGAATATGCAAGATTATAAGCCACCGCACTGTCACCATTGATAGATTCAGCCAACTGATTTGACGGATTTTTCATCATCAAATCTTCAACACCACGGTGTTGGTAACCCAACATAATTTCTAAGTGATAAACCGTTTCACCGTTACACATAAATCTGAAATGTCCCGGTTCGATAACTCCTGCGTGAATAGGTCCAACCGCAACTTGGTGAACTTCCTCACCCTTCATTTCAAAGAACGGATATTTATCCTGATTTTTTCTCAAAGGTTTCAACCAAGGGTGATGTAACGGTTCAATTCCGAATTGTTCGTAAAATTCACGTTCAAAAATGTGGAATGACGGAACATCTTGTGTGATTGATTCGTAAGATTTATCATTCTGTCCGAAAATTGCAGAAGATAAATAAATTTGAGAATTAGCATCATCTGCCAACGCAACAAATAATCTTACACACCCGAAACCCCAATCCTTGCCGAAAAACGCAATCGGTCTTTTGCCAAGTTTGATGATTTCTTGTCTTAATTCATCAATTCCCATTCCGGGGATTTCCGATAAATTTATTTTTGTATTATTTTTTACTGTTATCCATTTTGCCATAATTTTGTCCTTACCTTAAAACGCTCCCGCTGCTAATTTTATAATTTCGTTCAAACAAGTTGGAATGTAGATACCCAAAACGAATACCATTACAAGCATTACAATTTGAGGGATATACATAAATGCAGAGATTTTTTGTTTTCCTGCTTCCAAAAGTTTTGCCTTATCCTCGCTCAATTCGCCAAATGCCATTTTGATAACGACTCTACCGATACCGAATAGAATAATTGTCAACAACAAGACAAACAGAACACACATTACATAATGTTTTCCTGCAATCATTGATTTAATCATGATAAATTCACTGATAAACAACAAAGAAGTCGGGAAAGCACAGATTGCCAAAAATGATGCAACCCACAACCAACCTGTTTTGCCGTCAGCACTAATCAAGCCGTTTACTGATTTAATTCTCTTAGAATCAAACAACTCCAAAACGTTACCCGAAGTTAGGAAAAACGATGCTTTCGCAAGCGAATGTCCGATTAAATGCAAAACAACCGCATAGAAAGCAACTCCGCCCAATGCCATACCGATTGCAAGAATACCCATATTTTCAATAGATGAATACGCAAGCATTCTTTTATAGTTTTTAATATGATAAACAAAAACCGCAGCAACAAACAATGAAAGAAAGCCCATTAACATAAGCATTAATCTTGCATAATTTGTGCAATTTGCCAATTCCATAATTTTGAAAACTCTAACAATTACCAAAAAAGCCGAGTTTAACAAAGTTGCCGACAACAAAGCCGAAATCGGAGAAGGAGCTTCAGAGTGAGCATCAGGCAACCAGAAATGAACAGGAGCCAAGCCCATTTTTGCACCAAAACCGAACAACATGAAAATAAATGCCAATTTCAAGAACGGAACATCAAATGCCGCAGCGTGTTCGTACAACTGAGCATAATTCAAAGAGTTAACCACACCTGATGAAACATTTAATAAAATAATTCCGACAAATGCCAAAGCAATACCGATTGAACAAATAAATACATATTTCCAAGCGGCTTCGATTGAATGTTTTGTTTTGTTGAAATAAATTAAATAAGCACTTGATAATGTAGTTGCTTCCACCAATACCCAAGAAACACCCAAGTCAGTGCTTAAAATTGTTCCCGTCATAGACAAGACAAATATTAAAATCATAAATGAATAATGGCTGATTCTTCTGTCGGGAGTCTCAATATTTTTGACGTAACCCGTATTATAAATTGCAACCATTAAATATATTAATGACAACACCAACAAGAAAATTCCGTTAGTATGATCAACCGTGAAATACGGAACGCTCAAGCCTGAACCTTTGCCCGCAACTAACATTACGCTGATTACAAAGTGGACAATCGCATACGCATTCACCATAAAAGTGTCAAATGTTCTGTTTTTGATTAGCAATACTAATATGCACGCTATTATCGGAAAAATTAAAATCGTATTAATCATTGTATTCATAGTCCTTTAAATCTGATAAATTAGAAACTTCCAAATCCTTAAATTCTTTATTGATTTCATTTACAAACAAGCCCAATATGTAAACTGCGATAAACACATCAAGCAAAACACCCATATTAACCAACATAGGCATTTCTTTTGCAACTGACAAAGATAAAAGGAATATACCGTTTTCCATCGTAATAAATTCGATTACGTTAGAAATAATTTTGTGTTTAATGGTAATCAGCCACAAACTGATAATAATTGTAGCCGCAGACACTCCAAAGTAAATCGGAGCAATCATTTTTACAGAAGAAACAAAATAACTTGATACCAAAAATCCTGCAAGCAAGATTACGCTGGCAATAAACAAACAGTAAAAATGCGGAATGTTTGCCGCAACATCACGGTTTGAATGAGTTTGTTTCAAAACCTTGTATAAAAACCACGGAATAACGATAGATTTAACCACTAAAGTTTCAATGGTAAGAAATGCAAAGTTCAACCAATTATTATGTTCCATACCGCAACAACAAATCAAGAACAAAAGCACGCCTTGCACAATAAGCAATCTGATGTGTGCAATAATTCTGCTTGTTGCCGCCAAATATAACATTGTTAATCCAAATAAAATTATAAATCCGGTTGCCATTTTTAACTAACCTCCAAACGCTCTAGCCATAACAAGTGATAGAACAACAAGTGACAAAGAACTCATTACAAAAATAAATTCAAACACATGCGACATTCTAATTCTTGCCATTCCTGATTCTATAGTTCCGATTGCCACAGAAATTATACCTGCAACAACCAAGTAGCATAACACATGCAACAAAGTTGGTAAATTGTGAGGAATTACCATACAAGCAATCAACGAAGTGATTAGAAGCATCTTAATTCCGTTTGCCCAAGAGTAAATTGCCAAATCACTACCTGAGTTATCCAAAATCATAACCTCGTGAATCATTGTCAATTCCAAGTGAGTTGCAGGGTCATCAACAGGAACTCTTGAACCTTCTATCAACATCATAATAAACAAAACAAATACTGCAAATACGGTAATTAAAACTCCATATCCGCCCGCATTTGAAATAATCTTAGTCAAACTGTCAAAGGTATAATTTCCGGTCAAAGCCATAACAGAAGCGATTAACAAGAAAAACGCAGGTTCAACAATAGAAGTGAAACACGCTTCTCTTGAAGCACCCATACCCTCAAAACTGCTGCCCGTATCCATTGCAGAAACCAAAGACATAAACTTTCCTAAGCCTAAAATGTAAGAAAATACAACCAAGCCGACAGGAATATTTATTATTGCCTTACCTGATGCCAACGGTACAAAAAGCGCCGCAAACAACACGGTAGAAATCGCAAATACAGGAGCCAATTTGAATACCGCCGATGTAGTTTTGCTTATTACAAAATCTTTCTTTATCAATCTGACAAAATCATGTAAAGGCTGAATAATGGAAGGTCCTTTTTTCCCTGCCCAAAATGCTTTTGTCTTTTTAATCAATCCCATCATCAAGAATGGGACTATTAAAAGAATTATTAAATTAATTACATTCATTATCATCTTTAATCTATCCTATAAACAAACTAGCTATAATTACTACCAATAAAAATATCAATCCGTATTTCAAATATGATTGAATATTTCCACTTTGCAAAGCCTCGAATTTGGTCAAGAACCATTCATCAAGTTTCAACAAAGGATTAAGTACATACGCTTCTTCGATATCCTCAATATGCAAGCTAAAATGTGCCGCAGACGGGAACAATTTTTTAGGTTTTTCAACGTCAAATACCTTCTTGAACAATGGTCTTAACATTGATAAAAACGGACTTGCATAAGAAGAGGCGGTATATTGCATGTGGTTGTTTGCTCTGTTGTAACCGCAACCCCAAGTTTCATGCAATACAATTTTGCCTTTTGTAAGATAATATTTTATCAAAATCATTATCGCAACAAATGCAACAAATCCTGCCATACATAATGCGATTGTTTGCATCATGCACAAAGGCATCATACAAACTTGGCAGAAATTGAAAGTTGTCGGCAAGAAGCTTACCACAATGTGTTTGATAAAGTAGAACACATATTGAGGGTAAATACCGATTAACAAAGTAAATACCGCCAAAATACCCATCGGAATTAACATTGATTTTTCACAATCAGAGTCAACATGTTGAGCATTTTCACTGCGTGGCATACCCAAAAAGATAATGCTGAAAGCCTTTGTAAAACATAGAATTGCCATTGTACCAACCAATGCCAAACCTGAAATTGCAAAAAACATAACAAGCATTAACATAAAGTTATGAACGGTTAATCCGCTGAACATACCGAAGTATATTAAAAATTCACTGACAAAACCGTTGAATGGCGGCAAGCCGCAAATTGCAACGGAACCTACAAGGAATAACATCGCAGTAACAGGCATGGCTTTGATTAAGCTACCCAAAATTTCAATGTTTCTTGTATGAGTTTTTATATAAACATTACCTGCCGCCAAGAATAACAATTCTTTGAAGATTGAGTGGTTAAGAACGTGTAAAACCGCACCCGAAAAACCGAGAATTGCAACAAGCGTATTGTTACAAGCAAGTCCGAACATTCCAACACCCAAACCAATACCGATAATACCGATATTTTCGATACTGTGGTAAGCAAGCAACCTTTTCAAATCGTGTTGAGTTATGGCATACAAAACACCATACAATGCCGAAATTACAGAAATTAATAATACCAAACAAGCAATTCCTTTTGAAGGAATACCAATCAAAGATATCATTCTGACAATTCCGTAAATACCTGTTTTAATCATCACACCTGACATAATACCGCTGACATGAGAAGGTGCGGCAGGGTGAGCATCAGGCAACCAGTTGTGGAACGGTACAAAACCTGCTTTTGTTCCAAAACCGATAAATGATAAAATAAATACCAAATTTGCAAAAGAAGTATGATTTTGTAAAACAATTTTGAAAGCGTCAAATTCAAAACTTCCTGCCTTAATCGCCATAACTGCAAAAGCAACTATTATAAATAAAACAGAAACGTGCATAAATACTAAGTATTTAATGCCCGCTTTTAAAACTTCTTTTTTAGTACTTTCAAAAATAACGAGGAAGAAGGAACTCAACGACATTATTTCCCAACATACTAAAAACATCAATGCGTTTTGACAAGTAACAACTGCAAGCATTGATGCGATTAACATTGGTAAAAACACCAAGTGTGAATTCATATTTTTTGAATCAAGATACGGTTTCAAATATCCGTTAGAATAAATTACACCGAGTAAACTCATCACTGAAATCACAAGAATAAAAAACGCACTCAACGGGTCGATAACGAACGATACATTACCGAAAAATTCATTGAATGCCAAGTTTTTAACTAAACTTTCACCCCCAAAAAGCACTTTGCAAGCAGGAATTGCAGCAAATACAGATCCGATTGCAACCAATAAAGTTAATACAACCGTTTTAAATTTTTTGCTAAAAATTCCGGCAACAAATCCGCTTATCAATAGGGTAAGTAATCCGATAAAAAAGCTATTCATAAATTCTCCACCTTAATCTAATACGGGACTGTGTAATTACTAAAATATTATAAAATTTTACCGCTAAATTTAGAAAAAAATACGGGCAAAATTATTATAAATTTTATCCGTATATCGTTGTAAATCTAACATACCACAAAGTCAAGTAACTTTTTAAATTACAGATATAGTCAAAGTTTTATAAAAAATTTAAAAAAATAATTTTATATATCTTGAAATTAAAATTTTATGTACTAGAATATCAGACGGACCCCGAAAGGTTTTGTAAATTTTGGACAATTAAAGATTTAATTTTGTACCGAGCCCAATAAGCCCAGTCGCAGCCGAATTATAAATAATTCGGGGTTAGTTATTTGACAAGAAAAGCAGAAGTAAAAAGGAGATTAAGAAAATGGCAGATGAAGCAAGAGATTGCATCGCACCTAGCGAAGTAGCTCACGGATTCTCAGAAAAAGTTATGCCTGTAAAAGCAGCTTACAGAAAATCAAAAATGTTTGTATTGGCAATCGCAGCAGGTGCATTTATCGCATTTGGTGCACAAGTTAGTTTGACGGTAACTTCAGGTGTTGCCGGAACTTTAGGTTGGGGTCTTGCAAAACTAATCGGAGCAATGGTGTTCTCAGCAGGACTTATGATGGTTGTATTAACAGGTGCAGAATTGTTCACAGGTAACGTAATGATGATGTTCTCAGTTCTTGAAAAGAAAATTTCTTGGTTGAAATTATTAAGAAGCTGGTCAATCGTTTACGTTGGAAACTTTGTAGGTTCAATGTTGTTGGCATTGTTGGTATTTTGTGCAGCATTGTACCAAAACAACGGATTTGACGTTGGTGTTAACACTTTAACAAATGCTCACATGAAAGTTAATCTTTCATTTGCCGAAGCATTTGCAAGAGGCGTTCTTTGTAACTGGTTAGTTTGCTTGGCTGTTTGGATGGCTACAAGTTCAAAAAGAGTTATCGGTAAAATATTTGCAATCTTCTTCCCAATCATGACATTCGTTGCGTCAGGATATGAGCACAGTGTTGCAAATATGTTCTTCATTCCAAGCGGAATTTTATTGAAATCAGTTCCTCAAGTTGTTGCAGCTTCACACCTTGGTGCTGACGTTGCCTCATTAAGCTGGGGACATTTCTTCCTAAACAACTTGTTACCTGTAACTATCGGTAACGTTGTAGGTGCGTTGATATTCGTTGTATTGTTGTTCTGGATTGCATATCTAAAAGATGACCACAACAATAATAATGCTAATGACTAATAAAAAACTTTACAAGAAGTCGTTTTTATAAAACGGCTTCTTATTTTTTCGTAAATGTATATTATAAATTAATGGATTTTCAAATGAAAAAGATTTTATTTATTTTAATTCTGATATTACTAAACACCCCACATACTTTCGCCGAAAACCTTGACGAAGTTAATTTGGAATTTGATGAAACCTTCACACAACATACACTAAATATTCAGGACACTTCATCAAAATCTACAAACAAAATCTCAGACAGAGTTGCAATAAATGAAACTGACCTTGAAAATTTTGAGCGAACACAACAAATTCCGACCGTTCCGCAAATTTCCGAACCGACAAGCGAACGTTTCAGACTTTTCAGCGGAATAGCAGAAACCGCTCAAAGTATTTATAATTTAAAAATAGAAGATACGGATTCCCCATCTTCATTATTCAAAGAGCAATTAACAAAGAATTTTGCAGAAGGACCTGTCGAAAGTGTCCACGCTTGGGCTGTTGCACAGATGAATTCAACAACAAACATTCCTGAAGCGGGCGATACGGACACAAGATTTAACGTAAATTTGATTAATATCTTAATTGATGCAAAAATGCGAGGCGGTAAAGATAATTTCCGTTTAATGCTTGACCCGACACACAGGCATATTCCGTTTTTTCAACCGTTCGTACAAGATATTTACTATGAAACAAAAAGAATCCCGCACCATACGTTATTGATAGGTAATTCAAGAACCGGTGTAGGTTATGAAGGTGCTCAATCACCATATACCTTACCGCTTGCAAATCGTTCACAGATTTCAAGAAATTTAGCCAATATAAGAAAAGTCGGAATCAGATTAAAAGGTAATTATTCACTTATGGATTACGACTTGGGCGGCTACAGTTCCGATACGTTGTTTACGGAATTTATGCCGGGCGTTGAATTTGACGGCTGGGTAAACTTTAAACCGTTAGGCAAAACAGACGGAAGATACGGAAAACTTACAACAGGCGGCGGTATTGTTTCAGGTAGCAGAAATTCTATCAGCTACTTTCAAGGCGGAGCGTACATCGGTTATACATATAAGAAATTTTGGACAAGAATGGAATACGCTGTGGCTGACGGTTCAAACGGCGGACAGGGCTTGACACAAAAAAGACAACAAGGTTGGTACGTAACTTTGGGTTATCACGTTACCAAAAAACTTGAAGTTATCGCACGTTATGATGAATTTGACCCTGATAAAACCAAACGTCACAATAATAAAAGAGAATACACGGCTGGAATAAATTATTATTTAAAAGGGCAAGCGTTTAAAATATTCTTGAACTATGTATTTTGTCAAAACGATGCAGCCAAAAACAGTCATAGAATTATTGTCGGCGGTCAGATAATTATATAGATTTTGAATACATAAAAAAACGAGGTAAGAGAGTAATCTTACCTCGTTTTTTATTAAAATATTTTTGTACAAAATAAAAACCTACAATGCTAACGTTTCTTCTTTAACCACTGCACGTTTTACTTTTCTTGTTGCCGTGCGAGGTAATGGAGAAGTTCTTACAATAATATTTACAGGTCGTTTATACGGTGCAAGTTGTACCGCCAAACTCTTAACCTCTCGTCCAATAAATTGCTGCAATTCCTCAGAATCTTTATGCTTGTCCAAAACCTCTTGAGTCGGCACAATCACGGTCATAATTTCTTCCGTACCATCTTTAGCACCAGAGCTTCTTGTCGCACCGAACACGCAAACCTCAGAAAAATTCTTATTCTGTTCCAAAACAGCTTCAACTTCCTCAGGGAAAACCTTTTTACCGCCCGACAAAACAATCATATTCTTAATTCTGCCCGTAATATAAAGTCTTCCGTCCTCGTCAAATTCTGCGATATCACCTGTATGGAACCAACCGTCAGGTTCTAAAACCTCAGCAGTTTTTTCAGGATTGTTATAATAACCCTTCATAACGGAAGGACCTTTAACAAGTAATTCGCCTGTTTCAGGGTCGATTTTTGCATCATAAGAATCCAAAACCAAACCGACAGACAACAATTTTCTGTCTTCCCCTCTATCAATAGAGATAATCGGACTTGTTTCCGTCAAGCCGTAGCATTGGAAAACTTTGATACCGATTCTTTCAAAAAATTCACCGACAGCCGCATCCAGTGGAGCACCACCCGTAATAAATCCATAGAAATTTCCGCCAAATTTTGCCAAAATACTTCTAAACAATTGACGTCTTATTGAATAATCAGGAATAAATTCCGCAGCCGCATAAGAACGTTCAAACAAAATTCTTTCATCTTCAGGTAAAGATTTGATATCAGCCTCAATAGTAGTTTTCAACAATTTCATAAAGGCAGGAACGACAATCATAAAATCGATTTTCTTTTCTCTCATATCGCCCAAAACATCACGAGGTTTCAAACTTTGCGGATAGAAAATTGATGCACCTCTATTCAAAAAGGTTGAAAAACCTACAGTCATTTCAAATAAGTGGTTCATCGGCAAAATTGACAACAAATTCACATTTTCTTGCGGTAAAATTTCAGGCAAAACTCTTTCCAAGCCCAAAACCTGAGAAGTCATATTACCAAAAGTTGTCTGAACACCCTTTGGAGCACCAGTTGTACCTGAAGTATAGATAATAAAAGCAGTATCTCTCAAAGAACGATGACGCCATTTGCATTCTTTTGCATCAGGCAAAGTATATAATGTCGGAATACTGCAATTCGGACTGTGTTCGTCCATTAAAATCAAATTTTTGATTGACGGAATGCGTTTTTGCAATTCCAAACCTCTTTGCAAATTCGCCAAAGATATTGCCAATACTGAAGGTTGAGCACTTGTCAAAATTGATTCCAATTCGTATATAGTCAATTTATTATCTAAAGGAACCGTAACCATGCCTGAAATTACGGAAGCAAATACGCAAGCACCCATTTCCGGCATAGATTCTGAGAGAATAGCCAATCTGTCGCCCTTTTGCATTTGTAATTCATTCAAAAGGTAACTGGCCAACTGTCTGGTCAAAAGTCCCAAACCCTTGTAAGTAAGTTCTTTCCAACCATATTTATTTCTTTTGCCTAACGCAATTCTTTCACCATACAATCTTGTATTTTTATCTAATAATGATAATACATTTTCTTTCATTCTATACTCCCCTGTACCTCAAATATTTTATATCGGAATTATACCATAATTTATTATTTTTGACTATATTTTTTATATTCAATTCTTAACAAACAAAGGATTTCACCATTTTCGGCGTTTGTAATAATATGTTGAGAAAACTCGTTACTTTCTTCAAATTTGACCAGCGATTTTATCGGAGTACCGAAATTTACATCATGTTTATAATAAACATCAATCGCTTTTATTTGGTAAGAATTTCTAAACTCATAATCCAAAGTTTCCAATGCCCAAGTGATATAAACCGTATTATTTACATGATTATTTATGTCCAAATCATCATATCGAATTTCAAAAAGTTTTTCCCTGTCAAACTCAATAAAAGGTTTTAACCTGTTCAAATTCAGGTCATTCTCTTTTGGAGTAAATTGTAAAAATTCAGGAAATTCTTTTTCAATATTAACGATTGATTTTTCTTGTAAATTTACGATAAACCAACTCGACATTGCCCGCAAAATTACCTCGTTTGTATCCTTGTTTACAATCTCAAAATCACGGTAAAAAGTCGATTTTTGACACCCTCTGCTTTCTGTTTTTATGCGAATATTTTTTATATTTGTTTGAGAATTTTCAAACTCAATTCTGTACCTTATTAAAAACCAGCCCAAGCCATGTTTTAGCAACTCTTCGCAACTGTAACGTTTATCCACGGTCGAAATCGATTTTTCCGCCAAATCCTGCATAAAATCAAGCAACGCAACAGGTTTGACCCTATGTAAGCAGTCAGTTTCCGAAATTGAAATTGTATAATCTTTTTCCAATGTGTTTTTTGACATAATATAACTTCCGTTCAAAATTATTATATAAATGTCAAGATTTGGCAAGAAAAACTATTTCAATTTTTTCAAGGAAGAAATAAAGTTGTTATGCTCAATATCTCCATCAACTTTTGTCAAAAATATCTGACAATCCTTCTCGTCCGCTTCAATTGACGGAATTTGAGAAATCTCGGCAGAATAATAACTTATATCATTATTTCCGCTCAATGGAATACGATTTGACAAAGCGTTCAAAGACAAATTACGCAAAAATCCCAAAGTTCCCTTCTTACGGCTGGAAAATTTTGTATAAATTCTCAATGCCGCATCCTGATTTTCCAAATTATAAGTTCCGATTATAAAAGAACTTAGTTGCGGAGCGGTTGAACGTATCATAAGCGGATAAACGACATTATCTTTTATCTTCAAATCCCCTTTGATAATCTCAAAACTGCCCTCAGGAATATTTACCAAATCAGAAACGATAGACGGACTGACCATTGTTACGGGATTTCTGAAAATTGCCGCAACCTTCATAACGTATTCAATCAAGCCGACTTTACCGATTACACCTTCATCAACCCTGAATTGTATTCTGCCGTTTAACTTCAAACTGTCGTCCGTATTCAATTCTATCAAGCCCATTGCCTTACCCTTAATCTCTTTTGAAAGATTAAGCAAGGAAGTTGCGATAATATCTGAATTTACATCTTTCACCCCAAGTCGCATTGCATACTTGTGATTTTTCAAATCGCAATCAATTTTAGCGGTGGAAATTCCTTCGGCAATATTAAATTTATTAGAAGTAATTTTCAAAAAGCTGTTTTTATCCAAAGACATTGTTGCGATAACGTCAGAGAAATTTATCCCCTTATAAAAACCTTTCGCAACCTTCAAAACTCCTTCTTCAACAATCAAATTTGCCAAATCAAAAGCCTGAGCATTCGCATCGGCATCAACGTCCGCCCCGCCTTGCTCAATAGAACGTGCAATTTCGGCTTGTACGTTGTCAGAGGCTTGAGTCGGTTGTTGTGCGTTAAAGGCTTGCAAATATTTTTCAATATCAATATTATCCAAATTCAAAGTAATATTTTTTACAACAATCGGGAATTTTATTTCATTGACAATCGCACCGTCCAAACCGTATGTTGAACGGCGATAGCGACCGTTTGATTTGATATTTATAAGGTTATTTTTTGCAATAAATTCACCACTTTTTATAAATAATCTTTGTGCAGGAATTGCAACCTTATCCACCTTCATTGAACCTTCTAAAACAGGATATTTTCCTGTGTAAATAATTCGCATATCCCCAGAAAAACTGCCATTTTTAAACAATTTTTCCTTGAGTAACATGTTGATAAACCCGCTCGGCATAGGTTTTGGTAGTGAAAAACCGAAATCTTTAACAAAAGTTTGACCGTTAGAAAAATCAATATTTCCGTTCATACTCACAATGTTGATAGGTTTCAGTTTTTTGCCGTCAACAGTGCCTCTATCGGCAAAATAATCCAAAGATTTTATATTCAGCAACATATTTTCAAAGTGCATTTTTGCCGCCAAAACTCGATTGGCATCGTCATTCATAACGGATTCTTCGCCGTCTATAACAAATCCGTTGCCTTTTTTGAACATATAAAGCCAAGTCAAATCAATTTTATTATTTTTTGACTTCAACATAACCCGAGTATCCGCTTTTCCGTTAATTCTAATCGGATAATTTATCATTTTTGAAAGATAATTTTTAGCAAAATCATCGGCAACAATAGCATTTCCGGTCAAATCGGTATCAATAGTTTTGAGATAATCTTTAACCGTTCCGCCAAAATCCATTGTATTTGCGGGTTTGTCGTTGTAGTAGCCCTTAAAATTCTTCAAATCTATTTTATAATTATCAAATTTCACATCTCCGTGAGTCAACAAAATCGGCAAATCCATAAGCGGAATGAGTTTAAATCTCAGCTTGTTCAATTTAACCGAACCGTTCAAATTTTTATTATCCGCATTAACATCAAAGTCAAAATTTCCCGAAATATCTTTAAAATAAACCAACTGTTCGCCAATATTATTCTCAATAATTTGAGTATTCAACAAACTCAAAACCTCAGGAATTTGAAAGTTTTTAGAACGCAAATTTACGTTATAATTGTATTTGCTGTCAAAAAAGCCTTTCAAATTAACCGTAGATTTTGCTTTGTTTCCTCTTTCGACCAAAACTTTTGCGTTTTCTATAACAATTTTTTCATTATTTTTTAAAGAAACTTTATCATCATCAACCGCCGAAAGCCTGATAGTTTCCTTATCTTTTGTCACAAAAAGATTAGCCTCGTAAGCGATTTTTTTATTATTTTTTTGCGGAGTTATTCCAAAATTTTTGGCATTTAATTTCATTTTGGTTTTGGCATCAAGTGCGTACAAAACCTCAAGATTTTTCACCCCCAATATCGAATGAAAAATATCAACGGAATACTCCGATTTTTGAGGTTCTTGTTTTTGAGTAAAGAACGAAAGTGCCAAAAGTTTATTTACATCAACAAAAATACTTTCTGCCTCGACCGTATTTATAATAATATTTTTCTTTTTTAAAATTTCCTTTAATGACAAAGAAGTATCAAAGTTTTTAACCGTTAAAATTTTAGGATTTTTCTTTGTATAAATCGAAAGATTTTCAACCCCAAACTCCACCTCAGGAGTGAGTGAAGTTTTCAAATATGGATTTTTGATTTCGATTTTTGTTTCAGGATATGCTTTTTCCACAATATTTTCAGCATAATTTATAACCTTCGGATTAGACACCGCATAAGGCAAAACGTACAAATAAATCAAAAACGGCAACGCTCCGACAAACGCCAAAAGCACAGTCGAAGTCAAACAAAATTTCAATATTGATTTTACATGTTTTAGTTTCATAAACTCTCTTTCGATAGTTATTATAACACGACAAAAAAATTTTTATCCATATAAAAATCTCCGCATAATTCGTGATACAATGTAATTATGATAAGAAAAATTTTTGCAGTAATTTTATTGTTATTATTTTTGACACCTTGTTTTGCACAAGATATTGAACAAAATTGTCAGGTCAATGTTGTAACCTTCTCGCAAGACGAAAAATGGGGTTTAAAAGATAAAAACAGTGATAATATTTTGGTTGAACCAATTTACAAACGCTTAATCAGAGTGGGCGACAACTCTTGGATTGCACAAAACAAAAAGAATAAATACGGCTTGATTGACCCGCAAGGAAATGTTTTAGTACCGATAAAGTATATCCATGCCGACAGAATTGTCAACAAATTTGCAAAGTTCGGGAATTACAGCAACTACGGACTATATGACGAATACGGAAACCAAATTTTACCGCCAAATTACCGTAAAATAGAAATTCTTTACGGTAAAATGTTTTTGACCTACAAAAACTACAAATACGGCGTTGTCGGCTATGACGGAAAAGTAATTTTGGACAACGTATTTGATGAAATTTACATGCCAAAACCAAACGTTATGAGGTTGCAATACAAAACCCGTTGGTACGAAATCGAACAGGTTAAAGCAGAAACTCTCACCTTGCCTGCCGAAGCAAAAAATACCCTCAAAAACACGGAAGACTTTAATCTCGGAAATATCGTAATAAATACGGGTGTTGTTTCAGGGTATTCTGTTTTGACATTTTCTGACTATGTAATCAAACTTATTTCATCAATTTCACCCGCACACGAGGAAACAATAGACGAACTCTTACTTTCACAAGGAACAGACACTGTCGATATTTTGATGAAATTGACATGGCTTCCGAAATATCCGTTCGTTTTCGGCAGAAAATATTACGAAAATGTCCGCACCCCTAACAACGGCCCGTTGACAAACGTTCGTAACGAATTAATCCAACAAATTAAGTAAGTAAAATTATGATTGAAAATTATAAAAAATATTTAGACATAATTCAAAACAAACTTGACCTGTTTTTTGAAAAACAAAAGGAATACATTTTTTGCAAAGAAGGTTGTGCAAAATGCTGTCAAAACGCACAATTCCCGTATAGCGAGATAGAATATGAATATCTTTTGGACGGATATAAAAAATTACCGAAAAAAATTCAAGAAAAAATCAAAGAAAATGCAAAACTTGTACTGAATAAAAAAAAGAAGTTCAAAGAAAACAGCGAAATTTTCACCTACCAATGTCCGTTTTTGATTAATAATTTGTGTGCATGTTACGAAAATCGTGGAATTATTTGTCGTACTTTCGGACTGTTAAGTAGCGGAGCGGACGACAAAAATCCGCAAATGCCGTTTTGTATTTTAGAAGGTTTAAACTACTCAAATGTTTATGACAAAGAAACGACCCGCCTGTCAAGGGAAAAATTTGAACATCTGAACCTGAAAACACCGCCCACGATTTTCAATATTGACTACAAAACTCTAATAAACTCCGATTTTGAAAAGTGTTTTAATTTCAAATTCGGCAAAGTTTTGGCACTGGTTGACCATATCGAACGCAATCCTTTACCTTGAACGTTTTATGCCTTCCAAAATAAACCCACGAGCCTTCAGAGCTTCTTCTTTTGTCAAAGGCTTAACATCTTTTAACGGATAATTTATCCCTAAATTTTCGTATTTCGGAATCGCCATATCGTGATATGGCAAGACATCTAAGGCTTTTACATTGCGTAACTTTCCGATAAATTCACCGAGTTCTCTCAGGTATTTTTCATTGTAAGTAATCTCCGGAACAACAACATGGCGAACCCACATTGGAAGCTTTTTTTGAGATAAATATTGTGCAAATTCCAAAATATTTGTATTCGGAAGTCCCGTCAATTTTATATGCTCTTCGTTATTAATATGTTTAATATCCAAAAGTACCAAATCGGTATATTTCAACAATTCATCAATCTTTGCAGTATTGTCTTTGTTAAAAAGTATTCCCGAAGTATCAAGTGCGGTGTGAATATTTTTCGCTTTTGCAGCCTTGAATAATTCTGTCACAAAATCAATCTGCATCAACGGTTCACCGCCTGTCACAGTAAGCCCGCCACTTTTGACAAACTCTTTTACACCGTCATATTTTTCCAAAATTTCTGAAACAGACATTTGCTGATTTGTTTCGGTTGACCAACTGTCAGGATTATGGCAGTATTTGCAACGCATAGGACAACCTTGCACAAATACAACGAACCTGATTCCCGGCCCGTCAACCGTTCCGCAACTTTCTATTGAATGAATATTTCCTAAAATTTCTACCATATTGCCTATTAAAATACAATTACCGCAAAAGGTCAACAACTAATCAGATAATAAAATATTTTGTTTCAAATTCTCCAAAAATTCTTTACGGTATAAAAAGCCCAAATGTGCACCGTTATCAAACAAAGTCAATTTATCTTTTGCATAATTTTTGAGCACTTTTATCTGAGCGGGATTTGTCAAATAATCGTTCACAGAATGATAAATTTTATAATTATCACTGTTTTCAAGAAAATACGAAATCGAATACAAACTCGTTTCAAACTCAATATCATCAATATTTTCATTGTCATGGATAATATATTTTTTCGTATAATCAATGAAATTCATATTATTAATATAATAATAAGTATCAGAATTAACTTTAGATTTTGAAGAGTTTTCAAGGGTGAAAATCAAATCTGAAAGCTTTTGGTGCATCAAAAATCCCGTAATCAATTTTGCTTCATTTTCATCAAACGGCAAATTATTTATCTCGGTTTCAAAATCCCCCTTAACCTCGTACAATCTCATGACTTTTGAGGCGGTTTGAGCAACTTTTTGCTTAAATTTCTCAGGAGTTTTTTGCCAATCTTCGGAATTTTTATCAATTTGTTTTATCGCATACAAAAGTTCAACAGGCGGACAAATTGAAATAAATTTTGTATCACCCAAGGTATTGTCTTTATACTCTGCAGCCCCGACAAATAAGGTTACCAAAGCCCCCAAAGAAGTTCCGAGAACTACTTTATTTTGAAATTCATAATTATATTTTTCGGACAATTCCTCAATAATTTTAGCAGTAATTGTTCTGATTTTTTGTGCATCAACAGACGGAATACCGGGAGCATACCCGTCAGGCATACTTTTTACAAATTCCCACTGAAAATGACTTCCCTGAATAATTACGCTATACCCCGCATCATAAAATAATTTTGCCCAAAGCACGGAATGTGTTGAATTTATCCCCTCTCCGATAGACGGATAAATTATCGCAAGCGGCGAATGCGAAGTGTGTTTTTGCATAATATAATGATAAGTATAAGGCGGTTTTCCGTCTGTCACGGCAATTTTAGAAGTCTTTATCTGGTTTGTAAAACTTCTGTTCCAAATGGACAAACCGTTCCAAATTGATTTTGAAACCTCGGGATTTTCAAACAGTGCGGTTCGCATTGAATCAATAACCGGACTTTGCGGATTATAGCCGTTTAACGCAATATCAGGGATAAGTTTGAAATTCTCGGCACCATAATTTTTCAGCCCCTCGTCTTTTACTGCTCCGCCATACAACAAATCAGGCGTCACAATTTCTGAAGATACCTCGATTTTAACAATATCATTTTCTGTCTGTTTTTTAACCGCCAAAGATTTTTCATCCGCCTTAGGTTTTTCAACGGTTTTCTCAACCTCTTCCACATACGGCACAAACAAATGATTTTTCACATCAATTCTGTCTAAATTTGCACACCTGACATAATTTTCAATCCCGAATATCATCTTTGCAATCTCGTAAGGGTCGGCAAAAGTAGATTCCACAAGTTTTATCGCATTTTGATAATAAGAGGTTCGGTTGAGGGTCAAACAAGCCTTCACCATTGCCAAAACTGGAGTTGCGATATAAGAACACGGATTAAGAGCCGTATCAAGAAGCTTCCCTAACAATCCTCGAGGAGTGGTAAAGGATAAAACAGGAAACACAAAAAATCTGCCAGATTTCATTTTGCACCCTGCCAAAGCCTGTTCCATGTTCTCGTTAGACTGTTCGATATTGAATAATTTTTTCGCAGGGTCAAACATTCCGCCCACGCCGAGAATTGTATTTGTAAAAAATCTTATTGTCTCGTTTTTCGAGGTTACAAAATCTCGTTGAAATAAACTACTGACAAGCCTAATCGGGTATTCCACATTATTCGTTACGGATTTAATTCTGTCCATGCCGTACTGTGGCATAATTGACGCCCAAATTGTATGTATCGGACGAATTACATATTTATTCAATTTCAGATTAAAAATAAAGACTTTTCGATTGAAATTTTCCCAATTATCATTGCCTAAAAATTCAAAAGAATAATTAGGATACTTTGTTTCCTGAGCATAAATTACAAGCCCAAAATTATTAAAAATAAGCAAAAATAAAAGACAAAATGCGACAAACTTTTTCCTCAAAATAACACTCCTTTTCTACCGGTAATTAAATTATATTTTGTAGAAGAATAATCACATTAGACACAAAGAGTAATCTTAGGAGAAAATCTCATTACGGAAAGTTACATTTGCAAGATATCGGACTGTTAAAAAATCGGAAACTATGGTAAAGTTATTGTGTGTATATTTATAGGAGGGAATATGAAAAAATTACTTAAATTATTACTACCTGTAGTATTTTTAGCAATGGGAACAATGCAAGCATTCGCATTTCCTGATGTTAGCAGCAGCTACTGGGCAGCACCTGAAATTGAATTGTTATCGGAAAAAGGAGTTATTGTCGGCTATCCTGACGGCACCTTCAAACCTGATGCCAATGTAACCCGTGCCGAATTTGCAGCAATGGCAATCCGAGCACTAGGTCAAGAGCATACAAAAGTCGCTCAACCGGTACACTTTGCAGATATTGACGAATCTCATTGGGCTTACGAAGATATCCAAAAAGCACTTTACTTTGACCTTATTAACAATGAAAAATCAAGCGATTTATTTAGACCTAACGATTCCGTATCAAGAGCAGAATCTTTGTCGGTTGCCGTAAACGCTTTGACAACTGAAACAATCAGCACAGAAAAAGCAAAAGAAGTTTTATCTCAAAAATATGCAGATGCAAACAATGTTCCTGAATGGTTCCTGATTCCTGCGGGAAAAGCGGAAATCTTGGGAATGGTAGTTGTAGCACCGTCAGCAAAGAAAGCCGAACTTGAAGCGTCAAGACCTGCAACAAGAGCCGAAGTTGCCGCAATTCTATACAAAATGATGGAACAGGCAAAATTGAACCCGAACGCAAAATTAGCGGAAGCAATGCGTAAAAAAATCGGTGAAGGCTTTGTAATTGATGATGCAACGGTACAAGGCAGTGTCGGCATAATCCCTGTAGGTACAATCGTTCCTATCAAATTAACCACCTACATCAGCTCTCAATCTTCAGAAGGCGGAGCAATGTACACCGCATCAATCCCTGTAAACTATGTAACAAAAGACCACTACATTTTGGTTAGAGAAGGTGCAGCATTAAACGGTCAATTAATTGACGTAAGACCTGGACTGTACTTCAGACAAAACGGTGTATTGATTTTGAAAAACGCACTTGTTACAACAACAAACGACCAAACCGCACCGTTCAACGCACTTGGAGAAATCAAAAAAGACAGAAACTGGTGGATGAAATTCGTAAGATGGGCATTCAAGGGTGAAAAACTTGAAGTTCCAGCATCAGATGTAGTGAACGTTAAATTACTTCAACCGCTAAAAGTTGACCTGACTAACGGTTGGATTTACGAAAAATAAATATTTGAAAAATATTGAACAAAAAATCGGAGTTTTTAAATAAAAACTCCGATTTTTTCGAGTTCCTCACAACTCATTTTCTAGCCAATTCAGCATGACTTATCGGTGAAACTACCAAATAGTACGTCATTCTGAAAACTTAGAAAATTTTTGCGAGTAGAATGAGCAAATAAATTTTCTTGTTATTCAGAATCTGGTTAGAGTTTTTCAACATTAAACATCTATTGCTAAGCCAAATGTAGGTCAGGCATTGCCTAACACTTAAAATTAAAACCACCTTTATTCACTATACAAATCATCTTCATCTTCACGTTTTTTGCGAGATTGATTTTGTTGGTGTTTTAATCTTAAAATTTCCTTCAAATCTTCTGTAATTTTATCTTCTTCATCGATAACAGGCTTACGGCGTTGTGAACTCAGGACATTTGCAACATTCATCATTGCAAGTGAGTTCAGGGTTGCACGCAATACCGCACTTTGGTCAACATAAGGGTTCTGAACCGGTGCATCTTCTTCCGCTCCGCCACGTTGCGAGAAGTATTCACCGCCTTGTCCCATTTTTTCATCTGTTAGTTTTGCTGCTGTTCCCGAAATATCACCGCTCTTAAAATTGAAAGCACCACCGATACCGAAGAACCCGGCAGATCTGTTATCGACCATAATTTCTAACCCTTCGTCTTTGGGATATATTATCCCAACATCGTGTTTATAATATCCTAAACATTATAAAGTGTATGATATCCTTTTAACTCATCTAAAAGTATTATTTTGCTATTTTTTTGATAAAAAATTTACAAAACGTAATACCTTTTTATTTTTATTTAATCATTCAAACAGACGATTTTCGTCAAGTTCCCATTGTATTAAGCAATTCAGGATGTTACACTTGAAAATAAGAAGGACAAACGAGTTTGTAATGAGATTAGATTCAAATTTTATAAAAAAAATATTACTAACCATGGTTAGATACGATGATTATTTAATCAACTCACACACCCTAATGACAATGCTTGATGTCAAAGGCAAAGATATGGAACGCAAATTCATGGGGCATATTTTGGTGCTTGGCGATGAGGGTTTAATTGAATCTATTTACTCAAAATTCCCTTTCGGATTTGTAAATTCCGTTGACGGAAACTACAGTATCGTGGATACAGGCTACAGATTGACCTCAAAAGGCTATAAAATGGCGGAAGTTTTACAAAATAACTAATTGTAACAAGTACACTTTTTATAATTGACAAGAAAATTTGCTTACTATAATATTAGCTTACAAAGAAACAAAAAGGAAATTTATTTAATGCAAAACGCAATGACAATGATGATGCAAATGATGATGATGCAAAGCCTGAGTGAAGGTGGTCATTGTTTTGTGCGAATGTGATTTCGGTAATAAACAAAAGATTTTAAAGACCACCTAAAAAGGTGGTCTTTTTTAGTTAGAAATTACATTATAAAAAATATGAAAAGGATTTGATAAAAAATGATACCAAGTTTAAACAATACAAACATCAGCAACAGAAAATATAACGCTCAACCGACCTTTGGTAATGCTCCGAAAGAATTTAGCAAAACAACAAAATATTTAGACAAATTTTTAAAATCTCAGGAAAATTTATCCCACACAAGATTTATTCAAGGAACCCTCACAAACTGGTTTCCGAAAGCCGTTTTATCCAGAAGCGTTGCGGATTTCTCGGAATTCACGTTCTTAGAATTTTTGGAATCTGGAATTTTCTATTTCGCAGCCCCGTTCTTAGGTGAAAATTTATTCAGAAAAAATCTGTTCAAAAAAGTTCAACCTAAAAAACTTCAAGACAAGGTCGTAAAAAATTTGGCAAACAGTGTTGAAGAAATCAAAAAATCAAACCTTGATAAAGAATTAAAAAGCAGAATTATCTCAACAAAAGCAGGAATTTTGCTTGGCTGCGTAACCGTCCCCGCCTTAGAATACGCACTGGGATTTGCCAAAAACTTATTTACTCTAAAGGTTTTCAAAATCAGTGACTTCAATAACGTTGCAAATTTAAACAAAGAAAAAACGACAGACACCGCACAACAAAATCGTGTTGAAAAACATTCAAAAGCCGTAATTTTAAAATCAGGTTTGCTTTCTGCGGTAGGAATTGCAAGCGGTTTGGCACTTGCAACCAAAGGTCATAAATCAAAACTTGCACAAAAATTTTCAGAAATTTTGCTTGAACCGGGGGCAAATATTTCAAAAGCCTTGAACAAAATCGGAATACACTCAAAAAATACCGATGAATTTTTGAAGGATTATTTGAAACTTGATTTTGTGAACAATAACGGCAAATTCGCACTCAGCAAAGGTTTGCTTGCAGCAACCTGCATTACGGGCTTGTTCGGCTACTCAAGTGCCGCAAAAGACAGAGGTAAACTCGATTTTTACGAAGTTTGGACAAGAGTTCCGCTGGTTGTTTTATACACGATTTTCGGCTCTTCAATTTTGGATGCGAGATTTAAAAAATATCTTGCAAAAACAGGAAAATACCCTGAACTTATCAAGAAAAATGCAGAAGGAAAACTTGACAACGTACCGTCCCGCAAGGATTTGCCACAAATTGCACAACGTTTGGCAAAACAAAATAAAACAACCGTAAATGAAGAGCTTTCAAAACTTATCAAACAAAAATCAGTAATCACGGGCGTGCCGTTCTTGTTCAGTTTGGTGGCAATGGGCTTCACCCTGAGCGGAGTTTCGAGATTGTGGACAAAATACAGATACAACAAATTGGCAAAATCTCAACCCGAACCAACTCCAAACCAAACCTCAAGACAATTTTTACAAGCAAGCACAACCTTTCAAGGCTGGGAAGCAAAACAAAAGTAAAAATCCGAAAGCGGGCAAATTTCATCAGTTTTGAAATTTGCCCTTAATTGATTACGGCTTGTTATGTAAATAATAATATGAACAGCCCCAACCATAATCGCTATCATTACAAGTGCCGTCCCCAACAGTGGTTTTTATCAAAACGTCATCCGCAGCTCCCCACATAGTACGACAACCCTTTGCGGGATTTATAGAATAATTTTCAAAATCAACCAATGCCGCAAAAATATCCGCACCGACTTTATTCAGCGGGGCGTAACCGTTAACATCAACTATTACAATATAAGAATCAAAACATATAATTCCACCATTTGATAAAGAAGCACAAGTCGCACCACCTCCGAATCTATCCCAACCTAACACCTTAACCCTTCCATCAAGAGCATATATTGGAGAACGCTTTGGAAAACACCCTTCTTCCACACCTCTATTGGCATGGCAAACCTGCCCAAGTTTCATATAACGAGAGAGCAGCGTTACATATTCATATTCTCTATCCGGCTGTGAGACTGACAATGCAATATTATCAGCTTCCATTGATTTGAGTGCTTGAGCCAATTCGGAGTAAATTTTCTTCCAAGCCGTGACATTTTGCTGTTGTCTGATTTTCAAAACAAGTCCCGGCATTGTCATAGCCGCAATTACACCAATAATACCCAACGTTATCAATACTTCCGCCAGTGTGAAAGCAAATTTTTGGTGAGAGTGGGTTTGCATTTTTAAACAAATTGCAATAAATATTTTAATTTTGTTATATATATCTATCATACGATAAATATATATGATAGCAAAAAATTTGTCAACTAACTAAAATTTACTATATGAAAGACGAACGACTAAAAACCTTCGGTTTGAATGTAAAAATGGCAAGATTGCGAAAAAATATCTCCCAAGAGGAACTTGCGGAATTGATAAACACCTCTAGAACTACAATCAGCATGATAGAAACAGCACGCCAAAATCCAACAATATTGAAAGTTGTTGATATTGCACGAGTTTTGGGAATCGACATAAACGAATTGATAAAAGATGTGTAGGGTTGAAAAACACCCTGCATAGGGATTTGAAGAAAAATTGAACAAATTTTATAAATTGCTTGAAAAAAAAATATATTTGTGCAAGAATAGGACTTGTCGGTAGTAATCGGCATGACACAAAGAGTATGGCAAGGTAGCTCAGCTGGCTAGAGCGTTCGGCTCATACCCGAGAGGTCGAGAGTTCGAGTCTCTCCCTTGCTAATAAAAAAGAGATAGAAAAATCTATCTCTTTTTTATTAACTAGTTTTCAGGCACGTTGTAATTATGCATTTTTCAAAACCAACAGACAAAAATTTACATAAGAAAAATTTGTAAGATTTTATTAGTGTTATTTAAGTTCTGTTTTTGTTATCTTGTCACTTTTGTTCCCGCAGAAGCCTTTAAAACGTGTTTTGTGGCATTTTGAACCTTTTCAATCTGTTTTTTATCTTTTCCTAATGTCCATTTAAAACCAAAAGTTAGTGCAATACCGTTTCTACCACCATTTCTCAACATTGCCTGTAAAAATCCGCTAAATTTATCATTCCAACTTTTTTGCAAACCAACACCGTATTCAACATAAGGTTTTATACTCATTTCCGGCAAACGAACATTGTTTGCAGTAAATTTTGTTTCATTTAGGATATTCCATACCATACCTACAATTGCATAAGGTTGCCAACCTTTGCCAACATTCCCCATAAACTTGATACTCGGGTGAAACTGTATAGAATGCAATGGATCAGAGGAGATTTTTATACCTGCCGCATTTGTATAATCAAATGTATTTACATAAGTATATGCCATTAACAAAGATGGTTGAACAATAAATTTGCCGTCCTTAAACTCAAAATTATAACCTGTTTTACTACCGACGCCTGCCATTAATGTAGTATAATTTTCTTTGCCGGACATTGTGCTAGATTCACCGTTGCTTGCTCCTGCATTTACTGTCAAAGCAGTAAAGAAATTTCCACGATAAAAAGTTTGAGTTAAACCTAATATTCCGCCATTTGTAATCGTCGAAACACCAGAATAATGTTGTGACGAACCGTTATACCCGATATAAGGTGTAGTTACTGTTCCCCAACCTCGTTTAAGCTGTCTAAAATTGCTATCACCACCTATTAACGAACCGTATGATTGAACATCTACCTTCGGTCCGTTGGACAAACCGACATTTTCAAAATTTATGTATGGTTGATACCAAATACCACCCATTTTCGGATATTCGTTTTCATACTGCATTGATTTAGTTTCTGTAATTGCATATTTATTAACCAATGTCCTAATTCTTTTTGGCAGTGGCATAAAAGAATAATCGGCATGTCTGAATGCGTAATTAAATGTTTCATTTACCGCAGAATATGCTCCGACTTGTGAATTTACAGAACTTGATAATATCGACGGGTTGAAATCTGTCGAACTTTTTCCGCCACCACGAGAGAATAAGAAATTTCCGTTGTTAGGATTATAACTTACATCATATTTGTATATTGGAGCATAAGCTGTTGTTTGATATTCATTGTTAACCCCCTTGCCTACCGTTGTTACATCTGTTTGAACTTTATCTTTAAAACTATCATAGGCAAACGAAATATATGTTTTTTCACTTGAAGAATCTGATAACAAATTTATTCCTTTAACTGTAATCAAACCACTTGCAACAGTTGTCGCAGGAAGTCTGTCCATTATAGAATTCCTTAAATCTGCATCTAACAAAAGATTAACGTTTCCATTCATATTAAATGAATTCGCTGACAAATTATTTATATTATTGTTAATTAAGTTTAATGTTCCGGAATTTATATTCACATCATTAAACATATTTGTCGTATTTGTCGCTAATACGTCTAATGTTTGATTATTTATATCTAAAACTCCTTTAACAACTGCTCCATCTAGCATTGTAAATTTATCACCGACAATTTTTGTTGTACCGGATCCTGAAATTTCTTTATTTAATGCCCCTGATAAATTTAATGTTCCAAAATTATTTATAGTACCTGTTAAATTGCTTGTACTTGAAATTACTTCACCATTGTTAATTAAATTTCCAATATTTGCATTAACTGTTAATTTGCCTGTTGAAGCGATATTTACGTCTTGTGATATTATTGCATTATTTGTTACTGCACCAATTATGTTTGTTGTACCTGCTCCTAAAATTTGTGAAATCAATGTCCTATTAGTCAATGTTAGAGAGTTCTCATTAATTATTCCGTTTGTTGCAATAATTTTATCCGCTACTGTTGTTATGTTTCCTGTATTTTCAATTTTATCCGTAGCTATAAGTGTTCCGAGCGTATTATCTAATGTTCCTGATACTTTAATAATTGATTGAGAAATATTTCCGGAATTGTTTGAGGTATCACAGATTTCCAGTTGTCCGACACCTTTAATTGATCCTGAATTTAACAGATTTTTAATCTCTGATGACAATCCATTATTTGTAATTGTACCGGAATTGTTAGCACTAGTAGATATTTTTAAATTATTTACAGTCAAATTTCCGGCATTTGTCAATTCGCTTTGAGTTAACTTTGATATAGATAAAATTCCGGTATTATCAATATTTGTCTTACCTGTACCTGTAATTTCTGACAATGATGTCGAATTTTTAACACTTAAATTCCCTTGATTTAAAACATCCCCTTGCAAATTTGCATTATCTAATGTAATTTTTGCATCATTACTTATTGCATTAATAATTGAACCGTCAGATATTATTTTTACGTCTTTTATGATTAAAGAATTTGCATCTGATATTGTAATACCTTGCTTGTCACCAAGAATAATTGTTGATGTATTTGTTCCGTCAGTTGCTCCTGATATTGTCAAATTATCCGCTAAAATTCCTAAATTTTCTTTTACAGTATATATGTCATTTGCATTTGTTGTTGTAAATGTTTTATCTTTTGAGCCTGCAACGGTATTTTGAATTATTAGAGCCAAAGTATCTCCGTCTGTTGTGTACGACTTAGCTCCTTCGTTTGTTTTAATAACTTCATATTGAATTGTATCATTAACCAACGAACCACTTGACTTTATCGCAGATATTTTTTCTGAATATGTATCCGTCCTTTTCCAAGAACCAAACTTGTCCGCCCAGTTAGTATTTGCTTTTAAATCATCAGAGCCGAGAATTTCTCTTTCTTTAACCCCTGTTGTTGTATTTAAAGATATTCCAACACCACCATTTGTAATTTGAATTGTTTTTGTATCCCAAATATTTTCGGTTGCTGTTTGATTTAATGTTAAATCTAACACTCCATTTCCTGATGTGCTATTAAAAGAATCCGCTTTTGAATTCACCCAATCAACGTCTATTGTAGCATTCCCTGTTCCGTTTATTGTTGTAATATCATATTTTGAATAACTTAAATCACTTGTAGATATTGTTCCGTTATTCAAATCTAATATTCCGGTAATTGATGCTGATGGTGATAAATTTAATGTTTTATTTACTTTTGTTGTGCCGTTACCAGAAATTATTTTATCCAATGTTCCTGACAAATTTAAAGTACCATTATTAGTCAAAGCAACATCTAAATTGTTTGCATTAATCTCTAAAACACCTGAATTTATAGCTGTTGTTCCGGAAATTTTGCCATCAATAATATTGTTATTTGTAAAATTTAAACTTCCGCCATTATTTGTAATAACCGTTTCGTTTCCTTTTAGTTTTATGTCAGAAATATTTAAAGTTGAACCTGAATTCACAACAAAAGAAGTTTTTCCGTTCAAGTCTAATTCAGATAAGATAAGTTCTCCCAACGAATCTGTTTTTGTTGCTCCGACAATGTTTAAGTTTTTGTATATTGAACCAAGATTATCTGAAACTTTATAGTTTGCCGGAGTTCTGTTACCGAGAGAATCTTCGTCCAAAAGATTAAATGTTTTATCCAAAATATTGCCGTCAGAATCTTTTAGTTCGGTATTAGTCAATGCAACCAAGACATCTGATATTGTTGCAACTGTATTAGTATCAATTTGGGTAACTTTTATATTAAGACTGTCATTTGTTGTATTCGTTTTGCCTAGCCCTAATGTTCCATAAATATCTTTTGTCGTTGTAATATCGCCAAATACATCTTTATAATTTGCTGTCGGCGTTAGCGGATTAGTTTTGGTTGTAACAATTTGTGTTATTTTTCCTGTAGTTGATGCTAATTTGTTGCTCAATGCAAGTTGTAAGTTATCAGTATTATCATTGTTTTGAATTATTTGGATTTTTAGATTTTTATCCAAAATATCATTAAAAGAATTATCTACAAAATTCAAACTGTCAAGGGTTATAAAACCGCTTGAAGAGGCTTTTGTCGTAAATCCATCTGCTATTTTATCGCCTATTGCGTAATCTAATTTATCTCCACTTGCTTTTGATAAATCTAAATCAATATTATATTTTGCACTTGCACCGGAATTTAGCGAATTAAATTCAGAGAAATTTTGAATTATTCCATCCGCCGTATCAATAACAACATTCCCGCCAACTGTAACATTTGCCCCACCTTTAATGTCAGCCTTATCAAAAAGTTTAATTGTACCTGTGGAATCGCCGGTCAGTAGCACATTATAACCGTTTACACCATTAATATAATCATTTAATAATATTGTACCGTTTGTCGTTGCATTTAATGTAAGAGTTTTGCCTGATGAACCAACATTAATTGCTTCATAATTCTTTGTTGCTCCACCGTCAGTTGAAACATAGTTACCTGTGAATTCAGTCGAACCGCTATTATTTGCATTAATCGTTAAATCTTGCATAGTATATATAGCACCGCCTGATGCATTGCTTCCGCCATCAGATATTGCATAGTTGTTTTTGAAAACAGAATTGTTTATCGCCTTAATAATCGCAATATTAGCAATAGCTCCGCCATATGCTCCCTTGGTTGAATCTGTCGATTCTGTTTTGGCATAATTCTTCTCAAATGTGCTGTTTATTGAGTCAATAATTGCGTTTTTATAATAACTATCAGATTTTATATAAAAATTTGATATTGCTCCACCGTAAGCACTATTTTTATTCGACAAAACATAGTTTCCGCTAAAGTAAGCTTTTATATTTCCAATTTGAGCAATGTCGTTATTTTTTGAATTTTCAACATAATTTGCAATAACACCACCATTTGCAACAAGCACTACTGATTGAACATAGTTATTTTTATAAGTTCCTAAAATTGCATCTTTAACAGGAACTCTATTATTATTTTCATCAAGTGTATAACCAATTCCGACAAAGGCATCCCCTTGTCCATTAATAGAATTGGAAATTACACCACCGCTTGCATCCACTACTTTCGAATTTGAGAACAGGGAATTGCCGACATATTCACCATTTATGCTTTTTATAATAGCAGAACCTTGACATGATTGGATTGAATTTGCAATGATTGTTCCGGATGCATGTCTGTCACCCTGTGCCCTTGTATCTTCAATAGTTCCAGGTGAAATATAACTTACCAAACGGTTATTAGAAACTTGTTTTAAATTTATATCTCCAATACTAACCGTAGTGTTTATTGTTTTTATACCACCATGAAGAAAATTATAAATAATTCCGCCACGAGCATTATCATTACAATCAGTAGCAATTAAAGTATTATTACTAATTTCATCAACAGTTACATCACCGTTTTTCGAAATAACAGTAGCATTTTCTACCGGAACTAATGCCGAACGAAATAATAACGAAGTTATATTCGTTGTATTTATAGTGTTTCCATGAATTTTTCCTACTGTAAGCTTGCCTATATTAGATGCGATTGTTGAATCATTCGGTAACTCTCTTAAATACAATATAAAACCGGTAGAAGTAGAGTTTTCATCCCCTGTAATGACGTTATTATTAACTTCACCAATAGTTATATCATTGACTTTTGCACCTTGAAGATTTATTACTCCGCCACGCAAAAAATTCATCTCAAATTTGTTATTTGAAACAGAATCTATTGAAATCGAATTAATGTTCCCTGCAACATTTGCAATCAATCCATTTATATCGGTTTTTGCTTTTATAGTGTTTCCTACTATTTGCCCAATTTCAAGCTTGCCATTAACCGTTCCACTTTCATTGTATAATATTCCGCCATCAACTTTTGAATTAGAATCAATTGTATTGCCTGAAAAAGAATTAATATGTAATTTATCTATCGTTCCAAGTTTGTTTTGAATAAACCCACCTGTAACCGAATTATTAGTAGCTGTTATAGTATTATCTTTTACTTCCTTCCAATTTATTGATTGAATACTGCTATTCTCATTATTTAAAATTCCACCGAAAATATTAACATTCGCAGTAACTTTATTTTTATTTACGTTACCGTCCAAATTCAAGTCACCAACAGGGGTTAGAGTCCGTCTGTTATAAATTATTCCACCTAAAACATTCCCCGCTGATGTTATTTGGTTATCAATTAAATCGGTTATAACACCTTTGGATTTTGCCGACTGAATGTTTATCGCTCCACCCATAATGCTATTATTTTGAATATTTACGTTACTCAAAGACACACTAACATTATTCAAAGTTGTATCACAATCTTTTAAAAACAAAACAGGTCCATCTTGAACAGCAGATGTCGTTCTACCGCTAATATCAACATTTTCCAATAATATAGTTGCATTTACATTATTTACATTTATACTTGCGTTTTTCCCAACATATTTCATGTTTTTGAGAGTTAAACTTGAATTATCGACAAATGTAAATCTTGAATCTTTTTCATTTATTAGACTATTCCCCTCTCCATCAATTTCAATCGCATTAGTACCAACAGGAATAATATTCAATCCCGAAATATCAATATCATTTGCAAACAGTATTTTAGTAGGCTCAGTCGCATTTTTTATCTCTTTTAGCAACTCCTCCTTTGACGACACTGTAACATCTTTTGCAATAGCAAAATTATTACCACTTAACAGGAGTAATAAGATGGCGGAATATAGTAATATCTTACTTTTATTTCGTTCTGTTTTCAGCTTTCTCATAACAACTACTATTATTATAACCTAAATAGCTTAAAGAAAACAATGTTTCCTAATAAGATTACAAGACACAAACTTGGTTGTTTTGGGCATAACAAAATTTGGATTTTGCAAATTTTATACCTTGTATTTTTTCCAAAATATTCCTACCACAAAATGACTTCAACAAGTCACGCAAATGCAAGGTATAATCTAAATTCACTAATAGATGATTGGTCAAATACTATTATAAACAATTTCGACTAGATAAATTTGCACTAAACCGTTCAACATAAAAATGTTAAAAAAATATAATATTCCGACAGAAATTCTATTTTAGTATTATAATTGATAAGAAGAAGTGGGACAATATAAATAGTAGGGATAAAGATTTGAAAAAGAAATATCATTTTATAGCCATTGGTGGCGTTGGAATGAGCGGACTCGCAAAATTCTTATTACAAAAGAGTTTTGAGGTTTCAGGCTCGGATATTAATGACAGCAAGTATGTACAAAAAGTTAGAGAATTAGGTGCGAAGGTTCATATCGGACACGATGCAAAAAATGTTCCGAATGATTGTGTTGTTATCGTAAGTACCGCAATCAGACAGAACAACCCTGAACTTATGCGTGCAAAAGAGTTAGGACTTCCGATTTGGCACCGTTCTGATTTACTTGCCGAAATTTCTCAACACGAAGAATTTTTCATCGGATTTTCAGGTACTCACGGAAAAACCACAACAAGCGGTTTAGCCTCTTATGTAATGGAAAAAGCAGGTTTGAAGCCGTCTTATGTTGTTGGTGGAATTATTCCTGAATTGAACGTTAATGCGAACGCAACAAACGAAAAATATTTTATAGCGGAACTTGATGAAAGTGACGGAACTATTGTTAAATATTCTGCAAATATGGTAGTTGTAAACAACTTAGAGCCTGATCATTTGGATTTTTACAAAAACGGTTTGGATTCTATTTTGGAAACCTTTGAAAAATTTATTTCAAACATCAGACAAAACGGAATTATTTTGGCAAATACCGACAATGACGGAGTTAAACGTCTTGTTAAATATTTCACTGAACACGAACTTGGCAACAATGCAAAATTTATGACATATTCAATCGGCGGAAATACTGATTACAGTGCGAAAAACATTGAATACGCAGAAGATTATACAAGTTTTGATATTTTATACAAAGGTGAACTTCAAACAAGATTAAAAATTTGTTTAAAAGGTGTTCATAACGTGTATAACTCTTTGGCGGTTTGGGCTGCCCTACATCAATCAGGTGTAAATATGGAACTCGTAAATCCGCATTTTGCAACCTTTACAGGCATGGGAAGAAGATTTCAAAAAATCGGAGTGGTCAACGGAATTTCTATTTATGATGACTATGCTCATCACCCGACAGAAATCAAAGCGACTTTATCGGCTTCAAAATCCTTCAAAGGTAAAAATGTTATCGCAGTTTTCCAACCACACAGATACACAAGACTACAAAATCTTTGGAACGAATTTATGACGGCATTTTCAGATGTTGATAGAGTTGTTGTAACAGATGTTTTTGCAGCAAGTGAAGACCCGATTGACGGAGTTAATTCTCTTGCTTTCACAAACGAATTGAAAGAAAAAATTGATATTCCTTGTGAAAACATTACGGGCAACATGCACGAGGTTGCAGAAAAATTGTTACCTACGCTAAAATCAGGTGACGTTGTTATCGGACTTGGTGCGGGAACAATTACAAATTTGGGCAAAGAATTGATGACACTATGCAAAGATAAGGTTTAAAAATGAGCATTGAGGCTGAAAAAAACTTTGATATAAAAAATTTGACTTCCTTTAAAATCGGAGGAAGAATTTGCGAGGTTTTTTTCCCTGAAAATTTGTCCGAAATTGAACAGATTTTGACCCAAAATCCCAATTTACCCGTCTATGGAAACTTGTCTAACACTTTGATTTCTTCTGACGGATATGCTGGCGGAATAATTTTGACAACAAAAATGAAAAACATTGTCATTGACGAAAATCATGTCCTTGCAGATGCGGGTGTAAAAGGTCCGAAACTTTCGCAAGAAGTTTGCAAAGCGGGATTGTCGGGGCTTGAGTTTATGATAGGATTTCCGGGGACTGTCGGTGGTGAGGTTTGTATGAACGCTTCGGCAAATTCTCAGGCAATCAGCGACACTTTGGTTTCCATAACCGCATTTGTAGAAGGTAAAGGGGTTGTAAAATTCACAAAAGACGAGATGAATTTCAGTTATCGTCATTCAAGATGTCAGGACGAGAAAATCCTTGTTTTGCAAGCGGAATTTAATCTAACCCCGAAACCGCAAGAAGAAATCGAACAACAAATGGCTCAAAATTTGAAGTTCAGAAAAGAACACCAACCATCTTTGGCATTACCGAATTGTGGCAGTATTTTCAAAAATCCGCAAGGGGAATCTGCAGGCAGATTACTTGAAACAATCGGAGCAAAAAGTATGTCCTGTGGCGGGGTTAAGGTTTGGGAAAATCATGCAAACTTTATCGTAAACAATAACAAGGGAACTTCAACAGAAGTTTTGACATTAATGTTTGATTTATATTCAAAAGTAAAAGAAAAATATGGTATAGAATTGGAACCCGAAATAAGATTTTTGGGTGGAAATAACAAGAAGGAAGAAGAATTATGCAAGATACTATACAAAGTAAAATAGATAAAAATTCAAAAATTGCCGTACTATGCGGAGGCTTGTCTTCGGAAGCCGAAGTTTCAAGACGTTCCGGAAAAGGGTGTTTTGATGCATTGCAAAGATTAGGGTTTAAAAATGCCGAACTTGTTGAAGTTGACAAAAATATTGCACAAAAATTAAAAGACGGAAAATATGATTATGCCTATAATGCCTTACACGGAAAATACGGTGAGGACGGTTGCATTCAAGGAGTTTTGGAAATCTTGCAAATTCCTTACACTGGTTGCGGGGTTATGTCTTCCGCAATTTGTATGAATAAAGAATATACCAAGAGAATTTTGGCAACTAACCCTGAAATTCCTTTGGCAAAATCAGTTTTTGTCAGAAAAGGTGAAGACGTTAAAGAAATGACTAAGGATTTGAAATATCCTGTATTTACAAAACCTGTTTCTGAAGGTTCAAGCTTTGGTATGACAAAAGTTAATACACCCGATGAATTGGAAGATGCTTACAATGCTGCTATAAAATATAATGATGATGTTTTGATTGAAGAATTTATCAGTGGAGCATTCGTAACTGTCGGAGTTTTGGAAAAAGACGGCAAAAATATTCCGACAGAAATCCTTGAAATCAGACCAAAAAACGAATGGTACGATTTTGAATCAAAATACACTCCGGGAATGTCAGAATTTGTATTACCTGCCGAATTAGACGAAGAAATGACCAAGAAAGTTAAACATATTGCAGTATTGGCACACGAAACAGCAGGTTGCAGAGGACTTTCAAGAGTTGATTTCATGATTAGCAAAGACGGCATTCCTTATGTGATTGAAATTAACACATCACCGGGGATGACTGCAACAAGTGATTTGCCTGCTCAATCAAAGGTTATGGGCATAAGTTATGACAATTTGGTACAAATTATTATGAACGGTGCAGGACTTAACAAATAATGCTTGAAAATTTCGAGAATAATAACAATACAACAAGCAATAATTATGACGACTTTGAAGACGAATTCACCTACGGTAAACATTCCGTAAGACGTAAAAAGTTGGAACGAAAAATCCGTAAGAAACGTAAAAAAATCAACAACTTGAAAGCGTTTCTAAGATTTTTGGTGACTGTTTTGTTGCTTGTCGGTTGTTATTTTATCTTGAAACTTCCGCAATGGTATTTGCCGTCAGACACCTTTAAAAAACCTACCGATAATATCGAAATTATGAATAATAAAATCATTCCCGACTATGTTATTTATAATTCTTTGAAAGATGTTAAAGTAAAAAAATTACCAATATTTTTCGTGAGCGTTCGCCCGATAATGCGTCAGATTTACAAACTTCCCGTAATCAAAAAAGTTTATGTCAGACGTTATGGTTTCCCTGCAAGATTGCAAATTATTGTCAGGGAAAGAACTCCTATTGCATTAATAAAAACAAACCTGAAAGCACAACCTGTTGCGTTTCTGACCTCAGACGGAGTTTTGGTTACAAACAAACGCTATATGAATGTTCCCGATAAAGATGTTTTGAAAATTTTGACAACACCAAAAGGAATGAAAAACGATATTTCGGTCAAAAAAATTAAAGAAATTGAACACATAGTCAAAGATGTTGAAACATATTCTAACGAAAAAGTAGAATATATTGATATTCGCAACCCTAACGATGTATTTGTCAAAATTCATACAATAAATATCCGCTTGGGCGTTTTAGACAGCACGGTTTATGAAAGAATTAAACGTATTTATACAATTCTTCCGCAAATCGCAGATGTTGACAGCAAAATTCAATATATTGATTTGAGTTGGGATAAGGTTAATTATTTGAAACTGCAAAAGGTTAAATAAAATGAGTTTTCAACAGGAGTATCAAGTTATTAAACAATCAGTTTCGGCAGAAATCGACCTTGTCGAACAAAAAATGGTTGAAAATATTTCTCTGTCCGAACCTTTAAATTCGTCTTTGAAAAAATTTTTACTTGGGAAATCGAAACGACTCAGAGAAGTTTTGCCGATTTTATACATAAAAGCACTCGGAAAGAGTTTAAATAATGAGCAATTAGAGGTTTTATCGATAGTTGAAATCGTCCATAATGCGTCTTTAATTCACGATGATATTATTGATGAAAGCCCGCTAAGACGTGGGCAAAAGACTTTATCTTTTGAATTTGGTTCAAAATTGGCGGTAATTTCCGGTGATTATTTGCTTTCCGTTGCTCTTGAAAAATTATGCAAAATCGCTAATGCCGAAATCATAAAACAATTTTCACAAACAATAAAAAATATGTGTGTCGGAGAAGTTAAACAAAATTATGCTCGCTTCCAAAAAGGAACTCTTGAGGATTATATAGAAAAAACAAAAAACAAAACCGCATATCTGTTTGAAACCGCATTTTTAACCTGTGCAACAGCTGATACAATCTCTGACTATGATTTAAAAAGCCTGAGCCGATTGGGACTTGCTATCGGAATAGCCTTCCAAATTCGTGATGATTTACTGAATATGATAGAAACAGACAAGTCAAAACCGACAAACAGCGATATTGAGGCGGGAATTTACAATGCTCCGGTAATTTTCGGGTCAGAAGCGGATAATTATGCTTCCGGTATTGAAAAAACTAAGGGTTTGTTAAATAATTATATAGAACAAGCCAAAAAAGAATTGGAATTGTTGCCTGAAAACAGTTACAGTTCGGCGTTATACAGGTGTTTGGAGCTTTTAAACAATGTCTAAAATAAACGAAATATGGGAAAATTATAAAAACAGTATCAATGAAAAAAAAGCAGCATTTTGGCTAAAGCTAAGAACGAAATTACCTGAGAAAGTTCAACTTTTTTTAGATGATTTTGAACCCAAATATGCGGAATACAAAAAAAGCTCTTTGTGTGACATCATTGAAACCGTTGTATTTGTACTTGTAATGGTTATTGTTATAAGATTTTTTGTTTGCGAAATCCGTTGGATTCCGTCAGGCTCAATGAACCCGACACTTGTTGAAGGTGACAGAATTATTGTTGAAAGATATTCAAGATTTTTCACAACTCCAAAACGTGGCGATATTATGGTATTTTACCCACCATCAACTCAATTATCAAGAAGTCCGCTACCGTTATTATCAAGATTGACGGGAATTTTGTGCAAAGATGTTGCCTACATCAAACGTGTTGTAGGGCTTCCGGGTGACAAAATCGAAATCAAATTTGAAAAAGACGGTGCAGGATACGTTTACGTCAACGACAAAAAATACGAAGAAGATTATATAAAAAGCGTTTATGACTACACCCCATGCGTTAAACAGGGTGAAGTCAGCGACTTTATGCTAATGAGCGATACCGTAGCAAAATGCGGTCCGATTATCGTACCTAAAGACAGTTATTTTATGATGGGTGACAATCGTGGAAACTCTTTAGACAGCCGCTATTGGGGAACATTGAAACGTGACAGATTTGTCGGTCGTGCAGTATTTGTTGCAAGATTTTTCAGATTACCACATTTGAAAAATAATGTTGACTAAAGCATGTGATAATATTTCATATAATCTGCCATAATCACCGAACTTGTTGCATTTGCAACATTTGCTTTTAAACCTTGCTCGGAATCGTTAGAAGTTTTTTCATTAACCTTTGTGACATCATTATTTTGAGCCTTCATCTCTTGTTGACGTTGAGCCTCTTGGGTTTCCTGAATATATGCTTCGATTTTTTCGATAACTTGCTCGTGTAATTTTACATCACCTTCATAACTACCGGTGGATTGTATTCCGGCAGTTTCTAAATCTTCTAAAACTTGCTCCCATTGGCTGTAATTTGCAACACTCATGCCCTGCATTTGAGAGGCAGCTTGTGCTTTTCTCAGTTCATCAATTGATTTTATGTCATCTACACGTTCACTCATAAAAAACTCTCCTTGTGTATAATCTCTTACATATATAAAAAATTTATATGCGTAAGAATTTCACGAGAGAGCTTTTTTGTAATAAATATTTACACACTTGAGACATCAGGCAAATCAATGCTTTTTAGACGTTGCTCAATTCGTCTGTACCATTTTAAGTGTTGTTTAAACAAAATTTTGTAATCGTCAATATCGCCTTGCGAAATATTTTTAAACTGTTCATCACAAGTTTCCGTCAATTTTGCTTCCAAAAATTCGGTATAATGTTTACGGTCAATATTCGCATCCGTCAATTCAATTCGTTTGCCGAAATCCACAATAACTTCCGGTCTGTTATCTCTCAAGAAACAGTAATCAATAGACAACGGAATTAAATTCACTTTGCCGTAACGTTTAACCGCATTTTGTGCAATATATGTCAAACCTGTTTGGAATTTGAATGGTCTGAAATGAGGTGGTCTGATAATTCCTTGCGGGAATATGCAAAGAACGTTTCTCAAATCACTTAATAAATCAACAGAATATTGCAAAGCTTTCATTGCAGATTGAGCGGATTTTTTGTTAACAGAATACGCTCCGCCACGTCTTAACAACGGGAAACGATTTAATTCTTCAACCATTAAACGAATTTCTTTGTGACAAATTCTGTGTGTTGTGTTGTACAAAACAATTCCGTCCCACCAGTTGCAATGCGGTGCAAACAAAATTGTAGGATATTTACTATCACGCTCAGTGTAATTTTCTACCCCATTGTAGCGAAAAGCATAAAATCTGTTTTGTAGCATATTGAAGAAAAATAGGCTGGCAATAGTCAACCAAAATTTGTTGGTTTTTGCCGGTTTAAATTTCTCCTCTTTATTCCTTAATTTTGTCGGCGGAATGTCCGAATATAATTTTTCCTCAGTTGCCATAAACTTATTTTACCCTACTAACAAATTATTTAAAACCCTTAATTAAGAAAACTTTACCCTTTTATCATAAGTCATCAAGTAGAAAAAGCAAGTAGTCCTTCGGGTAAAGTCGGAATGTTAATTCTTTTTAATAAACTGGCAAAATTTTTCAAAACACTGTTTTATAATGAAAGTAAATCAATTAAGTCAGTTAGGAGGTAACTATAATGGCAGGTGTCGGAAAATGTATGGGAATTATGACCGGAGCAGGCTTACTATGCGGTGCGGCAGGTTCTTATTACTTACAATCCAAAGCAAATAACGTTGCAGTAAAAATGGCGTCCACAAAAGCAAAAGACGGCGTAATCAGTATTGGCGGTCGCAAACCTGACGGAACACTTTGGGACGGAAAAATTACCGTTGATGAATTGAAAAAAGATTTAAATAAGAAAAGTATGATTTCAGCCGGCATAATGGGTACTGTTTCGGCCGTTATGACAGCATGTATTGCCGCATTAACACTACTTTTGAGAGGGAAAGTTAAATAGAATTTTTTGAAAAATTGTATTATATTTACGCTAAAAACCGCCGCATACTTACGACGGTTTTTATTATTAATTTTGTATTTCAAATTTCGATATAATGTTTACTTAACCGAAAATTAGTCTTCAATCGCTTTGATTACTTCAACTTCTTCTTTTTCTTCTTTTTGAACTTCTGTACGGATAGAAGATTTATCAGAAGAAAGGTTTTTGTCTTTAAGCTTAGTAATTTGTCTTGCTAACTTGTCTGCTAAGATATCGATACTTGCGTACATAGATTCTGCTGCTTCTTCACAACGAATGCTGCCTGCGTTAGTTTTACAAGTAACTTCAGCAATATGTTTACCTTCTGCAGAAGGATTTTTAATTACGGACAAAACAACATCAATACCTTGAATTTGGTCGTAGTGAGTTGCTGCTTTACCGATTTTTTCTTTAACATACGCCTTGATAGCATCTGTGATTTCAATGTTTCTGCCGTTTACATGAATGTACATCTAAAAACCTCCAATTAAAATACTGCTTTGTCAGTATAACACACTTTGGTGAAAATTTAAAGGGTATTTTCTATTCATCAGCTAAAAATTGAGGTAATTCCACGTCAGGAGCACCGATTACTCTTACCAATTCAAGCACAGAAGCCTTCATTTGACATTTTTGAGATGATGCACTGAAAAAATCTCTGTAAAAACAACCTTCACAGTTACAACCTCTTTTGTAACATTCCAATGCAGTTGTGGTCCAACGTCTTACAGCAACTGCTCTTCCCATATCCCTACTTCTAAACAATTTATAAAATCTCCACTTATTGTTCTTCTATCTAGTCGATATCCTCACGGATATATTTTTAAATCTCCCCTAAGGTCGGTGTATCAATGATTTCCGACCCCATAATTTAATTATAGAAAATAAGGGGAATTTTTCAAGGTTGGAACATGTCGTTATTAAGTTTTGTAACGAACTCTTAAAACGCAGAATTTGAGCGAGTTTTGCGGGTCAATAGGTTGTAATCTCATGTCATGACATGAATTTCAGCCTTTTATGGGTCTTAAAACCATGACCTGTCATGGTTTTGCATGGTTTCAAAAAGTATTAAGTATTGTAAAATATTTTCAAAATCCCCCTATCGGGCATGCCCGATTAGATAATATTTCAAGCATAGTCAAGAAAATTTTACATGCCGGCATGCCTCTAACCCCTTGCCATATCAAAATAAACAAAATATTAAATCCAAAATCTGTATAAAACTTGATTATCAAAGAAAATCTGATTTGCTCATCTGCTATCAGAAAAACAATTTTTGCCTATTGTTTAATAATTTTATATCGTCAAAATGCTTTTTATAAACGAATTAATCGCACCAAGTTTTGTTTTATCGTTTCTCAACAAGGACAAATTTGAAATAATTTCTTTTTCAAAATCTTCACAAGTCGTTTTTTCAGAAAAATTAAACAAATCCGATAGTGAAACATTTAATGCTGTTGAAATTTTGACGAGATTTTCGGGTGAGGGGAAATATCGTCCACGCTCAATCGAACTGATACTGTTAATCTCTATTTCGACAATTTCCGCAAGTTTTTCTTGCGTAAGATTATTTAATTTTCTGTATTTTTGAATACTTTTGCCAAGATTTTCTTTTAAATTCATAAAATCTTCCTTTTTCAAAAATAATTTTAATTTGTTTTTACCGATTTAATAACATTGCAATACTTGTATAAATATATTGAAATTAACAGTTATACATGTATAATATATTTGTATTACTTTGAAAAAAGATAAAAAAGACTATCTGTTGCATGTAGTAAAGGAGAAAAAGTGACAAAAATATCTGTTGTTATTCCCGTATATAACACCGCAAAATTTTTAGAAAGATGTTTGGATAGCATAGTAGAACAAACCTTGCAAGATCTTGAAATTATTTGCATAGATGACGGTTCAACGGATAATTCATCTGAAATTTTAGAAAAATTTTCGCAAAAAGACAGTCGTATAAAAATTTTTCACACAGAACATTTAGGAGTATCTTGTGCAAGAAATTTGGAAATAAACAATGCAACAGGTGAATACATAAGTTTTGTAGATTCTGATGATTGGCTTGATAAAAACTTTTTGGAAAGTCTTTACAATGGAGCAATTTCAACAAATTCAGACATTGCCGTTGGCGGAATAATAAGAAAACATAAATACAACAAAAACATAAAACTATCTTTTGACAAAACTTTAACAACTGATAACATTGATTTAAAATTTGAACTTTGTGACGTTCCCGAACTTTCTTACGTTTGGAATAAAATTTATAGAACCGAAAAATTAAAAACTCTCGGCTTGAAATTTGAAGAAGGAAGATATTTTGAAGATTGCATTTTTACTCCGCAAATTTTGTATTATACGGACAAAATGACGGTTGTTCCGAAAGTATTTTATCACTATTGGAGAAGGAAAAATTCTATCATCAGTTGTAAAAATGAGAAAGTATTAACCGACAACAAATACGCACATGAAAAAGCGAACAAATTTATAAAAGACCATAACATTATTATTTCTTCACACGAACCCAAAAATTATCGCTTCAAATTGTTTGGAATTACATTATTCAAAATTCGAGCAAAAGGAAATAAAAAACAATATATTTTGTTTCAATTTATAAAAATCGGTAATTACAAATAAGTTTTTAGCCTTATTGTGCTATAATTATCGTATGATTTATTTCTTTTATGGGGACGAAGAATTTAATATTTCAAAAGAGGTCAAGAGTTTCAAAGATAAACTTGACAAAAATTTTATTGAAATGAGTTATAAATATTTCAACAACCCGAAATATCCCGATTTTATCGCCGCACTAAAGTCTCAGCCGATGATGTTTGGCAAAATGTTAATTGAAATTAACTGCCTTAACTACCTTTGCGGGAAATCCGAAGATAAATCTTTTGATGAAAAACAACTGAAACAAATACAGGAAGCTTTGGATAATTGCAGTGAAAACCTTGATGTAATTCTTGTTGCAACAATTCCTGAGGACAGTCAGAAAAAAATCGACAAGCGTAAAAAATTATTCAAACTTTTTTCAAAATATAACTCAAAAGAGTTTACCAAAATTCCGTCCTACAAAACCGCAGAGCTTGAGGGCTGGATTAAGCAACAGGCGAAAAGTAAGAATTTGAAAATTTCTGACGAAGTTGCATCAACAATGTTGCTTCAAGTTGGTTCAAATTTGAGGTTATTGGATTCCGAACTTGAAAAACTGAAAATTTTTGCAGGTGACAAACCCGCCACAAAAGAAATGGTTAAAGAAATTTGTGTAATTAATGAAGATATTTTCACCTTTGCAGACTTTTTGATAAACGAAAATTTATCAAAAGCCTTAGAAGAATATCACAAATTATTATCAAAAAAACACCCGCTTGAAATTTTATCCGTTTTGCAAACTTTAATCAGAAATAAAATACAAATTAAATCGGCATCAATAAAATATTCACCCGATGAGATTGCAAAAATGTTCAATATGCACCCGTACCGTGCAAAAATTGAAACTCAAAAAATCAAAAATGTTTCACTGAAAAAACTTGTAAAATTAAAAGAAAATATCACAATGGCAGAATACAAAATTAAAACCGGGCAATCCGCCTTAGAAGTGGAGAGAGAGGTGGAATATGCCTTACTACAATAGTTCTATTATACAAAAAGTTCCAAAATTGACCGAATATTTCAAAAACGGAATAACCGACAGCAATAAAAACATAAGTCACTGTTTGCTGTTTTGGGGTTCTGATACAACAACTCAATGTGAATTGGCATTAGAAGTTGCAAGACTATTGAATTGTAAAGAGGACCAATCCGAAAACTGTGAATGTCTAAACTGCCGTTGGATTAGGGAACAAACTCACCCGGCGGTAAAAATTTACACAAGACTTGATTTTAAAGAATCGGGCAAAAGTTCGTCCGATGATGAAGACTCATCAAAAGGCAAAAAAAATATCAATATCGACCAAGCAAAAGCGATTATCAATGAACTTGCCATAACAAGTGATTATCACAGAGTTTACATCTTTTGTGACAGAGATGAAGACGGGAATTTGTTACCGCTAAATCAGTTGAATTTTCCTGAAGCAACTTCAAACGCACTTTTAAAAACCTTTGAAGAACCGCCGAAAAATACTACCTTTATCTTTTTAACAAAAGACAAAACCGATGTAATTTCTACCGTTGTTTCCAGAGCACAATCCTTTTTTGTACCCGCAACGCAAGAGATTAACAACGATTTTGCACTTGTTGAAGGCGTATTTTCAAACTATTGGACAACCGACAGAAATCAGGTTATCGAGCTGGAAGACAAAATTTTGAACCTGATTTCAGAACATGGTGCGGTAGAAATTCTGACCCAAATGCAAAATTACATGACAGAAGTTTTGAAAAATAATTTGTCAAATAAAAAACTGTTTTACAGATTAACAGAGGATTTGAGAATTACGGAAGATGCACTGAGGCAATTAACTTTGTCAAAACCGATGAATTTGCAAACCGTTATTGAAAATTTATGTTTCAAACTGATTTTGAAATAATTTGAACTAAAATTTAAAAATATGTTATACTTGGTAAAAACAAGAGGAGAAGAAAATGGATTATAATTATATGGAAATGGTGAGAGAACTTTTGATTGTCGCAATCGGTGCGTATTTAATCGGTTCTATCCCGACAGGATATATTGTTGTTAAACTTTTCAAAGGGGAAGATATCAGAAAAATCGGTTCGGGTTCAACTGGAGCTACAAATGTTAAGCGTGTAATGGGCAGTCTTTGGTTCTTTATTGTAATGCTACTTGATGCGATAAAAGGCGTTATTCCTGTCATTGCTGCAGTATTCTTCACTGTATATTTGGCTCAGTTAAAACTAATTCACCCGTTCTTATTCAATACGGGAATTTTGCCTGTCCTTGCTGCAATTTTTGTAATTTTAGGTCACAGCAAATCAGTATTTTTGGAATTTACGGGCGGAAAATCTGTTGCAACCGGAGTCGGAACTTTGCTTGCTCTTAACTGGATTACGGGTTTGAGCGTTGCAGCAATTTGGGGCATTATAACTTGGATTTCTAAATACGTTTCATTGGGTTCAATTATTGCACTTGCCATTGCACCGTTTATTATGTGGTTTTTGAAGGCTCCGATTGCTTATGTTGTTTATGCCGTAATCGCTGCACTTTATGTAATTTTCTTGCACCGAGAAAATATTAAAAGACTAATTTCGGGAAATGAAAATAAGGTTAGAAAATAATTATGAACAGACTTGATTTTATAAACGCAAAACGTATAGTAATTAAACTTGGCACAAATGTATTGAGAAATGATGAAGGTTATGTATCATTGCCGAGAGTTTACACCTTTATCGAAGACATTGCACACCTCGTAAAATCAGGAAAAGAAGTTATCGTAATCACATCAGGTGCGGTCGGACTGGGTAAAAAAAGATTAAACCTTGAGGACACGCAGGGAACAGCCTTGAAACAGGCATGTGCCGCTATCGGACAAGGTAAATTGATGTCAATTTATGAAAGCGGATTTGAAACCTACGGATTAATTGCCGCACAGATTTTATTGACAGAAGACGATTTTTCGGTGCGTGAAAGATATTTGAGTCTTAGAACAACGTTAAACAAATTGCTTGAACTCGGTGCAATTCCGGTTATCAACCAAAATGATACGGTTTCAACACTTGATGTTGCTTTGCGTTATGTCAAAGAAGATATGCAGGTTTGTTTCTCGGATAACGACAAACTTTCAGCACTTGTTGCAAGTGAACTTGATGCGGATTTGTTGATTATCCTATCAGACATTGACGGACTTTATAGTGACAACCCAAAAACCAACCCGAATGCAGAACTTATCAAAAAAGTTGATAAAGTTGATGACAAAATTTTAGCCCTTGCTTCAGGGGTTTCAAGTGGCGGACGTGGCGGAATGGAAACGAAATTAAAAGCCGCTCGTCAGGTTACAAGATTTGGCGGAAAAGTCTTAATCGCAAACGGTAAACAGCCTTATGTCATCAAGAAAATTTTTGAAGGCGAAGATTTAGGCACAATGTTTTTACCGTCAAATGAAAGTATGTCCGACAAAAAACGTTGGATTGGTTACGCAACAAATATTGTAGGAAAAATAATTGTTAATGACGGAGCAAAAACCGCACTAATGGCTGAAAAAAGCCTTTTACCGATTGGAGTTGTCGGAGTTAAAAACACCTTTCAAAAAGGTGACGTTATTTCGATTTTGGACGAAAATAACAATGAATTTGCTCGTGGCATTGTCAACTACGATTCCAATTCTTGTCAAAAAGTAATCGGTCATCACTCGGATAATATTGCGGAGATTTTAGGATTCAAAAACTATGACGCCATTATCACGAGAGATAATATTACACTGCTTTAATTTTGGAGAAAATTATGGATTTTGATTTTATTGAGATTGCAAAAAATGCGAAAATCGCTTCACTCAAGGTTGCAGAATTAGACACAAATATAAAAAATCAAGCGTTAGAAAATATTGCACAAATGCTTGAAGAACATAAATCTGAAATTTTTGAAGCAAACGCACAGGATTTGGAAGAGGCTAAAACTCTTGTCGAAACGGGCGAAATTTCTCAATCCGCATACAATCGTTTAAAACTTGATGAAAACAAAATGAGAGATATGATTCAGGGAGTTAAAGATATTGCAAATCTTGACGACCCAATCGGAAAAGTTTTGCTCAAACGTCAACTTGATGAAGATTTAATCTTGAAAAAAATCTCTTGCCCTATCGGGGTTTTGGGGATAATTTTTGAGGCTCGTCCCGATGTAATTTCTCAAATTTCTTCACTTGCGATAAAATCTTCTAATGCCGTAATTTTAAAAGGCGGAAAAGAATCAAAAAATACGAATAAAAAAATTCTTGCGGTTATTAATTCGGCACTTGAAAAGACAAACGGATTTCCGCAAAACGTTATTCAGCAAGTATTTTCAAGAGAAGATGTAGCACAAATGCTAAAATGTGACCAATATATTAACCTGATTATTCCTCGTGGCGGAAACAATCTTGTTAAGTATATAAAGTCTAATACAAGTATTCCCGTACTTGGTCATGCCAGCGGAATTTGTCACATTTTTGTCGATAAATCGGCAGATATTAACATGGCATCAAAAATTGTTGTTGATGCAAAAACTCAATACCCGAGTGCATGCAACGCTGTAGAAACTTTGCTTATTCATAAAGATTTTCCAAAGAAAGATGAACTTTTGGCGTCTTTGCAACTAAACGAAATCAAACTTGTACCTAATCCCGAAAGTTGGGAAACCGAATACGGAGAAACGACTTTGTCCGTCAAAACGGTAAATTCTCTTGAAGAAGCAATCGAACACATAAATACTTATGGTTCTGGGCATACGGACAGTATTATTACAAACGATTTGACAAATGCCGAAAAATTTATGAATAATGTTGATTCCGCAGGTGTATATTTCAACGCTTCTACACGCTTTGCGGACGGGTTCAGATACGGTTTTGGGGCAGAGGTCGGAATTTCCACAAACAAAACCCACGCAAGAGGTCCTGTAGGTTTGGAAGGTTTGACTATTTATAAGTACAAACTATACGGAAATGGTCAAATCGTTGACGATTACGCCAAAGGTAAAAAGAGTTTTCACCATAAAGATTTGACCTAGGAGAAAGTTTTATGAAAATCGGAATAATTGGTTTGGGACTGATTGGCGGTTCAATTTTTAAAGACTTAAAACGTATAAATTATGACGTTGTTGCTGTTTCAACATCTCAAAACGGTGAAAATATTTATAAGAATTATGAGATTTTAAAAACTTGTGACTTAGTTTTTGTGTGTTCCGCAATGAACAAAACTCTTGAAATTTTAGATAAATTAGAAAGCGTTTTGCAACCTGAAACCGTTGTTACGGACGTATGTTCGCTAAAAACTTTTGTGTCAAAAAAGAAAAGACCTTACAAATTTGTTCCGTCACATCCAATGGCAGGAACTGAGCATAAAGGGTTTGAGAATTCTTTTGAAGGTTTGTTTAAAGGTGCAACTTGGGTGGTTACACCCGTATTCGGAGACAGCGAAATTTTAAAAGAAATTATCGAAAAACTCGGTGCAAAACCGCTGGTTACAACGCCAGAAAAACACGATGAAGCGGCAGCGTTAATCTCACACATGCCAATGGTTTTGGCTCAAGCAATCTTTAAAAATGCTCAGGATAACGAACTTGCAATGAAAATGGCATCTTCGGGATTTCGTGATATGACAAGACTTGCAATGTCGAATACCGAAATGGCAAATGATATGGTTCAAATGAATGCGGAAAATATCCAAAACAGCATTTTGAAACTGTATAAAACGATTGGCGATTTGACTAATTCAAATTACCTTAATCAGATAACCGAAATAAAATCAAAACGCCAATCAATGTTTTAAAATTCAGTTTACTTTTATTATACTTTTTTGAACATATTTTTTATTACTTTCAAGTTGTCTTTAATCATATTTAAGACGCCGCCTTTGCCGATTACATATTCAACGCCTTTGTCAACAACACCTTTTGCTCTTGCAAAACCGTCTTTAACGATATTTACAATACCGCCTTTGCCGATAATATAGCCTGTACCTTTGTTGAAAATACCTTTTACAAATTCAGTACCTTTTGTCAACAAGGCTTTGCCTTTTGTCAAGGCTTGTTCTGCCAATGGTTTAGCGGCTTCCATTACCTTGCCAGCACCGGCTTTAATCTTACCACGGAAAATGAATGCCAAAGCTAATGCGGCTGCTGCACCAACCAAACCACCGATAACTTTTGCCCCGTTATGTGTATCTTTTTTATTAGGGTCGTAAATTCCAGGTTTCCAAGTGTCTAATTCACCTGTTTTTGGATTGTAATAAACTTTGTCATGAAGTGGATCAATTTTGCCTTTTTTATCAAGAATTTCTTGTAATCTTGCTAAATATTCCGCTTTTACTTCAGGTGGCATTCCTGTTGGAGCTTCTTTTTCAAAAATATTATTTTTTCTTTTTGGATTTTCTGTATAAACTCCATAAGCCTTTGGAGTAACTGTATTTCCGAAACTAACACCTGTAATCGACATAAACATTTTCCTTTCTACTTTTAAAATTCACCTACATAGATATAAAGTCAAGTTTTTGAAAAAAATTGCGGAAGAATTTTAAATTTTTTGAAATTTTCATGCAAAAATCAAGCGTGACAAGGATTTGCCACGCTTTACATTTTGTAATGTTTTAAAAATTTTTATTCCAAACAAGACATTGTTGCTCGTTTTTCAAGATGCAAAATGTCAATCAACGCATTTAATCGAGTGAAAACTTCTTTAAATTGCGGAATTGACAGACTTTGTTTTCCGTCACTCAAAGCACACGCAGGATTATGATGAACTTCAACCATAATACCATCAGCACCGACAACCAAGCCAGCTTTTGCCATTGGTTCAATCAAGTATCTTTGACCTGTACCGTGACTTGGGTCAACAATAATCGGCAAGTGCGAATATTTCTTGATAACCGGAACTGCCGAAATATCAAGTAAATTACGAGTAAACGCACTATCAAAACTTCTTACACCACGTTCGCACAAAATAACTTTTTCGTTTCCGTTGTACATAATATGTTCAGCAGCAAGCAAAAATTCACGAATCGTACTAGCAGGACCACGTTTCAAAATTACCGGTTTGTTGCATTTTCCGACAGATTTTAAAAGTTTGAAATTCTGCATATTTCTTGCACCAATTTGAATAATATCGGCATACTTGCAAACTAAATCCAAATCAGCGGAATCCATTAACTCGGTAACCACCAAAAGTCCTGTTTCTTCTTTTGCTCTTGCCAAAAGTTGCAAACCCTTTTCCCCAAGTCCGTCAAAATCGTAAGGTGAAGTTCTTGGCTTGAACGCTCCACCTCTTAAAAATTGACAACCAAGTTCTTTTGCCGCAAGTGCAACCTTCAAAAGTCCTTCGTAATCGTCTTCAACGGAACACGGTCCAACCATTGCAACAGGTCTGTTTGCTCCGCCGATTTTTACACCGTTTTCAAATTCAATAACGGTATCTTCTGATTTTCTGTCACGAGAAGCCAATCTGAAAGGCTCACGGATAAATTTGATTTGTTTAACCCCTTCCATAGCATCAATTCGCCCCGGAGAAAGGGTTGTTTTATCGCCCAAAGCGTCAATAACGGTATGAACATCACCTTCGTGAACAATCACCTGAAATCCGTGTGCTTTCAACAAACTTGTGACAGCTTGAACATTCTCCGCTGTCGCATCACGTTCCATAATTATAATCATATTCTTTTCCTCATTCCTAACTATATTAAGAATTATAAAAAATAAACAATAATTAATCAATTTTTAATTAAAAAAAATAATAAATTTATTAGAAAACAAATTATAACAGATTCTGAATAACAAGAAAATTCAATGCTCAATACTTTCGCATAAATTTTCTAAGTTTTCAGAATGACTATTGGGTTGGCTTAGCAAGGCTCACGTCATTCTGAAAAGATTAAAAATCGAGCAATTTTTAATTGCGTAGATTTTATCTTATTCAGAATCTGTAAAAGTAAAATGAAGATTTTTTGATAGTCGTTCTTTAATCAATAAAAAAATCGGGCTTACACCCGATTTTTTCAAGTCTATACAGTTTTGATAAAATTAAATTAATTTTACTGTAACTGATTTTGGTTTTTGAGTGTAAGAGATTTTGTCTTCTCTTGACAACCAACCAAGACCCATGTAAGTAAAGTTATCATCTAAATCCATATCTTTTCTCAATTTGTTGATTGTAACTTCACCCTTGTCTGATAGGTAATTGTAAATTTTACCTGCTGATTCAATAATTCTTGTTTGCATTTCTTTTTGTTCTTTTTTGCTAGTTGTGAACATGTTAATTTCCTCCTTCATTACAAAATTATAATACTACTATTTTAAAATTAATGAAACATTTTTATTTAATAAACTTAAAAACCCTCTCATAATCAGATTTTCTATGCTTAACATTTCTAAACTTTCTTATATTATACATATTAATTTTGAAAAAAAGTCATCATTTTGGTGGATTTTTTCATTTTTCATAAAATTTTTCATTTTTTCTTTGATTTTTGCAAAATTTTATCACTAAAAAACTCCAAAAATTTTTTGAAATTCTAATTATAGCAAGATATCCAAGCAGATATCCGCTTATAAATTATGGAAAAAAGATAAATACCACCTAATCTTTATAAATTACAAAATTCTCGTCATCGGATAACAATTTTTTGCGAACTTCGACAATTTTTTTATGTACACTATCATAATCAAAATAAATTTCCGAAAAAATAATTTTTCTGGAATTATCCTGAGTTACAAAAATCAGTTGATAGTCCGTATAGCCTTTAGCATAAAGGTTTCCCTTGACTTTCTGTCTGATATAACTTACTTTTTTTATGTCTGAAATTTCAGCAATTTTTTTATCGGACTTCATATTAAAAAGGTTCGTTTTTTCCACATGACAAAGATTATTCTTTTTTGAACATTTCAAAATTTCCTGTTTATAATTCGTCAAGCCACCGACACCCAAAATTACAAAAATTGTTAAAATAATAATTAGCCATTTCATATAATTTAACCTCATATTTATATTATCATTATTTTATTTATTGTATATAATTATTTTAGAGGATTTTGTATGATAAAAGTTGTAATTTTTGATTTGGACGGAACATTATTAAACACTTTGCAAGATTTGACAAACAGCACAAATTTTGCACTAAAATATTTCAATTACCCCCAAAGAACAATCGAAGAAGTTAGAAATTTTGTGGGAAACGGCGTTGCTATGCTTATTGAGCGAGCAATTCCAAACGGCAGGAAAAATGAAAATTTTGACAAATGTTTGGAAATTTTTAAACAAAATTATTCCGAAAATATGAACAACAATACAAAACCTTATGACGGAATTTTGGAATTATTGAAAAATTTAAGAGAAAAAAATTATAAAATTGCGGTTGTCTCAAACAAATTTGATTTAGCGGTAAAAGATTTGTGTAAAAAATATTTTCCAAACCTGATTGATATTGCAGCCGGGGAAAACGAGCAATGCGGAATCCGTAAAAAACCTGCTCCCGACACTGTTAATCAGGTACTAAAAGACTTAATTCTAGAAAACACTCAAGCGGTTTATGTAGGAGATTCTGAAGTTGACATTCAAACGGCACAAAACGCTCAAATGCCATGTATCAGTGTTTCTTGGGGTTTTAAAACTAATGAATTTTTAATAAAACACAAGGCAAAAATTATCGTAAATTCACCGTCTGAAATTCTTACTCAAGTTGAAAATTTATCAGAATAAGTTAAATGAATTAAGTAACTCGGACAATTCTTCCCCATAAACTTTGGAGTATCCTCAAAGCAAATGGGGGAAACAAATGACTACGCAAATAAAAGAAATTCATGCAAGGCAAATTCTTGATTCGAGAGGAAATCCGACACTTGAGGTCGAGGTAAAATTATTTTCAGGGATAAGTGGAATTGCATCGGTTCCGTCAGGTGCTTCTCGAGGAAAATACGAAGCGGTAGAACTTCGTGACAACAACGAATGTGAATTTAACGGACGTGGTGTCAGAACGGCTATTAACAACATTAACCAAGTTATCACACCCATTTTGATAAACAAAAACGTCCTGAATCAATACATGATTGACAAAACCTTGATTAAACTCGACGGCACGCCAAACAAAAGTAAACTCGGAGCAAACGCAACCTTAGGAGTTTCCTTGGCATGTGCAAGAGCAGGTGCAAACTCTTACGGAATCCCGTTATTCACCTATCTTGGCGGGTTAAACGCCTGTACTTTGCCGGTTCCGATGATGAATATTCTAAACGGCGGAGTTCATGCCGGCAACAACTTGGCTTTTCAAGAATTTATGATAGCACCTGTCGGAGCAAAAAGTTTTTCAGAAGCGATAAAAATGGGGGCAGAAGTTTTTTATGCCCTAAAAAATCTTTTAATCAAAAAAGGCTTATCAACGGGAGTGGGTGATGAAGGCGGTTTCGCCCCAAATCTCAACAAAAATTCCGAAGCAATCGAACTTATTATTGAAGCAATAAAAGAAGCAAAATATTCAACAAATGATATCAAAATTTGTCTTGATATTGCAGCAAGCGAATTTTACAACAACGGACGATATTTTTTGAATGATTTTGCCTACACGAGTGAAGAATTTGCAGATATTTTGGAAAATTTAGTGAATAAATATCCGATAATCTCGATTGAAGACGGAATGAGCCAAGACGATTGGGACGGTTGGAAATTATTAACTAAAAAAATCGGAAATCGTTGTCAACTCGTAGGTGATGACCTTTTCGTAACAAATATTTTCAGGATAAAAACGGGAATAGAAAAAAGTGCGGGAAATTCCGTTCTGATAAAACTTAACCAAATCGGAACTTTGACAGAAACTCTAGAAGCGATAAATTACTCAAAAAATAAAAATTACACAACAATAATTTCTCATCGTTCGGGCGAAACAGAAGACACATTTATTGCCGATTTAGCAGTTGGAGTGAACAGTGGACTTATAAAAACGGGTTCACTTTCCCGCAGTGAAAGAATTGCAAAATACAACAGATTATTAAAAATTGAAGAGCTTTTAGGCTCAAAAGCCTCTTATATCGGCAATTCTGCCTTTGCACCAAAGAAATAATTAATCATATTTTTCAAATAAAAATAATAACACATAGGAGAAAATTTATGGAAATGTTTTGTTATCAATGTGAACAAACAGCCTTTGGAAAAGGTTGTACAAAGCGTGGAGTTTGCGGAAAAACACCCGAAACCGCCAATGCTCAAGACGAATTGATAAATTCTTTAATAGAACTGGCAAATTGTAATCAAAGAAATGAAACAAATACAAAACTTTTGATTGAAGGACTTTTTGCAACAATTACAAACGTAAATTTTGACACAAATTCGATTTCACAACTTACTCGAAAAGTAAAAGAAAATATAGCTTGTGATAAAAAATTTGACATAAATTCTGTTTGGAATGGCGAAAAAACAATTAAAAGTTTGAAATCTTTAATCTTGTTCGGATTAAAAGGTATGGCTGCGTATGCACATCACGCAAAGGTTTTGGGTTATGAAAACGAAGAGGTGAATAATTTTTTCTATCATGCACTTCAGACTGTTTCAAACGAAAACTCAGCAGATAAACTTCTAAAAACCGTACTTGAAACAGGACGAATCAATTTAAAATGTATGGAGCTGCTCGACAAAGCAAACACAGGAACTTACGGAAATCCGACACCTACAAAAGTTTCAACAAATATTGAGCCTAAGCCGTTTATTGTCGTTTCGGGACACGATTTGAGAGATTTAGCCCTACTTTTGGAACAAACTAAAGACAGGGGAATAAATATTTACACGCACGGCGAAATGTTGCCCGCTCACGCTTATCCCGAATTAAAAAAATACGAACATCTCAAGGGGAATTTCGGTACGGCTTGGCAAAACCAACAAAAAGAATTTATCGACCTTCCTGCTCCAGTTCTTTTTACGACAAACTGCATAATGCCACCAAAAGAAAATTATGCGGACAGAATTTTTACAACTTCGGTTGTCGAATACCCTGAATTAAGACATATCGGAGAATACAAAGACTTTTCCCCCGTAATAGAAAAAGCTCTTGAACTTGGCGGTTACAAAGAACCTCACAAAATGACAGGAATAAACGGCGGAGAGGTTTTGATAACAGGTTTCGGGCATCACTCGATTTTATCTCAAGCAAGTAATATAATTTCTGCAGTCAACGAAGGAAAACTCAAACATATCTTTCTGATTGGCGGTTGTGACGGAGCTCGCCCCGGTCGAAATTATTATACAAAATTTGCGGAACTTACTCCAAAAGACAGTTTGATTTTGACACTTGCTTGCGGAAAATACAGATTTAATGATTTGAATTTGGGTGAAATCAACGGATTGCCAAGAATTATTGATATGGGGCAATGTAACGATGCTTATTCAACCATTAAAGTTGCTTTTGAATTGTCCAAAGCTTTGAATTGCGACGTAAACGATTTGCCGATTTCTTATGTACTTTCTTGGTATGAACAAAAGGCGGTTTGTGTACTTTTAACCATTTTATCGTTAGGCATAAAAAATATTCATCTTGGACCGAGCCTGCCCGCTTTCGTATCGCCTGAAATTTTGAATATTCTCATCGAGAAATTCAATATCAAACCGATTACGACCCCCGAGCAGGATTTGAAAGCTTGCTTAGGTGAATAAAAAATAACTTTGTGAGATTTATTGAAAGGAGAAATTCAAACCTTCTCCCAAGATAAATCTCTTTTTGATTTTGCGAGAAGTATTTTTCAACAGTTGTTAAGAGATAAAATTCATGTTACAATGTGACAATAATAGGGGATTTATATAATGTGGAGCAAATTAAAGGAGCAATTTAACCTTTTAAAATTAGAGAAGAAACGCTTGTATCTTATTGCAAGTTCAGATGATTTTAACTCTAAAGATGAATTTTTAGATGCCATTGCCTCTGCTCTACAAGGTGGTGTGGATATTCTGCAACTTCGTGAAAAAAATATTCCTGACAGTATTATTGTTGATTTGGGTAATAAAATAAGAATTTTATGCGACGAATTTGGAGCAACTTTTATCATAAACGACAGGCTCGATATTGCTCAAATCGTTGAAGCTGACGGTGTTCATTTGGGCAGAAACGACATTTCAATCCACGATGCAAGAGAAGTTCTCGGAGCAAATGCAATAATCGGTCAAACCGTTTCTTGCCGTGAAGAGATTTCAAAAGCGGTTGCAGAAGGTGCTGATTATATATCATTAGGTCCTGTTGCTTCCGAAAACTCAAAACTTCAAAATGTTGTAAATATGGAACTTGTTTATTTGGCGAATGAAAATTCAAAAGTTCCCGTTTTCCAATTCGGCATAATGGAAAAAAATTGCATAAACGAACTCACTTATAACGGTGCAAAAAGATTGATTGTTTCAGATGAAGTTATGCGTGCGAAATCACCTGAGCAAGCTGCAAGAAAATTTTTATCCTTATTACCATAAATTAAACATTTGTCGTCAAGGACGGAGCAATAGAAATAAACTGACGAACCAAATCGGTATCCCATTGAGTTCCCGCACCATCTTTCAAAATTTGACAAGCGGTTTCAATAGGCAAACCTTTTCTGTATGGTCTATCACTGACAAGTGCGTGGTATGCATCCGCAATCGAAACAATACGAGCCTCTAACGGGATTTCATTACCCTTCAAATGTTCAGGATAACCCTTTCCATCAAGTCTTTCGTGGTGATATTTAACAATAGGAATTAAATCTCTCAATGCTTCGTTTGGTGCTAAAACTTTTTCAGCACCGATTGTCGGGTGTTGTTTCATGATTTCCCATTCTTCATCCGTTAATTTACCCGGTTTTTTCAAGACACTTTCAGGAATACCGATTTTGCCCACATCGTGAAGTAACGCACCGATTTTGATACGTTCTACTTCTTGTTCAGGCAAATTAACCGTTCTTGCAAGAGCTTCCGCATATCTTGAAACAGAAGTCGAGTGACCTTTTGTATAAGGGTCTTTCGCATCAATTGCACCAGCAATAGAGGTAACCATTTCCATTAAGTGGTTATGGTTGATGATTTCTTCTTGGTTAAACTTGTGGACAAGTTCTTCTTCAAAATTGATACCGATTTGTGAGTGACGTTTTGCCAAAACTTCCGCAAAGGAATTTAGTGCAACATCGTCCCAGAAATTGAAATCTGAAGAACTTACAATGGCTGACATACCTTCCTTGTAACCTTTTGCCTGCGAAATAAACATTGCCTGTTCCGTCAGGATAAGCAATTTTTCTTGGTCAATCGTACATTCAGGAAAAGTCGAAATTCCGACAGAAACCTTCAACGGTCCGACATCATCAACGTAACAGCAAGACAAACAGTAAGTGATATATTCTGCCAAATATTTTGCATCTTTTGTGTTTGTGTTCGGCAAAATTACCGCAATCTCGTCACCGCCGTATCTTCCGGCACAGTCATTCGTTCTGATATTTTGTTTAATCTTATCAGCAAGAGTTTTGATAACCTCATCACCTTTTGCGTGTCCGAGTTCTCTATTAATTTTTGAAATATTGTTGACATCAAACATCACAATAGACAATGGCGTGTTAGTTTGTTTTGCATTTTCAAGTTCTTTTGCCAAAACCTCTTGGAAACCTCTATGGTTGTACAACGAAGTCAAAGTATCCGTGTTGGCATACTTGCTTGTGCTTTCCAAAAGTTGTGCGTTGTGAATATACATGCCTGCATAATTTGAGAAAAAGTTGACAATATTCACATTAATATTAGAAATTTTTTGCCCGACAAGCATTACACCTATGCACTTGTCAACGGAAATCATAGGAACGATAACAGAATCCGTTTTGACCAAATACGGAATATTCAAATAGTCTAAATTGTCTTTATCAATGATTGTTTTGTTCTTGTAACATTCGACAATAGGATTGTTATCGTCAGATAAAAATATTTTTGACGAATAAGTGTTTCCGCCTTGTCCGTAAACTTTCAGGTTAATACACTTTGATTTTTCGTGCAATAAACCAAATCCGACAAACGCCCATTTCAAATGACCAATGAAAACGTCACTCAATTTGCCGAATAATTCAACCATGTCTTTGTTGCCTTGGAAAGCATCCGAAACCTCTTTCACGATTTCAAAATAATTTATTCCGGAAACATTTTTAACGGTGCTTGAAACATATTCGGAATTGTTTTGTCTTTGCTTTGTGCGAGAAGTGTTGAAATTATTGATAGTTTCAACAATACTACTAAAACTGCTTTCTTCTGCTACAGATAACGGTTTGATTAAATCATTAAGCTTTTTCTTTGTTTTAGATATTTTTTCGGATAACTTAGATTCCGTAGCGGAATTTTGCGGAACAGAAATCATCTTCAACCCCTCAATCGGACTTTTAACCTTAGGAATTGAGGTTGAATTTTTCTTTACGCTACCTTTAGCCTTATTATTTATTGTTTTCTTGTTTTCAGTATTTTCCAAAAGCTTCTACACCTGTTATCCGTTCATCTCTGTATAACAATCGTGAAGATTATTTTTTGACAATTTCCCGTACAGAATTTACATTACTAAACAATTCTACACCACACCATACTTAATACGCAATACATTAAACAGACGGGAATTCCTCAATCCGAGAATTACTTTTTAAATTTTCTACTACACTTATAGTATAAATTATTTTTCTTGATTTTACTAGGGTTCAAAGAAGAATTATGAATATATGTAACAAAATAATTCAAAACCATAAAGTTTTTAAAAAAATTTCCGATAAAAAATTTGTGATTAAAAACAAATGAATAAACTAAGGAGTGTGGCAATGTCAGAAAAAAAGATTATGGACGTAGAAGATTTGATGATTGATTATGCAGAAATGACAAGTTTCGATTTCGGTTCTTTATCAAGAGAAGAAATGGATACCTTGAATAAAATTTCAGATAATGAATATTACAAAAAGCCTATTGCGTTTAAATACGGAAACTTCAAATTGATGGATTTTTTCCATTCATTGATTACTGAAGATTAATAGCAGTTGATTTGGAGATATGTGAAATGATAGAAGATAAAGAATTTTTTGAAAATGGCGGATTTTCACCCGAGTGGGCGACAGATACCCCTGCGGTTGAACCCCCGCAAGTAAAAACAGAAGTGCAATTCAAGGATAGAGAAACTTTACTCGAAGAATTGCGTGACATAAAAGAGCGGATACATGAAATTCGGGCAAGAGAATGGCAACTGGCTAAAATGCTGGAGTTTCACAACCACCGCTTGGCGTCAGAATAACGACTACCGGACAGAACTACACAAAAATTTTATCCCACAACAAGATTGTTGTGGGATTTCGTTAAGCGGTTTTTCGCTGTTTTTCGGGTTCACCTATTGTTTGAAGCAGGGAATCAATAACCTTTGGCATTTGACAGATAAACGAATAATGCCCTCTCCCGATTGAACACTGCTTGCAATCACACTCCAAATCGTAACATTCCATTGCTTGTTCCGTCCAGTTTTGAGTAATGGATTCAGACATTTCCTGAACGCAAGGCTCGTATAAATCAACGTTTTCCGATACAATTCTTTCCATACTGACTCTCCCAAATTTAGACCACTCATAAGTATTTTAAACGCTTGTAATGACAAATTTATCCTTCATTTAGTGTAGATTTTAGAAGATTAAATAAAAATCACTTTGACAAAACTCGAACTATTTTATACGGGATTTTACTTTTTATTAAAAAATTTCCCCATTCAATTTGTTCGGATTTTAAGATTTCATCTTTTCGTTTTACCTCGACAAAAATCATTTCTTCATCTTTCCAAACAATAAAATCGGGCGAACCGACAGGATTTCTGTTTTCTTGGCTTAAAATATATTTCATTATTTTGCAAAAATTTTTATTGCTTATTTTTGACAAAAATTCTTGCACAACAGGCGATTTAAAATATTCTGTAGGATTTTTATAACCCTCTATTTCCCACTCATCCAACCAACGAATATATGAACCTTGCTCATGTTTTGAAATTTGATTGTTCATAAATTGTAAAATATTTGATTTTCTGACCTTTTTCAATTTTCTATTTAATTCTTTTGTTGATATAACCGATTTTTCAATATCAAATAATTTATTTTGAGTTTTTGTATATGGATAAATTTCGTCCGAAAAAACAAGAACAAAAATACCTTTCCAAAAAGAATATTCTGCCCTCATAACCTGATATCCGTCATTTTGGTAATATTCACGAACAATTTGTTCAGTTGAACATTTCATACCATTAGTACAATAAAAATAATTCTTGCCAAACTCACCTGTTTTTGGGGCAGTTATTATTACGGTGTGCTGAACCAAATCCTCAGGCAAAGTCTGCTTTGCCCAAACACCTTGAACTATACATATTAAAACTGCAATAATTATAAAAAATTTTTCATACAACTATTATACCAACTAAACTTCACGCAAATCAATTTCCTCAATATAGCACCTACAATTTGGGTGAAGGTCGTCAGGAATATCTTGCATATATTTAAAGATTTTACCCTCCATTGATGTACACTCATCACAAACACGTCCATCATTTTTGGTATGCCAAATAAAAACAAAAACGAGGTTTATAAATTACAAAAACCTCGTTTCTTATCTATTTTAAATATCTCTTTTCAAATTTTAATATGTAAAATTATTATTTACCATATACGTTCCGTTTGAAAGTTCTCTTGCAATTTCGATTGCTCTTTTCAACTGAACATCGTTTTTATTCTTTACGTCCTCTTCGGTAAATTCCACCAATACGTCAGGTGTAATACCTTTTTTGTGAATATCAGTACCGTTTGGAGTTAAATATTTTTGAATTGTAATATTTATACCCGAATTATTCGGAAGTTTATTGATTTCTTGAACCAAACCTTTACCAAATGATTGTGTACCTACAATTACAGCTCTTTTGTTATCCTTCATTGCACCTGAGAAAATCTCACTGGCCGATGCAGAACCTTTATCCACAAGGATTACCAAAGGTTTTGTTGTTAAAACGCCTCTTGTTGCCTTTTGCGTTTCCTTATATCCGTCACGGTCAACCGTACTAACAATAGCACCACCATTCAAGAACATATCGGAAATATAAATCGCATTACTCAACAAACCGCCCGGATTTGAACGTAAGTCAATAATAAACGCTTTTTTATACGGTGAATTTTGCAAAATTTCTGAAACTTCTTTAGATGCGTTTCTGCTGATAAAAGAACTCAATCTGATATAGCAAATATCTTTTGGCATATTGATATTTTCAGGAATTTTTTGGGAAACTGATTTAATTTCAATCTCCGCTCTTGTAATCGTATATTCTCTAGGTTCTAAGTCCTTACGTTTTACAAGCAAGCGAACCTGAGTTCCTTCTTCACCACGAATTTGGTCAGCCGCTTTGTCAACCGTAATACCTTTTGTACTTCTTCCGTCAATAGCAATGATTTCATCATCAGCCAACAAACCTGCTTTTTCAGCAGGTGTATCTTCAATCGGAGCGATAACCATTAATTTACCGTCTTTTACACCGATTTGAATACCGATACCCTTCAACGAACCTTTGATAGAACCCGTTTCATCCGAAAATTCTTTCGGGTCTAAAAATTTTGTATATGGGTCATTCAAACTCGCAACCATTGTTTCGATTGCAACATAAGCATCCTCATCTGTTCTGATTACGTTGTCATATTTGTGACGCCATTTGCCCCAATCCTGTTCATTATTTGTCGGGTCAACATATTTTGTGTTAATCAAACGCCACACATTGTCGTACAATTCAACCGGAGTTGATGCCTGAACATTTGAACGTACAATCCAGCCAAACAAAAAGATAAATATTGCTAAAAATATAATACTTCTTTTCATAATTTTTCTCATTCTTATTTACACCTCCAATAACCTCACTTGTTTAGTTCAGACGAAACTTTTACAAAAAAGTTTCCGCAAAGAAAATATGTGAAGTTATTATAAACTTATATTAACACATTTCACCCAAAATGTGAAATAGAATTATCTCTAATAATCGCAAGGTGAAAAAATTAGTCTTTAGCAAATTGTAACAACTTGAAACCACGGGCTTTTTGCTTAGCCTTAACGTCAGGTAATTCGTAACATTTCACACATCTTGCCTCGTAAGTTTCATCTCCGCCAATCATAATCAACGGGGAATTTTTGTCAGCAGGTTTGCCGTCAATAAGTCTTTGAGTTCTTGTGGCATGCTCACAACCGCATTTCATACAAACGGCATGTAATTTATCAACCGTAGTTGCGATACTTAGCAATTCAGGCATTGCCCCGAACGGTTCGGCTTTGAAATCCAAATCCAAGCCCGTACCGATAACTTTTCGACCTTCGTTCATCAACTGTGTAATAACTTTTGAAATATTTTTGTCAAAAAATTGCAATTCATCAATCGCAACAACTTGGGCATCTTTGACCAAACTCAAAATCTGTACGGAATGCTTAACCTTGACCGCATCTAACCACAAACCATTACGAGATTCGATATAATCGCCTTTTGCCCTTGTATCAACATCAGGAGAAATAACAATAACTTTCTTTTTCGCAATAATACAACGTCTGATTCTGCGTAAAAGCTCTTCTGTCTTTCCGCAACTCATAGGACCTGTAATTAATTCAAAACTATAACCGCTCATTTATCCGATTTCTCCCGTAAATTTTCCCTTTTCAACAATTATAAAACTTCAAAACTAAATTTGAAAGTAAAAATTTGTAAAACTTAAAAAATATTAAAACGAGCACTCAGAACCTGAATGCTCGCTTTTGGAATTTTATATGTTTATTAGTTAAAAATTATTCAACATATTCTTCTAAACGTTTTTTACGGTTAGGGTGACGTAATTTTCTCAAAGCTTTTGCTTCAATTTGTCTGATACGTTCACGAGTAACACCGAACAACTGACCAACTTCTTCCAAAGTTCTTTGGCGACCGTCATCCATACCGAAACGTAATCTCAATACATCTCTTTCTCTTGGAGAAAGTGTACAAAGAACTTCCGCCAAATCTTCTTTTAACAATTCTGATGCAACCATCTTAACAGGAGCATCTGCTTCCTTATCTTCAATAAAATCGCCCAAACGTGAATCTTCTTCTTTACCGATTGGAGTTTCCAATGATAAAGGTTCTTGTGCAATCTTAATAATTTCACGAAGTTTTGAGATTGAAACGTTCATTTCTGCCGCTAATTCATCTTCGGTAGGTTTTCTTGATAAATCTTGAGCCAATTTTCTTGTAACTTTTTTCAATTTGTTGATAGTTTCAACCATGTGAACAGGAATTCTGATTGTTCTTGCTTGGTCTGCGATTGCTCTTGTAATTGCTTGTCTAATCCACCAAGTTGCATAAGTTGAGAATTTGAAACCTCTTTCGTGGTCAAATTTTTCAGCCGCACGAATCAAACCTAAATTACCTTCTTGAATCAAGTCCAAGAACAACATTCCACGACCAACATATTTTTTAGCAATACTTACAACCAAACGCAAGTTTGCTTGAACTAATTTTCTTTTTGCGATAGCACCCGGAGTTCCGCCTTCCAAAATCTTTCTTGCAAGTTCGATTTCTTCGTTTGCAGATAATAATTTAATTCTACCGATTTCACGAAGGTATAATCTTACAGGGTCATCAATCGCAACATTTTTCGGCATTTCCAAATCGCTTTGGTCAGCCACTTCATTATTGTGAATCATGTAAATATCATCACTGTTAATTTTTTCACCGATTTTTGCAGAAACAATATCTTCAATATTATCAGTAGAGATATCTACGTTCATGTAATTCATAGAGTCATTTCCGTTATCTAAAACAGAATCTTCGTCAATATCATGTAAATCCAGTGTTTCATCATCTTCCATAACACTAACGATTGAACTTGATTGTCTTTTTTTTGTCATCTATATTTTCTCCGATTTTTGTCTTAAATTCTTAATTTTGTCACGAAGCCGCATTTGAATTTTCAAGGCTTCAGGGTCATCATCACTAACACCTTTATACATCTTTCTGATGTTTTCAGTTTCTTTAAGGTGTTTGCATCGATTTATTTTATCTATGGTTTCATTTATCACACTTTCAAAATCTTCTTCAGATAATCCTTTATATACTTCTGCTGTTGCTATCAACTCTGATAAAAGCGTCTGAGCTTCACTGTTATCAATGTATTCAGTATATAAATGTTCGATTAATTCCTTCACATTATTTACGGTCTGAGTTAATTTGTCAATCGTAGATTTTACATTTGTTAATAATTCGTCTTCAAACGCAACTTCTTTGACCATTTCTTTTATTTGAGTAAATGTTTTAGGACAGTCGATTACAAAAAAACCACTCAATAAAATTTTTTGCGCTTTTTGTAACACAGATTTATTTTTTGTTACATTTTTAACAATTTTTTCGGTATAAGAATAGTTTGAACGTTCGTAAATCATCATTTCGTTTTTTATTGCATTAGCGTCAATAGAGAGAACTTGAGCCACTGAGTCGATATATTCGGAACGTATAATTCTGTTTTTAATCTCATACAAAATTGGAATAATTTGCTTAATATATTGAGCCTTTTCTTGCGGAGTTTTGTAATTATCTTTCTCCTTCAGAATACTGTTCAATTTAAAATCAATAAATAACGGAGCCTGCTCCATATACATTTTATAAGCATCTGCACCGACAGAACGTATAAATTCGTCAGGATCTTTACCCTCAGGCGGAGCAACTACCCTAATTTCGCAAGCATAACGGTCTTTATCGGACGATACAAAACTTTCGTCAAATTCTTTAACATCACCCAAACCGGCAAAAACATCTTTAATAATCTGAGCCCCGCGAGAAGTTGCCTTTTGTCCCGCAGAATCCGTATCAAACGACAAATAAATTCTTCTTGATTTTGTATAGCGAGATAAAAGCTTCACATGGTCTGTCGTTAAAGAAGTTCCACACGCAGCAACACAGTTTTCAATTCCGTGAGCCTGAGAAGAAATTACATCAAAATAACCTTCCATTAGCACTACCGAATCGTTTTCTTTTATTGCCTCTTTTGCCGTGTATAAACCGTACAAAAGTTTTCCCTTGTTATAAATCAAAGAATCCGAAGAGTTTAAATATTTTGGCTGTTTGTCTTTTTCAAAAGTTCTTGCACCAAATGCGACAAAATCCCCGTTCTCATTCTGAATAGGAATAATCAACCTGTCGTAAAACCTGTCAACATAATGGTCTTCACGTTTGTGGATAAGTCCTGCTTTTTCAAGCACTTCAACAGAAAAATCACGTTTCAATTCATCATAAAGATAAGTATATTTTTTCGGAGCCATACCAAGATGAAATTTCTTGATAATGTCCATTGAAATTCCTCTGTTTGTAAGGTATTTCATGGCAAAATCAGTTCCCGCATCTTTATTTCTCAACAACAAATCGTGATACATTTCGGCAGAAACCATTGTTGCTGCAAGCATTTGCTCTTTTAATTCTTTAATAGAACCTTCGTTAGAGGATTTGTGAGATTGCGGAACCTCTAAATCAAACCTGTCCGCAAGTTCAAGGATTAAATCTTTAAACTCGATATTACGGGTTTTCATGATGAACTTCAAAGCATCACCTGTTTCACCGCAACTGAAACACTTGTAAATCCCCATGTGCGGAGTTACACAAAAAGACGGATTTTTATCCTTGTGAAACGGACACAAGCCCCAATACTGCTTACCACGCTGTTTCAAGACAACTTCACGGGATACAACTTCCACTATATCCAGTCTGTCTTTTATCTGTTGTATTAATTCATCCCACGAGGTAACCATATTAGCATTGTAACACCAATAAAAGGTTAATTAAACGGTTTTAGAAAAATATCATATTTTCGTATTACAAATTTCAGGACAAAATAAAAACCGACTTGCTAAAAATCGGTTTCAAAATGTCAAATTAAGTGTGTTAGGGGTTTTATTTTATGCAAATAAATCTGCGAAAGGTCCGTTAGGGTCTTGAATATGAGCAGCAACCGCACCGTCTTCGGCTCTTTTCAACCCGGGAAGGACTGTTTCATTTAATCCTGTTGCAACACTGGCAACTTGTTGAGCAGAAACCTTGTAGTTATAACCCAAACTTGCCAAAATAGCGTTTGTTTCATCAGCGATTTCTTTATTTTCCAAAGAGAAATTACCGAATTGAGAAACATACACATATTGTGATTTTTGTGCTAACAAATCTCTATCATCGTCCAAACCTTTGAATACAACGTCAGAAGCAACGTCTTTAACTTCTTCCTGAGCAACTTTTTCAGTTTCCTTTGCATTTGATTTGGTAATTCTTAAATTGTAATTATTATAACCGTTATTGAAATCATTAAATTTGATTGACATTTCGGTTCTCCTTATTGCTTACTTACAATATAAGTTACGGCATGATTTTTAAGAATCTTTAGCAATAAGACAAAATTTTCTTATTTTTTGTTACATTTGTTTACATGAATGAGTAAGTTTCAACCTTGATTGGTATAGCAACAAAGCATTTTGTCATTCTGAAAAGATTAAAAATCAAGCAATTTTAATTATTATTTCAAAATAAAAAGCCGATTTTAATAAAATCGGCTCTATCGTATATATGTGAGATTTTCAATTTCGACTATGCACAGAATAAATCTGCAAACGGACCATCTTGTTTTTGCACATGAGCAGCAATTGCTCGTTTCATTGCAGGTCCGTCTATTTGGTCTAAACCATCAGTATATGCAACCGTATCTTTTTCAACTCTGTTAAAGTTTGCTTTTCGAATATAATCTACAACTTTTGCTTTATCAGCATTTTTAATATCTGTAACATTAACAATATTGCTTGCTAATGTTAAGTTTTCAGTGCCATCAACTTTGCCTGTTAATGACAAGCCCATAGCTACTTTCAGGTCATCACTTGCTTTGTCTAAGTATGCACCCAAGTCACCATTTTTAATAGCAACCTTCATATCTTTGTAATCAGACTTTGTTAATTTAAAATTGTCGTTTGCTTTATCAGTAGCTTTTAATTCTTTCTTAAAGTCTTTCCATTCTCTACGGGTAATTCCATAGTTGTTGCTGTTAAAATTAATTCCGCCCATTGTGTCGAATCTCCTTTTTGCTCACATATACTTGTGTGTGTTATTTACCGTGTTTAATCAATCTTTTAATTTTCCATCTCGTATATATATAAAGTATTTTTTAAATCCAAAATTGCGTGATTTGTTCAATTTGTAAAGAAATGTTAATCAGCCCAAAACCATGTCGTGTCATGGCTTTCTGACAAAACACTAACCAAACGGCTAATACCAATATGGGCTATTTAATACTACTATAGTCATATAATTTACGGGATTTTTGTATGGAAAAGAATAGTGTAAACATTACAAACAGGGAATTGGAAGTCCTGAAATATGTCACGCAAGGTTTAACTAACAGAGAAATAGCCGAAATTTTACAGATTACACACCACACAGTGAAAGCTCATGTAGCCTCTCTTATTAAGAAAATGGGTGTTAGAAACAGACTTGGAATATCTATGGAAGCGAAAAATTTGGGGCTGATTGATTAAATATTAATCTTCATCCAAACTTAATACAGCCATAAACGCTTCTTGCGGAACTTCTACACTACCAACAGATTTCATACGTTTTTTACCTTTTTTCTGTTTTTCCAACAATTTACGTTTACGGGAAATATCACCACCGTAACATTTCGCCAAAACGTTTTTTCGCATTGCCTTGATTGTGGTTCTCGCAATTACTCTACCGCCTACAGCAGCCTGAACAGGAACTTCAAACAACTGTCTTGGGATAATTTCTTTTAATTTTGACGTTAATTTTTGACCGATATAAAAAGCACTGTCTTCGTGACAAATTACCGACAAAGCATCAACCACATCACCTGACAACATAATATCCAGTTTAACAAGTTTTGACCTTTTATATTCGCTAAATTCATAGTCTAAACTTGCATAACCCTTAGTTCTTGACTTCAACTGGTCATAAAAATCAGTAATAACTTCGCTTAGCGGGATTTCATATGCCAAATCCACACGAACTTTGTCCAAATATGTCATATTAATAAATATGCCACGTTTTGTTTGTGCCAAATCCATTAAAGTTCCGACAAACTCATTCGGCGTAATAATCTGAACTTTTACATAAGGTTCTTCAATATAATCTCTATACTGAGCAGCCGGAAGATTTGCAGGGTTGTCAATTTCCACAACCTCACCATTTGTCTTGTGAACCTTATACACAACAGACGGAGCCGTTGTAACCAAAGACAAATTGTATTCTCTTTCCAGACGTTCTTGGGCAATTTCCATGTGAAGCATTCCCAAAAAGCCGCATCTGAAACCAAATCCTAACGCACTTGAAGTTTCAGGTTCAAAAGTAATACTGCTGTCGTTAAGTTTCAATTTTTCAAGAGCCTCTTTTAAATCCCCATAATCCTCATTATCTACCGGATACATGCCTGAAAATACCATAGGCAACGCTTCTTTATACCCGGGAAGTGGTTCTTTTGCAGGATTTTCAACATTTGTAACCGTATCACCTACAAATCTTGTCAATTCCTTGATTGAGCCCGCAAAATATCCTACATCACCGCAGGTTAAGGTTTCAACTGGAACTCTTGCTGGTGTTTGGTAACCCAGTTCAACAATTTCATACTCTTTGTTTGAAGCCATAAAACGAACTTTATCGCCAAGTTTCATACTTCCGTCAACGATTTTGAAATAACAAACAGTACCCAAATATTGGTCATAAACACTGTCAAATACTAGAGCTCTCAAAGGTTTGTCAGAATTATCAACGGGAGCGGGAATATAATTCACAACAGCTTCTAAAACATCTTCAATACCTTCACCTGTTTTGGCACTGACAGGAATTGCCATAGAAGCGTCAATTCCTAAAATTTCTTCAATTTCTTGTCTTACACGTTCAACATCTGCTGACGGCAAGTCAATTTTATTAATTACGGGAATAATCTCCAAATTCTGCTCAATCGCAAGATAAACATTTGCTAAAGTTTGTGCTTCAACCCCTTGAGTAGCATCAACAATCAAAAGAGCTCCTTCGCACGCAGCCAACGAACGGGAAACTTCGTAAGAAAAATCAACGTGTCCCGGGGTATCAATCAAGTTCAATTCATAGTTTTTACCATCTTGTGCCGTATAATTCATTCTTGCTGCGTTCAACTTGATAGTAATACCACGTTCACGCTCAATATCCATTGAATCCAGCAACTGTTCCTGCATATCACGTTTTGCTACTGTTCCTGTTTTTTCAAGCAAACGGTCGGCAAGTGTTGACTTTCCGTGGTCAATGTGTGCAATAATACAAAAATTTCTTACGTTTTCTCTAGTCTTCATACTTTTGATTATATATGAAAAACACTAATTGTAAAATTAAACGCATTAAAAAAACGACCCGCTAAAGGTCGTTTTTCTTGTTGTGTACTTAAAATTTAAACTAAACCCAAGACTTTTTTGTACCAAGAGAAGGATTCTAACTCAGTACCGTTAAAAGTTGTTTTTGTACATTGAGTTTTTAAATAAACTTCAAATTCGTCTGCGAATTTTGACTTAACATTTTTTACCTCAGTTTCCGTAATAGTTTTTGCCATAAACGCACTCCTTATATACACCTAACACTTAAGAACAACTAATATTATACCACAAAAAGCATGTTTTTTCCAGTGATAAACCATGTTTACGGGGAATTTTAGCACCATTAGGGAGTTTTAATTGTAAAATTTTGTTAAGTAATTTTGTTTTTATAATCATTCGATTATTAAAAATTTCTAAGGCTCATAATTTACAAAGTTTCCAACAATTTGCAATGTTTTGCACAAGCAAACTTTTTATGCTAATATCTAAAAGAAAGAGGGTTGTTATATGAAGATAAAAAAGTCAATTTTGGCAGGTCTTTTAATTTCATCATTAGCTTTCGGTTCAACACAAGCATTTGCCTATATGTCACCGGAAGCAAGCAGTTTATACCAAGAAGCATGTAGTGCCGAACATCAACAGGATTTGAAAGAAGCAATTTCAAAACTTGAACAGGCTGCTGCTATTTCAAGTGATGACGCTATGATTTTCACAAAATTGGCGGGTTTATACACTGAAATCGGCGAAAATGACAAAGCTCTAAATATTTACCAAAAAGTAATCAATTTAAAACCTGATGATGCGTTCGTTTATATTAGTATCGGAAGTATTTACGAAACCCAAACAAAATACAAAGAAGCCTTGCAGGCGTATGAAAAAGCTTTAGATATTTTTCCTGAATACAAATATAACTACTACAATATTGCAAACGTTCAGTATCAACTGAAGAATTACAACCAAGCAATAAAAAATTACAACACATTTTTAGAAACCTATTCTCAACATACAGAATCAAGAGAAAACCTTGCGGCATCTTACTTTGCAATAAAGGATTACAAAAATGCCGTCACTCAATACAAAAAACTGTATGAAAAAAATCAGGAATCCTTCAAAAATTATGCAGAATACGGCTTGTCACTGTTAAACACTGACGAATACGAAAAATCAGCGGAAATGCTTGAAAAAGCAATCGAAATTGATGCCGATAACAATGCTGCACACTTAGGACTTGCCCAAGCCTACCAAGAACTTGACAAGAACGACATGTCTTATGAACAATATCAACTCGTTTTGGCAAAAGTTCCGAATTTGAACACGGTCAGACTTGATTATGCAAACCTTTTGGCAAACATGGATAAAAACACCGAAGCAATCAATCAATACAATATGTACATCAAAGCATATCCTGATGATGTAAACGGTTATAAAAACCTTGCTATCGTTTACAAAAGCTTGAACAACTTTGACAAAGCTTTGGAAAATTACCTGATTGCCGAGAAAAAATCGCCTGATGATATCGATATCAAAAAAGATATTGCGTTCTGTTTCCACAACAAAAAAGACTTTGAAAACGCAATAAAATATTATGATGAAATTCTAAATGTTCAGGCAGATGATTATAATATCAAGTTTAATAAAGCATTAGCTCTTCATGCTTTGCACAAATACGAAGATGCAATAACCTTGTATAAAGAATTGCAAACCGCAAAAAGTAATGACAAAAGCGTTAAAGAAAACCTAAATAATGCACTTGTTGCAAGAGGTCACGAACTTGTTGAAATCGAATCCTACGAGGAAGCAATGGCAGACTTTAAACAGGCAATCAAAGACGGATATATGGACGGCTATGTATATTACGGTTTGGCTAAGATTTACAGAGCTCAAGGCAACAACACAAAGGCCGCCGAAAATTACGAAAAAGCAATTTCCATAAATCCTGACAAAACCGCATACTCGGCAGAATACAGTGATTTTATTTCATCACTTTACAAAACAAAGACAACAGTTCAAGAGTCTTACTCTCAAAATCAACAACTTCCTATGATAAATATTGAAATGGAAGGTGCTGAAAAAACAACTCAACCTGCGGCTCAAACAACTGCTCAGCCTGTTGTACAAGAGGTTCAACCTGCGGCAAACAAAACATCAACGGAAGAAACTAAATTCTCTTCAGGCGAAATCAAAGCCTCTCCGCTTGTTATGAAACAAAACGAAGACTTGATAACCGAAGGCGATAATAATTTCAAAAATAATAATTACGATGCGGCGGTGAAAAATTATCAAAACGCTTTGCAACTTGTTCCGAATGATGAAGTTACCTTGCTGAAACTCGGCAATATCTACAAAATGAAGGAAGATAACACAAAAGCAATCAACTTCTATCAAAAATCAATCATTGTAAATCCTGATTATACGGACGGTTGGTTTAATTTAGGTTTGGCGTATGCAAACGAAAATAATTCAATCGAAGCACAAAAAAGTTTTGAAAAAGTTATTTCGCTTGATTCAAACTACAATTCAGGCTACGCATATTACGCACTCGGTATTGCATTTGAACATCAAGGCAAAAAAGAAGATGCCATAAAGAATTATAAACAATTTATCAAGCACAACAACGATAAAGAAATGATTGAGAATGTTCAGGCACAAATCAAACAGTTACAATAAAATGCGGAACTGGAAGTATTTTTTAACGGTTCTTTTGCTACTTTGTGTCGGAGTTTTTTCGTCACACTGTTTTGGCAAAGAAAAATCGGTAATTCTCTTTAACAAAAACCCGATAACTCAAGATTCAATACTTTCTCCAAGCAATACAAACGTATTCAAACCAAACGAAAGAATTTATTATTTGATAACTTTGCCTAAAAAAAGCACCTCAAAAATGTTGCTCGTTCAGGTTTTGAAAATCGGTGGGGAAGGCGAAAGGCTCGGATATGAACTCGTTTGGGGCAAAAGAGTAAAACTTCGTGATGAACAGGTGCATTATTTTACTGATTATGTTGTCTTTAATACCGCAGGAGCATACGCTATGAGGGTATATTCAAGAGATAACCCGACAAAAGTTTTGACAACGGCATATTTTTATGTGAGAAACTAAAATTAAAAGGGAAGAATTATGATAAAAGATAAAGCATTAAATTATTTCAAAAACGGATATTCCTGCTCAGAAAGTATTATTCAAGCATGTATTGATGAAGGAATTTGCTCGGCTGAACTTTTGCCTTGTGCCACAACCTTTTCGGCAGGCATGTCATCAGGTTGCGTTTGCGGTACGATTGCAGCCTCTCAAATGGTTTTAGGATATCTGTTTGGCAGAAACAACAAGTACGGAAATCAGGTTTTTGCAAGAGAAAAAGCAGCAAAATTGGTTGAACAATTCAGAAAAGAAAACAAAGTTACCTGTTGCAGAATATTAAGTGCAGGGTATGAAGGCAGTGCAAAGAAAGCACACTGTGCAAAGTTTGTTGAAGATGCTTGTGATATCTTGGAAGATTTGATTAAGGTAAAAGTATAATGCTAAATCTTCTTGCGGTTTTTACAGGTGGCGGACTTGGTGCCTGTTTGAGATATTTAACGGGTGTTTTAATCAGCGGAAACCTAAAAGTTATAATAGGTTGTATCGCAGTATTTTTCGGAGGTTATTGTGCAAAACTTATATAAAATAGACAAACTTAATTTTCTGACAGCCGGCATGCCTTTAACAACAGGCAAAGGGGGCTACCCGAAAGCAATCGAGATTTTGAAAGAATTAAATCTTGACGGAATGGAAGTTGAATTTGTACACGGTGTGAGAATGTCTGACGAAACAAGAGCATTCTTGAAAAACATTCAAACGGAAAATCCGCTTGTACTCACGGCACACGGACCTTTTTATATAAATTTAAACTCTAAAGAAGAGGAAAAAATCGAAGCAAGCGTTCAAAGAATTGTTGATACAGCAAAAGCTGCAACAGACTTTGGCGGATATAGCATAACTTATCATGCCGCATTTTATATGGGTAAAGATAAAGAAGAAGTTTATCAACAAGTAAAAAAACAAACTCAAAAAATTATAGACATCTTAGAAAAAAATAACGTAAAAATTTGGATAAGACCCGAAACTACGGGAAAAGCCACTCAATGGGGCGATTACGAAGAAATCATCAGACTTTCAAAGGAATTTGAACAGGTTTTGCCATGTATTGACTTTTCGCACATTCATGCCAGAAATGCGGGAACTTATAACACCTATGATGAATTTTGCAAAGTTTTGGACAGAATTTCGACAGAACTCGGCGAAGTTGCGATAAACAACTTCCACGCACACTTGGCTGGGATTGAATATACGGCAAAGGGCGAAAAGAACCACCTTAACCTTGCGTGGTCAGACATGAATTACAAAGATTTGCTCAAAGCAATGAAATCTTTTGGTGTCAAAGGAGCTCTTGTTTGCGAAAGCCCAAACATTGAAACTGACGCTAAATTACTAAAAGATTACTACCTGAGCCTGTAGTATCTTTTTGATACCACAAAAATCATAATATAAATTCACATTTCTTTTAATTTTTGTTTCTTTATTTTATAATAATTGGGCAAATAGTATATTTTAAGGAGTATTGAAATGAAATTCGTTGTCAAAAAAGATGATTTATATAACGGTATTAAAATTGTAGAAAGTGCCACCTCACAAAAAGCGGTTCAACCGGTTTTGTACAATATCTTAATCGAAACTATTGACAACAATGCAATAAAATTGACTGCAACAGACTTGGTTTTGACTGTTATAACAACTGTTGATGCTCAAATTGAAGAAGCAGGAAAAATTACACTCCCTGCAAAAAAATTGACCGAAATCGTTTCAAAATTGGACAACGAACTCATTACTTTTGAAATGGAAGAAGGCGGAACAAGTGTTAATATTTCTTGCAACAAGTCAAAATTTGATATCATCGGAATTTCGGCAAGCGAATTCCCGCCTGAAGTTACAAACTATGTACTTGATGAAACAAAATGTTTTGACGTGGAATTAAAACCGTTCCTAAAAGCCGTTAAACAAGCAGGTTTTGCTGCCGCAAACTATGAAGTCAGCAACCTTTTGTCAGGTATTGTTTGTGAATTTTCTAACGGAATTTTGGAAATTGCATCAACTGACGGAAACAGACTTGCAAGAGTAAGAGAAAAAATCAACAGTGATATTACAGAACAAACTCAACTTATCATTCCGTCAAGAACTCTTAACGAATTTTTGAAAATCGGCGGTTTGGTTGACGATAAATCAATAAAAATTTGCAAAGATAACTCAACAATCGTTTTCAAAACAGAAAAAACTTTAACAATTTCAAGACTTTTGGAAGGTCAATTCCCTAAATACAACCAGTTAATCCCTTCTGAAAGCCCTAAACAAGCTATCGTTAATGTTGCTCAACTTACCGCAGCATTGGGCAGAGTTTCTGTTATGGTTTACGACAAAACAAGTATTGTTAAAATGTTATTCTCGGATAATGAATTGACATTGTCTGCTGATACTCCTGATTCAGGTAAATCAGAAGATAAAATTGATATTCAATACACTGCGGAAGAATTGTTGATTGCATTTAACTACAAATTTGTACTTGATGCTTTGAAATACATTGATAGTGAAGAAGTTATTATCGGCTTGAACGCAAGTTTATCTGCAACCGTTCTAAAACCAAACAGTGATGATGATTTTGTTTGCTTAATCATGCCTGTACAAATTAAATAAAAAAAATAAAAGAGTGATTGAAATATCAAAATACAAGCAAAATCATTCTGAAAAAGCAAACAAACCCAAAAGGGTCACTCTGAACTGACTAGAAAATGAGTTGAGAGGAACTCGAAACGTAATTTTCTGTTCCTACTTGGTGTTTCAGAGTCTATTCATTGCAAGATATAACAATGGTTTAGGGACTTAATACTTTGCATTATTTTGATTATGGAAAAGATGCTAAAACACCGCACTCGTATTAAACGTGCTTTCTCTTCGTTTCGCACACTGCTCGTGCTGTTCAGCATGACTTATCGGAGAACCGTCCAAAGCAATCGTCATTATGAAAGGCTTAAAAAATCTTTTGAGCATGCGAAAAGTGATTTTTAGCATATTCAGAATCTCTTTCAATTACATCAAGATAAACAGATTCCGGCTCGGCGGCCGGAATGACTATTTGGTGTATCTGGCAAAACTCTTGTCTTTCATGTCCTTTTTAAATTTTACTGATATCATCGGTCAGTTTTTGGATAACTTCTTTGGCTTTTGCTTGCAATTCGTTTCGGTCAACTCCGCCATTTTTATTTGTATCCAAGTTTCTAAAACTTTCATGTATCAACTTTTGAGCCTTTACCGCATCTTCGCCTTTCAATTCCAGTCCTGAGGATTCTAACATATTAGAAATAAATTTGCTATACTCCGCCAATTCAAGTTGCTTATTCTTATTTTTATCCATTGACATAATCTTATCAATGTCTTCATCATCTGTCGAATTGTCATTAGCCATTTTGGTCATTTCAGGCAAAATATTACCCTTCTTATCCTTCACAACAATCTTGCCGTCTTTATCAAATTCGACAACGTAATTGTCACCCAACTGTTTTTGAATGGCTGCTCTTTGTTCTTCTGTTATTTTTTTATTATCGGTTTTATCTGTCTTGTCTGTTTTGTCGGTCTTTTCTGTTTTCTCGGTAGTTTCGGTCTTTGTTTTTTCACCCGTAATCACTTTTTTGAAATCAGGGAATTTTACAACCGCATCAGGCAAGAAAAATTTATTACCCTGCCACGCCTTTTTAGACCCTTTATAAGTTTGTACCTGGTCGCTATTTTCTTCTAAAAATGCTCTCTTTGCCGCTTTTATCTGTTCCTCGGTAGGAGAGTCAATTCCTTGAGCCTTCAAAGCATCAGTTACCATTTGGTGTATTGTTTCACCCTTTGCAACAGTGTGAGTTTTGCCGTCTTCTGTTGTCGAATCTTCGGTCGGTTTTTCTTTGAAGTCGGTTTTCTTAATCTCATTGCCCTTAGAATCGGTATATTTGGTGGTAGTTTTACCCGAAGTATCTGTCGTTACGATTTTAATATTTCCGTTTTCATCATAAGAATATTTTTCCGTCTTCATTGTAGTCGGATTATCAATATCTATAATTCTTTCCGAAAGTTTTTTATTTTTCATATCCTCTTCAGAACCGTATATTGACGAAATTTTATGACCGTCTTTTTGTTCGGAAACCGTAATTTTTGTTACTTTTGCATCCTCATTTGTACCGTCATATTTTCTTGCAATAGTTTTATTATCCATATATTCAAACTCGACACGAATCTCTTTACCGTTTTCTTCGGCAATAATTTTTGTAATTCTGTTATCACTATCCCTATAAGTTATTTTTTTGTCTTTTTGTTCAACAGAACTTCCGTCAGGATTAATAGTTTTGGTGTAATGATTTTTTTCGTTGGTTATAACTTTTGTACCGTCTTCTTTTGTGGTTTCGACCGTACCGTCTTCACGAGTAACGGAAACAGAACTGTATTTCCTATTTTGTGCAGTAACAGTTTGAGAACCGTCAAAAATCGGTTGCTTCGTTGACTGCTGAACCTTTTTGGGTTTTGTCGTCTGTGTGGTATTGTTTCCGCTTACTTTTTGTTGTGAACTTATGTTTTCAACCATAAAAATACACCTTTATAATCTCTTACAAGATGTATTTCGACATTTTTTCGAAAAACTTTAATTTGTAGCCATTAAATTTTACAAAATATTAAATTTTGATATAAATTTCTGCCGTTGGCGTAGCAATATCAACCTACTTTTTAATGGCTCATTCGCAGTCAGGAAGTGTGTTTCCACTTGTTTGGCAAGTATGCCCAACCGACATGCCTCCCCTTCGAAATCAAAGATTTCGGTTCCAGCCATACGGCACGCAGTTTCACACGGCTCATTCTTCGCCGG